>Ga0134122_10000520_pt1 | contig 26147 bp, 25 predicted proteins | sample KB302_FD_96461 | JGI IMG/M metagenome (GOLD analysis project Ga0134122, IMG submission 96461) | Terrestrial soil microbial communities without Nitrogen fertilizer from Kellogg Biological Station, Michigan, USA - KB3-0-2 | ecosystem: Environmental > Terrestrial > Soil > Unclassified ...
ATGACCGACCGCGTCAACGCCCGCGCGCGCCCACCGCCATCGCCTGTGCGTGGGGCGGCGGCGGGGTGGGGCCGCGGAGGATGGCCAGGGCGTGGTTCGCCAGCTCGACCATCATCTCGGCGGTCTCCACGTGCCACTGGGTGATGCCCTCGTCGTTGGCGGCCAGCAGCCCGGGCCAGTCCTTCACCGCGAACAGCGACGCCGAGTTGTCGAGGAACCCCAGCCGCCGGTCGACCTCCAGCGAAGCGTGGGACCGCCGCGCGGCGATCTCCTCCATCAGCCCGGTCAGCTCGGCGACCAGCCGGGAGAAGACCTCGCGGTGAGGGGTCACACCGGGAGTCTACGCCTCGTGGACCTCATGCACAGGGTCGCCCTCTCGGACCAGACCCTCGCGAAGTACACTGGCGTACAATCGACTCCACCCTGGGTGTTTCTTGGCGGAAACCCGGGTGAAATCGCCCCCCGCGAAGCTGCCGCCGATGTTCTTGCACGGGATGGTCTCGGAAGTGATCTCGATCAGCGCCTCGCCGACCTCGAAGCGCATCCCCGGCCGAACCGCGCCCCACTCCAGTCCCTCGATGGTGAGATTCTCGCCGATGGAGCCGGGCCGGGCGGGGTGGCCTTCCTCTGCGAGCGCGTTCAGCCGCTCCAGCGAGTAGAGGCATACCGCCCTCGCGGGACCGCCGTGGAAGCGGAGGTCCCGGTGCTTGTCGCCCTCCACGCCTTCGCGGAGGAGCCGGGTGGAGGCGACGCGGTGCTTGGGGACGCCGCCTTCCGGGTTGACGTTGATCTGGTGGACGCGGGCGGCCATCGCAGGCCGCGTACGCTACAACGAAACCGGCGGGCCCAACTGGCGGGTGCCGAAGCGGCTGCGGATGACCGCGCCCAGCGAGAGGAACGCGATGACCGCGGTGATGAAGCCGCCCACCCCCCAGGGGATGAGGCCGATCAGCTCGATGAGGAGGATACCGGAGGCCAGCACCACCGCCTGCGTCTTGCGGACGTTGCGGAAGGCGGGCAGGCGCGAGCCGATCTCGTTGGCCAGCGCCGCGACGCCCATCAGGCAGCCCAGGCCTATCGCCAGCCAGAGCGCGATGGCGACGGGGAAGCCGATGATGGTGATGGCCAGCAGCGGGGTGAGCGGCAGGCTGATCAGGCCGCCCAGGAGGCCGGTGACGCCACAGCGCAACGGATCCCGCCGCATCTCCGCGGCCAGCAGGCGCACCCGGTCCGGGACGAACATCATCGCGAGAAAGCCGGCGCCGAAGAGGACCGCGAACCAGACCAGGAACATGGGCAACGAGCTGCCGTGGGACGACTCCCGGCTCTCGCGGTGCTCGTGCATCATCTTCGGGATGGTGGAGGCCACGACCCGGCCGAGCCCCCCGCCGCCGAACGCCACCTCGTCCCCGCCTACCTGCGCTCCGTCCTCGCGGGTAATGCCGCCGCCGAACGAGGTCACGTCCCCGTCGACCTCGGCGTGCGGCCCCAGGTGGACGCCGCCGCCGTAAGCGACCGCATCCCCTTCCACGTGGCCGAGCACGTCCAGCCCGCCGCCGTAGGCGACCGCGTCCCCCTCCACCGTCTTTCCTTCCGCGATCACCAGGTGGCCGTTGCTCACCAAGTCATTGCCGTTGTCGCCGCCCCACACCAGGCTCCGGTTGCGGAGCTTGCGCACGATCTTGGAGCGCATGTCCTGCTGCACCCGCTCCTCGAGGCGCTTCTGGAAGCCCTTGGGGTCCGACACCGGGTCCGGCAGGTCCCCGTGCGCGGTGGACGAGGACAGCGAGTCCGGCACGTCTGGCGTGTCCGGCACCGCGGGCGGCTCCGGCGGGGTTGGGGCTTCCGCCTCCTCCGCTTCATCTGCCTCGTCGGAGTCGGAGTCGTGGTCCTCGGCGCTCTCCTTCGCGTCGCTGATCGCCTCACGCTCCTCGGCGGTGAGGGGCCGGATGGTCCAGATGCTGCCCTGGCGGTGCACCTTGAGGCCGTGCGCGTCCGCCACCGTCTGGAGCACCTCGTCCGCCGGCAGGTCGCTGAGGAAGACCTCCGCGGGGGCGTTCAGGTCGCCGGTGATGACCAGGTTGATGCCGCCCTTGTCGGCGATCTGCTTGAGGGCCTCGCGCAGGGTCCCCTTGAACTTCAGGCTGATCTTCTTGACCTTGGGAGCGGCAGGCGCCGCGGGGGGAGCCGGGGCCTTGGGGGCGGCCGGAGGGGTGGGAGGCACCGGGGCAGTGACCGGGCCGGCGAGGGCCGGCGCGGCGCCGAGGCAGCTGCAGGCAACGAGGATTCGGACGTACGCGGACATGGACTAGACCTTGGCGGGGACGTCGGTGGTGCCAGCGAGCTTCTTGAGGCCGACGAGCGAGAGAGTGAGGAGGGTGGCGAGGGCGGCGACGATGGGGACGGCCGCGGTCTTCCAGGCCACGGTCACGCCGGTGAGCAGGCCGACCAGGATGGCGCGCAGCTCCACCGCCCAGTGGGCCACCGAGATGCCGAGCTGGCCGGCGGTCGCGCCGCGGGCCACGAAGATGACGAACGCCAGCACGAGCGCGCTGCCGAGGATGGCGAAGCCGGTCTTCAGCTCCACGGATGCGGGCACGGGAGCCGCGGCCACCTTGGCCATCACCTGCGGCACGAAGTTGGCGGGCGGGAAGGGGTCCTGGAGGCGGAACAGGTCCCGCTCCAGCTCCCGGTGCTCCTCCAGCACGGCGGTGCAAGCCGCACAGGTCTTGCTGTGGTCGAGCGCGGGGCCGTGGCCTTCCGACAGCTCGGCGAAGAGGACCTCGAGGTCCGGGCAGGGCGTCTCGATCTGGCTCATGACGCTCCTCCTGCGCTGGGGGCTGGGGTGGGGGGAGTCTCGGTCTGCGCGGGGGCCATCACCTTGCGGAGCTTCTCACGGGCGCGGAACAGGCGCGCCATGATGGTGCCGGGGGCCACGCCCATCACCTCGGCGATCTGCTTGGTGGTGCGCTTCTGGACGTAATAGAGCGCCAGCACCTCGCGGTCGTCCGCGGGCAGGGTGCCCACCGCGGCCTCCAGCGAGCGCCGCTCCTGGTGGGCGATGGCGCCCTCCTCCTGGGTCGGCGCGCCGGACGGGAGCGCGTCCTTCATGTCGTCCACGTCCTGCGTCTGCAGCCGGGTGCGGCGGCGGAGGATGTCGAGGCAGAGGTTGCGGGCGATGGCGAGCACCCAGAGGTCGAAAGGCCGCTCCGCGTCGTACCGGCCCAGGTTCTGGAACGCGCGGAGGAAGGCCTCCTGCGCGACCTCCGACGCCTCGGCCTCGTTCGCCAGCAGCCGCAGGCACAAGCCGTAGACCGGCCGCTGGACCGACCGCACGAGCGCCTCGAAGGCGTTCTTGTCCCCGCGGCGCGCCGCCAGGACGTCGGCCTTCCACGGCAGCTCGACGGCATCCGACATCAGCATCATCCCGAAGCCGGGCGGCTTGAGCTTGAGGTTGAAGATGGACGCGAGCGCGAGGGTCACAACCATTCCTACGGCCGGCGCGCGCGCCCCATTGCCGCTACCCTGATTATCGCTTCTTCTTTCGTGATTTCAACTGGTTGGCTGTAATGGCCTGAGCCGCTTTCCGCGCCGCCTTGCGCGCGCGCTGGTGGGCGCGGAAGCCCTGGGGCGGGGCTGGGGACTCGACGCGCCGCGGCGGCGGGGGAGGAGGGGCCTCCGGGATCTCGGCGTCGAGCGCGGGGCGCTGGGACGCGCGGATCTCCTCCGCGGTGTCCTCCCGGTAGCCCTGGTGGAAGAGGCGCTTGATGACCAGCGTGGCGTACGCGCCGGGCGGGAGCGTGAACGCCACGTTGACCTTCCCGTACCCGCGGTTGAGCTCGTCGTGGCCCGGTTGCCCGATCACCAGCTTGTGCGGGTACACCAGCACGGGGCGCTCCTCGTGCTTGAAGTAGAGGAGCTTCGGCGCCTCCGCGATCGCCAGGTCGGACAGCTTCAGCTTCTCCTTCCCCAGCACCCACTCCACGGCTGCCTTCACGTCCGGGTCCTGGGGCGCGCTGTTCGGCGAGAGCAGGGGGAACGTCGCCTCGCGCAGCCGCTCCACCACCTCCGGCGGGGCGTCGCGGTGGAACAGCAGCGTCCCGGCCTGGTACGGGATGGGGAAGAGGTGCTCGCGGGGCAACAGCAGCTGGAGCAGCCGCCGCACGCCCTCGTTCCACAGGTAGCTCTGGTACGTGAACAGCAGCATCGCGCGGTGGTCGGCGTCGATCTGCAGGAAGGCGCGGAGGTAGTCGTCGGGCTTCTCGCGCAGGGAGCGCAGCACGCGCTCGTAGCGCTTGGCCCCCGCGAACGGGACGCGACGGGTCCACTGCCCCCAGTGGTCGCGGAAGAACGCCTTCACCTTCGCGTCGTCCGTCCGGTCCAGCGGCGACGGCTTGGCGAAGTAGTTCCTCAGCGCCGCCTCGAAGTCGCCGCGGATCAGGTCCTTGGCGATGAACCCCTGCCCGTGCTTGAGCGACCCGAAGCGCTGGCTGTCGAAGTAGTTCACCACGCCCAGGCGGTTCACCTCCGCCACGGAGAGGGTGAGGGCGGCCAGGTCCTCGTCCGCCAGCGCGCGCACGGTGACCGAGAAGCGGTTGGAGGTGGTGTTCCGGGCGGACAGGGGCTCGCGCGAACGCCCGAGGAACGTCAGCCGCAGGTCCGGCTCCTGGAGGTCGACGTCCGCGCCGTCCACGGCGATGAGCTGCTCGGTGCGGCCCTGCTTGTCCTTCAGCCCGCAGTAGGAGATGGCGCCGGGCTTGAGGCCGAACCGGTCGCGCAGGCGCTCCACCGCCTCGAAGGTGGAGAGCTTCTGCTTGTCCATCAGGTAGACGCGGAAGCGCCCGTCCGCCACCGCGTCGAAGCGGCAGGACTCCTTGACCCAGAAGTCTTCGGGCTTCTGCTTGATCCGCATCAGTGGTCGCCGGCGCGCTTCTCGCCCGCCTCGACGCGGGTGGGCAAGCGGTTCTCGCGCGGCGGCAGCGGGCAGGTGGCGAAGTGGCTGAACGCGCAGGGCGGGTTGTAGGCGCGGTTGAAGTCCAGCACCACCTTCCCGTCCTGCGGCATCCTGGCGTAGAGGAAGCGGCCGGCGCCGTACGTGTCCGTCTTGTTGGTCTCGTCGGCGAAGATGAAGAAGAGCTGGTCTTCGCCCTCCTCGATCACCGGCATCAGCCGCAGCTCCTTGCCCTGCAGCGTGAACACCGCCACGCCGGGCGCGGTCATCTCGTCCACCGTCCCCAGCACGGTCGGCACCGGGATCTTCTTCGGCGCCGCCAGGGGCTCCCAGCGCGCCTCCACCCGGTAGGCGGCCGAGACCGGGTAGCGCGGGATGCCGTGGAACTTCTTCCGCGCCTCCGCCTCCGGGTCCTTCATCCGGATGCCCAGCCGCTCGCCGCGCTTGATGGCGTAGAAGTGCAGCCGGCCGACCTGGAGGACCGCCTTCGGGCCCTCGTCGGTGGGGATGGGGCCGCCCTTGAACGGCTGGCCGCCCAGCGTCGCCTGGACCCCGGGCGCGGGCGCGAACGACACCTGGTCTCCGTGGCGGGTGACGGTGCCGGAGGGCTGGGGGGCGGGCGCGGGCAGCTGGAGCGGCTGGTCGCCCTCCTCCAGCCACTGCAGGCCGACCAGGGTGAGCCAGCCGTCGTCTGAGGTGAGGTTCTTCAACCGTTTCTCGTGCCAGGCGTTGGTCTGCGCTTCGAGATCGGCGGGGGGGGGCGGGGAGGCGGTCATGGCGGCGGCCAGAAACGGGGCGGCGAAGGTGAGGGACATCATGCGTCACACTAACGCCAGGGAGGCAAGCGCGCGGTGGTTCCTTTCGCGGTCTGTCGCGGCTCTGGTACTTTCTGCCGTCCGCCATGCCCGCAGCCCTTTGTCCACGCTGCAAGACGCCGCAGCCGCTGCCGATGCCTCCGCGGTGCGCGAACTGCGGGGAGTCGCTCACCCCCACCATCCCGGTGTCCAACCCCATGGCGGCGTCCGCGGCCGGTTACGCGGGCCAGAGCCCCTTGCGCCCGCTGCCGGTCGGCATGAGCGTGCCGATCAAGGGCCCGCGGCTCACCGGGCGGATGCCGGACGGGCGGGTGGCGGAGTTCGCGCTGGACGGGAAGACGACGCTCGGTCGCCATCCCGCCAACACGCTCCGGCTGGCGGATCGGGAGGTCTCCAAGGAGCACGCCACCATCGAGAAGATGGGGAACAACTTCCTGCTGCGCGACCTGGGCTCCTCCAACGGGACCTTCGTCAACGGGCGGCGGGTGCGCGAGCTGCGGCTGCGCGACGGGGACGAGATCGCGCTCGGCAACAGCCGGCTGATCTTCCACAGCGGGGAGGGGACGCAGCCGCCCACCTCGCCGGGCGTGACGGTGGTGGCCAACGCCCAGTCCATCCCGGCGTTCCTCGCCCAGCTGGACCAGAAGGCGCAGAACGAGTTCCGGCCGGTGGAGGAGATCTCCGACACGGCCTCGCTCAAGCAGGACTACGAGAAGCTCCGCATCGCCCACGAGTTCCAGCGGCAGGTCGGCCTGGAGCGGAACATCGAGAAGCTGGGGGAGAAGATCCTCAAGGTCGCCTTCCAGCTGCTCCCGGCGGACAACGGGGTGCTCTTCCTGGTGGACGACGTCACCAACCAGCTCTCCCCGCAGGCCAAGTGGCACCGCAACAACAAGGAGCAGGAGGTCATCCTCTCCGACACCGTGCTCAAGCGCGTGTCCGAGACGAAGGCCGGAGTGCTCACCGCGGACGCGATCATCGACCAGCGGTTCTCCTCGTCGGAGAGCATCGTCGCCCAGGGCATCCGCTCCGCGATGGCGGTGCCGCTGCTCACCAGCAAGGACGGGGTCGGGCAGCAGGAGGTGGCGGGCCTTTTGTTCATCGACACCCGCGACCGCACCAACGCCTTCTCGGAGAAGGACCTCAAGATCCTCTCCGGCATCGCCTCCCAGGCGTCCATCGCGCTGGAGAACGCGCAGCTGGCGCGGAAGATCGAGACCGAGGCGGTCACCCGCGCCGAGCTGTCCCGCTTCCTCTCCCCGGCGGTGGCGGACATGGTGGTGAAGGGGCAGGTGGAGCTGCTCCGGCAGGGCCGGCTGGCGGAGGTGAACGTCCTCTTCGCGGACATCCGCGGCTTCACCACCATGGCCGAGAGCGACAGCCCGCAGGAGACGGTGGCGATGCTGAACGACTTCTTCACCGCCATGGCCTCGGTGGTGTTCCGCCACGAGGGCAACCTGGACAAGTTCATCGGCGACTGCGTGATGGCGGTGTGGGGTCCGCCGTCGCCGCACCCGGACGACGCCGCCCGCGTGCTCCGCGCCGCGCTGGAGATGCAGGAGGCGATGGAGGAGCTCAACGCGCGCCGCGTGGAGGCCGGGAAGAAGGCGATCCAGGTGGGCATCGGCGTCAACACCGGGCAGGCGGTCGTGGGCTACATGGGCTCCGCGGACCGCCACGAGTTCACCGCCATCGGCGACTCCGTGAACACCGCGGCCCGGCTGTGCGGCCTGGCCAAGGGCGGCGAGGTGGTCGCCACCGAGGCCACCGTGCAGCGGGCGGGAGGTGGTTTCGTCACCGAGGCGCTGCCCGTGGCCCAGGTGAAAGGGAAGGAGAAGGGGGTCGCGACCTACCGGGTGGTGGGTCTGGAAGAGACGTCGTCGCCGGCGGACGAATGAAGACGCAAACTTGCCCGAACTGCGGCGCCGCCCACGACGTCTCGATATTCGTCTCCGGCCAGAAGATCCTCTGTAGCCGGTGTGGCATCCGCTTCGAGGTCAAGCGCAATGACGTCCAACCCATGACGCCCGGCCCTCCCAAACGCACGCATTCCGGCTCGATGCCGACGGCGGTGGAGCGCCCGCGCGAGCCCACCAAGCCCCCGGTCCCGGACGTGGCCCCCGAGGCGCCGGGCGTGGCGGCCCCCAACACCGCGGCGGCCGGGCAGGACCTCTACTTCGACAAGACCGCCATCCGCGTCCCCGGCCAGCCCACCCCGGAGCCGGGGGGCACACCCGCGTCCGGAGACGGGACGGCGGGGGTGGAGGTGGCGACCCAGGCGCCGATCCCGCTCACCACGCCGCTGGTCATCCCCGGCTTCGAGCTGACGGAGATCCTGGGGCGGGGCGGGATGGGCGAGGTGTGGAAGGCGCGGCAGATCTCGCTGGGCCGGACCGTGGCGATCAAGCTGCTGCCGCCCAAGCTGGCCGGCGACCCGGAGTTCGTGGCGCGCTTCGAGAAGGAGGCCACCGCGCTGGCCAGCCTCTCGCACCCGAACATCATCCAGATCATCGACCGCGGCGCCGTCGGCGAGCACTACTACTTCGTGATGGAGCTCGTGGAGGGGCGCTCGCTCCGCGAGGTGATGCAGTCCGCCCGGATGACGCCCCCGGATGCGTTGAAGCTGGTGGCGCAGATCTGCCGCGCCATCGACTACGCGCACGAGAAGCACATCATCCACCGCGACCTCAAGCCGGAGAACATCCTGGTGGACGCGCGCGGCCACGTGAAGGTGGCCGACTTCGGGCTGGCGGGCTTCCGGGGCCACGACTCGGAGAAGCAGCACCTCACCGCCACCGCCGTGGCCATGGGTACGCTCAACTACATGGCGCCCGAGCAGCGGCGGGACGCCAAGAGCGTGGACGGCCGCGCCGACCTGTATTCGCTGGGCGTCATCCTCTACGAGATGCTCACCGGCGAGCTGCCGCTGGGGCGGTTCAAGCTCCCCTCGGAGCGGTTGGCCGGGTTGGACCTGCGGGTGGACGAGATCGTCGTCAAGTCGCTGGAGCCGGACCCGGAGCAGCGCTACCAGCGGGCCTCGGCCATCGGCGCGGCGCTCGAGTCGATCATCCCCACCTCGGCGGTGGGTATCTCCGGCCTGCAGCCGGCGATGGGCAGCCAGCCGTCGGGGGTGACGCCCCGGCCCGCCACCAGCCAGACGGCGCGCACCGGCTCCTTCGTGGAGCGCGGCTGGTCGTGGGTGCGCAGCGCGCTGGCGGTGGTGGGCGGCCTGGCGGTGCTGGCGGTGGTGGTGCTGTTGGTGCCCAACCTGCGCGAGAAGGTGGGCGACGCGGCGACGGCCGGGCTGCGCGAGAAGCACACGCATCACCACCAGAACGAGCAGTACCCCAACAACACCGAAGGGCGGCTCTACCCGCGCGCCTCGGTGAACGCCGACGCGAAGAAGGTCAGCCTCTCCACCTCGTTCTCCCCGGCGACCCAGAAGGACGGCGAGGCGTTCAACGCCCACGACGGCGAGTGGGAGTTGGACAGCGGGCGGCTGGAGGCGACGCAGGCCGGGAGCGTGCCCTCTGACGGCAAGAAGCTCCGCCCGCGCGCGGTGCTGGAGGAGCGGTACTTCAGCTCGGACGACTTCACCGCCGAGGTGGAGATGGCCTACCAGACCGTGGACGACCAGTTCACGCTGGAGGCGGACGACCAGCGGACGATCGAGCTGGCCTTCCGGACGCGGGACATCAACATCGCGGTGTGGGCCATCCCCGGGAAGGAGATCCGGTTGATGTGGAAGTACCTCACCGCGGACGGCGTGGACCAGGCCGGCAACAGCGCGCGCGACCCGGACCTGGAGATGAACGACGAGGTGCCCACCCCGCCGGAGCGGACGCCGTTCCGCGTCCAGCTCAGCCTGAAGAAGCTCAAGCAGGGCGTGCAGGTGGAGGCGAAGATGAACGGGACGCGCATCGCCCGGAAGTACCTCCCCGGCCTCGCCGACGTGCCGGGCCGGCTGGCGCTGGGCTGCAAGAACCTGCACTGCGAGTTCGACGACCTCACCGTCCAGGGCGCGCCCAAGGCCAAGCCGGACCGGCCCGATGCGGGCTCGGCGCCGCCGTGACCGGCCGAGAGGGGGCCCGGTTGACCCCGGAAGTCCCGGCCGGAGGCCGCCGCCTCAGCGTCCCCTGGGCACGGGGGGGCGCTGCGGTGGTGGTGGCGCTCTTCGCCTTCGGGTGCGGGCACGGCACCGCGTTGCGCCCCACGCCGAAGGGAGCGCTTCGCGCGGAGGTGGAGATGGGCGGGCCCATCGCCCACGTCAACTCCGCCATCACGGTGCCCATGCCGCTCTCCACGACCGGCGTGGCCTGGGGCGCGGGCGACTTCTGGGACCTCTCCGCCCATGTGCACCTCACCTCGCTGGCGTTCGACGTGGCGGGCCTGGACGTGGGCTCCACCGCGCTTTTGGCGGGTGGCGGCCGCTGGGCGCTGGCGGGCACCGGGCGGCTGTACGGCTTCACGGAGCTCCAGCGCGGTCAGCCGCGGATCTACATGGAGGCGCAGCTGGCGCCGAGCTTCCAGGTGGTGCCGGGCTGGGTGACGCTCTTCGCGTCGGGCACGGCGCTGGTGCAATGGGCGGGCGGGCCGCCCATCCCGGCGCTGGGGGCGGGCGCGCAGCTGCGGCTGGGGCGGTTCGCGCTGCAGGGCGAGTGGCGGTGGTACGGGATGGCCACGCCGACGCAGTTCGCGGTGGTGGACTGGTGGAGCGTGGGCGGGCAGGGCGCGTGGGGCGTGGTGGTCTCGGCGAGCTGGCGGTTCGGAGGGGCGTCATGAAGCGCGCGGCGCTGGCGGTGCTGGCGGTGGCGATGCTGCCCGGGTGCTTCAAGCTGGATCCGTTCCTCTACGCGCGGCAGCGGACGGACCACTACGTCTTCAACCCGCAGGGAGTGGACGCGGCGTCGACGATCGACGTCGGGCAGATCGACGAACCGGTCGCCATCCAGGTCAATGGCGAGGTGCAGATCTGGACCGTCTACGTCCGGGCCACCGCCCAGCCGCCGCGCGGGTACGGGATCTTCTTCCACGGCAACGGCCCGCACATGGCGAACGACGGCCAGTTCGGGCACGTCAAGCGGCTGGCCAACCTGGGCTACGACGTCCTGGCCGTCGACTACCGCGGCTACGGGATGTCCACCGACGTGGAGCCCACCGAGGTGGGCATCGAGGAGGACACCCGCGCCGCGCTGGCGTCGATGACCGCCCGGGTGGGGACGGACCGGCTCTTCTATTACGGGCACTCGCTGGGCGCGGCGATCGCGCTCCAGCGCGCGTCCATCGACCCGCCGCGCGCGCTGGTGATGGAGTCGGCTTTCGCGTCCATCCAGGAGTTCGAGGGCGACGCCACGCTGATGGACTTCCCGGACGACTACGTCGCGTGGGACAGCTGGGCCAGCTCCACCCGGATCCAGTCCGTGGGCCGGGTGCTCTTCCTCCACGGGTTGGCCGACGACTACGTCCGCCCCGAGTTCTCCGAGCGCCTCTACCAGCGCGCCCAGGACCCCAAGCAGCTGGTGCTGGTAGAGGGCGCGGACCACGGGACCGTCGCCGCCAAGCTGGGGGACCAGTACGCCGTCACCATCCACGGCTGGATCGACCAGTTCATCCCACCCTGGGCAGGATGAGCCCGCGGAAGAGCTCGACGGCCTCGCGCGTCTCCAGGAACTCGGCGGCGGTCTCGAGCGAGACGGTCGTCCAGCGCGGGAAGACGGAGAGCGACGCCACCAGCGGCTGCCCGTCGTGGTCGAACGCCAGGATGCACCCGTCGGCGCTGACGCCGCGCAGGCCCAGCTCCAGGCGGCGGGCGTAGCGGGTGCGCTCGGCGACGCGCTCCCGCCAGTTGAGCATGGCCACCCGGACGTCGCGCTGGAGCTCCACTGGTTCGCCCCGGACGGCGCGGCGGAACAGCACCCCGGCCGGATCGCCCTCCAGCGCGTTCACCACCTCGGCGAAGCGCGCCACCAGGCGGGCGCCCCGATCAGCGAGGACGCGGCGGTAGACGTCGCGGCTGGCCATCAGTTGGCAGCGGAGCGGGGACTCCAGGAGGTACGAGTCCGCTTCCAGCCCCGGCTCCGGACTGGACTCCACCTTGGCCTTCACCTGCCGGAGCGCGGCGGCGTAGCGCTCGCCGGTCTTCGCCATCCGCTCGCGGACGCGGCGCTTGAGGTCCTTCTTCTGCGTCATGTGAACCCTCGTGAGCCGAAGCGGTGCCCATGCCCCCGGCGCCGGCCGAAGGTCGCGACCCATCCAACTTCGGGCCCGAGGAGAGCGCTCCCCTTTGCCCCTTCACGAACGCCGCCGGGCATGGGCCGGAGGAATTTAAGGGTTGGCGCCCGGGTCCGGAGCGCGGGCGAAATGTACCCGAAATTCAAGGCGACACGGGATTTAAGGGTCGGTCGCACGCGGAACTGGCTCGAATTCCTACAAAAATAGACGCAACTCAAATCATCAAAGCCTGAGAATGTGTGCGTAGGCCACACACATACAGGTACCCACCTGGAGGGGTCCCCCGATGGACAGCATTTCTGGTCCTAGCCCTGTCGATACGCAGCCTCCCCCTGAGCCGGTTGATTCCTCGTCTTCAGCCGGGCCTTCGTCCTCAGTTGATTCCCCGTCCGCAGCTGGTCCTTCGCAAGGGCCTGCGGAGAGCCTCTCAGACCACTCTTTGGTGAAGAGCGGGAGCAGCGGGTCCGAGGTCAGCGGCCTCCAGGACAAGCTCAAGAATGCCGGCTACGACGCCGGCACGTCCGGGAAGTTCGACTCCAAGACCGAGGCCGCCGTCCGCCAGTACCAGAAGGACAACAACCTGAAGGTCGACGGCAAGGTCGGGCAGCAGACCTGGGGCAACCTGATCGGGCAGAAGGGCCTTCCGCCCGGCACGAACATGCTGGGCCAGAAGGCCCGGAACCCGGATCCGACCGGCCGGTTCAAGGACACCTTCGAGCCTGCGGGATCCCAGCGTCCTGGCTCGTCCACTCGCGCTCCCGGCGCTCCTGGCGCATCCGCCAAACCCGGCACCGGTGGAACCCCCGCCGGCGGCGCCCCGACCAAGCCCGGCACCGAGACGAAGCCCGGCGCCACCCAGGGCCCGAACGCGGCCGGCAGCGCCGCGCCCAGCGGCACCGCGCAGCGCATCGTGGACGAGGCGCGCAAGCACCTCGGCTACCACGAGGGGGCCGGCAACTCGAACAAGTTCTCCACCGCCATGGGCCGCCCGGCCGAGAAGTGGTGCGCGGACTTCGTCAGCTACGTCTCGAAGCAGGCCGGGGCGAAGACGGTGAACTCCGCCGCCGCGCAGGGCATCGAGGATCAGCTCAAGCAGCAGGGCCGCTGGAAGGGCCGCAGCAACCCGCAGCCGGGCGACGCGATCACCTTCAACTGGGCCGGCGGCAGCGGTCGCGCCAACCACGTGGGCCTCGTGGAGTCCGTGTTCCAGAAGAACGGGCAGACCTACGTCCGCACCATCGAGGGCAACTCGGCCGACCAGGTCCGCCGCCGCGAGTACCCGGTCAATTCCCGGGTCATCAAGGGGTTTGGACGGATCGCGTAGGTTTTCTCACCGGATGAGAGGGCGGTAGAGAGGACCGTTGACACGGCAGGGCGAAACTCAGCCCTTCAGACTGTGAGAATGGGTGTGTCGGTCCCACACGCCCATGCCCGTCAACGCCCCTACCGCCCGCCCCGTCCAGCCTCCTCAGTCGCCGCGCCCGTCGTCCGCGGACTCCGTCGGTCAGCACACGATGCTGCAGACGGGGAGCCGCGGCCCCGAGGTCTCTGACCTCCAGAACCGCTTGAAGCAGGCGGGTTTGCAGGTCGGGCAGAGTGGCGTGTTCGACGCCAAGACCCAGTCCGCGGTCCGCCAGTACCAGCAGGCCAAGGGGCTGCAGGTGGACGGCGTCGTCGGCCAGCAGACCTGGGGCTCCTTCTGGGGCCAGAAGCTCCCGCCCGGCGCGCAGATGCTCAAGGGCGGCGGGGGCGTCTCCGCCGATCCCACGGGCCGCAACAAGGACAGCTTCGATCCCGGCGGCGCCCGGGGTCCGGGCGGCGCGGCGCCTTCGCCCGCGGGCACCGGCACCGCCTCCGGCCCGGCCGGCGCGTTCCCGACCAGCGGCTCCAACCGCGACAAGCTGGACTGGGCGGAGCGGACGGCAAAGGCGATGGGGCTGACCATCACCTCAACCACCGGCGGCACGCACGTGGCCGGCTCGTACCACTACCAGGGCCGCGCGGTGGACGTGGCGGGTTCGCCGGCGCAGATGGCGAAGTTCTTCGACGTCCTCCACAACACCCGCCCCACCGAGCTGTTCTACGACCCCAAGGGCGCGGTGAAGAACGGGAGCGACATCCCGCCCATCGGCGGCCACAGCGACCACGTCCACGTGGCGTTCTAGTCGCCCGGACGCGCCTTCTCGTCGGCGAAACCTCTCGGGCCGCAGGACCCGCGCGCCCTCGCGCTTCGCGGCGTTCTACGCGCCTTCCTCGTCCGCGAAGCCGTACTCCTTGAGCTTCCGGGCGAGGGTGTTGCGCCCGATCTGCAGCGAGCGCGCGGCGGCGGTGCGATTGCCCTTGCACGCGTCGAGCACCCTCAGGATGTGCCGCTTCTCCACCTCCGCGAGCGGCAGCAGCTCCGCGGGGAGGTTGTCCGGCGAGATCGGGACCGCCACGGGGATGCCCCGGCCCGGCCCCTGCGGCACGGGGGTGGGGGAGATCCGGTCCATCATCGGGAGCGGGAGGTGGTCGGCGAGGATCTCCCCCTCGGTGAGCACCACCGCGGACTCCATGCAGTTCTCCAGCTCGCGCACGTTGCCCGGCCAGCGGTAGGCCTGCAGCCGCTCCAGCGCGCCCGCCGACAGCCGCGGAACGATGGGCAGCCGGTGCCGCTTCGCCGCCTGGCCGATGAAGTGGCGCGCCAGGCGCTCGATGTCCTCGGGGCCGCGCTCGCGCAGGGGCGGGAGCACCACCTCCACCACCTTGATGCGGTAGTAGAGGTCCTCGCGGAACTTGCCGTCGTGGACCATCCGGGCCAGGTCGCGGTTGGTGGCGGCGACGATGCGCACGTCCACCCGGATGGTCTGGTTGCCGCCCACGCGCTCGAACTCGCGGTCCTGCAGGACGCGGAGCAGCTTCCCCTGCACCGACTGGGGCAGCTCGCCCAACTCGTCGATGAACACGGTGCCGCCGTGGGCCGCCTCGAACTTGCCCTCCTGCCGGTGGTCCGCCCCGGTGAAGGCGCCCTTCTCGTGGCCGAACAGCTCGTTCTCGATCAGCGTGGGCGGCAGCGCGGCGCAGTCCACCTTCACGAACGGCTTCTCGCGGCGGGGCGAGTTGACGTGCACCGCGCGGGCGATCAGCTCCTTGCCGCAGCCGCTCTCCCCGCGGACGAGCACCGTGGCGTCGGTGCCGGCGGCCTTCTGGATGACCTTGTAGATGGCCTTCATCGGCGCCGTCTCGCCGATGATCCGGTTGAAGAAGTACCCGACCGGGGCCTGCGGCTGCTCCTTGGCGCGCTGGAGCTCCTGGTAGAGGCTGGTGGCCTCCAGCGCGGTGGACAGCTCGGCGGACAGCTCCTCCAGCCGCTTCTGGTCCTCCACCGAGAAGCGGTCCGCGCCCCGCTTGTTGAGCACCGCCACCACGCCGAAGAGGACGTTGTCCCGGTCCCGGAGCGGCACCGCCAGCATGGAGGTGGTCCGGTAGCCGGTCATCTTGTCGATGTCGGCGAAGAAGCGGACCTCGTCGTCCGGCATCCGCACCGAGGCGCCGGTCTGCGCCACGTGCCCGGCCACGCCCTGGCCGACCTTCAGACGGATCTGGGAGATCTCCGGCAGGTGCGCGGCGCGGGAGAACAGCTCCTGCCGCGCCGGGTCCAGCAGGTAGAGCGTCCCGCGGTCCGCCTCCATGGTGGCGGCCACCCGGTCGACGAGCGTGGTGAGGAAGTCGTCGAGGTTGACCTCCTGGCCCACCATCCCGCCGACCGACAGCAGCACCTGCGATGAGTCGGCGTTCCGTTGCATTCCACGTATCGCGGGGTCGAAGGCCGCCGCACTATACCAGTGCATCGAATTTCCCTCGGGGAATCGACGTGGACCTAGCCGAACGCGATCTGGTGGCCTTCGCGCGCCGGTTCCGCCCCGGCGAAGTGCCCGCGCGCCTCCTCGGCCATCGCCCGGACGGTGTCGTCGTTGTGGGCCGGGTCGTGGTGGAAGAGGTAGAGGCGCTTGGCCCCCACCGCGGAGGCGATCTGCGCCGCGTCCACCATGGTCGAGTGGCCCCAGCCCTTCTTCGGGACGCCCGCCCGCCCGTGGTACTCGTCCGGGGTGTACTGCGCGTCCAGGCAGAGCGCGTCGCACCCCTCCATCGCCTTGACGATCTCCGGGGTGAGCCGGTCCACGGACAGCTCCACGTCCGTGGCGTAGACGAAGCTGCGCCCGCCCGACTCCACCCGGTAGCCGAGGCAGCCGTTGGGGTGCGGCAGCTCCACCGGGGTGACGGTGAACGGGCCGTGGTGGATGGGCTGGCGCGCCTGCGCGGTGGCGAAGGTCATCTTCGACCGCATCGCGCTCAGGGTCACCGGGAAGCTGGGCGGCCGCATCTGGCGGGAGAGCACCCGGTGCAGCTTCACGTCGCCGCCAGGGCCCGGGCCGTGCAGGACCAGCTCCGTCGACGGGAGGTAGGCCGGGGCGAAGAAGGGGAACCCCTGCACGTGGTCCCAGTGGAGGTGCGAGAAGAAGAGGGCGGCCTTCACCGGCCGGCCGGACTTCACCAGGACGTCGCCCAGGCCGCGGATGCCCGTGCCCGCGTCGAGGATGAGGCGGTGCTCGCCGTCACTCACCTCCAGGCACGAGGTGTTCCCGCCCACCCACGCGACCTGCTCCCCGGAGACCGCCACGCTGCCGCGAACACCCCAGAAACGAACTTCCATGGGCACACCTCCTCGGCGCTGTCCGAAACCAGGACAGAGCATGCGGCGCGCCATCGGTAACTCGCTGAATTAACATGAACAGGTCTGATCCAACCCGCGGCATCGATCCAGTTCGGGCGTTCCGATCCGCAACGGCGGAATCCACCTACTGCTTCCAGATGACCTTCCAGGGGTGGGCTTTGAGGTCCGCGACGAGGTCGCGCATGTCCTTGTAGAGCTGATCGTCCTTCGCCAGCCCACCCAGGGTGCCTTCCCCCGCCTCCAGGCGGGCGAGCAGCTTGTCCGCGCGGGCGGCGATCCGGTCCAGCTTCTCCCCGGCGGCGGCGTAGGAGGCCAGGGCCTCGCGGGCGCGCTTGCCGTCCTCGGGGGTGAGGTCCTTGGTGGCCGCGGCCAGCCCGGCGAGCGCGCGCTGGGCGTCGTCCATCATCCGGGCGGTCTTCTCCTGGGGCGGGAGCTGGGCCTGGGCGGCGCGGGCGAGGGCGTTCATCTGCTTGGCGGCGGTGGTGAGCTCCTCGAGGAGGGTGCGGATCTGATCGCGGTTCTCCTTGAGCACGCCGCCCGCCTGTTCGGAGAAGCCGCCCACGCCGCGCAGGAGGGACGCCACCGCGCCGGGGTTCTCCTCCAGCGTCCTCGCCACGGCGTCCAGCAGCGCGCCCATGCGGGCGGCGACCTGGTCCAGGCGCATCGCCTCCACGCCTCGCACGTCGGCGCCCTCGGGGAGGAGGGGCGCGTCGGCGGAGCCGGGGTCGAGCTCGAGGTAGGGCTCGCCCAGGGGGCCCTGGGTGGCGACGGTGACCGCCACGTCGGCGTGGAGCGCGCGGCGCGCCTCGTCCGAGAGGGAGAGCTCCATGGTGATGGGGAGGGAGGCGCCGGCCTGGTCGCGGCGCTCGGGGAAGAGGAGGATCCGGTCCACGCGGCCCACCGGGACGCCGCCCAGCTTCACCGGCGCGCCCTGGGTGACGTGGCCGGTGTGGGCGAAGCGGACGGCGAGGTGGCCGCGCGAGGTGAGGGAGCCGAAGGTGCCCATCAGCCAGAGGAGCCCGCCCACCGCGGCGACGCAGAGGAGCAGGATGGCGCCCACGCGCACCTCGAGGCGGCGCTCATCCATCCGCGTGCTCCAGGAGGGTCCGGACCTCGGGGAGGTCGGAGGCGAGGAAGGCATCGCGGGGGCCAAGGAAGGCGGCTCGGCCTGCGGCGACGAGGAGGACGCGGTCCGCGGCGGCGCGGAGGGCGCGGTAGTCGTGGGAGACGACGAGGGCGCCCAGGCCCCGGTCCCGAAGCGATGTGAGCACGTGGTTCACGGCGTCCGCGGCACGGTTATCCAGCCCGGTGGTCGGTTCGTCCAGAAGGAGGTAACGCGGGCTCAGGAGGAGGGCGCGGGCGATGGCCACCCGCTTCTGCGCGCCGGGCCCCAGCGCCTCCGGGTGGAGGTCCGCGAGGGCGCCGGCGTCCGCCTGGTCGAGGGCGGCGCGGATGGAGGTGGCGGAGGCGCCTGGGTCGGTGAGGGAGACGTTCTCGGCGGCGGTGAGCCAGTCGAGGAGCGCGGGGCCCTGGACGACGTAGGGGTAGCGGCGGCGGAGGTCGTGCAGGCGGGTGCGGTCGAGGGAGGGGACGTCCTCGCCGTCGAGGTGGACGCCGCCGGAGTCGGGGCGGAGGAGGCCGACGGCGAGCTTGCAGAGGACGGACTTGCCGCTGCCGCTCTGGCCGATGACGAAGGTGAGGCCGGAGAGGGGGATGTCCGCGGAGAGGCCGCGGAGGACGGGGTCGCCGCCTTCGAAGGACTTGTGGACGTCCTGGAAGACGAGGGCGGCGGTCACAGGCCCAGCACCCGGAAGGCGAGGCCCACCAGCACGTCGATGACGAGGCAGCCGAGGCAGGCGGCGACGACGGCCTGGGTGGTGGCGCGGCCCACCGCCGCGGAGCCGCCGCGGGCGGGGAGGGCGCGGACGGCGGCGACGAGGGGGATGTAGAGGCCCGAGAGGAGGACCTTGGCGCCGGAGGAGAGGAGGTCGGGGGCGTCGATGAAGCGGGGGTCGAGGAAAGCCCAGCCGTCGACGTGGAAGGCGAGGAGGGCGGTGAGAGCGGCGGAGAGGGCGGCGGCGGTGGTGCCGAGGAGGCAGAGGGCGGGGACGGCGATGGCGCCCGCGAGGACGCGCGGGGCCACGACGTCGGAGGCGGGGTCGCCGGCGCACATGCGGATGGCGTCGAGCTGCTCGGTGACGCTCATGGAGGAGATCTCGGCCGCGCTGGAGGCGCCGTAGCGGGCGGCGACGAGGAGGGAGGAGGTGACCGGGCCGAACTCGCGGACGAGGAGCTCGAAGTAGGCGGGGCCGAGGACGACCAGGTTGCCGGTGAAGCGGCGCGCCTGCGCGTTGGCGATGCTGATCAGGACGGCGCCGAAGAAGGCCATCCCGGTGATGACAAGGCCCGCGGAGCGGACGGCGATCTGGTCGAGCTGGGTCCAGAGCTCGCGCAGGAACACGCGGCCTGGGACGCGCCGGACGGCCACCGCGGCGCGCGCGCCGAGAAGGGCGGCGCCCCCGAGCTCGCGCACCGGGTTCATGGACGGCTCCGGATGTGGTTCAGCGCCGCGCGCCATGAATGGTTCGGCGCCGCGCGCCGGAAACGGGAGTCGCGCGCGCTGGGCGCAACCCGTCTCATCGCGGCCCTCCGAGCAGCGGCGTGAGCACCTGCGTGAGCAGGAAGTCGAGACCGAAGATCGCCGCCGCCGCGCGCTGCACCGACCGCGCCGTCGCCTCGCCCACCGCCCGTGCGCCCCCCCGCGCGCGCAGCCCCGAGAGGCTGGAGATCACCGCCACCGCCGACCCGAACGCCGTCGACTTGATCACCCCCGCCAGCAAGTCCCGCAGCCCCAGCGACTCCCGCAGGCTCCCCAGGAACACCTGCGGCGGGAGCCGCAGCGACACCACCGCCGCCGCCATCTCGAACCCGATCGCCACCAGGAAGAACAGCGCGGAGAGCACCGCGGACGCCGCCAGCAGCGCCGTCATCCGCGGCGCCACCAGCAGCGCGATCGGATCCAGCGCCACGCCCTCCAGCCCCTCCAGGTGCCCGGACGCGCTCAGCGCCGCCAGCTCCGCCGCGTTCTGCGCCCCCGCCCGCGCCGCGAGCATCATCCCCAGCAACAGCGGCCCGAACTCCCACAGCACCGCGAAGCTCGCCGCCCATCCCAGGAACGCCCGCGCCCCATACCGCTCCACGTAGAGCTGCGTCTGCAACACCATGAGCATCCCGGTCACCACCGCCGCCAGCAGCACCAGCGGCGCGCTGTCCGCCCCCAGCCGCGCCGCGGACCGCACCACCTCCCGCCCGCGCATCCGCGGCAGGCGCGCGATCACCCGCCCCGACAGCACCGCCCCGGCGCCCATCCACCGCAGCCCCAGCAGCGCCCTCCGCCCCAACGCGCCGATCACGCCAGGTCCCCCCCCTCCACCACCGGCGCGGGGGCCGGCGCCCCGTCGTGCAGCACCCGCCCGCGCCCCAACCAGATCCACCTCGACAGCCTCAGGTGCGGCGGTGGCTCCGGCGCCGCCACCAGCAGCGTCCTCCCCTCCGCCGCCCGCATCACCAGCTCCGCCACGCCGTGGGCGGTGAGCGGATCCAGCCCCGCCAGGGGATCATCCAGCAGGAGCACCTCCGGACGCGCCACCAGCGCCCTCGCCAGCCCGGCGCGCTTCCGCATCCCCCCGGACAGCGCCTCCGGGAGCTTTCCCTCCGCTCCCTGCAACCCCACCTCCGCCAGCGCCTCGCCCGCGCGCGCCGCCGCTTCCCCCGGCGCCGCTCCCCGCCGCAGCAGCGGGTACTCCACGTTCTCCCGCACCGTCGCGGAGTCGAACAGCGCGTCGCTCTGGAACACCATCCCGAACGCCGCCTGCCGCCCCTCCTCCACCGGCCCCCCGTCCCAGCGGACGGCTGGCCGCGCCTCCATCACCAGCCCGGCCAGCGCCTTGAGCAGCACCGTCTTCCCCGCGCCGGAGGGGCCCAGCACCAGCGCCTGCGTCCCCGGCGGCAGGTCCAGCGAGACGCCGTCCAGCGCCGGTCGACCCTGGAGACGGACGGTGAGGTCCTTCGCGGCGAGGTGCATCGGCGGCAGATTGTAGGAGCGCCGGGCACGTGCGAAAGAAGTCGGCGCCCGCTATGTCAAGGGGCCGGGCAAGCCGTGAGCCTCACGTACGAGACCTTCGAGGTGGTCGAGGTGAACGAGCGTCACGGCTTCGCGCGCGTTCGCTCCGAGCGCACCGGCGCGTTCTTCCACACCGAGCTCAAGCCCGAAGGCCAGCCGGACCGCCTCCGGGTCGGAGACCGCATCCAGGGGCTCGCGCGGGGCCAGAGCGTCAGCCGCGTCTCCTGGCTCCACCGCGCCCCACCGCCGCCCGCCTTGGACCGGGCGCGATCGCTGCTCGCGGACCTTGGCAGCTTCGGCTACCAGCTCCCCATGACCCCCGAGCAACTGGTGGAGGCCCAGGGCCAGGCGGAGAGCGCCGGCGCGATGATGGAGATCCTCAGGACCCGCATCCCCATGTTTTTCCACGAGAAAGAGGAGGCGGTTTCCTCCCTCCTGGAGCGCTTCGAGGCGGCCATGGAGCCGCACGTGCCGGGCTTTCACGTCAAGCCCGTCGCCCGCGAGCCCCAGGTCATCACGGAGCCGGGCGGGGTGAGCGTCCAGCTCGGCTCCCCCTCCACCCTGGCGGCCCTCTTCGAACCGCTCCTGGCCCACGCCAACGAGCGCCTGGAATCCGCCGGAGCCCCGGTCCGCTGGGTCCCGGTCAGGCGAAACTGGCTCCTGGCGTCCCCTCTGGCAGTACGGTTGCTTGAGTCACACGGGCTGGTGCAGCCCAGGACCATCCATTGAGCGAAGCGACGACGAAGCGCGGTTGGACAACGGTCGCGGTCATCCTGTGTCTCTTCATGGCGGCGCTGGAGATGACGGTCGTCTCCACCGCCATGCCCTCCGTGGTGGCGGACCTGGGCGGCCTCAGCCAGTACTCCTGGGTCTTCACCGCCTACATGCTGGCGGCCACCATCACGGTCCCCATCTACGGGAAGCTGGCGGACATCTACGGCCGCAAGCCCATCCTGCAGATCGGCCTGGTGCTGTTCCTCGTGGGGTCCACGGCCAGCGGCTCCGCGCACACGCTCACCCAGCTGATCGTCTTCCGGGGCTTGCAGGGCCTGGGCGCGGGCGCCATGCAGCCTCTGGCCATCACCATCGCCGGGGACATCTACACGCTGGAGCAGCGCGCCAAGGTGCAGGGCTGGTTCGGTTCGGTGTGGGCGTTCTCCGCGCTCGTCGGCCCACTGCTGGGCGGCTTCATCGTCCGCGTGGCCTCCTGGCGCTGGGTCTTCCTGATCAACATCGCTCCTGGCATCGCCTCTGCCTTCCTCTTGCAGTGGGCCCTGCGCGAGCAGATCACCCGGCGCAAGCGGCCACTCGACATCGCCGGGGCGTGCCTGCTCGCGGTGGCGGTGCTGGGCGTGCTCGTCGCTACGCACGGCGGCGCCTGGGCGCTTCTGGCCGCGGCGGCGGCCGTGATCTGCACCGCCCTGTTCATCTGGGTGGAGCTGCGGGCGAAGGACCCGATGTTGCCCATGTCGCTTTTCTCTGACCGGTCCATCTCCATCTCCAGCCTCGCCGGCGCGCTCTTCTCCGCGTCCATGTTCGCCGCCACCACCTTCCTGCCGCTCTATGTGCAGGCGGTGCTGGGCGGGACGCCCACGCAGGGCGGGCAGCTGCTCACGCCCATGCTGGTGCTGTGGCCCTTGTGCTCCACCGCCGGCGGCTTCCTCATCATCCGGATCGGCTTCCGGCCGCTGGTGGTCGGCGGGCTGGGGTTGGCCGCGGTCTCCAACCTCGTCCTGGCGCTCTTCATGGGACCGCAGACCTCGCTCTGGCTGCCCATGGTGTGCATGGGCCTGTTCGGGGCGGGCCTGGGCTTCGCCGCCACCGCCTTGCTGCTGGCGGTGCAGACCGCGGTGGGTTGGGAGATGCGCGGCGTGGCCACCGCCTCCAACCTGTTCTTCCGCACCATCGGCGGGACCATCGGCGTGGGCGTGCTGGGCGGCGTGCTGGCCGCCGGCATCGAGACGGACAAGGCCATCCCGGCCGGCGCGGGCGCGCAGCTGCTGGGTCCCGACCACGGCGCCCACCTCGCGCCGGAGGTCGTCCGTCACCTCTCCGGCGTCCTGGAGCGGTCCCTGGGCCTGGGCTTCTGGATCATGTTCGGCTGCACCCTGGTGGCCTTCATCGCCGGCCTCCTGTTCCCGAAGGTGGAGCGGTCCGCCCAGCCCCCCCACGGCATCCCCGCGGGAACAGAAGAGATGATGGGCCACATGAGCTGAATTACAGTCAAAACTGTAATTTCTGGACCTGGGTGTGAGAATCCACCCTGTGTGGATCGCCCTAAATAAGGGGGCGGTCCTGCCGTCAGAGTTGATGGGGAGGAGTTCGCCGTGGAGTCCCAATCTCCGGTCCGTCTGTACTGCGCCTATACGTCCCTGGTGGACAGGCCGACCTTTGCCCGGCTGTGGGAGGACTGCACGCAGTCCGAACGCCCGCTCCCCGTCGGCCGCAAGGTGGAGATCGTGGACCACGACCTCCTCTTCAACTGCCCGTCGCTCGCGTGGGGCGGGCGGATTCCGGGCATCGTCCCCGTGAAGGGCAAGCGCGTTCCCGCGCTGCTCTACGCCGTGGATGCCCAGGACTGGCACGCGCTGGAGCTCGCCGAGGAGTTCCCGGACCGCGTCCCCATCACCGTGAAGGTCGACATGGAGGGCCTGGAGCTGCGCGCCCAGGCGTTCACCACCCGCATCAGCCAGTCCACCAGCATGCTCGGGGTGAGCCCGCAGGCGCTGGCCATCCTCCTCCGCGGCGCCGAGGCCGCCGGCTTCCCGCGCGAGTACATCGAACGGCTGCGCGGCGCGCCCGACTCGGAGAGCCTCTTCACCGCCGAGGTCCTCCTCGCGGCGGAGCAGGAAGTGGAGAAAGAGGCAGCGGCGGCTGCCGCCGCTCCCAGCGGCCGTTGAGAGGACTCCTCCTCGGCGGCGAGCGCGCGCCCGGCGCCGCTACCAACGCCCGTTGACGCTGACGCCCACCAGGCCCGGCCCCGCGCCCAGCTCCACCTTCTTCGCGCCGTCCGGCGACGACGGGTCCGCCAGGTAGAGGTCCCACGCGCGCTCGAGCGGTGACCTGGAGAACTGCATCAGCACCAGCCCCTCGAGGATGCTGAACGCGCCGGCGCCGAGGTACGCCACCGCGGCAGGCTTGTTGTCCGTGCCCCGCGGCGACGTCGCCAGCACCCAGGTGCCCGCCGCCGTCTGCACCGCGCCGGTGCCGATGAGCAGCCAGCTTCCGAAGGCGCGGGCCTGCCGGTCGCGCTCCACCTGCGACTCGAACTTCGCCTCGGCGCCGAGCACCGCGCGGGCGCGGGCGTCCTCGGTGGAGAGGTCGGCGGCGGAGTACTCGGTGAAGAGATGCGCCTGGCCCGCGGGGATGACCGCCGTCACCACCCCCGCGACCACCGCCGAGCCCGCGCCGGTGGCCCCCAGCACCTGGCCCAGCATGCGGCCGTCGGGCGTGGCGGCCTGGCTGGACAGCCCCCACACGGTGGCGCCCGCGAGCACCCCGCCCGAGGCGATCAGCACGCCGGTGGCCTGCTGCCCGGGCGCGCCGTCCATCCCCGCTTCCAGGTGCGCGCGGAGGCGGTCCGCGTCCTTCGTGCTGACGCCGAACGGGAGCGGGGGTGGGGCCCGGGCGAGGTCCGCCTGGTACTTGCCGAACGCCTCCTGGCCGAAGGGTTCGTGGAAGAGGCCGCGGAAGACGGGCGCCTCGCCGCCGCGGACCGCGATGGGAGAGGGCGAGGCCGGGAGGTCATCCAGCGTGACCGGCGCCATCCCGTCGATGCTGCGGAAGCGCACCAGCGGGCGGCCCTTCTCCGGCTGCTCGACCTGCTCGTAGATGCCGATCTCTTCGGACGTGCGCGGCAGCGAGAGGGTGAGCGGGGTGCGGTCCTCCTTGTTGAGGTCCATCACCCGGACGCCGTTCTCGTCGCGCAGCGTGAGGCGGCGCTGGCCGGCGGCGGGGAGGGTGAGCGTGCGCGCCGTCCCCTGCAGCGTGAGGATGGCCGCGCCCGAGTCCGCCAGCGGCGGCGCGCTGAACACCTTGGGCCGGTAGAGGTCGTTCACCACCGGCCGGTTGGCCACGGAGATGAACGCCGCCAGCTCCGGGTAGCTGATCTTGCCGTCGTGGTCCGCGTCCGCCGCGCCGCGCAGGCCGCTCCGCACCTCGTAGGAGAAGATGCCCGACTGCAGGTCGCTCCACTCGTACGTCACCGCCTCCGCGGAGGTGGAGATCACCGCCCCCACGTGCGGGTAGCGGCGGAGGAGGGACTGCGACTCGTCCGCGGCCGTCACCCACCGCTGCCCGCCCGGCTTGCGCGGGTTGAGCATGAAGTACGAGTTGCAGCTGTCGAGGATGAGGTGGACCCGGCGGGCCGGCAGCTTCTGGATGATCTTCGCTTCCAGGTCGCGCGAGGTGAGCCGCCCGTCCAGGAGCTCCACGTAGCCCATGCCGTGGTCGATGTCCCCGTGCCCGGCGAACACCACGTGCAACTCGGGCGCGCCGCCGCGCTTCTCGGACGCCTCCAGCTTCTGCTGCAGCTCCGCCACCGCCTGGTCCAGCGCCGCCACCGTGGGCGCGCGCGCCACCTTCGCCCAGCCGGGGTAGAGCGCGGCGGTCTCGTCGTCCAGCTGGCTGAGGAGGAGGACGTGGCCGTCGCCGTAGACCTCGGTGAACAGCTCGGCGTACTTGGCGCCGTCGTCGTCCGCGTACTGCAGGTCCGGGCGGGAGGGGTCCAGGCTGCGGTTGTTGGTGACCACCAGCGCGTAGCCGTCCGCGGAGAGCGCGGAGGCGAGCACGAGGGACAGGACTGAGGTCATGGCGTGGACCTTTCGGCCGAGCGCGTCATCCGGGCGTGGATGACCTGGATCTCCGCGTCAGGGTACTGCCGCCGCAGCGCGTCCAGCGAGCCTCCCGCGAGCAGCTGTTCCACTCGCTGCACCCGCAGCTCCTCCGGGGCGAACACCGCCACCACCTGGAACGCGCCCGCCGCCGGGTGGTCCGGGGTGACGCCTTCGCTCAGCGACACCACCTCCGGCGCCGCCCCCAGCACCGGCGAGGTGGGGTCCGTCCCCGGCGCCAGGTAGGCCGGGTAGAACCAGTGCACCGTCCCTTCCGAGTCCACCGCGAAGAGGAGGAAGCGCGACTCCTGGTGGCTGCGGTTGTAGAGCAGGAAGGAGAGGCCGTCCCCCGGCGAGAGCGAGTCCCCCTCATGCAGCGGGCGCTTCGCCTGGGCGCGCGAGCCGGGGTGGACGAAGGCCTCGAAGCCCAGGTGGCGCCCGGGCCCGGTGGGGTTGGCGATGCCGCGCGGCGTGGGCTCCG
>Ga0134122_10000521_pt1 | contig 26147 bp, 26 predicted proteins | sample KB302_FD_96461 | JGI IMG/M metagenome (GOLD analysis project Ga0134122, IMG submission 96461) | Terrestrial soil microbial communities without Nitrogen fertilizer from Kellogg Biological Station, Michigan, USA - KB3-0-2 | ecosystem: Environmental > Terrestrial > Soil > Unclassified ...
CCCTCGCTCGAGCTGACGACCCGCTCCGCCCCCGCTTGCAGGAGCCGCGCCGGCTCGTGATAGCCCCAGCCCACACCGACGCCGCGGACGCCGGCATTCACCGCCATCTCAATGTCGTAGGTGGTGTCGCCCACCATGGTGGTGGTTGCGGCATCGGCGCCGACTTCGGCCATGGCCTGCAAGATCATGGCCGGGTGGGGCTTGGAGGGGTGATCGTCGGCCGTTTGGATGGTCAGGAAATGTCCGGACCAGCCCTCCCGTTCGAGAATGCGGGCAACGCCCCGACGTGATTTGCCGGTCGCCATGCCCAACACCATGTCGCCCCGACGCGCCAGCGTCGCCACCAACGCCCCGACGCCGGCATACAAGGGATCGTGCAGCGCCGCCTCGCGGCGTCGGGCCGGAAAGTCCATGCGATAATGCTCAGCGAGCTCGGCCTGCACGCTTGCCGGCTGATCGGGGGCGAGCACGGCGAACACCTGCGGCAGGGACAGTCCAACGATGCCCAGGATCTCGGCGCGGGCTGGTACCGGCAAAGCCATGGCGGTGAAGGCATGCACCATGGCCGCACAAATTTTGTGCTGGCTGTCGACCAGCGTACCGTCGCAATCGAAGATGATGAGCTGCATGGGCGACTTCAGACAGCCTCGTCCGTCACGGGCGAGGTCACCACCAGGAAGATGAGATCGACCAGGCCGGAATTTTGGATGGCGTGCGCCACCCCCGGCGGCAGATAGATGACGTCGTGCTTCCTCACTACGTGCTTTTTGCCATCGATATCCATCAGGCCTTCGCCCTCGAGCACGTGATAGATCTGCTCCTGCACTTTGTGGGTATGCAGCTCGACGTAGGCCATCGGCTGGTACAGCGAAATGCGGTAGTCAAGATGTCGCGAGCCGGCCGTTTGCGGCATCACCAGCGGTTTGGACAGCGCACCGCCGAAATGATTGGGGAACTGCTGCCACGCCACCTCGGCGATGTTGCGGATCAGGACGCAGGGCTTGGTTTGGGGCATTACGCGCAATGCTCCAGTTGGCGGCACGGCCCGACGGCTGCCCGATCGGGTGCCGGTGGGCGGACCATGCGCGAGCCCGACGCCAGCGTCAATGTGCACGACAGCGCGGGCTGGCTCCGTGGCTTGGACTATGCCTCGCAGCCGTTGGCTGCGGCGTCCTCGCCGACGTGTCGGGCTACTTGGCGGACACCGGCTCGCCGGGGACCCAGCGTCGTCCGAAGGCCGGCTCTCGATGGGGCGTCGGCGGCAGCTGCCAGGTGCCCGTCGCCGGTGGGCGCACCTCGGCGTCGACGTGCACGTCGAGCAAGAAGGGCTTGTTGGCCTTGATGGCATGCTCGAGGGCACCCTTGAAGTCCTCCGAGCGGGTGACCGTGGCCGCCTCTACGCCGCTGGCCTTGGCCCAGGCTGCAAAGTCCGGGTTGTAGGGCGTGTTGTTGGGCCCCTGATGGAACATGGTGCCGAGCTCTCGGCCGCCGAACATGCCGAGCTGAATGTCGCGGATCGAAGCCCAGCCGAAGTTGTTCCAGATCACCCACACCACGGCAATATCGTACTCTACCGCCGTCAACAGTACGTGCGGTACCATGCTGAAAGAGCCGTCGCCGGCGATGGCAACACAGGGCCGTTCCGGCGCCGCCAGCTTGGCGCCCAACACACCCGCCGCGCCGAAGCCCATCCCGGAGAAGCCCCAAGAATTGAGCATGCTCTGCGGGCGGCGTGCCCGCCAGAACTGCATGAACCAGTTGTGATTGACGCCAACGTCGCAGGCGAGCACCGCATCCGCCGGCAGCACCGCCTGGCAGTCCGCCACCACCCGCTCGGGGCGGATCGGGGTGGCGTGGAGCTCGAAGTTTGGTCGCGTGTAGGCCTCCCACGCCGCCGTCCAGTCCTTGATCTCGGCATGCCAGCCCTTGAGGGCGTCGCTAGGCCGGGCAGGACGCCGCGGCAGCTCGGCCAAGACTTGGCGCAGGAAGGTGCGCGCGTCGGCGAGAATGCCGAGGTCCGGTGGGTAATTGCGCCCGAGCTCCTCCCAGTCAACGTCGACGTGGATCAGCTTGGCGTGTGGGAAGTTCCAGGAATAGCCAGGGATCCATGACGACGCCGAGCGATCATCAAAGCGTGCGCCGATGGCCAGCACCAGATCGGCGCGTCGACCGGCCTCATTGGCGGGATAGGCGCCGTTGCGACCGATGAAGCCCAGCGACAAGCCCTGCGTCATGTCGAACGCGCCCATGCCGTTGGGCGAGGAGATCACCGGGAGCTCAAGGGTCTTGACGAGAAGGGTCAGCTCTTCGCTCGCCTCCGATAGCGTGACGCCGTGGCCGATGAACACCACGGGGCGCTTGGCGGCCAGCAGCATGTCCAGGGCCGCCGCAATCTGTTCGGGCGCAGCACCGCTGCGTTGGGCGCCATGCGCCGGCGCCGCCGGCGGCACCTCCACGTCATCTTCTTCCTGGAATAGATTGAAGGGCACATCCAGGTTGACCGGCCCCGGTCGTCCCGACAGCATCGCCGTCATCGCCTGGCGCAAGGCCAGCGGCAACATCTCGACGCGGGTCGGCTGGAAGCTCTTTTTCACGACCGGCCGGATGATGTTGGGAAAATCCGCCTGAAAGTGCCGGTTGACCTCCTGAAACGGGCTGCGATTGAACTGCTGGGTCGGGACATTGGCGGTAATCGCCAGCAGGGCCGAGGAATCCGATAGCGCCACCTGCAGCGGCATGACGATATTGCAGGAGCCGGGACCGCACGAGGTCAGCGTCGCCACCGGTTGGTGGCGCACCCGAAAGTAGGCGTCCGCCATGTGCGCTGCCACCTGTTCGTGCCGCGGCGACACCAGTTTGATGTGCCCGCGCGCCTGATAGAGCGCATCGAGCATGCCCACGTTGCCGTGCCCGCATATGCCGAACACGTAGGGGATCTTATTCTTGATCAGATACTCGGCGATGAGCTCGCCACCCTTCATGCGCGCCATGCCGTTTTGCTCCGCGGTGCTGGGGAAACCTAAACGCCGAGTGCCGCCGCCCAGCCCCAGCGCATCATAGGTTCAATGCGCCGTCGGGCAACGTGAAAGGACCCGCTCCCTCGCCGCTGGGCGTGCAACCCTGTCAGCACCGGCCTTGCGCCGATGCGACTACCTGCCCGGCGCCGCCTTTGCCTTGGCTGGGGATTGTGGGGTTACCGGTGGGCCGACCGGGAAGTCCACATAGGCGGCATCGACGAACGGCTCCTGGCGCAAATCTTGAATGACCTTGGGGGTCAGCGCGGCGCCGAGGCTTTTGGGCGACCGGCTCGGAGCGACGCGGGGGGCTAGGCGAAGAATGTCGAGACCCTTGTTGAATTTGACGATCCGCAGTTTGTATTTGTCGCGCAGCGTGGCGATCGCCGCATCGCGCTGCGCCTTACTGAGGCCGGCTTTGAACTGCACCGCATAGTTCATGCCCGCCAAGGCCCGCAACCCGGCCCGGGACTGGGCGGCGCGGCGTTTGGCGACCGGCGTGCCCAGCGCCAAGCCCGCGGCATGGCGCCGGCGCTTGATCGGCGGCGGCCGGTACACCTGCCAGTCCGGACAGACAATGAGGTGCGCCTGTTCCGCGGCGCGCTGGGGCGCGAAGCGGACGTTGGGGTGAGCGCCGCGGCGCGGCCGCTCGCTATCGGCCCGCGAGGAGGCGGCAAGCGCAGGGCTCACCAGGAACACCACCGCGGCCGCAAACAACAACGCGTGCACTCGACCGTCTCCCGTTTCTCTCCACCGCGCGCGCCCCGCGGCTAGTCTAACAGATTACGCAGGCGGGGCGACAGCAGGCTCAAGCCGCCCCCGCCGGGCCGGGGAGCCCTCGCGGGGGCACCGTAAAAGCGCCTAATAGCCTTCCTTGAGCAGCGGAAAGGCCGCGTCCAACCAGGGCCGACCGAGCGGCGCGACCGGCTCCAAGTAGGAGCCGTCGAGCTCGGCGAACGACCGCACCCCTAGCAGGCCCAGGCAGCGCGTCGCCTCGTCTTGCAGGAGCTCAAGCATGCGGACCATACCGTCGACTCCCCCCGCTGCCGCCGCCAGACCCTGTAGGCGGCCGATGCCGACGGCGCTGGCCCCAAGCGCCATCGCTTTGACGATATCGCTGCCGCGCATGAAGCCGCCGTCGACGATGACGGCGGCGCGACCGGCCACGGCATCGACGACCTCCGGCAAGACCGCGAGCCCGCCCTTGCCATGGTCGAGCTGGCGGCCGCCGTGGTTTGAGACGTAGATGCCTTCGATGCCATGCTCGACGGCGATGCGCGCATCTGCCGCCGTGGCGATGCCCTTCAGGATGATGGGGATCTTGAATTTGCTTTTAATGCGGTCGACGTCGGCCCAGGCGAAGCGGGCCTGATATTGCTCCGACGTGGTGCGCCGACGCGCCGTTGTCAGGTAGCGCTTGGCGATGTCCCGCTCGCGCCGGCCGTAGTAATCGAGATCGACGGTGAGGCAAAGCGCGACGTAGCCCTGGGCAATCGCACGCCCGACGTAGTCATCCACCCAAGCCGCATCACCGCGCACGTAGAGCTGGAACAGCTTGGGATGCGGATTGGACGCGGCGACGGCCTCGAGCCCCGGCGCACAGGCCGAGCTCAGCATGTGCAGCGCACCGAAGCGCGCGGCCGCCAGCGAGGGCGCGATCCCACCCTCCTTGACCATGTCCTGCAGCGAGCCAATCGGCGCCAAAATGACGGGCAGGCGCAACGCTTGCCCCAAGAGTGTGCCGCGTGTGCTGACGTTTTCGACATTGCGCAGCACGCGCGGCCGGAAGGCGAGGGCATCGATGGCCTGGCGATTGCGCTCGAGCGTAGTCTCGGTTTCGGCGCCGCCCATCAAATAGTCCCAGGTCTCCTTGGTCAGGTTACGTTTGGCCGGCGCCACGAACTCGTGCAGGGTTTCAAAGCTCGTCGTCTCGGATGCCTTGTCTTGCATTCTCTCAGCTGCCCCCATTCGCCTAGCGCCCCCAGGTGCCGCGCCCGACCCGCAATCGCTTTCCGGCCACGCGCTTAACCTCAAGTGTCCTGCCAACATAGCCAATCGCTGTGGCGCAGGCGACGCACAATTCGGCTTGCTGTCCAGCGGCTTCGCGGTTTACGCGGCGGGGTGATCTGGCGCGGGTTCCCGCAACAGTGCCTCGATGCCGGCGCGATCGACGGGGAAGGCGCGAAGCAAGGGCGCGCGCAGCGCCCCGTCGAGCGCCAAAGCCGCCACGCTGCCCCGCATCGGCGCCAGGTCGTGCACCTTGAGACCCGTTTGCGACAGATGGCTCAGCACGCGCGCGGCCACCTCGCTGCGGTCGCCGGGCGGCCCACCCTGCCGAACGCCGAGCGCGACAAGCGTGCGCGCGAGCCCACTCCCGTCCGCCTTGGCCACGGCCTCGAGCCGGACCCAGGCGCGCATGAACGCTTCCTCGGCCGGGGCATCGACGTCCTCGGCCGCCCGCAGGGCCGCGCCCGCCCACAAAATGCGCTCTCGACGCGCTTTGGCGATGCGAACCGGCCGCACGCGCTCCAGGTCGACGCCGATCGCGGCACCGCGGCTGACGCCGATCAGCGCCGCCGCCTCGCTATGCGCAAGGCTGAACGCAACCCCGACGCATCCGGGCAAGCGCGGCTTGGCGCCGACCGGGCGCTCAAGCTCCGCCCCGCGCACCCCGGTCCCGAGCACGCGCTCAAGCAAGACGCGCAGGGCGAGATGGGCAATGAGCCGCTTTTGCCGTATCGCAGCATCTTTGCGCGCCAGGATGGCCGCGCGATCACGCGCGCCCAGGCGCGGCGCCTCCTGCTCCAAGCCCTCCAGCACCGCCGCCGAGCGGGCAAGATCGACAAGCCACACCTCGGCGGTGTTCGCTGCGCTGGTGTCTTTCACCATCATGCGCTGGGGCCCACCGGCTCGAACGGCTCAAAGGTCATGGCGCGGCCAGTTAGGCCAGAAGGCGTCCCCTGGCAAGCCGATGGGCGGATCGATGCCCCCAGCCCCGCTAGCTGCGGGAGGCGGCGCGCTTCTCGCGCTGGCCGCTCGATCGGCGGACCGCGCCGGTGCGCAAGATCTCCGCGCAGGCGTCGAGTTCGCCCGCTATTTTTTGCAGCGTGCGCACTTGTAAGGGGGAGAGCAGCAGGGGTTTGGCGGCCAACGCCCCGTCCGCGGGCGCGGCCGCGCCCGTGCGCGCGGCAACCATGGCGCCGGTCAGCTTCACCTGTTCGATGCCTTGCTCGCGCAGGATCTTCTGCACCCCCTTGATAGTGTAGCCGGCGTTTTGCAAAAGATCGCGGATCCCGCGCAATAGCTCGACGTCGGCCGGGCGATAGAGCCGCCGGCCGCCACCACGCTTCATGGGCCGCACTTGCGGAAACTTCTGCTCCCAGAACCGCAGCACGTGCTTTTTGACCGCGAGTTCCTTGGAGACTTCACCAATATTGCGAAACGCCTCGGTTGCCTTCGGCACGATCAGCCCCCGCTGAAACTGCAATGGACAACTTATTCGGCGGCTCTGCGCCGCAACAATCCGGAGTTAATCCGGTCCTTCATGATATTGCTCGGGCGGAACACGAGCACCCGCCGCGGCGTGATCGGCACCTCCTCCCCGGTCTTGGGGTTGCGCCCGACGCGCTGGCCCTTCTGGCGGATGCCGAACGAGCCGAAAGAGGAGAGCTTGACGGCATCGCCGGCCGCCAGCGTGGTCGAAATCTCTTTTAAAATAAGCTCGACGAGCTCCTGGGATTCGTTGCGCGGCAGGCCTACCCTCTGCACCACCGCCTCAGCGAGATCCGCTCGCGTGAGTGTTTTGCCACCCATGAAATACGCCCCTCCCCAACTTTACCCACGCTCGATGCTAGCCGCGGCCAATTTAGGGGTCAACATCAACAGGCTGAAATTGCACATATAAATGAGGACGGTGTGGCTTTTACCACCGCACCAGGGCGGCCCCCCAGGTAAATCCCCCGCCCATCGCCTCCATCAGCACCAGCCGACGCTCCTTGAGGAGATGGTCCTCGAACGCCTGATTGAGCGCCAGCGGAATGGAGGCGGCCGACGTATTGCCGTGCTTGGCAAGGGTAATCACCACCTTCTCGGCCGGGATCTCGAGCCGCTTGGCGATGCCGTCGAGAATGCGTCGGTTGGCTTGGTGCGGCACGTAGAGATCCACCTCATCGGGTGCGTAACCGGCCGCCACCAACGTTTCTTCCATGATGCCAGAGATCTTCTGCACGGCGTGGCGGAAGACTTCACGCCCGTTCATGCGCAAGTATCCCGTGGTCTTGGTCGAGCCCGGACCACCATCGACGTACAAGAGCTCCTCGAAGCGTCCATCGGAGCGGATGCGGGTGGCAAGAATGCCGCGATCGTCGCGATTGCCGAGCTGGGTCTGCGCCTCCAGCACCACCGCCCCGGCCCCGTCGCCGAACAAGACGCAGGTGCCGCGATCCTTCCAATCCAAGATGCGCGAGAAGACCTCCGCGCCGACGACGATGGCGCGCTTGAACTGTCCGGTGCGTAGAAAATTGTCGGCGACCGCCAAGGCATAGATGAAGCCCGAGCAGACAGCCTGCACATCGAAGGCTGCGCCCTTGGTGACGCCGAGGCCCGCTTGAATGCGCACCGCCGTCGCCGGAAAGGTGCGATCCGGGGTGGCGGTGGCGCAGACGATCAGGTCGACGTCGACCGGATCGACGCCGGCGCGCACCAGGGCCTGGCGCGCCGCGGCAATTCCCAGATCCGAGGTCAGTTCGCCATCGGCCGCAATATGCCGTTGCTCGATGCCGGTGCGCTCGCGAATCCAGGCGTCGCTCGTGTCGACCATGCGCGAGAGGTCGTGATTGCTCAGAACCTTTTTCGGCAGATAGGCGCCGACACCGCGAATCACGGCTCGAATGAAGGCCACGTCTCACCTCGTCCACGTCTCATTCCGGCCGGCAACAGACCACCAGGGGGTAAAACCTCCGCACCACCAAATCTCAGCCGAACTTCATGAAGTCTTACGGGCCGCCTCGACCTCGTGCAGGTTGCCGTGGAAGGCATCCAGATCAGCGGCCAATCGTTCGAGCACGTTGCTTTCCACCATCTGATAGCCGACGTTGATGGCGCTGGCATAGCCAAAGACGTCGGTGCCGCCGTGGCTCTTGATGGCGATGCCGTTGAGCCCCAAGAATGGGCCACCATTGAGACGCCCGGGATCCATGCGGTCCTTGAGCGCGCGCAGGCCACGCGCGGCGAACAGGGCGCCGATCCGTGCGGCCCACGAACTCGTCAGCGCCTCGCGCACGTAGGCCGCCATCTGCCGCGCCGTACCTTCGGCGGTCTTGAGCGCCATATTGCCCGCGAAACCCTCCACGACCACCACATCGGCCACGCGCTGGCCGATCTGGTCGCCCTCGACGAAACCGCGATAGTCGATTTGCAGATCGGTCTGCTTGAGCCAGGCGTGCGCCTGGCGCACCTCCTCGATACCCTTGATCTCCTCCACGCCGATGTTGAGGAGCCCAACGCTCGGGCGCTCGACGTGAAACAGCGCCCGCGCCATCGCCGCGCCCATCAGGGCGTAGTCGGCGAGCTGGCGTGCGGTGGCGCCGATGTTGGCGCCCAGATCCAACACAATGCATGGCTTGCTGATGGTCGGCCACTGACCGGCGATGGCCGGGCGCTCGATCCCCGGCATGGTTCGCAGGCATAGCTTCGCCATCGCCATCAAGGCACCGGTGTTGCCGGCCGAAACCATGCAGTCGGCCTCGCGCTTCTGCACCGCCTCGAGCGCCAGCCACATGCTCGAGCCGCGACCGCGGCGCACGGCCTGGCTGGGCTTGTCCTGCATCTCCACGGCAATGTCGGTGTGCACGATGGAGGCCCGCGCGCTGAGCTCCGGGTGGGCCGCGAGCTCGGCCTCGATGCGTGGGCGCGCGCCGAAAAACACAAAGCGCAGCTCCGGTTGGCGCTCGAGCGCCAGGGCCGCACCCGGCACTACGACGCCCGGACCGCCATCCCCACCCATCGCATCGAGCGATATCGTGCGCGGCCTTGTCATGACCCGTTGTCTACCTTGATTGACGTGGCTCCAGTGCCGGGCCAGCAGGGTCTCAGCAAATACATCAACTCGAGGCCGCCAAACCGCCCGACCATAGCCGGTTGCCGCCGCGAAACAATACATTTTCGCAGGCTTGACAGGGTTGGGAAAGCCACCCCTCTGCGCCGCTGCTGCCCCTCACTGCTTGCCCTTGAGATTTGCCAGCACGGCAAAGGGACTTTCCGGCTTGTCCCCCTGCGGGCTCGACATTGGGCCCTCGAAGACCGCACCCGGCAGGCGCGGAAACGGATCGATGGCCGCGGCAAGGCTTTCAAACACAATGCGACCGACGTCCATGCTGCCGCCCACGATCGGCTCGGGGTCGGGCTCGCCGTTGAGCGCCACCTGCCCCTTGGCGGGCTCGGGCATCGCCTCCGGGGGCCAATAGGTCGCCGCATAGGTCTCGGCGATCTCACTCCTGACGGGCTCAAGCGTGACGACGCAGGTCTGCGCGAGGACGGCCCGCAGCTCGCCCGTGAGCTTGTAGCGACCAAGGCTCAAGGGCGTGATCTGGTAGCGCGCCTGCAGCTGAGGCAGGTCGATGAGATCGAGGGCGGCGGCGACCGCCAAGCGCTCCTCCAACTCCGCCGTGCGCTCAACGCTCAGGCCCGTCGCGGGAACGTCCTCTACCAAATGGTCCCAGCTGAGCTCACCTGCCATGCCGTCTCTTGCTCCTTTCCGCCGATCAATCTTGCTCTTTATGCCGCGTTTTCACCCCGACGAGGCCTTCCTGCGGGGTCGGAACGGGCCAGCCCAGCCGTCCCGCCAAAAGCGCGCGACCGGGCTGGCCGCCGAGGCCATCGGCGGCCTCCAGCATGTAGTATGCGATCCGCCCCACGTCCAATCCGCCGGCCGGATCAAGATAGGCCAGTTGCGACTCGAGCGCCCGCCGCAAAAGCGCCGGCTGCCGCGCCGCAAGCGGTCCGCGATAGGCCCCATGGCGGTCGAACAGGGCCGCGGCGGCACGCTTGATTTCCCTCGGCACGGCAAGGTCGCCAAAGGTCATCTCGCGCATGTTGGCGTCCAGGTCGGCGATGAAGGCTTCGCTCAAAGCCCGCGCCAGCGCGGCACCCTCGCTACCCTCTTGGCTCAGCCGATCGAGGACCACCGAGACGTGCACCACCAGCATCTCGAATCGGCCTGCAACCGTATCCGGCACGCCCCAGGCCGTATAGAAGGTGGGCACGCGCGCCTGCGTCACAATCGAGCCATAAAACTCGCGTGCATTTCGGCGCCGGTGCGATCGTCTCGATAGCCAGGCCAACATAGCAACAAGGATGCTCCGGGCTCAGGTTTGCGCTGTGCCGCAGACCAAAGGCCCAAGGGTCTGCCAGCGTTGCAAATAAAAGCTTCTTGCGTTAGGCCACGGCTTGGGCTCTGCAGTCGATTCTCGTGAGGAATGCTCAACCATGCGCTCCGGCCGCCCAGCGCCGCAAGAACGGGCCAACGGTGTCGGCCCGAGGGGGACGCCGTCCAAGCCATGGCTGCGCCCGACCGCGCTCGGCCTTCTGATCGCGCTGGGGCTCAGCGCCTGCGCCGAGACGGTGACCAAACGCGGCCATCAGTTTCACGACAACGATCTCAAGCAGATCCAGTCGGGCATGAGCCAGGAACAAGTGAAGACGTCGCTCGGCACGCCCACCAGCACCGCCACGGTCGGCACGGGATCGGCCTACTACTATATTTCCAGCATCGAAGGGCAGACATCGTTCTTTGCGCCCACCGTCAAGGATCGCCAGGTGGTCGCCATCTACTTTACCTCCCTGGGCGCGGTGGAAAAAGTCGCCCAGTACGGCCTGAAGGACGGCAAGGTATTCGACTACATCAAGCGCGAAACGCCGAGCCACGCCCGCGACGAGGGCATCCTCAAGGCCCTGTTCCGCAACCTGGGCACCAAGCAGTTCGGGCTCGATTGAGGCCTCGCCCCTGCTAGTGCGCCAGCACCGCCAACAGCAGCAGCGCCACGATGTTGGTGATCTTGATCATCGGATTGACCGCCGGGCCGGCCGTGTCCTTGTAGGGGTCACCCACCGTGTCTCCCGTCACCGCCGCCTTGTGGGCTTCCGAGCCCTTGCCGCCGAAGTGCCCGTCCTCGATGTACTTTTTGGCGTTGTCCCAGGCCCCGCCGCCCGCGGTCATGGAGATGGCGACGAACAGGCCGGTGACGATGACGCCGAGCAGCATGGCGCCGAGCGCGGCGAAGGCATTGCCGGTTCCGCCGATCCACTTCACCACATAAAAACACACGATCGGAGAGAGCACCGGCAGCAGCGAGGGAATGATCATTTCCTTGATGGCCGCGCGCGTCAGCATGTCGACGGCGCGGGCATAGTCGGGCTTGTCCTTGCCCTGCATGATGCCGGGCTTCTCCCGGAACTGGCGGCGCACCTCTTCCACCACCGCCCCGCCGGCACGGCCGACGGCGGTCATGGCGATGCCGCTGAACAGGTAGGGCAACAGCCCGCCGAGGAATAACCCCACCACGACATAGGGGTTGCTAAGCGAGAACAGGTTGTCGACATTCAAGCCATAAAAGATCGAGCCCGGCTTGGCCTGGGCGACGAAGAACTTGAGGTCCTCATTGTAGGCCGCAAACAGCACTAGCGCGCCAAGTCCCGCCGAGCCGATGGCATAGCCCTTGGTTACCGCCTTGGTGGTGTTGCCGACGGCATCGAGCGCATCGGTGGTCTTGCGGATTTCCTTGGGCAGACCGGCCATTTCGGCGATGCCGCCGGCGTTGTCGGTGACCGGACCGAAGGCGTCGAGCGCCACCACCACGCCGGCCACCGAAAGCATGCTCGTGACGGCAATGGCGATGCCAAACAGTCCCGCCACGTTGTAGGAAACGATGATGCCGGCCACGATGATCAGCGCCGGCAAAGCCGTGGCCTCCAGCGACACCGCAAGCCCCTGGATGACATTGGTGCCGTGCCCGGTCTTGGAGGCTTCCGCGATGCTGCGCACGGGCCGGTAGTTGGTGCCGGTGTAGTATTCGGTCACGACGATGATCAGTGCCGTGACGATCAATCCCACCAGCGCGCACCAGTAAAGATCCATGCCGGTGAAGCTGCCGCCGCGGGTCGAGAAGACGGTGCCGAGCCCCAACAGCCCCTCGGTGACGGGCCACAGCGCGAAAATCGAGATCACGCCGGTGGCAATGAGGCCCTTGTAAAGCGCGCCCATGATCGACTGGTTGGCGCCGAGGCGGACGAAGAAGGTACCAATGATGGAGGCCACCACGCCCACCGCGCAGACCGTGAGCGGATAAAGCATCACGTTGTAGACCACCGGCTGGCCGCTGAAATAAATGGCGGCCAGCACCATGGTGGCAACCACGGTGACCGCATAGGTCTCGAACAAATCCGCCGCCATGCCGGCGCAGTCGCCGACGTTGTCGCCAACGTTGTCGGCGATGGTTGCGGGGTTGCGCGGATCGTCCTCGGGTATGCCGGCCTCCACCTTGCCGACCAGATCGCCGCCGACGTCGGCACCCTTGGTGAAAATGCCGCCGCCCAGACGGGCGAAAATCGAAATCAGCGAGGCGCCAAAGCCCAACGCCACCATGGCATCGACAACGGTGCGGCTGGTGGGGGCATAGCCGATGCCGGCCGTCAGGATCGAAAAGTAAATGGCAACGCCCAACAGCGCGAGGCCGGCCACCAGCAGGCCGGTCACCGCGCCGGCGCGGAAGGCCATGGAAAGCCCGTCGGCGAGCGACCGCGTCGAGGCCTGCGCGGTGCGCACGTTGGCACGCACCGACACCAGCATGCCGGCAAACCCGGCCGCCCCCGACAAGACGGCGCCGATCAGGAAACCGATCGCCACCAGCCACCCCAACAGCACGCCGACGATCAAAAAGATCACCGCGCCGGCAACGGCAATCGTAGTGTATTGCCGGGCGAGATAGGCCTGCGCACCCTCTTGGATGGCGCCGGCGATCTCCTGCATGCGAGCGCTGCCGGGGCTTGCGGCCATGAGGGCGCGCACCGTATAGGCGCCGTAAACGAGCGAGAGCAATCCGCACAGGATGATTGCCCACATGACCATCGGCATGGCGGAATTTCCCTTCTTAAGATGGCTGGACCGTTCCGGAGGCCACGAACTCTTGAGCCCACAAATGACGGAGCCGGCCCAGGCTGCGCGGCATTAAACCGCGGCCAACGCCGGCGCATGAATCGCGGCCGGACCATGCCAAAAGTCCAAGGGTGTTGCAACACGGCGCGGCACTTTGCGCAGGCGCGCGGGGCAAGCTTTGGCCCCAAGTAGGCACGCCCGGAGCCTCGCTGGGCGCCGGCGCGGGGCCGAGCTCGGGCGCTTGCGCTTGATTTTCAGGGGGATTCTGCGGCAAAGGACGCTCTCACATTGCAGCCGCGCGCCTCGGCACCTGCCGCCGTCGGCAGCGGCCCACCAGCTATCCGCGCAACCGCTTTGGATCAAAGAGCCGCAGCCGATGCATGCTCCGCAGCCTGGCCTGACCTTCCCCCGGGACGTCCCCCCTTCGCCAGGGACCGTCACCGAGATCGCGCCTGGCGTCTTGTGGTTCCGGCTCGCGCTTCCCTTTCTGCTCGATCACGTGAACATCTACCTGATCGAGGACGAGGATGCTTGGACCCTGATCGACACGGGCCTCGGCGATGCCGCCACCGAAGGCGCCTGGCGGCAGCTGCTGGCGGGACCCCTGCGGGCGCACCCGATCAATCGCATCATCGTCACGCATTTCCATCCCGACCACGTCGGCTCCGCCGGTTGGCTGCTCAAGCGTTTCGATGTGCCACTTTATATGAGCGCCACCGAGTATTTGCTCAGCCTCAACCTGCACCTCGATCCGGGGGCTCTGGAGGCCGAGCATTACCGCAACTTCTATCGCAACCACGGTCTCGACGCGGCCACCACCCAAAACGTCGTCACCAAGGGTCACGAATACCTGCGCATCGTTTCCGGCTTGCCCAAGACCTACCGGCGGCTGCTCGCCGGTGACGTCCTGCGCCTCGGCGGACGCGATTTCGAGGTCTTGACCGGGGGTGGACATTCCCCCGAGCAGGTCATGCTGCTCAGTCGCGACGACAAGCTCTTTTTCGCGGCCGACCAGGTGCTGGCCAAGATCACACCCAATGTCAGCGTGGCCGCGGTCGACCCGGCCGGCGACCCGCTCGGCATCTATTTGCGTTCCCTCGCCGCGCTGAAGGAGACCGTTGCCGAGGATGTGCTGGTGCTGCCCGGACACCAGCTGCCGTTCACGGGGCTCAGCGCACGCGCCAGTCAGCTCGAGCGCCATCACCTTTTGCGCTGCGAAGCCATCGCGCGGGCCTGTCGGACGGCGCCGCGCTCGGCCGCCGAGCTCATTCCACATATTTTCGAGCGCGCGCTCGATGCCCACCAGATGGGCTTCGCCTTCTCCGAGGTGCTGGCGCACGTCAATTACATGCTGCGCCGGGGCGAGTTGCAGGTCGTGACCGGCCCCGATCGGGTGGAGCGCGTGCGCGCATGAGGCGCCGTGCTCGCGTGGCCGTTGCCGCTTTGCAGCGCACCGCCTGGCGCCGACCGCGACCGGGCTCACTTTAAGCGAGGCGCCGGAAGCGATGGCGCCCCAGGTGATGACGTCCGCAAACGCTCCTGTTCGGCCGCGGCGGTCTGCTCTATCTTGCCGGCGCGGGGGCAAGGCCCAGCTTGGCCTGGCCTGACATGGGGGGCTGACGTGGGGGGCCGACGTGGGGGGGGCCGACGTGGGGGCCTGACGTGGGGCTGACCTGGATGGCTGATGCAGGGCTTGGCGGCACCGGCGCGCACGCCGTGAGCGACCGGCAATTCGGACCGGCGGAGCGCACGGCCACCTCGGGCGCCGATCCGCTCCTCGCCCTTGAGGACATCAGCAAGCGCTTCCCGGGCGTGCTTGCCAACGATCAGGTCACCTTTGCCGTGGGCCGGTGCGAGATCCACGCGCTCCTCGGCGAAAACGGGGCCGGCAAATCCACCCTGGTCAAACTGGTCTATGGGCTGATGCGCCCGGACACCGGCCGCATGACCTTGGCGGGTGCCCCTTACGCCCCCTTGAGCCCCGCCGACGCCCGCGCCCAGGGGGTCGGGTTGGTCTTTCAACATTTTTCCCTATTCGAAGCCCTGACGGTGGCTGAAAACATCGCGCTCGGCATCGGTCGACAGCGCGCCGATCGGACGCTCAAGGCGCGCATCGCGGCGACGTCTGCCACCTACGGCCTCGAGCTCGACCCGGATCGTCAGGTCGGCACCCTGTCGGTGGGCGAACGCCAGCGCGTGGAAATCGTGCGCTGCCTATTGCAGGCGCCGCGGCTCATCATCATGGACGAGCCTACCTCCGTGTTGGCCCCGCAGGAGGTCGAGGCCCTGTTTGCAACGCTGCGCCGGCTCGTCGCGGAGGGTCGTTCGATCCTCTACATTTCACACAAGCTCGAGGAAATCCGTGCCCTGTGCAGCCGGGCCACCATCCTGCGCGCCGGCCGGGTGGCGGCGAGCTGCGACCCGCGCCAGGAAAGCGCGCAAAAGATCGCGGCCATCATGCTGGGTGGCACGCTGCCCTCCGTCCGGCGCAGCCATCCCCCGGCCATCGGTCCGGTGCGCTTAAGGCTGAACGCCCTCAGTCTCGCCAAGACCGAACAGTTCGGCGTCGATCTGGCAAACATCGAGATCGAGGTGAGAGGCGGAGAGATCGTGGGCATTGCCGGGGTCGCCGGCAACGGCCAGGCGGAGCTGATGGACGCGCTGACCGGTGAGCGGCTCGCCGTGGCCGCTCGGACCATCGAGCTCGACGGCTCGGGCGTGGGGCGCAAGCCGCCACGCGTCCGGCGCGCCTTGGGACTGTTGAGCGTGCGCGAGGAGCGGCTGGGACATGCCTCGGTGCCGGCCATGACCCTGTGGGAAAACGGCGTCTTGACCGCTGAGGCGCGCCGGCACTTGAGCCGCCGCGGCCTCCTCGACAAGGCCCGCGCCCGAAATTTTGCCGCCCACATCGTGGCCGACTTTGCCGTGAGCAGCGCCGGTGTGGAAAGCAGCGCCGAGCGTTTGTCAGGGGGCAACCTGCAAAAATTCCTGGTCGGACGCGAGATCCTGCAAGCCCCGGGCGTGCTGGTGGTGGCGCAGCCCACGTGGGGGGTCGACGTCGGGGCCGCCGCCACCATTCATGCGCGCCTGCTGGCGCTGGCGAGCGCGGGGGCGGCCATCCTCATCATCTCGCAGGATCTCGACGAGCTATTTGCCGTTGCCGATCGGATCGCCGTGATCGCCAACGGCCGCCTGTCACGGGCAGAACCGGTCAATCTCATCACCGCCGCCGGCCTGGGCCTCAGCATGGCCGGGCTCAGCATGGCTGGGCTCAACATGGCCGGGCACCACCGCCGGGAGCCCGCCGATGCTTAGGCTCGAGCCGCGCCTGGAGCCCTCCCGCCTGATGTTTTACCTGTCGCCCTTAGTTGCCGTCGCCTTGGCCTTGGCGGCCGGCATGGCGCTGTTCGGCGCGCTTGGCAAATCTCCGCTCGGGGCCATGCAGCTGATCTTCCTGGAGCCCGTGAGCTCGCTGCGCGGCATTGCGGAAATCCTGGTCAAAGCGACACCCTTGATCCTGATCGCCGTCGGCCTCGCCGTCGGCTTTCGCGCCGGCGTCTGGAATATCGGCGCCGAGGGCCAGTTCACCATCGGCGCGCTGACCGGCGGCTGGGTGGCGCTGGCGGTCTATCCGGTCACGGGCTGGTGGCTGCTGCCTGCCATGGCGCTCGCGGGCATCGCCGGCGGCATGGCCTGGGCGGCGATCGTTGCCGTCCTGCGCACGCGCTGCAACACCAATGAGATCCTCGTCAGCTTGATGCTCACCTACGTCGCCGTGCTGCTATTGAGTGCGCTCACGCACGGGCCGCTGCGCGATCCCGATGGTCTGAATTTCCCCGAAAGCCGCCTGTTCCAGACCGCCGTGCCCCTGATCATCCCAGGCACGCGCGCCCACGCCGGCTTCCTCGTCGCCCTGGCCGCGGTCGCCCTCGCCTGGGTCTTGCTGGAGAGCCATGTGCTGGGCCTCAAGATCAAAGTGCTGGGGCAGGCGCCGCGGGCGGCGGCTTTTGCCGGTTTCTCCGAGCCGCGCCTCGTCTGGTTTACTTTGCTGCTGTCGGGCGGCGCCGCCGGACTGGCCGGCCTGTTCGAGGCTGCGGGTCCCGTCGGCCAACTCGTGCCGCAGTTGCCGGCGGGCTACGGCTTTGCCGCCATCGTCGTCGCCTTCCTGGGGCGGCTCAATCCCCTCGGCATTTTACTCGCCGGCTTGCTGCTGGCGTTGACCACGATCGGCGGCGAGATGGCGCAGATCAGCATGAGCCTGCCCAGCGCTACCATCTCCACCTTCCAGGGCATGTTTTTGTTCTTCATGCTGGCAGCCGACGTGCTGGTGAACTATCGACCGCGCTGGCAGCCGCGGCGAACGCTCGCCGAGTTGCGTGCGACGCCGTCCAACGCCCGGGCAAAAGCAGCGAAATAGGTGGCTCAGGTTGGACCTTCTCGGCAATATCCTGATCAGCGTCATGATCGCCGCCACCCCGCTGGTGCTGGCGGCAACCGGCGAGCTCGTGGCCGAGCGTGCCGGCGTCCTCAACCTGGGCGTGGAAGGCATGATGGTGATCGGTGCGCTGGCCGCCTTCGCGGCGCTGATCAAAACCGGCAGCCTCGTGGTGGCGGTTCTCGCCGCCACCGGCGCCGGCGTCACCATGGCGGCGCTGTTTGGCCTCATCACCTTGAGCTTGCGCGCCAACCAGGTTGCGGCCGGCCTGGCGCTCACCATGTTTGGCCTCGGCCTTTCCGCCCTGTGGGGCCAAGGCTACAGCGGACTCTCGGCGGCACCGTTTCCGCGGCTCCAGGTTGCCGGGCTCAGCGATTTGCCGTGGATCGGCAAACTGCTGTTCCAGCAGGATGCCCTGCTCTATCTGTCGCTGGCGCTGGTGGCGGCGGTGGCCTTCCTGATGGAGAAGACGCGGCTCGGCCTGGTCCTGCGGGCGATCGGCGAGAACCACGATGCCGCGCACGCCATTGGCCATCCGGTGATTGCCTATCGCTACGGCGCCACCCTGTTTGGCGGTGCGCTGGCCGGTCTCGGCGGCGCCTACTTGTCGCTCGTGCAGACACCGCTGTGGGCCGAGCGCATGACGGCCGGCCGCGGCTGGATCGCCCTCGCGCTCGTCGTGTTTGCGGCCTGGCGACCGTGGCGCCTGCTCGGCGGTGCCTATCTTTTCGGCGCGGTGACCATTCTCCAGCTGCACAGTCAGGCGCTTGGCATCAAGATCGATGCCCAGGTACTCTCGATGCTGCCTTATCTTGTCACGGTCGTGGTGCTGGTGATCATTTCCCGTGACACGATGCGCGCAAAGCTGACGGCGCCGGCCTGTCTCGGCAAACCTTTCCATGCCGCCGCTTGAGCGAACCGGGGGTTGTGAGGTTTTAGAGGAGGGAAAAGCGATGCAATTTGCCAAGAGGATCTCAGCGCTGCTGGGTCTGCTGCTGGCGGCGGTGCTCACCGGTGCCGGCGTTTCGGCGCAGACGCCAAACAAACCCAAGATCAGCTTCGTCTACGTGGGACCGATCGGCGACCACGGCTGGAGCTATCAACATCACAAGGGGCTCGAGGCGATCAAGCAAGAGTTTGGCGACAAGATCACGACGAGCTACGTCGAGAACGTGCCCGAAGGTCCTGACGCAGAGCGGGTGATCGATCAGCTGGCAGCCACCGGCAGCAACCTTATCTTCACGACCTCCTTCGGGTTCATGAACCCGACGATCAAGGTCGCCGCCCGGCATCCCAACGTCAAATTCGAGCATGCCACCGGCTTCAAGCAGGCGCCAAACGTGGCAACCTACAATGCCAGGTTCTACGAGGGTCGCCACGTCATCGGCCTGATCGCCGGCAAAATGACCAAGACCAACACCATCGGCTATATCGGCTCCTTCCCGATCCCCGAAGTGGTGATGGGCATCAATGCCGCCTATCTGGCGGCAAAGTCCGTCAACCCGAACGTCAAATTCAAGGTGGTGTGGGTGAGCACCTGGTTCGACCCAGGCAAGGAGGCGGCCGCAGCCAAGGCCCTGGTCGATCAGGGAGCCGACATTCTCATGCAGCACACCGATTCACCGGCGGCCATGAAATATGCCGAGGAGAATGGCGTGCTGGCCTTCGGTCAAGCCTCCGACATGGCCCCGTTCGGCCGCAACGCGCAGCTCACCGCGATCGTCGACGACTGGAACCCCTACTACATCCAACGGGTTAAGGCGCTGTTGGATGGGACCTGGAAGACCGGCGATGTCTGGGATGGGATTGCCCAGGGCACCGTAGTGCTGGCGCCCTGGTCGCCGAAGATCCCAGCCGATGTCGTCAAGCTTGCCGAAACCGCACGCGACAATATCGCCAAAGGCGTGCTGCATCCCTTCACGGGTCCAATCAAGCGCCAGGACGGCAGCGTCTGGCTCAAGGACGGCGAGAGGGCGAGCGACAAGGACCTGCTCGCCATGAATTTCTACGTCGAGGGTCTGGAAGGAGCCCTGCCCAAGTAAGTTAGCGCGCACCCGAAAGGTAACGGTCATGCGTGAAGGAGACGGGCTCAAGCCCGGCAGCTACAGCGTTACGGCGCACGAGAGGATCTTGTGGGGACGGCCGGCCGCCGAGGCCGTCCTTGAGGAGGCCGACCGCTACGGCGCCAAGCGCATTTTTGTCACCTCGACCCGCTCCTTGGCGGCAAAGCAGGATGGGCCGCTGCAGCGCCTCGAGCGGGCCCTCGCGGCCCGTCACGTCGGCACCCATGCCCAGATCAGTTCGCATAGCCCGCGCGAGGACGTGGTGGCGGGTGCCGCCGCCGCGCGCGCGGCCAAGGCCGATTTGCTGGTGGCGGTCGGCGGCGGCTCGGTGATCGACGCCACCAAGGCCATGCAGCTTTGCCTCTGGGCCGGCCTCGACAGTGCCGATGCCATGGAGCCCTATTGCGTGGGATTTGAGCGCCACAAGACCGTGCCCCTGCCGCTACCGGCCGATCCCATCCGCATGATTTCGGTCTCCACCACACTGTCGGCTTCCGAGTTCACGGAGAACGCCGGCATCACCCAATCCAAAACCAATACCAAGCAGTCCTTCCGACACCGGCTGTTTGCGCCCCGTTCGATCGTGCTCGATCCCGCCGCCACGCTCGATACCCCGGACTGGCTGCTGTTTGCGACCGGCATCCGCTCGGTCGACCATGCGATTGAGAACTACTGCAATGCGCGCGCCAGCCTGGCGACTGAAGCGCTCTCCTTGCAGGGGCTGAAGCTCCTCAACCGCGCCTTGCCGGCCATCAAGCGCGATCCTGCAGCGCTCGAGCCGCGCCAACAGGCCCAGCTCGGCATGTGGCAGGCGATCGCACCCTCGGCCTCGGGCGTGACGACCGGTGCCAGCCATGGCATCGGCTATGCCCTGGGTGCCGGTTTCGGCGTCGCGCACGGGCATACCTCCTGCGTCATGTTGCCCGCCGTGTTGGCCTGGAACGCCGCCGTCAACGGCGAGCGCCAGCGAGCCCTGTCGGCGGCCATGGGAACGCCCGAAGCGAGCGCCAGCGCACTGGTCAAGGCGTTGGTGCAGGGCCTCGATCAGCCCGTATCCTTGCGCGCGGTCGGCATCAAACGCGAGAACCTCGACGAGTTGGCGCGCCGCGCGCTCAGCTATCAGCCCGTGCAGCTCAACCCACGGCCGATCAAGACGGTGGAGGACGTCAAGGAAATCCTCGAGTTGGCGTGGTAGGCCTAGCGCCGTGTCATGGTGCTGCAGCGCGGCCCACGCGCGGGCCGGGCGGTGCGCACGATCTGCCAGCCTTGCCGCTCTAGCACCGTGAGTACGGCGCGCTCGAAGGCTTGCCGGTAGGAGGCCGACACCTGCAGGCGGAACACATCGAAGTAGATCGGAACCACCTTGCGTCCGACCTCGAGGCGCGAATTGGCAACGAAGTGCGGCAAATGCCGACCGGTGCTATCCTTGATAGTCCAGTAGGTCGTCACGGCATCGAGCCCCGCAGCAGAAATGCCACCAATAGGATAGGGTGATTCGCCGTCGTCGCCTGTTACACACCGAACACGCCGCATGAGGAAGCCGACAATGCAACAACGACGCTTTGGCAGGACTGGCTTGATGGTACCGATCCTCACCTACGGCGGTGGCTGGGTCGGCGGGCTGATTATCCGGGCGCCGCGCGACGTCGGCCAAAAGGTGCTGGACCAGGCGGTCGCGGCGGGCATCGACTGGATCGATACGGCGGCCTCCTACGGCAACGGTGCTTCCGAGACGGTGATCGGCGAGTGGTTGCAGACGGTGGCAAAGGACAACCGACCGCGCGTGTCGACCAAATTCAACATCGACACCTCGGCGGGAGAGTTTGCCCGTCAGATCGAGACCTCGGTCGGCGACAGCCTGGCGCGGCTCAAGCTGAAATCGGTGCCGCTCATTATCCTGCACAATCGGGTGGTCGCTGAGCGGGGAGCCGGCGACACGCGCGGCCTGACCGTGGAGGAGGTCTTGGCGCGCAACGGCGTGGCTGACATTATGGATGGCCTGCGCCGCAAGGGTCTGTGCCAATGCATCGGTCTCACCGGCCTCGGCGATCCGTGGGCGCTCGCCGCGGTCGTCGACAGCGGTCGCTTCGACGTCATCCAGATCTACTACAATCTCCTCAATCCCACGGCGATGCGGCCGGCCGGGCCAGGTTGGAATACGACCGACTTCAACGGCTTGCTCCATCGCTGCGCCGCCCAGGACATGGGGGTGATGGGCATTCGCATTTTCGCGGCGGGCCATCTCGCCAGCACCGAGCGCCACGGTCGGGAGGTCGCCATCACCACCAACGCGGAGAACGCCGTCGAGGAGGCGCGCGCCAAGGCCGCCCTTGAGGTGCTCGGCACCCAACACGGGACGCCGGCGCAGGCCGCTTTGCGTTTTGGTCTCGGCTGCCCCCTGCTGTCCACGATCGAGGTTGGGATCGGCGAGACCTGGCACCTCGATCAGGCGCTGGCCGCCCTCGAGCTGGGACCGCTACCGCCATCGGTGCTCGACGCCCTCGATGCCTTGCGCGCGAGCCATCCGGCCTTCCACGCCTAAGCTAAGGCCGCAAGCTCTAGCCCTCTCGGTCCTTCCCCGCCGGGACCATGCCGGCCCTTTCGACGCTGGCAAAGGCCGCCGGCCCGGCGAGGAAGTCGATGAGCCGCAGCGCGGCCGCCAGCGCCCGCGAGCCGGCCGCCACGCCGCCGGAGAATAAGGTCATCTCTTGCACGGGGCCCGGCAGCGGCCCGACAAAGTCGATGCCCGCGATCGGCAACAGCTCGCTCACCTGCTGCAAGCCGATTTCGGCCGCGCCGCTGGCCACAATCTCGCCCACCGGCGTGGCTTCGGCCCGGATGATCTTGGCGCTGAGCGCCCCGTCAATGGCGAGCTGGGCAAAGAGTTTTTCGAGATAAATGCCGCTGGCGCTGGTCGAGATCGCGATCGACTGGCAAGCGAGCAGCGTGCGCGTGAGGGCCTCCACGGTGCCCAGCTCGGGCTTGCAGGCACCGGCGCGCACCGCAAGGCCGATCCCCGATCGCGCCAGCGCGCGCGTGTGCCCCGGCAGGATCCGGCCGGCTTTCAGCAATCCTACCAGGCTGGCGCTCGACCCGATCACCACGTCCACGGGTTCGCCCCGATCCATGCGGGCCGGGATCGAGGTGGGCGTGCCGGCAACCGAGCTGCCCCACTGGATTGCCACGTTCAGGCCGGTTGCAGTCTCGAAGGCCGGCGCCAACGCCAGCAGGGCGGCCCTGAAGCCGCCGGAACAGAAGGCCTTGATTGCTGCCATCGCCGGCCTCATCCCCCCACCAGCGGCGCGCCTGGTCGCCGACAACAGCCACCCGCAGGAGCTCATAGGCGCCCAACGCAGACGGGCCCGGGCAAAGGGGGGCTCGCGCCCGCAGTCAAGCCGTTCGGGTTGACCGCAAGGGGTGTTGCGCGGGGGCGTTGCTGCCAACCCCGTTCAGCCGCGCTTGGTCTTGCCGTCGGACACCATGTGCAGCACCTCTACCTTGCGGTCCGCCACCAGATCGCCAACCACCGGGCGGAAATCCTTGAAGTGCTCGCTATCCTGATGCGCCTTGATGGCGGCGTCGTCGGCATAAACCTCGAGCATGACGAAGCGCGTGTTGTCCTTGGGGTCCTGGACCACGTCGAACTGCAGGCAACCCGGCTCATTGGCGAGGCAGCGCCTGGCCTGCGCCGTCATCTTCTCCTGGAATTCGGCTTCCTTGCCGGGTTTGGCGGTGAGGTAAGCAAGGATCGCACGCATGGCGTTCTCCTGTTTTTGCCGATCACGTCGAAGACTGGCCGAAGCAGCCACGCTTGGGGCAGCCGGTCGTTTCGTGCCTCAGCTCGAGATAAATTTAAAGCCGTTGTCCCAACGCGTCATGCGGCCGGTTGAGGGTGAGGGGAAATGGGCCATGCAGAACAGCGTCGGGGTATCGCAGAAGCGGCCGAACAGTTCGCGCCGAGACACGCCTGCTTGCTTGGAGTCGTAGTCCACGCGCATGCCGAGTTCCGGATAGCGCGCCTGGATCGGCGAATGGATCATGTCGCCGGTGATGACGGCATCCTGGCCGGATTTGCCGACCTGAACCGAAAAATGATCGATGGTGTGGCCTGGGGTGGGAATGAGCTGCACCAGATCGTTCAAGGTGTGGTTGCTCTTGACGATTTCTGTGCGCCTGGCTTCCACGATGGGCAGGACGGAATCCGTGATCCAGGGATGGTTGGCGGGATCCTCCTGCTGCTTCTTCGTCCAGTGCGCCAGTTCACGCTCGGCGAACACGTACTTGGCCTTCGGGAACGTGGGAACCCAGCGGCCATTTTCCAGGCGCGTGTTCCATCCCACGTGATCGACGTGCAAATGCGTGCACATGACGTAGTCGATGTCGTTCAAGGTGAGGCCGGTGGCCGCCAGGCCCTTTTCGTAGCGGTCGCTGTTCAGCATGTTCCACATCGGGCGTTGCGGTCGCGGCTTGTGATTGCCGACGCAGGTATCGATCATGATGGTGTGCTGGGGCGTTTGCACAATGTAGCTCTGAATGCACAGCACGAGCTTGCCGGTGGCGGGATCTATGAAGGTTGGCTCCAGCCAGGACCGGTTCTCCTCCAACAGCTCCTTGCTGAGGCTGGGAAAGAACTCCAGCGCATCGAAAATCGGCGCCTGCTGCTCGACCACACGGTGGATGGTGATATTGCCAAGTTTGATCGCAGACGCCATCGCTCAATCGCTCCTTGACTGGCCCCGCCAAAAAGGGGGTGCGCTCATTTCCGCGATGGTCCGCCAAAATTGCCTTAACTGCAAGGCTCCGCTCAGGCGCCGAGATAAGCGCTCTTGACGTGCGGGTTGTTGAGCAGGGCGGCCCCGGTCCCCGTCAGCGTGACGCGGCCCTGCTCCAACACGTAGGAGCGGTCGGAAAGCTCGAGCGCTGCATAGGCATTTTGCTCGACCATAACCACCGTCGTGCCCTGGCGGCGGATCTCCTTGATAATCTCGAAGGTGCGCTCGACGAGGTTCGGTGCGAGGCCCAGTGACGGCTCGTCGAACAAGACCAGTTTGGGGCGTGACATCAGCGCGCGCGAAATCGCCAGCATCTGCTGCTCGCCGCCCGACAAGGTGCCGGCCGCCTGCTCGGCCCGCTCGCGCAGAATCGGAAAGCGTGCGAGGAGCCCTTCCAGATCGGCGGCAATCTGGGCCTTGTCGCGGCGCAAATAGCAGCCCATTTCCAGGTTCTCGCGCACGCTCATGTAGGGAAAGATGCGACGCCCCTCGGGGCAATGCGCCATGCCAAGCGCGAGAATGCGCCGCGCGCTGGCGCGCGTGATGTCTTGGCCCAGAAAAATGACGCGCCCGGCCGTGGCTTGAATGAGGCCCGACACTGCCTTGAGCGTCGTGGTCTTGCCCGCCCCGTTGGCGCCGATCAGGCTGACGAGTTCGCCCTCACCCACCCTGAGCGACAACTCACGGACGGCAACGACCTTGCCGTAGCAGCAGGTGAGGCCTTCAATCTCGAGCACGATTTTGTTCTCGTTGCTGGCGCCGAGCAGCGGCGGGTTGGCGCGCGCGTGCCATTAGCTCGCCAGCCGGGCGATCGCCTCGACCTCCAACAAAAATTCGGGCTTCACCAGCCGGTCGACCACCAGCAGCGTATTGGGCGGGTATTTGCCGCCCGGAAACAGCTTCGGGAAAATTTCGCCGCGGGCCGTCATGAAGGCCGGGATGCTGTCGGCGCGAGTGAGGTAGGTCGTGAATTGCACCACCGCCTCGAAGCCGACGCCGAGATCACCGAGAATGACCCCGAGATTGGCGAACACCTGCTCGACTTGGCTGCGCACATCCCCTACGCCGACGGCGCTTCCCTTGGCATCGATGGCCACCTGGCCGGCAATGAAGGCAAGCTCACCGGGCGCGACGCGCGCAACGTGCGAATACATGCCCTGCACCGGCGGGGCACTCGGCGGGTTGAGATAGGAAACGGCGGATTGGGCCATCGTCGAAAGTGCCTCCTTGTTGCTGCCGCGTGCGGCTCGTGGCCGGACCATGCCTTGACCGGGCGTCGCCGGGCAAATGTTACTTCGCCAGGCAGATGTTACCTGGCCGCGACCGCCTGGGAAGAGGCTTGGCCCTGCGCACGGCCGGGCATGGCAGGACGCCAAACCATCCCCCGCGCGCGCCAGCCCGACCGGCCGCTGTGCCAGCGCTCGCGGGCGGGCCGATCCGACGGCAGAACTGGACACGGGCAGGATCCTCGTCCAAACTCGTAACTCTAGGGGTCAACTAACCAGAACGTGGGCAGCTTTTGATGCTCCTTGTCCATTTGGGGCATTGCGCACGAGCGCGGAGCCGACGCGGCCCACGACGTGGCAGTATGTAACAACGATGACGCCGGTCTTGCGGTATCGAAATCCCGGCGCCGCGGCGCGCTGGTTGTGCGACGCCTTCGGCTTCCGTGAGCACGAGAGTGCCCAGGAGTCCGACCACCACGTCAAATAC
>Ga0134122_10000522_pt1 | contig 26124 bp, 16 predicted proteins | sample KB302_FD_96461 | JGI IMG/M metagenome (GOLD analysis project Ga0134122, IMG submission 96461) | Terrestrial soil microbial communities without Nitrogen fertilizer from Kellogg Biological Station, Michigan, USA - KB3-0-2 | ecosystem: Environmental > Terrestrial > Soil > Unclassified ...
AGGCCGGTGCCGCCCTCCTGCCGGGTGCTGGACGAGTCCGCCTGCGAAAAGCGCTGGAAGATCCGGTCGCGGAACGCCTCGTCGATGCCGGGCCCGTGGTCCCGCACCGACACCCGGACCCGGTCCGGCCGGGGTTGCAGCGACGCGGCGATCTCCACCACCGAGCCCGGGGGTGAGAACTTCACCGCGTTGGAGACGAGGTTGGTCAGCACCTGCGCCAGCCGGTCTGGATCGACCAGCACCTCGCCGGGCGGGATCGCGGGCGGCGCGCGGAGCTCGACGCCGTGCGAGGCGGCGAAGGCCTGGTTGGAGGCGATCGCGCCGGCGATGGCGGGCTCCAGGGAGGTGGAGATGAACCGGAACTCCATCCGCCCCGACTGCATCTTCTCGATGTCGAGGATGTCGTTGATCAGCCGGACCAACCGCTCGGTGTTGGAGAGCGCGATGCCGACGTACTCCTTCGCGTCCGCGGGCAGCTCCCCGGTGACGCCGCCGGCGACCAGTCCGAGCGAGCCCCGGATCGACGTGAGCGGGGTCCGCAGCTCGTGGCTCACCGTCGAGATGAACTCCGACTGCAGGCGCTCGACCTGCTTCTGGCTGCTGATGTCGCGGACCGCCCAGGTGAAGAACCGCCGCCCGTCGAGCCGGAGGTCGCTCACGGAGAGCTCGGCCGGGAAGGTGGTGCCGTCCTTCCGCTCCGCGGTGACCTCGCGGGTGGTGCCGGCCATGGCGGGGATGCTGGGCTGCGCGCGTTCGCCCGGTGGGCCGCCGTTCCGGTCCAGCGCCGGCGACGAGAGCAGCGTGCGGACGTTCTCCCCCACCAGCCGCTCGGCGGGGTGGCCGAAGAGGCGCTGGACCGCGGGGTTGGCCTGCACCATGGCCCCGCTCTCGTCCACGATGATGATGGCGTCGATGGCGGAGTCGACGATCGAGCGGAAGCGCGCCTCGCTCGCGGCGAGCGCCGCCTGGGCCTGCTTGAAGTCGGTGATGTCCCAGTTGGCGCCCACCATCCGCACGGCGTTGCCGGCCGCGTCCCGCTCCACGGACGCGCGGCCCTTGATGTGGCGCACGGTGCCGTCCTGCCAGATCACCCGGAAGTCGGTGTCGAAGGGGGCCTTGGAGCTGAGCGCGCGCTGGACGTCCTCGCGGGCGCGCGGCTTGTCCTCGGGATGGAGCCCGGACTCCCAGGCCTGGTAGGCGCCGGTGAACCGCTCGCGCGGGACGCCGTAGAGCCTGTACATCTGGTCGTCCCACTCGAGCCGGTCGTGGACGGTGTCCCAGTCCCAGATGCCCACGCCGGAGCCCTCGGTGGCGGCGCGCAGGTTGGCGCCCAGGCGCTCCAGCCGCTGCGTCTGGCGGTCGCGCTCCAGCGCCTCCCGCCGGAACTCGAGCTGGTCCACCACCTGGCGGGTGAGCAGCTCCAGCGCGCCCCGCTGCGCGGCCGTCAGCTCCTGCGGCACCCGGTCCAGCAGGCTCAGGGTGCCCACCACGAACCCGTCCGGCGTCCGCAGCGGCAGGCCGAGGTAGGAGCGGACGTGCGGCTCGCCCACGACCAGCGGGTTGTCGGCGAACCGTTCGTCCAGCAGCGCGTCCGGCACGACCAGCGGGCCCCCGCGCTCGACCACGTGGGCGCAGAACGAGACGTCCCGGCGGATCTCCCGCGCGGCCAGCCCGTGCCGCGACTTGAGCCACTGGCGGTCGGCGTCCACCAGCGAGATGAGCGCGATGGGCATCCCCGCGATGTGGGCGGCGAGCGCGGTCAGCCCGTCCAGCGACGGCTCCGGCGCCGTGTCGAGGACCTCGTACTCCCGGAGCTTCTGGAGGCGGCTCGCTTCATTGTCCGGGACCCGCGCTCGTCTCATGTTCAGTCGTCAGGACGGCGGATCCGGATGGAAGGGAACGGCGGTCCGGCTGCTGCTGATGGGCATGGCCCCGGCGGCCCCTTCGCCCATGGGTGAATCTTGCCAGCCAGGAAGTAGCCGATTTTCGGGAAGGGAAGGCGTGTCGTGCAGTGAACGGTCGCGCGGCCCCGCCTCAGGGTGGGAGCGTGGCGCGCCAGAGCCCTCCGCCGATCTCCGGGGCCCTCAGGAAGAAGAGGAAGCGCCCGGAATCGCGCTGGACGGCCCGCGAGACCGCCGAGCCGAGCAGCCCCGACGTCGCTCCGTCCGCCGTGGCGAGCGCGTAGTCGGTGGCCGATCTGAACGGGTAATCGCTGCCGAAGAATCGAACGCCCGCCTCGTACTCGACCCGGCCATTTTGCCAGCTGCCGATGTTGATCGAGAAGTTCGCTCCCGGCAGCACGACGGCAGGCGCGGACCCGTCGGTGGAGTGCACCTGGAGCCGGTAGGTATGGGCCTCCTGGACGAGGAGCCGCGGGGCCACCGGGACCGGCTCGTAGCGGAGGCCGGCCGCGTCGACGGCGACCGAACGATAGGACCCGGATGGCTTGAGCGGCATGAACTCGACATAGCCGCCGCGCGGCGCGACGACGTAGTCGCTCGAGGGAGCGACCCGGACGTTGTAGAAGTCGTGCTGGGAGATCAACTCCCCGAAGGCGCCGCCGGTGAGGGCGTTCCCCCGGTAGAGCGCGGCGAAGGTGAACCGGGTCGCCCAGGTGGTATGGGCGAAGATCGCCTCTCCGTCGGGGCTGAAGAAGACGTCTCCCCAGCCCATGTATCCGAGGCCATCGGCGTCGGCGACGTTGGCGACGGTCACCGCTTGACCGGTCGCCAGCGTCTGGATCACGACGTCCGGCGAGTAGGGAGCTCCGCGGCCCAGGGGCACCACGTCATAGGCCAGCCGCGATTCGTCCGGGGAAAACTCGAGCGCCTTGCAGGTGCAAGCGGAGGTGACGGTGGCTCGCCCGGTCCCATCGGGATCGATGAGCTCCAGGCGCTGCTGGAGCGTGCTCACGTCGGTGACGATGGCGAGCTTCTGTCCGCTCGGTGACCACCGGAAGCGCTCCCAGGAATTCTGGGTGGCGGCGCCCAGCCGGATGGGAGGTGGCGCGGAGGGGCCGAGCGGCGCCAGGTAGATGTCGCCCGCGGGGTCGATGAACGCCGCGGCCGTGCCGGTGCGGTTGAGCTGCAGCTCGGGGAACCCGAAGGTGGAGGGCGCCGTGGCAAGGAGCACCGGCGGCGCGCCAGCCAGCGTGGTGGCCATCAACATCCGCTGGGTCCCGGAGAGTTGCTGGAAGACGACGCTGGTTCCCGCCACGAGGACCTGCTCCACGCCGGTGGCCACCTGCTGCGCGGCGGTTCCGTCGGCGTTCGCCAGGCGAAGGCTGCCGCTCGACACGCACGCGCCGGAGGGTCCGTCGACGAACGCCAGTCGGGTCGAGTCGTCCGAGAAGCGCACCAGCCGATCGATGGCTCCGGCGGATACCTGGGTGATGACGGGAGGCTGGCCGGGAAGAGCGGTCACCACGCGAAGCGCCCCCGGCCGATCGCAACCGGAGGAGGATGAGTTGAACGTGAGCAGCGCGACGTGCTCCTCGGAGGGTGAGACCAGGAGCCAGTCCGCCGGGTCCGGATCCAGGAGCACCGGATCCACGCCGGGGTACGGAGGCATCGAACCGCCCACGTTGCCCCGCTGCGTGTGGCAGGTGAAGCCGTCGCCGGTGAAGTCCGGTGGCGGGCAGGAGCAGGTTCGGCTGCCGACGGTGTTGGTGCAGATGCCGAAGGGGCTGCATCCCCCATTGTCCGTCAGGCATTCATCGACGTCCGAGCACGTCGTCCCGTTTCCCTGGTAGCCCTGGTTGCACTGGCAATAGAACCCGCCTGCGTAGTTGTTGCAGGTGGCGTTCGTGTCGCAGCCGCCGCGGTTGGTGGCGCACTCGTCGATGTCCGTGCAGGTGACGCCGTCGCCTGTGAACCCGGGAAAGCAGGTGCAGGTGTGCGAGCCCGGCGTGTTCTGACACGAAGCGCTCAGGCTGCAGCCGCCGTGGTTGGTGGCGCACTCGTCGATGTCCCTGCAGGTGACGCCGTCGCCCTGGTAACCCGCGAGGCACGTGCAGGTATGCGACCCGGGCGTGTTGGCGCAGGTGGCGTTCGCGTCGCAGCCGCCGCGGTTGGTGGCGCACTCGTCGATGTCCGCGCAGGTGACGCCGTCGCCCTGGTAGCCCGCGAGGCACGTGCAGGTATGCGACCCGGGCGTGTTGGCGCAGGTGGCGTTCGCGTCGCAACCGCCGCGGTTGGTGGCGCACTCGTCGATGTCCGTGCAGGTGACGCCGTCGCCCTGGTAGCCCGCGAGGCATGTGCAGCGGGAGCGCCCCTCGTCATTCGAGCACTCGGCGCTGGCGCTGCAGCCCCCATGGTCGGTCGCGCAGGGGTCCACGGGGTCCGGCGGCAGCGGGGAGGGACACCCGGCGATCAAGAGAATGCTGGCGACGGTCAGCGTCCGCGTTCGGGCGGTTGGGTTCATGCGGAGGCCATTGTCGCACGGGCCGTTCGCAAGCCGCTGGCCGTCCGACTGCCGGTTCCGCGCTCACGAGCTCTTCTCGGTCAACCACGAGACCGCCTCCGCCTCGGTCCCGAACATCCGCTGCAAGTGGCTCCGCCGGATGCGCAGGACGAAGTTGGCGGTGACCCGGAGCACCGGGTTGGGGACCACCATCGCCATCTTGGTCGTGAAGGCGATGCTGCGGGCACTGCTGAAGACGGCGCGCGCCTGGGGCGACAGGTGGGTCATCTGGTGGCCCAGCACCAGGGCGGGGAGCCCGTAGACGTGTCCGCCTGGCTCGTTGTCCGCGAGGATGGCGTCCGCATCCTCCTCGGTGACGACGCCCAACAAGGTCACGCGGCCGCAGCGCCGGCCGTCGGGGAGCTGGAAGATGGAGAGCTCGTAAGGCATGTGATCACCGACCGCCGGGGAGGGGGCGGTGCCCCCGCGGACCATAGTACCCGGCAGCGCATCCAGCCGCCGTTAGCGGCCACGGCAGCCTCGCCGACCAGCGGTCGAAGAAGCCCTGCACCTCCGCCGGCCTGAGCTGGTCGCAGACCTCCTGCAACCGCTCGCCGATCACCTGCCGCCCGCCACTCGTCGGTTTGAGGTGGCGCGCGCAGCGCGTCACTTCGTCAGGATTCCGTCATAGGCTCCGCCGGGAGCCGCCGCGCGACGGCGGTGAACGGTGACCACCGACCCACACGACCTCATCCGCCACACCGGACGGACGCCCCTGGTCGCCCTCCGCCGCATCGGGCGGGACCTGCCCATCCCCGTCCTGGTCAAGTGCGAGCACCTGAACCCCGGCGGCTCCGTGAAGGACCGCATCGCCCGGGCCATCGTCGAGGACGCGGAGGCGAGGGGCGTCCTCCGCGGAGGCATGACGCTGGTGGAGGCGACGGCCGGCAACACCGGGGTGGGGCTGGCCCTGGTCGCCGCGGTGCGGGGGTACCGGTTGGTCTGTGTGATGCCGGAGAAGATGAGCGCCGACAAGCGCGCGGCGCTCCACTCGCTGGGGGCGAAGGTCGTGATCACGCCCAACGCGCCGCCTCGGAGCCCGGACAACTTCCGCAACGTCGCCGAACGCCTCGCGCGGGAGAACGGCTGGTTCCTGACCGACCAGTTCCGCAACCCGGCCAACGTTCGGGTCCACGAGGAGACCACGGGGGTGGAGATCCTCGAGCAGGCCGGCGGGCGCGTCGGCGCCTTCGTGGCCGGGGCCGGGACGGGTGGCACGCTCATGGGCGTCGCCCGCTGCCTCAAGCCGTCGCTCCCGCACGTCCGGATCGTCCTCGCCGATCCAGTCGGCTCGGCGCTCGCGGAGTGGGTGGAGACGGGCCGCCCCGGTGCCGACGGCGCGTACCTGGTGGAAGGCATCGGCGCGAGCGTGCCCCTGGACCTGCTCGACCGCTCCGCCATCGACGGCGCCGAGCGCGTCAGCGACGAGGAGAGCTTCGAGATGACGCGGCGGCTGGTGCAGGAGGAGGGGCTGCTGGTCGGCGGCTCCTCCGGCACCAACGTGGTCGCGGCGCTCCGCGTCGCGCGCAGCGGCGCGGTCAAAGATCCGGTGGTGACGATCCTCCCGGACGGCTGGGACCGCTACCGGGCCACGCCCTGGATGCGGGCCTGGACCCCGGCGGGCGGGTAGGCTGCCGGCACCCATGCCGCCAGCGCGGAAGACGAAGACGAGGAAGGCTTCCGGAAACCCTGCCCGCGGCGCTTCCCTCCCCCGGGCTCATGTCGACCCGAAGCACTCCGGAGAAGCCTCCCGCCGGGCGGAGGCCTGGGCTCCGGATTCTCGGGTGGACGAGTGACAGTGGCCGGGTAGCCGGCCGAGGCGTCAGGGGTCCTCGACGGCGTGGCGGCAGCGCTTGGCGCGCGCGCTGCGCTGCTTCGCCTCCTCCAGGGTGAGGAAGCGGGCGGAGGCCACCGCGCGGACGAAGGCGTCCGACGGCTCTCCCTGGGTCGGGACGCCGGTGAAGAAGATCGGCACGGCGCCCGGCTGGTCAGGCCCGTCGTCGCCGCAGAGCGTCTCCGGATCGCCGACCAGGAGCCGGACCCGTCCCTCCTTCTCCTGGAGGACGAGGCCGCGGACGTCCCAGGGATAGCCCCAGAACGTCTTCCGCGGGTCTTTCGGATCCGTCCTGATCAACGGAGCGACGGTGAGCACGTCCTTTCGCGCCCAGCTCTTCGGGTCCAACTTCTGGAGCCGGTAGTCGCTGTAATCCTCGTCCCCGACCATCTCGAACAGCTCCAGCATGGGGTCCGGATCCAGCTGGGCGAACCACAGGAAGCCGAACCCGTCCGCGTCGGAGCTGCGCCAGCAACTCCGCGCCTTCCAATCCGCGTCGACGAAGCAGGTCTGAAACGTGCCCGCCTTCTTCCTCGAGTGCTGGACGATGAAGTCCGGCCGGCCATCGGAGTCCAGGTCGATGGAGAACGCCGCGAAGACCTTGCCGCCGAAGAGCTTCTGGAGCTCGGGCGTCGGCTCGATCCGGGGCGCGACCCGGAGCGCGCCGCTGACCTCGCAGCCCCCGCGCCATCCCCAGCACGACCGCTTCGGAGTCCCGCCATCCGGCCCTTCGGCCTTCGCCAGGATGGCGGTTCCGGCGCCCAGGGCCAGCGCCAGAGCCGCGAGACGAGATCGTGCCGGAGCGCGCACGCTCCCGGAGCATACCGGACCGGTTCCCAGGTCCGGAGTCCAGCCGCCTTTTTTCCAGATGTGTCGTGGGTACAAGCGCCCGGGCGATGCCGGCGACGCGACCGCCTTCCAGCACCACGCGGTTGCCGTTGTTGGTGCAGTCGATGGGGATTGGTATTGCAGATGTATGGGCAGCACGTGCCGCAGCCGTTGTGGCACGCGTCCGTCGGCCGGTATGGGTCGCCACCGGATACGCAGACCCGGCAGCGCCTCCGGCAATGGGAGGTCACGAGAACGCCGACCCCCCAGATCGTGTGGCCGGCCGGGCGCGGCTCAACTCTCCGAAGCCCATTTTTGAGCGAGGGGAGCGGGCGGATCGCCACACCGCCCATGTCCGCTGCGGGCTGCCGGCCACGCACCGAGCCTCACGGTCCTGACGCGGTTCATGGCGCAAGTGCTGCACCCCGGAACGCCCTGATCATCCCGGAGCGTCCCATGCGCATGTACGCCTTCTCCCTCCCGCCGGCCCGCAGGTTCGCGCTGGTCCTGTGCGCGTTTGTCTCGGCCCATGCCGCCGGACAGTCGTCCGATCCCGCCAACCTGATCCCACCCGATGCCCCCGTTCGCCTGCCCTGGTCGGAGGTGCTGAAGCTCCTCGAACGCTCGGGTCACCGCGACGAGTCGCCTCCGAGGCGGGCGGTGGTGGGATCGGCGACGGCGGAGGGCGAGGCGAGGGCCCACGGCCTGACCGTGCGGGTGGTGCTCCCGCTGCTGCTGCTGGATGACGACTGGGCCGCCGTCCCGATCTGGGGTTCGGAGGTGACGATCCGCCGCGCGACGCTGGACGGACAGCCGGCGTCGTTCGCGGTCGAGAACGGCGCCCACGTGTTGCTGGCCAGGGGCAAGGGAGCGCACACCCTCTTCGCCGAGTTGGTGCTGGCGGCCGGCGGCTCCGGCGCCCAGGCCACCGTCCCATTCGCCACTCCCACGCCGGTGAGCTGGAAGCTGGCTCTGCCGGGAAACGACGCGCGGATCGATCCGGCCGTCCGGCAGTCCTCCTCCGCGCGGGACCAGCAGGTCATCCTCTCGGCGCTCACGCCGCCGGTGGCGTCGGTGCAGGTCTCGTGGTCGGCGGAGCGCGGGACGGCGGTCCCGGCGCGGGTCAGCGCCGAGTCGCTCACCGCCGTCACCTTCCAGGAGGGCACCACGTCCGGCCGCGCCCGCTTCGCTTTCGAGGTCTCCCGCGGCCACCGGGAGCAGCTGGAGATCCACCTTCCGGCCGGCCTCGAGCTGCTGACCGCCGAGGCGCCGGACCTGGCGGGCTGGTCGGTGGAGCGCAACGACCAGGGCAAGAAGCTGGTGGTGCGCTTCCGGAGGCCCCAGCGCGGGCACGTGGCCGTCGACTTCACGTTCGAGCTGCCGCGGCCGGGGAGCGAGGCCACCGTCCCCGCGCCGTACGCGGAGGACGTCGCGGAGCAACGCGCCTACGTCGCCGCCTCCGCCGAGTCGCCGCTCTCGCTCCGCGAGGACTCGCTGGTCCATGGCGAGCAGGTCGATCCGCGCCTCATCCCCGCGCACCTGGCGAGGGCGGAGAAGTCGCCGCTCAGCCTGGCCTGGAGGCACGCGGGAGAGCCGGGCTTCGCGGCCAAGGTGCGCCTGGACCGGCACGAGACCGTGGCGCTGGCGCAGGCCACGATCGACGCCGCCTACTTCACCACCGTCCTCACCGAGGAGGGGCAAGAGGTGGTGAAGGCGACGTTCCTGGTGAAGAACAACCTCCGGCCGTACCTGGGCGTGACGCTCCCCGAGGGCGCGGAGTTGTGGTCGGCCTTCGTCTCGGGCGACTCGGTGGCCCCGGCGCGCGAGGGAAGCAAGGTCCTGGTGCCACTGGTGAAGAGCCGGGACCTGGGCGAGGGCGACACCCTGGCCGTGCACGTGGTGCAGCCCGGCTGGTCGCTCACGGACATCGCGCTGCAGCACTACCACGACGCGTCGAAGTGGCGGGTCATCGAGGAGGCGAACGCGGACCTGCTCTCCGGCCGCTCGCTGGAAGCGGGCACGGAGCTGCGCATCCCGCGGCTCACGGGCCCGGGCGCCTCGGACCTGCAGACCGCATTCCCGGTGGAGGTGGTCTACGCGCGGGCGGCGGACCGGCCCGGCCGTTTCGGGCGCGCCACGCTCGCCCTGGCCCAGCCGGACCTGGACGTGATGAAGGTGACGTGGACGCTGTACCTGCCCTCCCGGCTGGATCCCCTGTCCTTCGGGGGGAACCTCAGCCAGGGCTCGTACATCCGCTACGGCCTGTTTCGCCGGCTCCACCAATGGGTGGGCGATCCCCAGGCCGGGGTGGCGATGCCCGGGCTGATCTCGACCGCGTGGGCGAGCATGGAAGGCGGCTCGCTGAAACAGCGCTTCAACTTCTCCCAGGACGAGGGGACGGAGGGTGCGGAGGAGCACCCGCGCGAGCGGCTCCCGCTGGTGGGCCGCCCGTACGTGTTTCACGCCTACCTGGCCGGTGAACGCCCGGTGCTCACCGCCGTGTACCTGGACCGGGCGCTGGAGGGACTGGTGCGCGTGATGGCCTTCGCGTTCGGCCTGCTCGGCGCGCTGGGGCTCTGCGCCACCGCCTCGCGCCGGCGCGCCTGGGTGCAGTGGGCGTGGGTCGGCGGGGGGGCAGGTGTCGTGCTGTTCGCGGGACACTACGTGTTGGGCACGCACGCGCGGGCGGCCCTGGGGGCGGGCTTCGGCGCGTGGATCTGGATCGTCTACCGGCTCTCGACGTCGGCCCCGGGCGGCGTCCTGGCGAAGCGGATGTTGCAAGCGCTGAAGCTGGCGAACGCGGCCGTGTTGTTCCTGGTTTTGGTGTCCGGCGTCGGGCCCGGGAGGATCTTCCTGGCCGCGATCTGCGCCGGGCTCGGGGCGGTGTTCCTGTGGCGGGGGACGAGAATCCCGGCCCAGGCGCCGGTCGCCGCGGCCACGACGGTCACCTCGGCGCTGGTGCTGGTCGCCCTGGCGCTGTCATCGCCGGCGCGGGCGCAGGAGCCGGAACAGGAACGGGGATTGCCGCCGGCAGCAGAGGTGACCGTGCCGTTCAAGGCGTTGAAGGGCCTGGTCGCGCCGGGCCCCGGGGAGCGCAAGGCGCCGCGCCGCTATTCGTTGCTGTCAGCCCGGTACGAGGGGGCCGTGGTGGGGGAGAGCGTGGAGCTGAGCGGCGTCGTGGAGCTGGAGGTCCACGGTCCGGGCTGGGTGGAGATCCCGCTCATTCCGCGGGAGGAGACGCTGGCCCAGCTCACCCTGGACGGCGCGCCGCACGCCGCCGCGGTGGTGGAGAAGGACTACCGCCTCGTGTTCCAGGGGGCCGGCCGCCACCGGGTGGCGCTCTCCTTCGTGGCCCCGGTTCACGATCCGGGCGCGGCGAGGCTGGGGCTGGTGCCGGGCGTCGCCAGCACGCTCTCGGTGCGCCTTCCGTCGGGTGGTCTGGAGCCGATGATGGCGGGCGTGGCGGAGGAGCGCGTGGAGGGCGCGCGCATCACGGGGTTGGTGCCGCCCGGCGGGGCCCTCGAGCTGCTGTGGTCCACGCGGCCCCAGGCGGGGCCTGACCCGGCCCGGAGCGAGGCGGAGCTGCGAATGACCGCCCGGACACTCCAGATCGCCTCCGTCGGCGAGCAGCGCACGTATGCGTTGGTGCGGTTCCGGGTGCAGCGAGGAAGCGCCAGCCAATTCACCATCCTTCTTCCGCCGGGTGTCGAGCTGCTGGACGTGCAAGGCCAGGCCCTGGCGGACCACCAGCTGGTCGAGAAGGAGGGCCGCCGGTTGCTGGTGGTCACCACCTCCATGCCGGTGCGGGACGAGTACGAGATCTCCTTTGCCTACGAGTGGCGGGTGGAGAGGACCGAGCCCCTGGTGCTGCCGATCTTCTCGGTGGCCGGCGTCCGATCGGAGAGCGGAACGCTCGGCATCGAGGCGGCGGGCGGGACGGAGATCCAGCTCGCGGGAGTGGAGGGGGCATCGGCGATCGACGTCCGGGGCGCCCCGGAGCTGTTCGCCCATACCGAAAAACCGATCCTGCACGCGGTGAGGTATCTGCAGCAGCCCTACTCGGTGGCGCTGAAGCTGTCGGCGCACCCGGAGATTCCGCTGGAGGCGGCGGCGGTGAACCGGGCGCAATACACGACGGTGATCGCGCGCGACGGGCGGGCGATCAGCCAGGGGCTGTACAGGCTCCGGAACGCGCGCCGGCCGTTCCTGGGGGTGTCATTGCCCGAGGGCTCGGAGGTGCAGAGCGTGCTGGTGGAGGGCAACCCGGCGAAGCCGGTGCGGGACGCCGGAGGCAAGCTCCTGGTGGCGCTGCCCAGGTCCGGCTCGGCCGACCGGGAGATGCGGGAGCTGGAAGTGGAGGTCGTGTACCTGACCCGGTTGGGCAGCGCGAGCGCGGGTGAGCTTCCTCCGCTCTTGCCGGCGGTGGACCTCCGGGTGAGCAAGGTGTCGTGGGAGCTGTATCTGCCGCCGGGGATGGAGGTGACGCGCCGCGGCCCCACCGAGGAATCCGCCGACTCCATGCAGTGGGCCTCGGCGCCCAGAGCGCTGTGGGCGATGACCGGGGCGGCCGCGCGCGGGCCCTCGGACGCGCTCGCCACCGGCGGGGTGCTGCCGGTCCGGTTGAACGTCCCGGTGCACGGGGAGCCGGAGCGGTTCTGGCATCACTACCTCCCGGCCGGGGTCAGCCCACGCTTCGATGTCACCTACGCGCGGCGGTCGCTGCCGCCCTGGGTGCACGGGCTTGGAGCGATGGCGCTGCTCGCGGCGATGGCGCTGGCGGCCCTCTTTGGCCGCGCGGCCTGGGCCCGCATGCGGAGAGGGGCACTGGACTTGAAAGCGCCACCGCCCGCGGCGCCGTAGGAGACCGGAGCTCTAACGAGCTTCCTTCGCGGCTTCGGCGACGGCTTTCATCTTCGCCACCGCGATCTGCAAGCTGTTGACCGGCCGATTGGAGAAGGTGCCGAACCCGCAGTCGGGATTGAGGAACAGCTTGTCCGCCGGGAAGAGCTTCAGGGCGCGGCTGATCGCCGCCCGGATCTCCTCCGGGGTCTCCACCCGCTCGATCCTCGGATTCACCACGCCCAGCCCGAGCTCCTTGCCCTCGAAGGGGAGGAGGTCCCCCGCGCGCTCGGTGGCGTACTCGAGGACCAACTGGTGCACCTTCAGCTGCTGGAGGTACTCGTGCAGCGGGGCGTAGCTTCCTCGCAGCAGCGTGGACTCGTCCTGGCTCCAGTTCCCCCGGCAGACGTGGAGACCGAGGCGGACGCCGCGGTCCTCGAACCCTGCGATCACCTCGTTGTTGAGCCGGACCGCGAGCTCCAACTCGTACTTCGGCTCCTTCCCCGCCGCGAGCGCCGCGCACATGAAGGTCCGCGTCTGCCCCTGGGTGAAGACGAGCTCCGTGAGCACCGGTTCGTCAAATTGGATGAAGTCGGCGCCGGCGTCGATCAGCTCGCGCACCTCCTCGCGGAGCACGCGCACCACGTCCACGCCCAGCTCCTCGCGCGACGGGTAGACCGCGCGGGTCACCTCGCGCACGAACATCGCCCTGGTGAGCAGGTACGGGCCGGGAAGTGGGATCTTGATCGGGCGCCGGGTGTGCCGCTGGACGAACTTCAGCTCGTCCACCGCCAGCGGCGCGCGGCGCTCGATGCGTCCCACGCAGGTGGGATTGGAGATGGAGTACGCCGGGACGTCGAGCGTCTGCAGGATCCGCTCGAAGCTCGCCTTGTCCTCCACCACCTCCAGCATCTCCATCAGCGTCATCAGCTTCACGCCGGCGAGCTTGTCCGCGACGAAGGAGTAGAAGTTGTCCCGGCGCTGCTCGCCGTCGGTGACCAACTCCACCCCGGCCTGCTCCTGCGCCTGGAGTATCTCCACCACCGCGGCGTCGGCGGCGCGATCGAACTCCTCGCGGCTGGCGCGCCCTGCCCGGTACGCCCGCTGGGTCCGCAGGAGCCCGGGTGGGCGCGGCCAGCTTCCGACCGTCGTCACCGTCAGGGGCGGCAGTCGGGAGCTCATTTCGCGCTCCAGAACCGCTGCGCCTCTACCGCCCGCGCCAACTGGCCGTACCCGGACGTTCGCCCGGGCAGCCACGCTTTCAGGCCCTCCATGTCCATCATCTCGCGGTGCTTGGGGTTGTCGTAGCTCATCGCCATCAGCGTCTCGAAGAAGCTGCGTTCGCGCGCCGCAGGGAAATCCGCGAGCACGGTGAAGTTGCAGTGGTCGTAGGAGCCCGTCGAGCCGACCACCGCGAACTCCTCGGGGTTGATGGTGCCGTCCTTCGACCAGCGGTCCCAGTTGAGATCGAGCATCGCACTCGCGTGCGCCTCGCCCCGGTCCAGGCACTTGAACGCGTCGAGCTCGCCGCCGACATGGTCTCCGTGCAGGCCGACCAGCACGTCGAACCGCCGGACGCTGACGTCTTTCTCCGGCTCCAGACCCACGGTCCGCAGCAACTCCAACGGGATCAGCGTCGCCTGCGGCGAATCCTTGGCTCCGAGGGCCACCGTCTTCCCACGCAGGTCGGCCAGCGACCCGAGATTGGACTTCCTCCGCGCCACCAGGTGGGTGACGCGATCCCGGTCGGTGTCGCGCATGGCCACCGCGCGGCACTGCCCGCCCGTCTTCCGCTGCGCGTCCAGCCACGCCAGGGGTGAGCTCCAGGCCACGTCCAGGTGGCGCTTCACCAGGCCGTCCACCTGCAGGTCGTAGTTGGAATAGAAGACGACTTCGATCGGCTGGCGCTGTTGCTCGAAGAAGTCGCGGATGATCCCCCAGATGACGGTGACCTTCGGGTCGTAGATGACCGTTCCCACCACGATCGGCTTGCCTGAGGACATGTCGTTCCCTACTTGCGCCACTCCGGGGAGATCTTCAACTTCAGGCTGACGGCGCCGTCAATCTGGCCATTCCTCCGTACCCCTCTTCGGTATGGTGCGCCCGTTCGATGCAGAAGGGACGGTGATCGTCACATGAAGTGGCCCTGGTACCTCCTCCTTCTCGTGGGTGCGTCTGGTTGCGCACTGGTCAACGAGCTGATCCATGAGGAAGACCCGTCCGGGTTGGGCGAAAAGGCCGTCCGCCTTGGCCCTGGCCCGGAAATCATGGCCGGCGCGATCGGCATGCGAGAGGTGCTGGATGACGAGAGGGCCCTCCTCGCGGATGCAGGCTCGCTGGCTCCAGACGGAGGCGTGCAGAGCGGCGGCGGAATCGAGGATGAGAACCTCGACTTGCACCGGTGCTGGCTCGACCCGAAGTCATACGAGGTCTGGGTGGACCCGCTCGGCGGCGGCAAGGGGTGGCGCGTCGTCATCTGGCCCAAGGCCTGGTGCAACGCGAAGATGTACGGAGGCGGCGGCGAGTTCGAGATCGACGGCCAGTCATTCCAGATCCTGCGGCGGGAGATCTACTAGCGTTGCCGGCGGGCGCGAGCGTCTTGAGCCAGCAAGCCGCTCAGAGCGACTGCGACTTGCTGACCTGACCCAGGTCGACCCGCTGCACGGCCCGGAGCCCGGGGATCTGGGCCAGCCACACGATGGCGAGAAGACCGGCGGTCCCCGCGACATAGGAGAGCGGCCGGACCTGGGGGAGCATCCCGAAGACCGCGGTGTTCCACATCGCGCTCATCCTGAAGCCCACGGCCCTCCCCAGCGGGACCCCCACCAGCAAGCCGGCGATGACGATGCTCAGGTTCTCGAGCGTCACGGTCCGGGCGATCTCCCGGCGGGTGATGCCCAGGGAGCGGAGGATGGCCAGCTCCTGGCGGCGCTCGCCCAGGTTGACGTTCACCGCGTTGAGCAGCACCGCCAGCGTGAGGATCAGCCCGAACGCGCCGCAGATCAGGATGCCGGTCCGGTAGAACATCAGGTAGTCGCGGATGTCTTGCTCGAACTCCTCGTTCACCTCCACGGCCACGGCGCCGGAGAGGGAGGAGAGGGCGAGCCGCACGGACCGCTCCTGCCCGGGCTGGACCCTCACCAGGGCCGAGCTCGCCGGGAAGAAGCCCCCCGGCACCCATTGCTTCACCAGGCTGCTCGGGACGAACACGGCTCTCCCCACCGCCTGGGCCACCACGCCCAGCACCTGGACCTCTCGATCCAGGTACGCGGCCCGGAGCCGGAGCACCACCGGTCCCGCCCGCGGGCCGCCGACGGCGCCCGGCTTGATCCCCAGCAGCCGGGCCAGGTTGTGCCCGATCCACACCCCGTTCGCGCTGGAGAGCGCCGGCGCGCCCTCCAGGGTGGGCAGCCTGAGGAACGGATCGCGCTCGTCCACCCCGGCCAGGACCGTGTCGACGGTGCTCCCGTCCGGGCCGGTGACGGTCAGCGGTCCCAGCAGGAGGGGCTGGGCGCCGGCCACCCCGGGGATCGCCTTCACCTGCGCCTCCAGCGCTCCGGCCTCCCGGACCGACTGGAGCTCCACGCGCAGGTCGTACTGGTTGATGGAGAAGAACTGTTCGAAGGTCGCGTCCAGGCTGTCCCAGAGCGTGAGCGCGGAGAACATCATGGTCGCGCCCGCGATGACGCCCAGCGCGGTGCCCAGCGACCGGCTCGGCACGCGGAGCAGGTTCCGGAACAACTGGCGCAGCGACAGCGGCAGCCACCGGAGCGCCCGCCGGCTCAGCGCGCTGGGAGGCTTCGGGGTCGCCGGGCGCAGCGCAATGCCCGGATGGGTCCCCGACTCCACCCAGGCGGGATAGGCGCCGGCTGCGGTCGAGGTCGCCACCCCCACCGCGTACCCTCCGAGGATGAAAGGGAGCTGAGGCACGTTGACGAACCCGGGCAGCGCGCCCCCGCCGGTGATGTTGTTGACGTAGAGGTGGAGGATCCAGGCGGAGTTGGCGTAGCCGAGCAGGCTCCCCGCCAGCCCGCCGGTGGCCCCGAGGATCAGGCCGAAGAGGAGGTAGTGCTGGAGCAACTCGCCCCGCGTCACCCCCATGGCCCGCATGGTGCCGATCTGCTGCCGCTGGGCGCCGATCAGCCGCATCAGCAGGATGGCGGTCACCACGGCGGCGCCCACCAGGAAGATCCCGGAGAAGAAGGCCAGGAGCGGGAACATCCCGCCCACCTGCGCGTCCACGGTGCTGCCGGTGACGGTCTCCGAGCGCGAGTAGATGACCACGTCCTGATAGCCGGACAGCTTCGCCGCCAGGGCGCGCCGCACGGCTTCGCGCGCGTCCGGGCCCGCCTTGGCCGCGTTCTCGTCGAGCCGGACCAGCAGGTCGTTGAGCTGGCCCGCGCGCCCGGTCATCCGGGCCAGGTCCGAAGCGCGCAGCCACGCCACCCCGAATGACGAGGTGGGGATGGGGACGCGGGGGCTGCGCCCGACCTGCAGGTACTCGGGGTTGAACACCAGCCCCGCCACGCGCAGGTCGTGGACCTGGCCGGACAGCTCCGCGCGCAGCGCGTCCCCGGGCCTGAGCCCGCGGCGGCGCGCGAAGCGCTGCAGCAGGAGCACCTCGCCGCTCGCCTGGATCGGCCGCCCCTCGACCACCTCCGACCGGCTGACCTCCGGCTCGCGATCGTCGGGGACGGAGATCAGGCGCAGGCCGAGCTGCTCCGGGTCGCCGGGGGCCGCCGCCAGCTTCCCCTCCGCGATCCAGCGCCCCTCGACGCCGGCCACCCCGGGGACGGTCCGCGCCAGCGCCACCGCCTCCGGCCCGGCGGTGGCGACCTGGACGTCGTAGTCCAGCGCCTTCAGGCGGTCGTAGGTCCGCAGGAACGACTCCAGCAGGTTGACCGCGGCCGGGTACGTCGCCCCGTAGAACGTGGTCCCGAGCAGGATGACCAGCCACACCGCGAAGAGCTGCCGCCAACTGGTCCTCAGGTCGCCCTTCAGCTTGTTCCCGAGGCCGTCCAGCATGGTCCGCTCACCACTTCAGCTGGCGGGGCTCCACCGGGTTGGGGTTCCGCTGCGCCTCGAGCACCCGCCCGTTCCCGATCCGCAGCACCTGGTCCGCGATCTGGGCGATGGCGGAGTTGTGGGTCACCACCACGAAAGTCTGGCCCGTCTCCCGGTTGAGCTGGCGCATCGTCTGGAGGACCTCGACCCCGGTCTCCGAGTCCAGGCTCCCGGTGGGCTCGTCGGCGAGCACCAGGGCCGGGTTCTTGGCCAGCGCCCGGGCGATGGCCACCCGCTGCTGCTGGCCACCGGAGAGCTGCCCCGGATAGTGGTGTAGCCGCGCGGACAGGCCGACCCGGGCCAGCATCTGCTCCGGGTCGTGCGCCCGGCTTCCGCCCAGGCTGCTGGACAGCGTCACGTTCTCCAGGGCGGTCAGGGTGGGCAGCAGGTTGAAGAACTGGAAGATGAAGCCCACCATCTGCCGGCGGTACGCCGTGAGCTGAGCGTCCGGCAGCCCGGCGACGGTCTTGCCCCCGACCTCCACCTCGCCCCGGTCCAGCGGCTCCAGCCCGCCCAGGATGTTCAGGAAGGTGGTCTTCCCGCTGCCGCTGGGCCCCAGCACCACCACCAGCTGGCCAGCGTCGATCTCCAGCGAGAAGTCGTTGAGGGCCACGATCTCCTCGCTGCCCGTCCGGTAGCTCTTGTGGACGTGGCGCATCACGATGTGGCTCACCGCGACCTCCCTTCGCCGCGACCGCCGCCCTGCTGGAGGAACCATGCCACAGTCCGGTCGGTCGCCTCCGCCATCGGCACCCGCGCGCGGTAGCCCAGGTCGCGCGCCGCCGGCCCCATGTCGTACCAGTGGGACCGGGCGAACGCGCTGGCCAGGAAGCGGGTCATCCGCGGCTCACCGCGCAGCGGGAGCGTCCGCCACATCCACTCCATCACCGCGCCGATGCGGGTGGCCGCCTTCAGCGACAGCCGGCGCGAGATGGTCCCGGCGCCGACGCGCGGCAGCAGCTGGTTCAGCCAGTCCCACAGCCGCACCGGCTCCCCGTTGGAGATGAAGTAGGCCCGCCCCGCGCAGGGCGCCCCGCCGGCCAGGGCGCGTTCGGCGTCCAGGTGCGCCCAGGCGGCGTTGTCCACGTAGGTGAGGTCCACCGTATTGGCGCCGTCCCCGATGATGGCCATCCGCCCCACCTTCGCGGCGTGGACCACGTTCGGCAACAGGTGCGGATCGCCCGGGCCGAAGATGAGGTGCGGGCGCAGGGACACCGTCACCAGGTCGGGGCCGTTCGCGGCGAGCACCATCCGCTCCGCCGCCGCCTTCGACTCCGGGTAGAACGAGAGGTGCTCGGCGGGGTACGGCGCCTCCGAGAGGCCGCAGGCGTCGGCGCCGTAGCCGATCACCGAGGGCGTGCTGGTGTAGACGAACCGCTTCACCCCGGCCGCGCGCGCCGCCTCGAGCAGGTTGGCGGTGCCGTCCGCGTTGATCGAGAAGTACTCCGCGCGCGAGCCCCAGAAGCCGGCCTTCCCCGCCACGTGGAAGACGACCTCCACTCCTCTCACCGCGTCCTCCAGCGCGGAGGCCTGGCGGAGATCGGCGGCCCACGCGCGCGCGCCCAGGGCCTCCACCTCCGGGTACCGGTTCCGGGCCAGGAAGCGGACCTCGTGGCCCTCCGCGAGCAGCAACTCGACGATCCGCTTGCCGAGAAAGCCACCTCCGCCGGTCACCAGCGCCCGCATGGCCCGCCTTCCCCGCTAGAGCGAGTGGATCAGACCGTATCCGCCGAGCCCCGCGAAGACCACCGTCCCGGCCAGGAGCAGGGCGGAGACCCAGCGCGGCGACCGCACCGCGCCGCCGATGCGGGCCTCGAGCCAATAGAGGTGGAAGCAGGCCGCTCCCAGGACGACGCCGGCGGTGTTGGCCGCCAGCTTGGCCAGGGTGGGTTGGGCAATCCCGAAGAGCAGGATGACCACGCTGGCCACCACGTAGGCGAGCAGGATCCCGGTCGCGACGTGGCGCGCCCGCCGGCCCTCCATCTTTCCCCCGGACGCCGCCGTCACCAGCTCCGTCCCCATCTGGACGAGCATGGCGACCGCCGAGATCTGGGACGAGAACAGGATGGCGAAGGCGTTGAGCAGGGTGAGGTACCAGAGCACGGGGACGGCCTCCGCCAGGCGGCGGGCTTGGAGGATGCCGAACGCGACCGTCGTCATGTTGGTGCCGGCCGGCAGCGTGCCCGCCGCCAGGTTGACCGACAGGAACATGGCCAGGAAGCTGAAGAGCCCGAAGATGATGATCTGGTAGGTCCAGATCAGCCGCACCCACTTCCTCCAGCGCCCCGCCTGCTCCGGGTCGGCCTCGTTCCAGGGCACCGGGCGCAGGTCCAGGCTCCTCCCGCCGCCGCCGAACCCCACCGTGACGGCGCCTTGCCGGATCGCCATCCCCAGCCCCTCGTCGCGGACCATGGAGGCCAGCATCACGTTGGCCACGCCGCCGGCCCCCGCGTACCCGACGACCGCGCCCACCAGGCTCCAGTCGATCTGGCTGCCGCCACCGAAGTAGCCCACAGCGAAGAAGCCGGAGAGCGTCTTCAGCCACTGCGCGGCGGGGACGAAGGCGATGTTGGCGGAGAACAGGAACCCGACGATGTAGAGGACGAGCGCGAAGTTGACGACCTTCAGCACGGTCATCACGGTCGTCGAGCCGAACCGGGCCACCAGGATCAGCATGCAGAAGGCGTACGTGCCGATGGCGATCCACTTGTTGACCGGCGCGTCCACGGCCACCTCGGTGCCCTTCCACAGCGCGTGGAGGACGGGGGCCAGGGTCGCCACGTAGACGGGCCAGCCGATCTGCAGGAGGGCGGCGAGGAGGTAGAGGCTGGGGCCCACGGGCCCCTTGGCGCGCCTGGCTCCGCGGCCGACCTCCGCCGCGATGAAGCTCTGGCCCGTTCCGGCGGCGAAGCGCGCCGAGACGCCGTTGAAGACCACCTGCAGGATGATGCTGAGCGTCGCCACCCACATCCACCTGAGGTCCTTGCCGATGGCCAGCGACGGGCCCAGCACCCACTCGCCCACGCCGATGCCGAACGCCAGCAGCACCCCGTGCGCGCCGGCCAGCTGCCACACCACCTTGAGCGGATTGCCGGACGGCGGTGAGGGCATCTCCACCATCGCGGGGGAGGAAGACGTCTCCTGGGTCGACGTTGAATTCATGGGATTGCCCGGGCCACCGCCAGCAGCGCCTCCACTTCCATGACCACCGCGCCTCCGGGCTGAACGTGCCGGGCGGCGCCGGCGCGCCACGCCGCCTCGACCCGGGCGCGCGTGTCCGCGTCCCGCTCGCCGAGGACCTGCCGCATCGTCCGCGAGCCGCGGGTCATGTCGGCCCAGAACGAGTCCACGGACTCGAACGTCCAGGTCCTCCGTTCGCGGTGGATCTCCACCGACAGGCCCGCCGCCGCCAGCGCCGACTCCAGCGCGCCCGGCGCTCCCAGGCTGCACGGGCCGGGGCCCGGAGGCGGCGTGAAGCCGGGGATCGCCTGCCTCAGGGCCTGCGACGTGATGTGGAAGTACGGCATCCGGTCCGCGGCCGCCCAGACCAGGATGCCGGCCCGGCCGCCCGGGCGCAGCGCGCGGCGCAGCTCGGCCGCGGCCACCGCCGGTCGCGGGCACATCATCAACCCGAACTGGCAGGCGGCGGCGTCGAAGGCGCCGGTCCGGAACGGGAGCCGCTCGGCGTCACCCTGCACGGCGGAGAGGCGGCCGGATCCGGCGGAGGCGCCGGCCCGCGCCAGGCGCGCCATCGCCATCGCGAAGTCCAGGCCCACGACCCACCCGCCCGGAGCCACCGCCTGCGCCGCGCGGTGGGTCAGCCCTCCGGGACCGCAGGCGGCGTCCAGCACGCGTTCGCCCGGGCGGAGCTCCACCGCCTCCACCAGGCGCTCGGTGAACAGCCCGGTGCGAGGCGCCATGACCTGGTCGTAGTGGGACGCGGTCTGCTCCCACAGCGCGCGCTCCTCCATGGCGGTCTCACCCTCCCAGGGACCGGGCCTGTTTTCGCCCGTGCTACCGTGGAAGACAAGGTGAACTTCCAGGAGCTCTCCGAACCGGTGAGGCGCCTGTACCCCTGGCCCGGGGCGTCCTTGGCGCTGGCCGGCGGCCACCGGATGCACTACCTCGACGAGGGGAGCGGCGAGCCGCTGCTGATGCTCCACGGCAACCCGACCTGGTCGTTCTACTACCGGGAGCTGGTGCGGGCGCTGGCCGGCGAGCGCCGGTGCGTGGTTCCGGACCACCTGGGCTGCGGCCTCTCCGACCAGCCGGAGGACTGGACCTACCGGCTGGAGGGCCACATCCGGAACACGCAGCAGCTCATCGAGCACCTGGACTTGAAGGACATCACGCTGGTCGCGCACGACTGGGGCGGGGCCATCGGCTTCGGCGCGGCGATGAAGTACCCGGAGCGGATCAAGCGCCTGGTGCTGTTCAACACCGCCGTCTTCCAGGGGAAGGTGCCGCTGCGGATCAGCAGCTGCCGCTGGCCGCTGTGGGGTGCCCTGGTCGTCCGCGGCCTCAACGGCTTCCTGGAGACGGCGCTCCGGGTGGGGGTCCACAAGCGCCTGAGCCGCGACGTGGTGGCCGGGTACCTGGCCCCGCACCGCAGCTGGCGCAGCCGGCGGTCCATCCACCGCTTCGTGCAGGACATCCCGATGGAGCCGGATCACCCCACCCGGTCGCTGATCGACGAGTTGGATCGCGGGACCAGCCTGTTCCGCCACCTCCCCGCGCTCATCGTGTGGGGCGAGGGGGACTTCGTGTTCACCCGCGAGATCCTGCAGGGCTGGAGGACCCGGCTCGCCCAGGCGGAGGTCCACTCCCTCCCCCACGCGGCGCACTTCGTGGTGGAGGACGCCGGCGAGGAGATCGTGCCACTGGTGCGGAGCTTCCTCGACCGCCACCCGCTGCCGAGGCCGTCGTAGCGAGCGCCGTGTCCGAGGAGGCTTCCTTCAACGCCGCGTCTCGCCTGCGGGAGCACGCCGGCCGGCGCCCCGGCGACCCGGCCCTCCGCGTCCCCTCGGCGAAGTACACCACCGCCCGGCCGGCGTGGGAGACCGCCAGCTTCGCCGAGCTGGAGCGGCGCTCGGACGGGTACGCCCGGGGCCTGTCCGCGCGGGGCGTGCGGGCCGGGGACCGGGCGCTGATGCTCTTCCGCCCCTCGGTGGACTCCTGCGCGGTGACCTTCGCGCTCTACAAGCTGGGCGCGGTCCCGGTGCTGATCGATCCGGGCATGGGCCTGCGCGCGATGCGGCGCTGCATCCGGCAGGCGGGGGCGCGCGTCGTCTTCGGCGTGCCGCTGGTGCACCTGCTGCGCCTGGTCTACCGCGAGGACTTCGCGGCGGCGGAGATCCCCGTGGTGGTGGGCCCTCGCCTGTTCCCCGGCGTCCCGGTCCTCTCCGACCTCGGCCGTCCGGGCGGCGAGCCCTTCCCGATGGCCTCGCTCCGCGGGTCCGACCCGGTGGGCCCGCTGTTCACGTCCGGCTCCACCGGTCCGGCGAAGGGCGTGGTGGCCACGCAGGCGATGTTCCAGGCGCAGCTGGACGCGCTCGGCCGGATGCTGGACCTGCGGCCGGGGCTCGTCGACGTGCAGGCCTTCGCCCCGTTCGCCATCCTGGACATCTGCTCCGGCGTCTGCGCCGTCCTGCCCCGCATCGACCTGGCCCGGCCCGCGGCGGCTTCTCCCGAGGAGATCGTGGCCGCCATCGTGGACAACGCGCCCACCCTGGCCTTCGGGTCGCCGGTCATCTGGCAGAACGTGAGCCGCCATTGCCTGGCGCGGCGGATCCGGCTCCCCTCGCTGCGGACCGTGCTGACGGTGGGCGCCCCCATCCCGCCCTCCCTGCACCGGCGCTTCCGCGAGATCCTCTCCGCGGACGCCGAGGTCTTCACGCCCTACGGCGCCACCGAGGCCCTCCCGGTCGCCAACATCGGCAGCGCGGAGGTCCTCGAGCAGACGTGGAGCCTGACCAGGCAGGGCGCCGGCACCTGCGTGGGCCGGCCCGTCGCCGGGATCGACCTCCGGATCATCTCGATCACCGACGAGCCCATCGACGCCTGGCGGGACGACCTCGCGGTCCCGCCCGGCGAGCTGGGGGAGATCGTCGTGGGAGGAGGCCAGGTGAGCGCGGCCTACCACCAGGCGGACGCGGCCAACCGCCTGGCGAAGATCCGCGACGGCGACCGGATCCTGCACCGCATGGGCGACCTCGGTTACCTGGACGGGCAGGGCCGCCTCTGGTTCTGCGGGCGCAAGGCGGAGCGGTTGGAGACGGAGGGCGGCGTCATCCCCCCCGTCCGGGTGGAGGGCATCTTCAACGAGCACCCGGACGTGCTCCGCACCGCCCTGGTGGGCCTGGGGCCGCGCGGGCGCGAGGTGCCGGTGCTGTGCGTGGAGATGGAGCCGGGGCGCCGCTTCACCCCGGAGACGGTGGCGGGCCTGCGCCACCTGGCGGAGGGCAGCTGTTACAGCGGGCTGGTGCGGCACTTCCTGCCCCACCCGGGATTCCCCACCGACGCCCGCCACAACTCGAAGATCCGGCGGGAGGAGCTCCGGGGCTGGGCGGCGGCCCGGATGGCCCGTGCGTCGCGGCCGTCATGATGGTTTCCTCACCACCCAAGGAGGGGCCATGGCGCAGCCCTTGAAGAAGTACGTCGTGGCGGACATCCCGGGGGTGATGGCGCGCGAGCGGGGAGCCGCCCCCGCGTTCATCTTCGGCGGGCGCGTGACCAGCTACGCCGACCTGCACGAGCGGAGCAACCGCTGCGCCCAGGCGCTGCTGGCCATGGGCGTGCGGCCCGGAGATCGCGTGGCCGTGATCTCCAAGGACTCCGACGAGCTGTTCGAGCTGATCTTCGGCATCGCCAAGGCGCGGGGGGTCTACCTGGGCATCAACTGGCGCCTCACCGCGCCGGAGGTCCGCTTCATCCTGGAGGACTCGGAGAGCGTCCTGCTGTTCGCCGGCCGCGACTTCCACGACCTGGCCGCGCAGCTGGCGCCGGAGCTACCCAGGCTGCGGGAGGTGATCTCGCTGAGCGGCAGGCGCGAGGGCTGGCGGGACTTCCGCTCCTGGCGGGACGCGCACCCGCCGGTGGATCCGGCGCTGGGGGCGGGCGAGGAGGAGGTCTTCACCCAGATGTACACCAGCGGCACCACCGGGAACCCCAAGGGGGTGCAGCTGGCCAACCACAGCCTGTTCACCGTGCTGCAGGAGTACGTGCGCGCCGGCTCGCCGTGGATCGGGTGGAACGAGAACGACGTCGCGCTGGGCAGCTTCCCCAGCTTCCACATCGCGGGGCTGTGGTGGGCCATGACGGCGCTCTCCGTCGGCGGGAGCTACGCGATCATGGAGCAGTGGGTGGCGCGGGACGCGCTGCGCATCATCCAGGCCGAACGGGTCACCAAGGCGTTCCTGGTCCCGGCCATGGTGCAGATGATGCTGCTGGAGCCGGAGTGCGCGGCGGTGGACTTCAGCGGCTTCGGGCCGCTGGTGATCGGCGGTTCGCCGTCGACGAATGCGCTGCTGGAGCGCTCCATGCAGACCATCCAGTGCGAGCACGTGCTGATCTACGGGCTCACCGAGACGGGGGCCATGGCCAGCTTCCTGCGCGGTGAGGAGCACGACGGAGACAAGGCCCACCGCAGGCAGTCCGTGGGCCGCCCGTGCCTGGGGGTGCGGATGAAGGTCGTCGACCCCCAGGGCAACGAGGTGCCGGCCGGCGACATCGGCGAGATCTGCATCCATTCGCCGGCGAACATGATCGGCTACTGGAAGCGCCCGGACGCCAACCGCACCACCCTGGTGGACGGCTGGCTCCACACCGGAGACGCCGGCTACCAGGACGCGGACGGGTACTTCTACATCTGCGACCGCATCAAGGAGATGATCATCTTCGGCGGCGAGAACGTGTACCCGGCGGAGGTGGAGAACGCGCTCTGCCAGCACCCGGCGGTCGCCGAGGCCGCCGTCTTCGGCATCCCGGACGAGCGCTGGGGCGAATCGGTCCGCGCGGTCGTCGTGCTCCACCGCGGCGCCGCGGCCGCCGCCTCGCAGCTCATCCAGTTCCTCAAGGGTCGCCTGGCCGACTTCAAGATCCCCCAGGCGATCGCCTTCGCCGACGCCCTGCCGCGCAACTCCAGCGGCAAGGTCGTGAAAGGGAAGCTGAGGGCGCCCTATCTGGAAGGGGCGAGCCCGTCCCCCCCGAAAGCCGCTCCCCGCTCCCAGGAGTCACCCTGATGAATGCCAGGCTGGAGCCCGCAGCCGCCCGCACCCTCGCCCGCCTCTCGTCGCTGGAGCCTGAAGCGGCCCGGCGCGAGCTGATGGAGCAGGTCCTCGAGATCGTCAACGAGCTGTTGGAGCGGGACGCGTCCGACCCCGTGGGCCCGCGGACGCCCCTGATGGAAGCGGGCTTCAACTCCCTGCGCGCGGTGGACCTCAGCGTGGTGCTCCAGAAGCGCTTTCTGTGCGAGCTGCGCCCCACCGTCGCCTTCGACCACCCGACGCCCGAGGCGCTGGCGGCGCACCTGGCCGAACGCGTGCTGGACCTCCCGCCGCCGCAGGTCGAGCGCCCAGCCGAGCCGGAGGAGGGCCTGGCCGGCGAGCTGGAGCGCGTCTCCAAGCTCTCGGACGAAGAGTCGCGGATCCTGCTGGCCCGGTCCGTCCACAAGCTCCGCCGCCTGGAGCGGGAGCGCACCCAGCCCATCGCCATCGTCGGCATGGCCTGCCGCTTCCCAGGGGGGGTCGAGTCCCCCGAGGCCCTCTGGCGCCAGTTGGAGGAGGGCCGGTCCTCGGTCTCGGAGATCGAGGAGTCCCGGTGGCCGATGAGCCGGTTCTACCACCCCGACCGCGGCGTCCCGGGGCGGATCAACAGCCGGTACGCCGGGATGCTGGCCAACATCACCGACTTCGACGCCCGCTTCTTCAACATGTCTCCCCGCGAGGCGGCCGAGCTGGATCCCCAGCAGCGGCTGTTGCTGGAGGTCTCGTGGGAGGCCATGGAGCGGGCCAACATCCCCGCCTCGGACCTGTACGGCGCCCCGGTGGGCGTGTTCATCGGCGTCAGGGCGTCGGAGTACTTCGAATCCCAGAGCGGCG
>Ga0134122_10000526_pt1 | contig 26074 bp, 22 predicted proteins | sample KB302_FD_96461 | JGI IMG/M metagenome (GOLD analysis project Ga0134122, IMG submission 96461) | Terrestrial soil microbial communities without Nitrogen fertilizer from Kellogg Biological Station, Michigan, USA - KB3-0-2 | ecosystem: Environmental > Terrestrial > Soil > Unclassified ...
TAGAGCTCCTTGCGCGGGAGGCAGCCGGCGTGACAGACCGAGCGCGCCAGCCGGTCGAACAGCGAGTCGCCGGGAAACCGCTCGAGGTCGCGATTGGTGAGGCGCCCCTTCGAGGAATGGGAAAACGTCACGAGCAGTCTCGTGGCCGCCTAGTTGATGCCGACCTGGCCGCGCGCCGCGTCGCGCAGCTTGACCGAATCGTATCCGACGCCGTCCTTGAAGACGGTGACGACGTCGTAGATCTCCGCCGGTGTTCGCACCGGGTCGCCGCGGACGATCACGAGGTCGGCGCGTTTCCCTGTCGCGATCGACCCCAGGCGTTGCTCCTCGCCCAGGATCCGCGCGCCGTTCAGCGTCATGATCTGGATCGCCTGCTCCGGCGTGAACCCCGCCTGCACCAGCAGCTCGTAGTTGCGCAGATCGCCAAGGCCGGGAAGCACACCGGTTCCCCAGGGGTCGACGCCCGCGCCAAGGAGTCCTCCCGCGGCGACCAGCGTTCGTTCCCACGCCATCATCTTCTGCAGCAGTCGGGGCGGCACGCTGAACGCGGCTGTCTCGAGCCCGGCGTGGATGCTCTCGACTTCCTTGCGCGTGTCGGTCGCGAGCAGGTCGAGCGCGCGGGGATCGAGCGGACGATCGGGGATGAACGACTCGTACGTGGCCAGCGTGGAGACCACCGCGGTCCGGTTCCGAACGATCAGATCGATCGTCGCCTTGACCTGCGGGCTGTCGACGTCGACGTCGGCCTGGACGCGCTGGTTCCCCGGCGGGCAGATGTCCGGCTGCTTGCCGGGTATGTAATCGGTGTTCGTGATGAACCCGTGCTGCAGGAGGTCGATGCCGAGCGCGGACGCCTCGGTGAAGGTGACCGAGCAGAGGTGGCCGGTCACGCGCAATCCGCGCGCATGCGCCTCCTCGATGGCCGCACGGAGCACCTCGCGCGTCTCGGCCCCGAGGAACTTGATCCAGGTCGCGCCCTCTTCCGACCAGTAGCGCACCGCCCGCCGCGCCGCCTCCGGGGTGCCGACCTTCAGGCTCATCGGATTGCGCGCGGCCTCCCCATCGAGGTACGGGCCCGCGATCAGGAAGCGCGGGCCGGGTGTCCGCCCCTCGTCGACGGCCCGTTTCAGGCTCACCTCGTGGTAGGGGAGCATGCTGCCAGCCGTCATCGCGGTGGTGACGCCGTACGCGAGATAAAGCAGCGGGCCGGTAACGTTCAGCGGCGTCACCCGCGTGACGCCGCCGAAATAGGTGTGCTCGTGCAGGCCGACGAGGCCCGGCAGGACCGTGTGATTCGACAGGTCGAGAACTCGTGCACCGGCCGGAACCGCCGTCGACGCGAAGGGGCCGATCGGCCCGAGGCGGTTCCCTTCGAGGATCACGGTCTGGTCGGTCCGCGCGGGCGTCCCGGCACCGTCGACCACGCGCACGTGCGTGAGCGCGACGACCGGCGCGTTCACCGTAACAAACGGTGCAAGGGCCGCTGGCAGCGGCGCCGGTTGCTGTCCCGCGAGCGGAGCGGCCAGGAGCAGCAGCGCGGCGGCGGCCGCCTGCAACGCTCGGATGACGGTGTGCCTCGGGACAGCGCGCGACAACCTGGCCGCGGATCTTATCGCTTCTTTTTGTCCATCCGCGCTGCGCGCCTGCCCTATAATCCGGCCACCTATGCGCAACTCCTACCATCCTCCGCATGTCCTGCAGGGCCGCCTCGCGGCGAGCGTATGTTTTGTCGCGACCGTCGCGGCGCTCTTCGTCGTCACGGGCTATCTGCGCGCGCAGGCGCCGACGCTGAACAGGGACGTGCCGCCGATGCTGCCGCTGAAGCAGGTCGCCTACATCAAGGCCTCGAACGCCGAAGCGTACGACCACTTCGCGTGCGGCGGCGGCAACCAGGGCCACACCGGAACCTCGATTTCGATGAGCGGCGACGGCAATACGATGGCCGTCGGCGCGCCGTTCGAGAGCGGCGGTGCCCGCGGCGTCAACGGGAACCAGGCCGACAACTCCATGTACGCGGCGGGGGCCGTCTACGTCTACGTCCGCCAGGGCAATGCGTGGACGCAACAGGCGTACGTCAAGGCATCGAACCCCGGGCTGAACGATCATTTCGGATCGTCGGTCGCGCTCAGCCGCGACGGCAATACGATGGCGGTCGCGGCGCACTGGGAAGCGAGCGCCGCGACGGGCATCAACGGCAACCAGAACGACGACTCGATTCCGCAGGCCGGCGCCGTCTACGTGTTCACGCGCACGGGGACGACGTGGACGCAGCAGGCGTATGTGAAGGCCTCGAACACCGGCAAGGCTGACGAGGCGAACACGCCTGGCGACGGCGATCAATTCGGCTTCTCGCTGGCGCTGAGCGGCGACGGCAACACGCTGGCGGTCGGGGCGATCACCGAGGACAGCGGCGCGCAGGGGATCAACGGCAACGACAAGGATGACGCGGCGGTGTCCGCGGGCGCGGTCTACGTGTTCGCGCGCACGGGGACGACGTGGCGCCAGCAGGCCTACGTCAAGCCCGCGACCAACGAGGCGGGCGATCTCTTCGGCTTCTCCGTGGGGCTCAGCTTCGACGGCAACACGCTCGGCGCGGCGGCGTTCAACGAGAGCAGCTCGGGCCGTGGCGTCAATCCGCCGCACGACAACAAGTTCGGCCAGTCCGGCGCGCTGTTCGTGTTCACGCGCCAGAACGGCACCTGGAGCCAGCAGGCGTTCATCAAAGGATCGAAAAGCGAGCCGAGCGACGGGTTCGGCTTTTCCCTCTCCATGAGCGAGGACGGGAACACGATCGCGGTCGGCGCCGGCGATGAAGCCTGCCTGACGCCGGGCATCGATCCGCCGGGGTGCGCGGACGACGCGCCGCCCGGGCGAGGCGCGAACATCTGGGTGGGCGCGGCTTATGTCTTCGCCCGCAACGGCGCCACCTGGAGCGAGCAGAGCTTCATCAAGGCCCCGAACGCGCGGCCGTACAACTCGTTCGGCGTGCGGCTCGCCTTGAGCGGCGACGGCAATGCGCTCGCCGTCACGTCCTATCTCGACGACAACGCAGGCCACGGCGTTCGTCCGCCGCAGGTCTCCCAGTTCCTCATCCAGGAAATCTTCAACGGCTGGCGCGAGCACAAGAACGAGGCGGAGGAATCGGGTTCGGCGTATCTCTTCACCCGCAGCGGCGGCAAGTGGACGGCCGGCGCCTACATCAAGGCCGACAACACCGATGCAGGCGACGAGTTCGGCAGCGCCGTCGCGCTGAGCGGCGACGGCCACACGATGGTCGTCGGCGCGCACCAGGAAGATGGCGCCGCGCGCGGCGTCAACGGGAATCAGGCCGACAACACGGCAGCCGATTCCGGAGCGGCATACGTGTTCGCCTATTGACCATGTCGGAGAAACCCCCGGCAGCTCCAAGCTGGTGGCAGACCGTGCCCGGGGTCCTGACCGGACTTGCCGCGATCATCACCGCGGTGACCGGTCTCGTCGTGGCGTTCACTCACACGGGCACGCGCACCGAGGACGTCCGCCCGTCGTCCGAGGCAGCGGCGCAGAACGCGTCACCCGCGTCGCCGGCGCAATCGCGTTCGGCTGGTACGGTCGGCGTCGCGGGCGGGACGCAGCCGGTTGCGCTTCCGGCAGTGAGCCGCGTGAGGCTCGCCGGCGGCGCGGCCGACACCACGATCCTCTCCGCGCAGGTCGAACCGATTGACCTCGACAGGCGATCGCTGAAGTTCGTGGTTCGCTACATGAACGCCGGCCGCTACCCGGCGAATTTCTGGAGCAGCTCGTATCGATTGATCGTGGACGGCGTGCCGCGGGCGCCGACGAACGTCCTCGATGAAGTCGTCGAGCCCGACAGCGCGAAAGAGGGCGACGTCGTGTTCGAGCTACCGCTCGCCGTGAAAGACGTCGTGCTTCAGATCAGCTCCGGCGAGGAAAAGAGCCGCATCCCCTTGAAGCTCCCCTGACGCCAGTCAGTTGCCAGGGTTCTCCTGGCCAGGCGGCGCTCCTCGCGGCGGCGCGGGGAACGCGGGGTGGTACAACGACTGGTAGCGCAGCTCCTTGCCGTTCTCGTCGAGCCACCCGAACGACTGCTGGAAGAGCAGCGGCTCCGGATACCCTGCCGGAACGGTCCCCTCGAGGATGTACAGCTTCTGGTTGTGCATGTAGATCGCGGCCATCGTGCTCGTGCCGTCGCGGTTCGCCAGGTGCAGCAGGTGACCGCCGACCCCGTACGTAGTAATCCACGCCAGCTGCGTCACCTTCGCGTCGCGCTCGAGGAACTTCGACGTCGCGTGGACGAGCGCCCCCTGGAAGTCGAGCCGCCAGTGTCCGACACCTGAAAACCCGGTCCCTCCATAGCACCCTTCGGTGCGTATCGCGCACGACTGCGCCTTGTTGGTCAGGATCTTCTCGATCTGGCTGTAGTCGACGACGGTCGTCGAGTAACGGGCGCGTCCCTGCTCGGCGGTGTAGACGCGCGCGGGCAGCTCGGCACCGTAGAGCGACCGGTAGGTGCTGCTCGTCACCTTCGGCTGGCTCGGGAAGTTGGCGGTGAATCGATCCTCGCGGCTGCTGAATTCGATCCATTCCTGCGCGAGCGCGGTGCCGCAGAGGGTGAGCGTGAGCGATGCGGCGAGAAGTGGAGTGAGACGCATGGTTCTCCTCGATTCTCGAAGACGGCGGGTGCCCGCTATCAGTATCCGTCCGGCGCCGCGGAATGTTCAAGACTGTTTCTTCGCCGCCGGGCCCCGTATCATCGCCGGCCCATGACCGAGATCGTCAACGGTTTCGACGATTCCATCGTCGACGAGCGGGCGTCGAACGTCGGGCCGGCGGGAATCGACATCGTCTACCAGCGCCTCGGGAAGCGCGACGCGCCGCTGCTCCTGCTCATCATGGGCGGCGGCGCGCAGTCGATTGCGTGGCCCGATGCCTTCTGCCACGCCCTCGTCGACCGCGGCCTGCAGATCGTGCGCTTCGACAATCGTGACGTCGGCCTGTCGACGCACATCACCGGCGCGCCGCCGCCGGACATCCGCGCCGCGCTCGCCGGCGACCTGTCGTCGGCGTCGTACACGCTGTCTGACATGGCGGCCGACGCGGCCGGGCTGCTCGACGCGCTCGGCATCGAGCAGGCGCACGTCGTCGGCGCGTCGCTCGGAGGCGCGGTCGGACAGCGGCTGGCGATCGAGCATCCGCGGCGTGTCCGCTCGCTGACGTCGATGATGTCGACCACGGGCGACACCTCGGTCGGGCAGGTCTCGCCCGACGTGCTCCGCGACGTGTTCAGCGGGCCCCCCGCGGTGACGCGCGACGAGGTCGTCGCGCGCATGATTCGCGCGTTCCGCGTCATCGGCTCGCCCGCGTACCCGATCGACGAGCACGAAGCGGCCGAGCGAACGGGCCGCGCCTTCGACCGCTCCTACGATCCGGCCGGCATGGCGCGGCAGGCGCTGGCGATGGTCGCCGACGGCGACCGGACGGCGCTCCTGCGGCGCGTCGACGTGCCGGCGCTGGTCATCCACGGTCTCGCCGATCGCATGTGTGATGTCAGCGGCGGACGCGCAACGGCTGACGCCATTCCCGCCGCGGAGCTGTTTCTCGTCGAGGGAATGGGGCACAACCTGCCGCCGGGATTGCACGCGCCACTGGCGGCGCGGATTGCCGATTTCGTCTGGCGCGTGGAACATCGCTGATTGGCTGGCCTGGCCGGCTTGGCGACCGCAATCCACTGAAGTTCCGCGGGGCGTGTTACCATCCCGCGATCGAGCGGCGGCGGCATGGCCCTGTCACTTCATCGGAGGGTCGGTATGAGGCTGTTTCTCGCGGCACTTGTGTTGGTTGTCGGGACGACGCCCGCGTCGGCCCAGTGGCTGGATCGTCCCTGGCCGGGCATCCCTCGCACCGAGGACAAGAAGCCGAACCTGAAGGCGCCCGCGCCGCGTGGCCCTGACGGCAAGCCGGATTTGACCGGTGTGTGGAACGGGCCGCTTCCCGAACCGGTCTTCGACCCCGCTATCGCACAACCCTGGATCAACGACCTCATGCGACAGCGTCAGCGGGAGTACCACAAGGGACGTCCCTCGTATCAGTGTCTGCCGAGCGGGCCTGAGGCCGATCGATTTGCCGGGTGGAAGCGCGTTCTCCAGACGCCAGCCGCCATCGCGATCCTGAACGACGATCTCACTTATCGCGTGATCTTTACGGACGGGCGCGAGCTCGAGGCCGACGCCGCCCCAAGCTGGATGGGGTACTCGGTGGGACACTGGGAGGGCGACACGCTGATCGTGGACAGCAACGGCTACAACGACAAGACGTGGCTGAGCCGCTACGGGCAGGCGCACACCGAGGCGCTGCGTATACGAGAGCGATACCGGCGCGCCGACTTCGGGCACATGCAGGTCGAGGTCACCTTCATAGATCCGACCGCGTACGCGAAACCGTGGGGCTTTACGGCGAACATGACGCTGGCCGCCGACACGGAAATGCTCGAGACCGTGTGCGAACGCAGCAGCGAACACTGGACGGCCAGCGCTGCCAAGGTGACCGTCGCGCCCGACGTGCTGGCGCGGTACGTCGGCGTGTACAACGGCCTCTACGGGGGAGACAAGCGCAAGATCGAGGTGTCGCTGTCAGGCGATCAGTTGATCGCCAAAATCACCGGCCGCGCCGCCGTCGACGGCGGCGAGATGCGACCGCTGGTCCCGCAATCGCAAACGGTGTTCGACGGGGTGGGCATCATCTATGAATTCGTCGTCGACGACAAGGGAATGGCGACGGCCCTGATGGAGATTCACATCTCAGGTCCCCAGAAGTTCCCGAAGGAGAAGTAAGGGCCGGGTTCTGGTCAGTTCAGATAGCCCCTGAACGTACGCACCCACCACGCGCCGTTGCGCGCGCGTTCCGCCGGTGTCGTGAATCGATAGTCGTAGGCCGCAATGCGTACGCGGCGCGGCCGTGCGCTGAACGGGCGAGGTCCGAGGAGCCGGAGCACCGAAGGTTCACCCTCGAGGATGCGCTGACCGAGCGAGTCGAGCCAGTACGCCGCACCCGCCGGATCCAGCGCTGCAAACCACATCTGCCAGTCGAGGCGCGGCATGTGCGGTTCGACGAATGCCGGCCGCCGCCGCGGGTCTCCAGGCTTCCATCGAAATTCGTACTCCTCGAAGTTCTGCTCGTCGCCGCTGACCTCGATGACGAGCTCGAGCCGTTCGGTCGTCATGACGCGGAACAGTCCGTAGCCGTTGACGGAGCGGAACGGCGAGACCCAGTCGAGGATGCGGCCGGGCCATGCGCGCGCAATCTGCGCGCGTGTACGCGCGGTCAGCTGGATCTCGCGCACGAAGGCGACCGTGCTCAGGCAGGCGATCGCCACGGCCGCGACGCTGATCGCCAGCCGCCACGACCTCGGTTCCGGGCGCGGCGGGGCGCGATCTGGTTGCACGGCCGGCCGTCTTCGAAGCGTCTGGTCGTCGAGGAGCGCGAGATAGAGAACGATCGTGAGGAGGTTGAAGAACCCGTAGTTGCCGGTCGCCGCGATGCCGACCTGGAGCAGGGTCATCAACGCGCAGGCGATCAGCCGCATCGCGCGGAAGCGCGCGGGCAGGAATATCGCAAACGGCACGATGAGCTCGAACGCCAGCATCGCCGGCACCGACCAGTACTGCACCGCAGCGGGCGACTGGGCGGCATACCAGCTCGTCCACGTGGGCAGCGGCTGCGTCCAGTAGTGATACGTCATCGCGGTCCATGCGGCCCATGTCGGATCGCCGCTCGCCAGCTTGGTGATGCCGGAGAGAAACGTCAGCTTGAACGCGAGGCTCCAGAGGACCCACCGCACGATCGGGTTCGGCTCCGCATCGGGCGATCGCAGCTGTGCGTACAGGCATGCGAGCAGCCCCGTTTCGAGCAGCAGCATGTCCCACTGGAATTCGAGGAAGACCTGCCCTGCGACCGTCAGCGACAGGTAGAACACCCACAACACCGCCGATGTCACGGCGGGAGCGAGGCCGACGATCAGCAGCACCGACAGCAGGGCGCCGCCCCAGCAGAGGAGCAGCAGCATGGCGTCGCCGCTCGAGAGCCACAGCAGCGTGGGAAAGGCGTGAACCGCTTCGGCGCCGTACGTCGCTCGCGCCTGGGAGAGGAGCGCCCCAATCGGCAGGATGCCGCGCGAGCCGACCAGGCCGGTGATCTGCACGCCGAGCGACGCGAAGGCGCTCAGGTAGACGAAGCCGAGGAGCCGCAGGAAGAGCCGGCGCGAGAAGACGAACGTCACGGCCAGCGGCGGAGCAGTTACGCGCGCAGCCCCTACGGCGTCTGGATCACCAGATACCGGAACGGCTCCTCGATGTTCTTGTACATGTGCGGCGCGTTCGGCGGAATGATCACGACGTCGCCCTTGCCGACGCGGTGCGATTCACCGGCTCCCACCAACTGGCCGCCCTCCGTCGTGACCCGGGCTCCCTGGCCGGTTGAGGCAGCGCCCGGCGTGATGAACGTTGCCGCCCCGCTCATGATCACGACCACGCCGGTCCAGTCCTCGTGGGAGTGCAACTGCCCTTCGTCGGCCTTGCCGCGGCTGTTGGAGTGGATGGCCCAGGTGTGTCCCTGCCGATCCTTGCGGGCGAACAGGTCCCTGCTGCCCGTGGAGCCGAGCGCCTGCGCGAACGACGCATCGACTTTATCGTGGCTGAAGTAGGTGATGAGTGGAGCGGGCGCCTTCTGCTGCGCGGCGGCGCTGGCCAGCCACCCCGCACTGAACGCCACCACCACCGCTGCGGTCGTCATCGCTGTTCGCATGGATAGCATCTGGCCTCCAGAGAATGAGTGACCTTATCACGTCCAATTTCCCGTCGTCTGCGCGATGACCCGCGCAGACCGTTCATGACGGTCTCTGGGGGATCGGCTGGAGAATCTTTCTCCATTGAATCACGGCTTCGGTGATCAGCAGCGGCACCGCCCAGCAGCCCCACGCCGCAACACCACGACGTTCTACTACGCCGATCCCGAACGCGGACATCGTGTGCGACAGCACTCTGAACATGATGAACCCTGTCGTCACGACATAGCTGCGGATCATCCACTCACGGTGCTGGTCAATCGCGCCGCGCCGGATGGCGAAGCACGCCAGCCCGGTGGTCACGAGCCACGCGGAGGCGAGCCCGAAGACGCCTGACCTGAACCCGAGGCCCAGTTCACTGTAGATGAGCAGATAGTACGCGGCGAAGGAGCCCAGCAGCACGGCGGCGACGTAGGTCAACCCGAGACGGCGATGCCATTCAGGCCTGGTGTACGTCAGTCCAAGCCACAGTTGCACAGGTCCCGCGAGGAGTGCCACGCTTCCGCTCGAGACGTGCAGCAGCGTCGGCCAGCGTCGAGCCCACGCGTATGCGCCGTACGACGTCTCGGTGAAGGTGAAGTACTGCGTGGCTTCCGCGAAGAAGAAGCCGCACGCCAGCACACCCAGGAGGGACAGAAGGAGAGACGCCGGTTGCGCGAAGAGGCGAGTAGACGGCCGGCGGACGATAGTCGCTGTGGGCACGAGGCCTCCTCTTGTTGGCGCGAACCTCGACTTCCTCGACGGAATGCGGACGTCACATTGGCGTTCAGATGGCCATCTCGCACGTCGAGGCTGGACACGTGTCGCTCCTCGAAACACGAAGGTTACGGTCGCAGTGAGCCGCAAGTCCTTCGGAAACTCTTACAATAGGCTTCGCTTTCCCAGCGTTCGATCGATTCCGGCTGGTCCGCCGACGTCATATGGCTCGTGCGCGACGGCGCCGTGATGGCGTTGCTCCGCCGGTCCCCGATCGAACACAAGGAACTCACGAACATGAAACCAAAGAACACGATCTGCCTCTGGTTCAACAAGGACGCCCATGAGGCGGCGCGCTTCTACGCCGCCACCTTTCCGGATAGCAAAGTGACCGCGGTTCACACGGCGCCCAGTGATTACCCGGGCGGCAAGAAGGGCGACGAACTGACGGTGGACTTCACCGTGCTGGGCATTCCCTGTCTCGGCCTCAACGGCGGCCCGACGTTCAAGCACAGCGAGGCCTTTTCCTTCCAGGTCGCGACGGACAATCAGGAAGAGACGGACCGCTACTGGAACGCGATCGTCGGCAATGGCGGCCAGGAAAGCCAGTGCGGGTGGTGCAAGGATCGCTGGGGACTCTCCTGGCAGATCACCCCGCGCGTGCTCACCGACGCGCTTGCCGCCGGCGGCGCGGAGGCGAAGCGCGCCTTCGACGCGATGATGCCGATGAAGAAGATCGACATCGCCACCATCGAGGCCGCGCGCCGAGGCTGACGGACGCACCCCGGTCGGTGCGGAAGGAATATCGCGTCCGCCGAGTACGTAGAATCGACGATCAGTCGCCGCAGGGCGCCTTCCAGCCGTCCACCCGAAGACGCCCTGTGGTTTTCTCGATTGCGCCGCTCACTGACTTCCCACATCAGTCGCTTTCAAAAGTTTGTCCGCACCTTCATCGATCAGAGTCCAAGGCGATCAGGTGGTCGTCACCACATATGGCTTCACCGCGACAACGGCCTCGCCCTCCGTCGGCGGGCGGTGGCGCGACGTGACCGTGACCCACTGTCCCGGCTTCACGTCCTTGATGGCCGCCAGGCCGCCCGCTGGCACCTTCACTCGAATCGTCAGGTATTGATTGGGCGCTTCGGTGGAGACGAGCTCCGCGGGCAGCACGAGGTCTTCGTCGATCTTCTTTCCGGCCGGCATGGGTCGTACCTGTCTGACCGCGTCGCTGTAGTCATGCATCCCCGACCACACGACCCACACTTTCTCGCCCGGCTTGAATCGTTTGAGCTCCGACACCGCTTCCTCGTAGGCGATCCGTGACTTCACGGTGAATGTCGAGGTTGCCGAATCGGCTGCTACGAGTTCGCCGCTCCACTGGAACGTCGCTCCGTTCGAAGCGGCAGACTGCGCCGCGCCAATCAACGGCGCTGCCAGCCACAGGACGGTGAGTATCGTTGTCAGTTGTCTCCCTTCTCTGAACATGGCTTTGTCCTCCTGTATCTGCGACGCCACGCCGCGACGGCTGATGCGGCGTGAGAGCTGTCGATCATTAAGGCTGGAGTGCGGATTTGCCGGCGGCTGGAACCGAACGCGGCACGCGCCGTCACTGCCGACGTGCCGACGGGGCTCATGGTGTTGAGCCCCGTCGACGGTGGCGTCAATCTGAAGAGGCAGCGAAGGACGTCGGCCCGTGCCCTGTCAGCCCTGTCAGCCGGCTACGTTCCCGTCCGCAACCTTGGCGAATCCTTCCACCCCGCCGGGCTGCGTTACCTCGCACCCACTAGTCGCCTCTGATCCTCGACCTCGGTCTCAATCCGGATGCGGCGCGGCTTGACACTCTCCTTGAGTGGCACGGTCAACCGCAGCATGCCATGACGATGGGACGCGGTGAGTTTTTCGAGATCCAGGAACTGCGGGATGTTGAACTGCTGTTCGTAACGCGTGGGGTTCGCGTCTTTGTCGTCGCTGGGGACCTCGGCGCGAATGCTCAGCGTGTTGCCGGCGACGTCCAGACTGACATCCTTTGGATCGATGCCGGGCATGGGCACGTCGATCCGCCAGCCATCGTCCGTTGTATTCACCTGGAACGAAGGTGACGAACCGGCCGCGGCCGGAGTCGCGGTGCGCGTCGGCAGATCGCTCCAGAATTGGTTGAAAAGGCGATCTACCTCGCGCTGGAAATTGAACACATCGTCGAACGAGTTCCAACGGGCCAGACCATACATGGCGTAAACCTCCTTGCTGAAACCTCCTGGGAAGCCTATATACGGCATGCCTGTTTTAGTGTCAAGTATCTTGAGTGTTTAATCATCATATCGTCGCCGGAGGTAGCACATCATGGATGTCCAGGCGATCAACTCATTGTTTGTGAATGTGTTACGAGCGCCGCCAGCACCATTCCTCGTGGGTCGAGAAAAATCGCTCGTCGAAGACTTCGTCGAAGAACGTCGTCCTGGTGATCGTCGCCCGCCTGCTCGGGAAAGCAAACGAGACCGTACGCGATGCGAAGAGAGGCTCTGGCACCCGCCTCGAGGGGGCCATCGGCTCGGCGACGATCGCGGCCCTCGTGCGCCAGTCCCGCAATTCTCGGTCGTAGAGCCGTCGACGTTCAGGGTCGCTCAGTGTTTCGTACGCTTCGAGCGCTCGTCGGAAGTCAGCGGTCGACGAACCGGCGCCGGCGTCGGGATGGTAGCGCCGTGCAAGCGTTCGGAACGCGCTGCGGATCGTGTCGCTCTCTGCATCCTCGGCGATGCCGAGCACAACGTAGTAGTTCATCGTGCTCATAAGGAGAGACCTCCTTTCACATTTAGCACAATCAGGTCTCGGAGGGGTGGTCAGCTATTCGCGTTGATCTGGTGGCTCATCGACTACTTGCGGGATAACCGTACGAACACATCGGTGTGCGCATTCTCGCCGCGGCTCGGCCTGTGGGGTCGACGGTCCTCGCTTCAGCCGATCGCGTGGCGAAATGCGAATGGCCACAATAATGTGGTAATTCTTGACGGATCGACGATGGCGACACCCGGAGAATCGATTGACGTCTCACTCCGCGAGTTCCTGAGCGCCCTCTCGTCCGCAGAGTCAGCGCACGGTGCCGTGTCTGCTGCAGCGGTTGCGGGCGGGCTGGGCACGTCCTTGCTGCTGATGGTAGCCGCCCTTCCGAAGACACGGTCAGACTCCGCCACGGACCGAACAGCCCTCATTGCCGCGAGCGCGGCCCTGAATAGCGTTCAGGAACAGTTGCTCGAAACGATCGAGACGGAAACCGTCGTCAAGGTTTATGTTGCGCGGAACATGCCGCAAGCCAGTGCGGCGCAGCGGACGGAAAGGGAAGCGGCGATACAACTTGCGTTGCGTGCCGCAGCGGACGTGCCCCTCGAGGTCATACGACTGTGCGCACTCGGCCTGCAACAAGCCCGAACCGTGGCCAGGCACTGCTCTCGTGCCGCCGCCGCAGAGGTGGAACTCGGAGTCACATTGCTGCGTGCCGGGTTCTCTGGCGCACGATCGAACCTGGAAGCAAAACTCACCAGTCTGACCGACGTCGTCTATACAACCGCGATCGTCGAGGAACTCGCGCGATTGAGCGAGGAGGCGACGAGTGCGGCGAGTGCCGCAGAGGCATCAATACAAGTTCCGCCAGCCTGAGCGGTGGCATGGAGGGCGATAGGGCGCACGGGACCAGGTGCGCCCTACCGATGCTCGTCATCATTTATCTCTATCAAGATCCGCAAAGCCGTACGACCCGTCCCAACGGCATCCCAGCGTGCAGTCGACATCGACACGCGCATGAAACCCGGCAAGGTTTCCGGTGCCGTCGGAGAAGGTGCACAGTCCGAGAGCGGTCGCAGCATCGAGTGTGCAGCGGCCGACCGCTCTATTTCCGTTCCCTGCGTCGAGGACGACGTTACTGTCTAGCAACCCCGCCGGAATACCGGCCGCCTGGTCATAAGAAACGCGCGTCCCGACCGGAATCCTTCTGACGTTCGAGGACGTGATCGTGCAGAAGGAGCCGGCAGCTCCCGTGTATTCCGAGCACTCCTTCGTCACGTGGAGATCGCTCGTCCGCTGGGGGGACGCCGATACCGAGGTCACACCGGCGCTCACTGCGAAATTCAGGGCTGCCGCGCTTGCGACGAGCATGCAGGCGCGGGCGAGGCCTTTGCTCATATTCCTGGTCTTCATAGGCGTTTCCTCTTTTCCTGTTTGACTGGCGTTTCCCCTGGCCCCCGAAGGTCGGTAGCACCCTCGAATGGCCTCTTATCTGGTGACGCGAGAACGGCGGGAAAACTCCCTCACTCCTGCAACTGGCTCGCGCGCGAATGTCTTGACTCGAGCGACGTCGAAGGTCAGGATCCGGCACGACCACGTGATCAGTTCCAACCACGACGTGACGGGACTCCTGCGGGCGTGGGGCGGGGGCGATCTCGGCGCGCGCGACGAGCTGGTGGGGACGGTTCATCAGGAGCTCCGCCGCCGGGCGGCGGCCCGCCTTCGGAGGGAGCCGCCGGGGCACCCGCTGCAGCCGAGCGATCTGGTCAACGAAGCGTACCTGCGACTGGTCGACCAGCGTGACGGCGATTGGCAGAATCGCGCGCACTTTTTCGCGCTGGCGTCCGAGATGATGCGCCGGATCCTGGTCGACCACGCCAGACGCCGCCACATGGCCAAACGATCCGGCGGATGGGCCCGAGTGACGCTCGAGGACGAGGAGGCGCAGTACGACCCGCGAGACGTTGACCTGCTCGACCTTGATGCGGCGCTTTCCGAGCTCGCCGCCCTCGATCCCAGAAAGAGCCGCGGCGCGGAACTGCGATTCTTCGGCGGCCTCTCGCACGACGACGTCGCGTACGCGCTGGGGATATCACGCGCGACGGTCGAGCGCGACTGGCAGATGGCGCGCGCCTGGCTGTACCGCCGCTTGACGCGCAGCCCCGATGCGCATGACCGCTGAACGCTGGCAAAAGATCTCGGAAGTCTTCCAGCTCGCGCGAGCACAGAATCCCGCGCAACGCGACGCCTTCCTCAGGGACATCTGCGCCGCGGACCTTTCCCTGCGACGTGAGGTCGAATCGCTGATGTCCGCGCATGACCGGGCCGGACAATTCGGCGATAGCCCTGTCTCTGTCCAGGCTTCACCTCTCCAACCGGGCACGTTGCTTGGGCCCTACCGCATCGGCGCGTTGCTCGGAAGCGGTGGGATGGGTGAGGTCTACAGAGCGCACGACACGCGGCTGGAACGCATCGTCGCACTCAAGGTGTTGGCGGCGCACGTCAACGCAGATCCCCAATTCCGGGAACGCTTCCGGCGGGAGGCGCGCGCCATTGCGGCCCTGAATCATCCCAACATCTGCACGCTGCACGACGTCGGCGACGACTTTCTGGTCATGGAGTTGGTAGACGGGGAAAGCCTCAGGGAGTGGCTCGGCCGCGGACTGCCCCGTGAGCGCAGCCTCGAAATTGGCCGGCAGGTGCTGGAAGCGCTGGGCGCTGCGCATCGGACGGGCGTGGTCCATCGCGACCTGAAGCCCGAAAACGTCATGGTACGCCGCGATGGCTATGTGAAGGTCCTGGATTTCGGTCTGGCGACGTGGCTGCCGACGACACGTGGGCTCGACACTCAACAACCTTCCACCCTGCGTGCCACTCGCGCGGGTGAAATTCTCGGAACCGTCGCCTATATGTCGCCGGAACAGATCACAGGAGAGGGCGCCGATCAGCGCAGTGACCTGTTCGCGTTCGGAATCCTCTTGTATGAAATGCTGACCGGGCGACATCCGTGGCCGCGATCATCAGCGGTGGACACACTGCACGCGATCCTCCATGACGATCCCCCTCCTCTCGGCTCCACGGTGCTCGCAGACACGCAGGTCGCTATCGTTGTGCGCACGCTGCTGCGCAAGCATCCCCCGGAGCGGTACCAGTCTGCCGAGGCGGCGCTCGAGGCTCTCGCGACTCCGGCCGTCACGCGCGGATCCGCGAGTGCGGACGAGGCAAGCCCGAAGCCTCTCACGTCGATTGCGGTCTTGCCCTTTGTATTTCTCAGCGATGTCGACGACAACCGAGCGCTCTCATTGGGTTTTGCAGATGCGCTCATCACGATTTTCGCCAACCTGGAGGATGTGGCCGTCACGCCGACATCGGCGATTCTGAACTACGCCGCCGGCACCGAACCTTCGCGCGCCTGCCGCGATCTCGGTGTCCGTTACAGCTTGCAGGGGACGGTCCAGAAACTCGGAGCCCGCTGGCGCGTCTCGATTCAGCTGTTCGACGCGACGACGCAGAAAGTCATGCTCTCCGAGAAACACGACTTCACCCTGGAGAGTGTGTTCGCTGTCCAGGACGAAATCGGACGCCGGACCGTCGAATCGTTGCAGCGCCGGTTTCCCTCGGATGTGCCGCAGTCGCGCGATCGATACAGCAGCGATCCCGAGGCGTACAACGACTTCATGGCGGGCCTCCGCGACAGCTCCTCTGGACGCGAGGACATTCTGCGGAGTGCGGCAGAGCATTTATCCAATGCCATCCAGCGAGACCCGGACTTTGCGCTGGCGCGTGCCACGTTGTCCTTCGTCTCGATGAACATGCACTATGAATTCGACTCGCAGCACGCCTGGCTTCAGCAAGCGGAAGACCAGTGCAGCAGGGCTCTCGCGCTCGACCCGACGCTGCCCGAGGGGCACCTGGCGCGGGCGTGGATCCTGTGGAGTCCGGCGAAAAACTTTCAGCACGCCGACGCCATCGCGGCGCTGGAACAGGTGCTGATCGCGCGACCGAACTTCGAGCGCGCCCATAACCGGATGTCATCGATTTGTCTGCATATCGGACGGCTCGAAGAGGCCCGCATCGCCCATGAGCACGCACAGCGGACAAATCCAGAGACCCGAACCGGCAACCTCGAGTGGTTCTACCTGATGAGCGGAGACTTCGCCGCCGCGGAGGACGCAACGGCAGCGTGGCTACGAGATCGACCCGACAACCTGTATGCCCGCATGACTCACATACTGCCGGCCTTGTGGAGCGGAGATCTGACCCTCGCCGAGGACCGGTTGGCAACAGTCGTCACGCAACTTCCCGATGAGCCCCTCATGTTCGGAATTCAAGGATTGCTGCATGCGAGGCGGGGTCAGGCTGACCTCGCGTTGCAGAGCGTCCGCAAGGCGCTGGAGTCGCCGCGTTCCTTCGGCCATACGCACCACACCTACCACTACATCGCCGGCGTATATGCGGTGCTCGGGGAAACCGACAAAGCGATGGGATGGCTGGAACGCAGTGTCGACACCGGGTGGGCGTGCTGGCCCTTTTTCCGGATCGATCCACATCTCGAAAACCTGCGCGAGGAGACCCGATTCAAGGAACTGATGGCCAACCTCGAGCAGACCTACACCGCTCTGGAGATCCGACGCTTGTAGAACCACTCCGCGCTTCGCATCGCTTCTCTCGGAGACGCCCTTCTTCGCGCGCGGCGGCTTGCTGGCCAACAGCGCCTTGGGCGTCACGCGCGGGGAGTTTCTTGTCGATCGGTTGCCGCGAATGACGTGGGCTCTCGAATGGTGCTGGCGTGTCGAGTCGCCATCTGCAAGTGGCTGTGTTGAGGAACTTCTGGCTGGGTGTTCGGGACGATTGCCGCAACTGCGTAATTCGCACCGCGCGAACCGGCAGGTCGGCGTGACCCATTTCTTGCGGAATCGAGCGCGTTATGTCTTAGGTCAGTCGAGGACGGCGTTTTGAACGATGTCCTTTGCAGCGCCGGGCATTCGCCGAGTCGCGCCCAGGAGCAAGGTGCCTCCCGCATACGAAACGACAACCACGACGAGCCAACGCAGTGTCGTTGTCGGCATCTCCTTGACAATGAGAGCAGCGACCAACACGGCCGGTATCGCGCCGAGCGCCAGGCCAAGCACGATCCGATAATCGAGGTTGACGAGCTGAATCGACCGCGCCGGCCGCCGCAACCCCTGAGAAAGACGCGGCGCTTGCCATGATCGGGAAGGCGAGTCGAGGATCCATTCCCATCAGGCTCCGCATCGCCAACGTCGGCGCGTAGTTACCGACTCCAAACGACAACAGCACTCCCAAGAGAAAATGCACGGCAATCGCCACCACCGCCCGTTGAATCGGAAGAGTGGTCGCACTCCCGCCGGACGGCATCAGTCCAAGGTTGGCCAGGCTGTAGAAGAGGGCAGCAACCAGCAAAGCCAGGCCGACCAATCCCTGCACCAGCCGAATTGGCGCTCGGGCGGCTAGGGGTACGCCGACAATGCCGCCGCCGACCATCGCAGAAATGCACAGCAGCAACAGTAGCGGATCGATCTGCACGCCCAGCAAGGCAAGGAAGATTAGCGCCTGGACAATCGACGGCAAGATGTAGCCGCCGAGCAGTGTCAGCGGGATCAGCCGGTCGGGCACGAGCCGGCGGAACCGAATCCAGGCAATCGATGGTGCAAATGAGCCGATGCCCAGGGTGTCGAGAAAATTGGTGACCGCGCCAAGCACGATCGCTTCACCGCTCGGCCTGAGCTGTCGCGCGCGGGCGGCGGTCCACAGCAGGTAAGCGCCGTACGAAACCGCCAGCCGACAACGACACGATGAGCGAAGCCAGGATCACGGTCGCGTTCTTTCTGCGCCAGAGCGGTGTGCGCCCTCGATCGCCATGTGATCGACTTGGTCGATGTTGTTGCCGCGGCAGAGCTTACTCTGCGTATCGAAGTTCAGGCGGCTGAATCGCGTTGCCGATTCGACTGAGGCGCAGGATCTGCGGCGTCGTCGGTGGGGCCGTGATCGACCGGCGGACCCGCGTCCCATTCGACGCTCTCGGCGTCTCCCCCCGTAGCGATCAGACTGTCGTATCGCGCGCCGCGCGCGTCCAAGAGGCCCCGGCCGACGCTAGCCGGAAGAAAAATTCGGCGGCTGATATTCGACACGTAAGGGGTAGTATCTACGACCTGAATTCGGCGTCGCCTGCTTCGTGGAAAGGAGCCTGTATGACACAGTTCCGGATCCCACTGATTGGCGCGCTCTCCGTTCTCGTTTCTGCCACAGCAGCCTGGGCGCAGCTTTCCACCGCACAGTTGAGCGGCCGCATTACTGACGAAAGCGGCGCCGTGCTGCCGGGCGTCACCGTCACCGTGACCCAAACCGATACGGGGCTCGCTCGCACCGTCGTCACGGCCGAAAACGGCACGTACGTGCTGCCGAACCTTCCAACCGGCCCCTACCGGCTGGAGGCGATGCTCCAGGGGTTCCGGACCTACGCGCAGACCGGGATCGTCCTGCAGGTAGCAGCGACACCGGAGATCAATGTGGCGCTGACGATCGGCAGTGTAGAGGAAACGCTGTTGGTCGAGGCGGCGGCGCCGCTGGTCGACGTGCAGAGCGCCGGCATCAGCGACGTCGTGGACAATGAGCGGATCCTCGAGTTGCCGCTGCAGGGACGGCAGGTGACCGACCTCATCGTGCTCGCCGGCGCGGCGGTCCAATCGGGCGCCCCCAGCGCTCGAACCTTCCCGGGCGGTGTGTCGATCTCGGTCGCCGGCGGCCTGCCCATCGGGGTCGGGTACGTGCTCGACGGCGCATCACACAACAGCCCGCAGAGCAACGTAAACCTGCCAATGCCGTTCCCCGACGCGCTGCAGGAGTTCCGAGTCGCGACGAGCGGCCTGACGGCCCAGAACGGGATGCACGCGGCGGCATCCGTGAATGCGATCACGAAGTCCGGCACCAATACATTCCACGGCAACGCCTTCGAGTTCCTGCGCGACCGGCGGCTCAACGCGAAGAGCCCGTTCGCCGCCATCGGTCCCGACGGCAAGCGCCAGGACGACGGTCTGCTGCGCAATCAGTTCGGCGGGACGCTGGGTGGCCCGATCGCGCGCGACAAGCTGTTTTTCTTCGGCGGCTATCAGGGGACGGTCCTGCGCTTCCGTCCGGCCGACCAGATTGCGTGGGTGCCGACGCCCGCCATGCTCGCCGGCGACTTCACGACGTTCGCCTCGGCGGCGTGCAACGGCGGCAGACCGGTGACGCTGCGCGCGCCGTTCGTCGACAACCGCGTCGATCCATCCCAATTCAGTCCAGCCGCGATGAAGCTCGCCCGGCGCCTGCCGGCGACGACCGACCCGTGTGGCCAGATCACCTATCAGACCGGGGACGACAGCAACGACGGTCAGGCGATCGGGCGGGTCGACTTCCAGTGGAACGCCGACCATACCGTGTTCGGCCGCTACATGAACGTGTTCGTCAAGAAGACGCCGCCCTACAAGGGCGAGGGCGACAACGTGCTCAAAGCCATCCCCGTGGGTCAGGTGGCGGGCCTCGACAACATGGCCCACATGCTGACGCTCGGCGACACGATGGTCTTCGGGCCCACCGTCGTGAACGCGATTCGCGTGGCGTACAACAAGACGACGCTGCGGCGGTACAACACGCCATACTTCGATCCGGCAGATCTCGGCATCAAGATGTATCCGTACATTCGGGGTCAGATGCCGATCAATGTGACGGGCGCGTTCAACTTCCCGGCCGGCGCGACACAGGCGACGTACCTGAATCGTTCCTACAATGCGGTCGACGACTTGACGCTCGTGCGCGGCCGTCATCAGTTCGGCATCGGCGGCAATGTCGAGTACTGGAAGGGGCACGTCCTGTCCTCGTCGCGCGCGGCCGGTACCTGGATCGTCGACGGGAGCGCGACCGGCCTTGGCCTCGCCGACCTGCTGCTCGGCCGCGTCACGTCGGTAGAGCATGGTGCACAGCAGGATCTGCCGGTGCACAGCTGGTATCTCGGGTTGTACGCGCAGGATACGTGGCGCGCGACCAACCGGCTGACGTTTAACCTCGGGGCGAGGTGGGAACCGTACTTCGGCACGAGCGTCGACAACAGCGCCGTCTACGTTTTCGACCTCGAGCGTTTCCGCCGCGGCGTCAAGAGCAGCGTGTTCGTGAACGCGCCCGCCGGTCTCATGTACCCCGGTGATGATGGTTTCCCGCCGGGAAGGACCGGCCTGTACAAGCAGTGGACGGACATCTCACCGCGGGTCGGAGCCGCGTGGGACGTCACCGGCGACGGACGCATGGCGGTGCGTGCGTCGTACGCTCTGTCGTACGATTTCATGGCGGGCGACTATCACCAGATCAACTCCGCGGCACCGCCGTTCGGCAACCGGTCGCTCATCACCGATCCTCCCGGACGCATGGATGATCCGTACGGGCACGTGGGGGGCGATCCGCATCCGATCGTCACCGATCGCAACACGGCGTATCCCGCGTTTGGCGCCTTCGGCACGATGAATCCCGACATCAACTCTCCCCGGGTGCAGAACTGGAACGTCACGGTCGAACGGCAGCTCGGCACCGCGTGGGGCGTCGCGGCGAGCTACCTTGGCAACTACTCGGATCGGCTGTGGTCGCAGACAGCCATCAACCCGGGCGTGTTCATGGGGCTCGGCCCCTGCACGCTGCCCGACGGCAGGTCCTACCCGGTCTGCTCGACCAACGCCAACCTCAACGTCCGGCGCACGCTGTACCGAGAAAACCCGCAGGAAGCGCGGCTCATCGGCGCGGTCGATCTCAACGACGACATCGGTTATCAGGAGTACCACGGGCTCAAACTGTCGGCGCAGCGGCGCGCCCTGAGAGGGATCAGCTTGAACGCCAACTACACGGTATCGCGCTGCACCGGCACGGACACGCCGAACACGTGGAACCAGATCAGCTCCGGATATACGAACCCGTACGACCCGACGTTCGACGAAGGCTATTGCGATCAGGATCGCAGGCACCTCGCGACACTCACCGCCGGCTACGAGACCGCGGAGATGGGCAACGGCGTGATCGGCGTACTGGCCTCGCGCTGGCGCGTCACCGGCATTCTCAACGCGCGGTCCGGCAACCGTATCAACGTCACCACCGGGATCGACAACGCGTTCACCGGGCAGCGGGACCAGCGGCCGAACAGGATCAGCAACGACGTCTATCCGAAGGAGCGGACGCTGACCAACTATTTCAATCGCGCAGCGTTTGCCCAGCCGGAGCCCGGGACGTACGGCAACGAGAAGCGGAACGCCCTCGTGGGGCCCCACTTCTGGAACGTGGATCTGGCGGTATCCCGGCAGGTCAGCGTCGGAGGCATGCAGACGGTGGAGCTCCGCCTCGAGACGTTCAATCTGTTCAACACGTTCAACTGGGGCGACCCCGGCATGGACCAGGCCGCTGGTGGGACCATCGCCAATATCAACTCGGGACAGTTCGGCCGCATCACCACGCAGGCCGGCACGCCACGGATCATCCAGATCGGAGTGAAGTACGCGTTCTAATGACCGCTAGGAGAGAACCGATTTAGAGATTTGGGTGGCGACGCAGGATTTCGTGCTCGTTCCCGAGCAGCCGAGCGAACGAGAATGCGAGCGAAGGTTGGCTGGGAGGCAGGGATTCGAACCCCGATAACGTGGTCCAGAGCCACGTGTCCTACCGTTGAACGACCTCCCAGAATTGGTGCGGGACGCCGCGCGCCTAGATACAGGCGCGCGCGGCGGCGGGAAACCCGGATTGTACAAAGAAGAAGCGGCCAGGCGCAAACGCGCCGGCCGCCTGGAATTGAAAGTGCCGCGAGGATGAACGAGCTATCGAATCTGCTCGTCCGAGCTGTCGTCGCGCGCTGACATGTCGGACGACGCCAGGTTCTGCGTGTCGGTGATGCCCTGGCTTCCCGTCAGCTCGCTGCGCCGACGATGACTGGCCATGCCGCCCTTGCGGCCGGCTTCGCGCGCTTCCTCGCTGGTCCACTCGTGGGCCGTGCCCTTCTGGTGAGCGGCCTTGCCGCCCTTACTGGCAATTTCGCGCTGTTTCGCGCGGTCCATCGAAGCGAATCCGCGATCCTCTTTAGCCACACTGACCTCCTGCCAATCACTCACACTGCCCGCTCGAATGCGGGCCATCCGCGTTCGCGCAGTGGGGCTGCAACGCAGGTGCCACGGCTCAAGTGGTAATTTCGGTAACCCTCAGCAATAAAGGAACTTATCTACTCACATTTCCCCAAGTACCCCTGCGGAGCCTGCCGGCTCGCCCGCGCGGGAATCCGCGGATCGGACCGAATTCCTGAACAAAATTGCTAGTCCCGCGCCTCGAGAAACGCCGCGAGCCGGTCGAGCCTCGCGAGCGTCCGGTCGCGGCCGAGCAGTACCAAGACCTCGAAGATCCCCGGACTTGCCGTGCGTCCGGTCACCGCGACGCGCGTCGCGTGGATAAGAGGTGCCGCTTTAATGTCCTGCTGTTCCGCTGTCCGTCGCACCGCGGCTTCCACATGTTGCTCATCAAAGGGCATCACCTCGCGCAGCGCCTGTGCGAGCGCGTTCACATGTTGGGTGAGTCCGGGGACTCCGAGGTGCTTCCTGACGGCCTCGTCTTCGTACTCGACCGTTTCCGCGAGGAACGGCCGGGCCTGCTCGGCGAAGTCGACGAGTCGTTTCGCGCGCGGCCGCAGCAGCGCGATCAGCTGCAGCAGCCACGCGGTCGGCGCCGTCCCGGCGGGCCAGAGTCCCTCGCTGACCAGCAACGGCACCACCGCGCTTGCGAGTTGCTCGACGGACAACCGTGCGATGTATTGCCCGTTCATCCAATCGAGCTTCCCCACGTCGAACACCGCGTTGCTGCCCGTGATGCCCTCGAGCGTGAAGCTCGCGATGAGCTCGGCGCGCGACAGGATTTCGCGATCGTCTCCCGGCGACCACCCGAGCAGCGCGAGGAAATTGACGAGCGCGTCCGGCAGATAGCCCTGCCGCTCGTACTCCATCACCGACGTCGCGCCGTGGCGCTTGCTGAGCCTTTTCTTGTCGGCGCCGAGAATCAGCGGCACGTGCGCGAAGACCGGGAGTGGCGCGCCGAGGGCCTGGAACAGCAGCACGTGCTTCGGCGTGTTCGAGATGTGATCGTCGCCGCGGACGATGTGCGTGATCGCCATGTCGATGTCGTCGACGACGACCGACAGGTGGTAGATGGGATGGCCGTCGGAACGCACGATCACGAAATCTTCGATGTGCGCGCCGTCGAACGCGATCGGCCCGTGCACGACGTCCTCGAACGCGGTCGTGCCCGCCGGCACCTTGAAGCGGATCGCGCGCGGCGTACTGGCGGCTTCCAGCTCCGCGATCCGTTCGGCGGACAGATCGAGGCAGCGCCGATCGTACTGCCACGCCTCTCCCTCCGCTTCCGCGCGCTCGCGCTCCGCGCGCAGCCGATCGGCGGAGCAGTAGCAGTAATACGCGCGCCCCTGCGCGATCAGAGAGGAGGCCGCTGCCCGATGACGGTCGTAGCGCTGCGACTGGAAGTACGGCGCGTGCGGCCCGCCGATGCCCGGCCCTTCGTCCCAGTCGAGCCCGAGCCATCGCATGCCGTCGAGGATGCCGGTGACCATCTCGGCGGACGAGCGCTCGGTGTCGGTGTCCTCGATGCGGAGGACGAACGCGCCGCCGTGCCGGCGCGCGTAGAGCCAGTTGAAGAGCGCGGTGCGCGCGCCGCCGACGTGAAGGTAGCCGGTCGGAGATGGAGCGAAGCGAACTCTCGGCGGCGTCACTCCCTATAGCGTACTAGCGCGTCGCCGTCGCGGGCTCGAGCGTCGGCGCGGGCGTGGTCAGCGGCGGACGCGCGAACGAGAGCGACACGAACGCGATGAACGCGAGCCCGGCCGCGCCGTAGAACGCGTAGGAGTAGGAGCCGGTCGCCTGGTAGACGCGCGCGGCGATGAACGGGCCGACGATGCCCGCGACGCCCCACGCCGTGAACAGCGCCCCGTAGTTCATGCCGAGGTAGCGCGTGCCGTAGAAGTCGGCGGTCGTCGAGGCGAAGACCGACAGCTGCGTCCCGTAGCACCAGTAGCCGGCGGCGACGAGCGCGTAGAGCGCGAGAATCTGGCTGATCCCCATCCCCAGCGCCGACATCACCAGCAGCGACCCGACCACCATGACCTTCAGCGTCGTCAGACGGCCGAGCGAATCGGAGAGCGCGCCCGAGAGGATGCGGCCGCCCGCGTTGCCGAACGCCGCGATGGTGATCGCGAACGCGGCGGCCTCGGCCGTCAGGCCGACCGAGCGCATGAACGGCACCAGCTGGCTGATCATCATCTGCCCGGCGGTCGTGCCGAGGCAGTACGCGATCCAGAGCGCGACGAAGGTCGGCGTCGCCATCATGTCGCGCGTGCGCATGTCCACCCAGGCGCGGGCCTTCGCCGCGACGGCCGGCGCCGCCGCCGGCGCCTTGTAGCCGGCGGGTGGATTCTTCAGCAGCGCGGTGCCGATCAACCCCATGACAAAGAACGTCGCGCCGAGTATCTGGAAGGTCGGGCGCCAGCCGTACGTCGCAATGAGCTGCGAGGCGAGCGGGCCGATGATCGCGGAGCCCGCGCCGTAGCCGCCGACCATCAGGCCGACGGCGAGGCCGCGCCGTTCGGGAAACCATTTCGAGGCTACCGGCGTCGGCGCGGAGTAGCCGAAGCCGTTGCCGATGCCGACGATGACGCCGAAGGCGATGTAGAGGAAGGTGAGGGAGGTGGTCAGGCTCGAGAGCGCGAAGCCGCCGCCGACGAGCAGCGCGCCGAGGAACGCGCAGACGCGCGGCCCCTTCGCGTCCTGGAGCTTGCCCGCGGCGATGAACGTCGCGGCGAAGCAGACGATCGCGATCGTGTAGACCCACGAGGTCTGCGCGCGGTTCCAGCCGAACTCTTTTTCGAGCGGCAGCACGAACACGCTCCACGCGTAGAGCGACCCGAGCGCCAGGTTCAGCGAGACGCCGCCAACGATCGGTAACCACCGTGTCATGAGGCCTCCTCGGACGGCCGGATTCTGGGCCGGAGTACGCGGCCTGTCAAGGTGGCGACTTCGAGCGCAAGCGCCGGATATCCAGCGGTCTGCTCGCCCGGCACAATGGCCCGCAGAACGGAGGACAGATGGACTTTCAAGTTTCGACGCTCCCGCGCGATCGCTTCGCGCACTTGTTCGGCCTCGGCGACGAGGCGCTCGCGGCATCAGGCGCGAGGAGATACGTGGCGGACAGGAAGCCGGGATTCCCCTGCCGCGTCACCCTGCAGGATGCCGAACCCGGCGAACGCGTCATCCTGATCCCGTTTCAGCATCAGCGCGAGGGTTCGCTCTATCAGGCATCCGGTCCGATCTTCGTCCGCGAAGCCGCCGTGGACGTGGCAGTCCCCGCCAGCACGATTCCGGAACTGCTTCGCAGCCGGCTGCTCTCGCTGCGCGCCTACGACGGCGACGACGTGATGATCGACGCCGATGTCGTCGACGGGCAGGACGTGGAAGGCACGATCGCGCGGCTGCTGGCCGACGGGCGCGCCCGCTATCTGCACGTCCATTTCGCGCGGCCTGGATGCTTCGCGTGCCGCGTCGATCGCGCGTGAGCCGAACCCGCCAGTTCACGTATACTTAGAGACCGCGGTGAGGTGGCCGAGAGGCTGAAGGCGGCGGTTTGCTAAACCGTTGTAGGGCCTTTAAAGTCCTACCCAGGGTTCGAATCCCTGCCTCACCGCCA
>Ga0134122_10000527_pt1 | contig 26000 bp, 27 predicted proteins | sample KB302_FD_96461 | JGI IMG/M metagenome (GOLD analysis project Ga0134122, IMG submission 96461) | Terrestrial soil microbial communities without Nitrogen fertilizer from Kellogg Biological Station, Michigan, USA - KB3-0-2 | ecosystem: Environmental > Terrestrial > Soil > Unclassified ...
GGCCAGACTAGCGACGGCCCTTGCAGGTATTTCTAGAATGGGCGGTCGCGGGCGATTAGCTCAGTCGGTCAGAGCGCCTCTCTGATAAGGAGGAGGTCCCTGGTTCGAGTCCAGGATCGCCCACTTTCTCCGTTGGCCGCGCGGGGACTCTCACACCGGTCGCCCTCGAGTCCTGGCCTCTCACAACCGCTCGCCATCCTGGCTCGCTTGAGTCCAGGATCGCCCACTTTCTCCGTATGGCGCGGCTTACGCTTCGGCCTTGGTTGCAGCCGCGCGCTGCATCGCCTCGAGCGACTGGAGGAGCCAGCTGCGGAAGTAGCGCTTGCCCGCGACGAAGTCGAAGACCCGGTACTGGAACTTGCTCGGCTCCATGCCGAATCGGGCGTCGACGAAGGTTCCCTCCTGGGCCTCCGTGAGCAGCCAGTGCACGAAGGTGCCCGTGTTCACACACCGGATGAGTAGCTCCTTGCAGTCCTCCATCCGGTCCACGTGCAGGAGCATGTCGTCCTGGCCGACCGGGCCCTTGACCACCTCGCGATAGGTGCAGCCTGGCTCGAAGTTGTCGTTACATTCGATCTCGAGCACGCGCGGCCACCACTCCGGGTGCCGGTCGACGTCCTCCAGCAGGTCCCAGACCACGCCGATCGGCGCCTCGATGTACGCCTGTTGACGAGCCTCGGACATCAAGTCGATTATGGCTGGTCCCCCTCGATCCCGCCGGTCAGAACCGCCCGGCGAGCTCGCTGTCGGCGCTCGGTGGCGCTGCCGACCCGCTCGTATAATGGCTCGCAGGCTAGGCCCCCGCCCGGGAGAAGACCTTGCAGCAGATGCAGATTTACGGCGTCAGCTTCGACATGGTCGGCAAGCAGCCGATCGTGCTGTTGAAGACCGTGGATGGGAACCGGTTTCTGCCGATCTGGATCGGCCACCCCGAGGCCGCGGCGATCCTGATGAAGCTCCAGGGCGCCTCAACCCCGCGACCGATGACCCATGACCTCCTCTCAGACCTGCTCGAGCAGCTCGATGCGAAGTGCGAGCGGGTGGCCGTCACCGAGCTTCGCGACAACACCTTCTACGCGTCGATCACGGTCTCCATGAACGGCTCCGAGCTCGAGATCGACTCTCGTCCCTCCGACGCGATCGCCTTGGCGGTGCGGACCCAGGCGCCGATCTTCGCTGCCGACGACGTGATCGACGAGTCGTCGATCGAGTTCGAGCACGAGGTCGAGGACACCGAGGAGGTGGTCGAGAAGTTCAAGGACTTTCTCGACCAGGTGACGCCCGAAGACTTCGCCAAGGGCGAGGAGTAGAACCACTCCGCCGAAAGCCTCGGCTTCGCCTACGTTTCCGGCGGGCGAGGGCGCAGACCTGACCCGGCAGGCCCAGACGTAGCTACCGCGACTTTGTCGCTAGTTCAGGCCGGGCTACGGCCAGGTCGATGATCCGGCCCACGAGCTGTTCGAAGCCGATGGACGCGGCGTCGGCGGCCATCGGGAAGAGCGAGGTATCGGTGAGGCCGGGAATCGCGTTGGCTTCCAACACCTGCGGGGTGGAGTCGGCATCGAGCATCAGGTCGACGCGAGCGAAGCCGGTGCAGCCGAGCGCCTCGTAGGCGCGGCCTGCCACACCCTGCACCTCCACAGTCTCGGCGGCGTCGAGCTCTGCCGGGCAGACGTAGTCGGTGCGGCCAATCTCATAGCGGGCCTCATAGTTGAATCGGTCCTCCTCCTTGGGGTGCACCTCGACGACCGGCAGCGGCTCGCCGTCAAGGAACGAGACCGCCAGCTCGCGGCCGGGGACGTACCGTTCGAGCAGCACCCGGTCGTCGTAGCTGAACGCGGACACGAGCGCCTCGGGTACGTCGTCTTGCGAGGCAGCGAACCGGACTCCGAGCGCCGAGCCTTGTCCGCCCGGCTTGACCACCAGGGGGAAGCCCAACCTGGCCTCGATCTCCTCGAGCGCATCGCCGGCGCCGTGCTCCCGGAAGGCGGTGGAGTTGAAGGCGACCCAGTCGGGGGTGGGGATCCCCGCTGCCCGCAGCAGGTGCTTCGCCAGGACCTTGTCCATGCAGCGGATGCACGCAGCCACGCCGGGGCCGGTATAGGGGATGCCGAGGATCTCGAGCAACTCCTGCGGAGTGCCGTCCTCGCCGCCGGGGCCGTGCAGGGCGATGAACGCGACGTCCGGTTCCTCCTCCTTCAGGCGTCGGACCAGGTCGGCGCCGACGTCCAGGGGCACGACCTGGTGGCCGAGCGACGCCAGCGCGTCCTCGACGCGCGCCCCCGAGCGCAGGGACACCTGGCGCTCCAGAGACCTGCCTCCCTTCAGTACGGCGACCTTCATCGGCCGAGCTAGGCGTCCTCGCGCCGCCCGCGCAGAGGGACCACGTCCCCTCCCGGTGGCGCGGGATCCTCAGGCCCGAGCCGTTCGCCGGATCCGGCCGGCAAGGGATGTTCGCCGGTGATGGTCTGGTACAGCGCCACCTGCTCGCTGACCACCATGCCGATCCGGCGGATTCCCTCCCGGATCCGATCCTCGTTGAAGCCGGAGAAGTTGAGCCGCATCGAGCTACGCCCCTGCTGACCGTCTACGTAGGCGGCGGCGCCGGGGACGAAGGCGACGTTCTCGCGCAGGGCCTTGGCGAGCAGATCCGAGGTATCGATGTAGGAGGGGAGGGTCGCCCAGACGAACATGCCACCCTGCGGGCGGGTCCAGGTGGCCTGCTCGGGAAAGTGCCGCTGGAGCGCTTCGAGCATGGCGTTGCGTCGCGAGCGGTAGATCTCGCACAGGCTGTCGACGTAGGAGCGCCAGCGATCCTCGGCGAAGTACTCGAGAGCGAAGTACTGGGCCAGGGTGGACGTGCAGAGGTCCGTGGCCTGCTTCCCGAGCGCCATCTTCTCCATCACCGGCGGGGGCGCCACCGCCCATCCCAGGCGAATTCCCGGCGAGAGGATCTTCGACAGCGTGCCGATGTAGATCACGTAGTCGCCGCCGTCGAGCAGGTACAGGGCCTGCTGAGGCTCCCCCTCGTAGCGCAGCAAGCCGTAGGGGTTGTCCTCGACCACCAACACCTCGCGCTCGCGCGCCAGCTCGACGAGGCGGCGACGGCGCTCGGCGGACAGGGTGACCCCCGCAGGGTTCTGGAAGGTCGGCACCGAGTAGATGAACTTCGGTCGGCGCCCGTCCGCCGCGAGGCGGTCGAGCAGGGCCTCGAGCTGGTCGACTTTCATGCCCGCCTCGTCCATCTCGACCTGGTGGGTCTCCGCTTGGTAGGAGCTGAACACCGGGACCGCGCCGGGATAGGTCGGCGCCTCGCAGATCACGGGGTCACCGGGATCGACCAGGGTCTTCGTGACCAGGTCGATGGCCTGCTGGCCGCCGGTGGTGACGATCACGTCCTCGGGGTCGGGCGACATTCCCTCGGCGGCCATCACGCCGCAGATGGCCGACTTCATCGCTTCGAATCCCTCGGTGGGCCCGTACTGGAGCGCCTCAGCCGACGACTCCTGGGCGATTCGGGTCATCTGGGCGGCGAAGGTCTCGGGCGGAAACGTCGAGGTGTCGGCCTGTCCGCCGGCGAGGGAGATCACCTCGGGCCGGGCCGTGATCGCCATCAGGTCGCGCATCGCCGACGATCGCATGACCCTGGTGCGCTGTGCGAACAGCCCCGCATAGCGCTCGAGGTCGTGTGCCGTCTGGTGGGCCCGACGATGGGCGGGGAGGCGGCGCTGCTCGGGAGGGGTCGGGGAGTCCTGCTGCTCCGGCATCGACCAAGTGTGCCGAAGCCACCCGACCCATGCTCGGCGAGGCCGGCCGAAACGCAGACGCCCCCTAAGGAGCCGCCGCTCGGATAGAGTTGCGAACGTGCCCAGGGCGCGGGTCGGGATGGGGATTGTGCTTGCCGGTTCGGTTGCCGCCGTCGCGCTCTGGGGCGGGACGGCCACGGCCAGCGGATCCCTCTACCAGGGCCCCGCCCCGCGGCCCGGCCCCGACATCCTTTACCGGCCGGCGGCGAAGGCGCCGCAGCTCCAAAACAGCGGCATCTGGCGGGCCAACCCGATCCTGATCTCGGGCGCAAGCGCGTACCGGCGGGGGGAGTTCCTCTACCAGGACTTCCTCTACGACGACCACGGCGCGCACGGCGAGTCTCGCGACCCCGGCGACCCTCGCACCGGGGAAGACAGCTTCTCGGCCCCCAATGGCACCTACACGTACCCGACCGACCCGGCATACGCGAACAACGCCGCCGACCTGGTCGAGCTGCGGGTGAAGCCGCTCCCCGATGCCACCGCCTTTCGGATCACCCTCAACACACTCAAGGACCCTCCGTTGGTGGCTACCACGATCGCAATCGGCAGCTCGGCGGAGCCCCGTGAGTTCCCCCATGGGGCGAACGTGAGCGCACCGGCCGCTTTCTTCCTCACCGTCCATGGCAACCACGGTGAGCTCGTACGCGCCAGCGACTCGAAGGTGCTCAACCCGGCGCCGCAGGTTTCCATCGACGCGCAGCGGCGCCAGATCCGGGTCCTCGTTCCCCACAGCGTCTGGAATCCCGGCGAGCGCACCATTCGCCTTGCTGCCGGCGTCGGGTTATGGAACAGGGCGACAGGGCGGTATCGCGTCCCCGCCGAGGGCGCCACCGCCGATCGTCCCGGGGGCGCCGCCGGGCTCACTGATCCCGCGGCCTTCTTCAATGTCGCCTTCCGCTTCGGGGAGCCTTGGCAGCACACGTTCCCTCCCAACACCGTGTTCAGCGACGCGGCTTGGTGGCGTGACCGCCAGCAGGGCAACGCGCTCGCCGAGAACAACATCTCCGCGTTTTTCGCCAAGGTTGATTTCGCCAAGCTGGTGGCCGGGGTCACGGACAACCAGTACGGCAAGCCAGGCGGCGTGCCACGAAGCGGCCCGATGGACCGGATCGTCGCCAGCCACTTCGAGACCAAGCAGGGCGCCGACTACTCGACCACCTGCGGCAGCCCCAATGACTGCCAGGGGGAGCTCCGTGGGCGGCTTCAGCCCTATGCGATCTACGTTCCCAAAAAGCCCACCCCCTCAGGAGGCTACGGACTGACCCTCCTGCTCCACTCGCTCGGTGCGAACTACAACCAGTTCGGCGACAGCCGCAACCAGTCGCAGTTCGGCGATCGCGGGCCGGGATCCATCGTGATCACGCCCGAGGGCCGCGGCCCGGACGGCTGGTACTACGGCCACGCGGGGGCCGACACCTTCGAGGTCTGGGCGGACGTCGCCAGGCGCTACCGGCTCGATCCGCAATGGACGGCGATCGCCGGCTACTCGATGGGCGGTTACGGCACCTACAAGTTCGCGACTCAGTACCCGGACCTGTTCGCGCGAGCGAACCCTGTCGTCGGCCCCCCGGGTCTTGGGGTCTGGGTGCCGCCCTCCCCGCCGCAACCGGGTGGCGCCGCGAGCAACACCAACCGCATGCTGGCCTCGGTCCGGCAGATCCCCTTCCTGATCTGGAACGGAAGCGAGGACGAGCTGGTCCCGGTCGCCGGCGCGACGGCACAGGCGCAGACGTTCGACGACCTGGGCTATCGCTACAGGTTCGACCTGTTCACGAACGCGGACCACTTCGCGCTCGCCGTGAACGACCAGTACGCCCCGGCCGCGGCCTTCCTCGGCACAAGCGAGGTCAACCGGAACCCCGCCCACGTGACTTACGTCGTCAATCCGACCATGGACTTTCCCTCCGCTGGCACGGTTGCCAATCACGCTTACTGGCTCTCGGGCCTCGCGCTGCGTGACCGCAGCGGCAACGCGCCTCTTGGGCGGGTGGACGCACGCTCGGAGGGGTTCGGGCTGATCGACCCGGCGAAGAACCCCACCCAAACCGGTCCCGGGACACTCGAAGGCGGCAATCTGGGCACCATGCCCTACAACGAGCGCCTGAAGACCTGGGATCCCGGCACCAGCACCACCGCACACCAAGTGCTCCACCTCAACGCCCAGAACCTGGCCCAGGTGGTCGTGCATCCCGCCCGCGCGCGCCTCAGCTGCAATGCGCACCTGGACGTCACTACCGATGGGCCCCTGACCTTGAGACTCGCGGGCTGCGGCCGAACCCTGACGTTCGGCGGCAGCTAGCTCGCCCCAAGGCAGGGCGCGCTACTCGCTAGCCTTGGCCGCTCGCCGATGGACCTCTTCCTAGCCACCTGCCAGGGGATCGGGCTGTCGCTCGCGGCCGGCACCTTTGCGGGCGCCTCCGGGCGCCGCGGGACGGTCGGCTTCCTGCTCGCGGCCGCGGCGGCGATCGGCGGTGGAATCCTGTTCGGCGCGTCGCTGTCCACGGCGGACCACCCCGCCTGGCCGGGCTGGCTGGTGGGGGCCGTGATCGCCGTCTTCACCTTCGGGATTGTCAACGGCGTCGTCGCGGGCGCCCTGGCGCGGCACGAGGGTGCCTCGTCGATCGGCATCATTGTCGCGCCGGGAGCCCTGGTCCTCGCCGTTGTGTCGCTCTTCGTCGAGCCGATCGCATTGGTCGCGCTGGTGGCGATCGTTTGGCTTGGCTCCGCCCGCCGGCGGCGGGCACAGCGCAAGTACGAGGGGCTGCGGGTGCTCCGGTGAGCTACCCGCCTTCGCCGCCGTCAGACTCGCTTCGACGAATGCCAGCGACTCGCAAGCTCTGCCTGATCGTCGTCGACTCGCTTCGCACCGACATGCTCCTGCGGGCTTCGGCCGACGGCTTGGCGCCAAACTTCGCTGCCCTGCTCGAACGCGGCTCGCTGGTCGGCGACTGCGTCTCGTCTTTCCCGTCGGTCACCCCCGTCGCCTGCTCGGAGCTCACCACCGGCGTTGGCCCGGACCAGCACGGCATCAGCGGCATGAACTGGTACCACCGAGCCGAGCAACGGTACGTCGAGTACGGATCCTCGCTGGAGGCAACTCGCGCTTTCGGTCTCTTCAGGACCCTCTACGACACCGTCTACAACCTGAACATGGCCCATCTCTCCCACGAGGTGGACACCATCTTCGAGAGCCTCGGCGACGCCGGGATACGGACTGCGGTGACGCCGTTCCTCATCTATCGCGGCCGCCGACGGCATGAGCTCAGCCTCGAGGGGCTGATGCGACGGGTGGCGGTGGCGGCGAACTTCCGCCATGCGGTCTGGGGACCCGACGAGCTCTTCTACGGAGAGCTGTACGCGAGCCGCCGCGTGCCCTGCAAGGCGACGCTGGCGCGGCCGGGCACCCGCGACAGCTACTCGGCGTGCGTGGGCCGGGAGCTGGTCCGGGAGGACCTGTACGACTTCCTGCTCTTCTCGCTGCCCGACAACGACCACCACACTCACACCCACGGTGTCGACGCGATGCTCGACTCGATCTCGCACGCCGACCGCAGCTTCGGCGAGATCGTGGACGAGACCGGTGGAATTGACGCCTTCCTCGACGCCCACGCAGTGATCTTGGTGGCCGATCACGCGCAGACCGACGTCAGGGCGGCCGTGCCGCTGGCGACGGCGCTGGGCACCGACTGGACCGTGCTGGCGGCGAACGCAGAGCGGCCGGCGCCGGCTGAGCTCGCGGTGAGCCCGACGGCGCGGGCGGCTGGGATCTACCTGCTGGCAGAGGGTCGGCGCCGCGCGACGATCCACGCGGGGGTGCGCGCCCGCCTTCGTGCCCTCGACGGAGTTGACCTGATCGCATGGCTCAGCTCCGACAACGGCTCCGGCCCAGAGGCGGTGGTCGACACGGCGCGCGGGGAGCTCCGCTTTCGCCCTGGCTCGCAACTGTCCGATCGGCGGGGCGCCCGCTGGGATGTCGAGGGCGAGCCCGCCGCCTTGTCCCTGAGGCCTGTCGATGGTGTCCTTGACGACGCCGACTATCCCGACGGCCTGGCGCGCCTATGGTCGGCGCTGACGGCGCCGACCGCGGGGGATCTGCTGGTCTCCCTGGAAGACGGCTACGAGTGCGTGGACTGGGGCGGGTCCACGCACGTCGGAGGCGCCAGCCACGGCGCCCTCCACGCCGGCGACTCGCTTGGACCGTTGGTGCTCTGCGGCTTGGAGGCCGGTGTCGAGGACGCACGCCAGCAGTGGGCGCTCCGCGACATCGCAGGGTTGGTGCTGGACCACTTCGGCCTGGTGGGCGAGGCAAACATCAGGGCGTCCGAGGCTCGCGGCGGAACCGAGATCGAGGCGGGGGTCGCCAGGTGAGGCAGGTCGAGGAGGCCCAGCCGGCGGCGCCGGCGGCCCTCGGTCGGAGCGAGCGGGCCCGAGACGCCACCGCCCGTGCCGCGGATTGGACCTGGCAGCTCGCCCTTCGCATCCACCTCGGTACCCGAAAGCCGGAGAACTGGGCACAGCTGTTCAAGTTCGGCGTCATCGGCGTCAGCGGTTATGTGATCAACCTTGCCGTCTTCGCCGCCCTCAACGAAGCTTTCGGCGTTCACCACATCCTCGCCGCGGTGGGGGCTTTCTGCGTCGCCGTGACCAACAACTTCGTCTGGAACCGCCATTGGACGTTCCGAGCCGCCGGGGGCCACGCGGGCTTTCAGGCGGCGCGCTTCCTGACCGTCAGCGTCCTGGCCCTGGGCGTAAACCTGATCCTGCTGTATCTCCTGGTTGACATCGCCGGAGGGCCCGAGGTTCCCTCGCAGGCGATCTCGGTGGCCGCTGCGATGCCTTTCAACTTCATCGGCAACAAGCTGTGGACCTTCGGCGAAGGGCGCTGAGGCGGGCCGCGCTCGCCGCTTCGGTCTCGATCGCCCTCGCGCTGCCCGCCCCGGCCATCGGCCAGGGAGCTCCTGCGCCCGGCTCCACCTCGGCCGCGAAGGAAGGATCCTCCGCGACGACGACCCCGCCGGCCGGACCAGGCCTCCTGGCGCCGAATCTGGTCGAGGCGAGGGCGATCAGCACCGCCCGCACCGCCCCCGAAGTCGCCGAGCAGCGCCGGCGCTACGGCCGGCTGACCGCCACGGCTCAGGCCAAGCCGGGCGCCTGGCAAGTGGACTTCTTCGCCGACGGCACGGAGCGCGTGCAGGTGATCGTGGACGACGCGACCGGGACCGTGCGCGAGTCCTGGACCGGCTACCAGATCGCCTGGCAGATGGCCCGCGGGTACTCGAACCAGTTCGGCCACAAGCTGAACGCTCCCTATGTTTGGTTGCCGCTGGCGGCGATCTTCCTCCTTGGCCTGCTCGACTGGCGCCGCAAGTGGCGCGTCGTGCATCTCGACCTGCTCGTCCTGCTGTCGTTCGGCATCTCGCTGATCTACTTCAACACCGGCAACATCGGCGTCAGCGTGCCGCTGGTCTACCCGCCGCTTGCCTATCTGCTCGGGCGAATGCTCTGGACGGGGTTCCGCGGTGCCGGCGAAGGCCTGCGGCCGTCGGCGCCCACAGCCTGGCTGGCGATCGGCGGTGCGTTCCTGCTCGGCTTTCGAGTCGCTCTCAACATCGCCGACTCGGGCGTGATCGATGTCGGCTATGCCGGGGTGATCGGCGCCGACCACATAGCCCATGGCCAGACCGTGTGGGGCGCGAGCGCGTTCCCCGCGGACAATTCCTTCGGCGACACCTACGGCCCCTTCAACTACTTCGCATACATCCCCTTCGAGCTCGTCCTGCCCTGGAACGGCGCCTGGGACGACCTCCCGGCGGCGCATGCCGCCGCGATCGCCTTCGATCTGGTGACAGTGGCGGGGCTCTTTGCGCTCGGGCGCCGGCTCGGCGGGACCCGCGTCGGCGTCATCCTCGGCTTCGCCTGGGCCGCTTACCCATTCACGGACTATGCCCTGCAGTCGAACTCGAACGACACGCTGATCGCGGCGCTCCTCGTCTGGGCGCTGGTCTTCTTCGCCTCTCCGATCAAACGTGGTGTCCTGCTGGCCCTGGCGACGCTCGCCAAGTTCGCCCCGCTGGCGCTCGCGCCCTTGTTCGCCACCGGCGAGCGCGGGCTCGTCCGCCGCGGCGACCGGCGGCGCGAAGCGATCGCCCTCCCGTGGTTACGCCCGCTCGCCTTCTTCTCGATCGCCTTCATCGGCGGGGTCGCAGTGATGCTCGCCCTCCCCGCCATCGACCCAGGTCTGGCCACCTTCTACGAGCGCACCATCGAGAGCCAGATAGACCGTTCCTCGCCGTTCAGCATCTGGGGGCAAGAGGGCTCTCTTGAATGGCTACAGACGCTCGTCAAAGCTTTCGCGGTGGGCCTGGCCCTGCTCGTTGCCTTCGTCCCCGCGCGGCGCTCGGTGCCGCAGGTCGCGGCGCTCGCAGCCGCGGTCCTGATCGCCGTTCAGCTCACAGCCGAGCACTGGTTCTACCTATACATCCCGTGGTTCTTCGGCCTCGCGATCGTGGGGCTCATTGGTCGTCCCCGACCGGCGGAGAAATGGCGCGGACCGGTCCTCCAGGGTGTACCTACGGTGGCGCCGGAACCAGCACCTGCTCGATCGACTCCGACAGCCCATCGTCGCGTACCTTGACGGCCACGGCGTTGACCCACACGTCCTCGTCGGCGGTATCGAACTTCACGGGCATCTGGGTGCGGAAGCCCTCCAGCGCCTGGTCGCGGCGCACCCCGATCACGCCCGCACGCGAACCCGTCATCCCGACGTCGGTGATGAACGCCGTGCCACCCGGCAGGATCCGCGCGTCCGCGGTGGGGACGTGGGTGTGGGTTCCGAGGCAGGCGGCCACTCGGCCGTCGAGGTGCCACCCCATCGCCACCTTTTCGCTGGTCACCTCGGCGTGGAAGTCGACGATCACCGCGTCCGCCTTGTCTGTGAGCTCGGAGAGCTGCGCGTCAGCCTCGGCGAACGGGGAGCGGGCGACCCGGAGCTGGACCGCGCCGCTCAGGTTCAGCACGCCCACGCGCTTCCCCGCAGCCTCGACGATCGTCGCCCCACGTCCGGGATTTCCAACCGGGTAGTTGGCCGGGCGAACCACTCGGTCGGAGCGGTCGAGGAACTCATACGCCTGCCGATGGCGGTAGACGTGGTTGCCGGTGGTGATCACGTCGACGCCGATCTCGAACAGCGCGTTGGCCGTCTTCTCGGTGATCCCGAGGCCACCTGCGGAGTTCTCGCCGTTGGCGATCACGAGGTCGGGCGAGTATCGCTGGCGAAGCTCGGGCATCGCTGCGGCGAGCCCGTCTCGGCCGGGACTGCCCACGATGTCGGCGATGAAGAGGACGCGCACGGGCGAGAGAGCCTAGTGGGCCGACGACGGGCCGCACGTGGAGCGTGACGACCCGTGCGGTCCCCCCTGCGGACCGCACGGGTCGGCTCGCTCGGGTGTTAGTTGATCGGCGGCCGGTAGCCGGCGGCCACGGCGAGCTCGCGGCGCACAAGCTTGACCAGGCCGGCTGCGTCCGTCGCGTTGCTGGTGGGCCAGCGCTTGGCGACGGCAAGGTACAGCCCGCTCGAAGATTCGTCGGCCACGTGGACCGGGTCGCATAGCCCGCGGAAGACCCGGGTCGGAAGCCAGCAGCTCAAGACCCAGTCCTGGCCCACCAGGATCTGCAGCGGCTCGAAGATGGAGGCGGCCGGATGGCCGCCGGCGACCTTTCGTCCGTTGCCGTTTGCCGCTTCGCTTCCGTTGGTGACCGGGTCGAGGTGACGGATCCGGAAGCCCGAGGTCATGATCACCTCGCTGTCGCGGTAGCTCCCCCCGGTAGCGAACCGCTTCGGCGTGATCAGGTCGCGGACCATCTTCGCCGTGAGCTCGCCACGGCAGATGGGAGCGAGCAGCGCCAGGACCTCGCTGTTGCCCAGGTCCCCGCCGTAGATGTCGACCCAGCGGATCCCATCGGCCCACTCGAGGTCCTGCAACGGCAGCGGCTCTGGATCCATACGGGGAAGCCAAACGCTCGCCTGGCGGATCAATCGCGCCGACTCCTTGCTGCTCAGCCGCGCGATCTCGCTCAGTGGCTCTATTGAATGGGCTGCTGGCGTGCTCATCGGTCCTCCCTAACCTCGCCCAACTAACAAGTGGCGCCGCCAGAAGTTGCGCCCCCGGATGCGGTGTTTCATGGCATTGCCGGACGACCCAATACCGTTCCTCGGCGTGTTCGGTGAATCCGCCACCACCGGCCGCTCCACCGACGGCCGGGTGGTGATCGAGACCCAGGGGCTGGTGAAGCGCTTCGGTGAGCGCGAGGCCCTCAAGGGGGTCAGCTTCGCTGCGCATCGGGGGGAGCTGCTGGCGGTGATCGGCCCCAACGGCGCCGGCAAGACCACACTGCTCTCGATTCTCGCGGGGATCCGGCGCCAGGACGGCGGCACCGTCAGCCGGGATCCCGGCGAGATCGGCTGGATCCCGCAACAGGCGGCGCTCTACCGGCGTCTGACCGTGGCGGAGAACCTGCGTCTGTTCGCGCACCTCGAAAAGGTCCCTGATGCGGATGCGGCGGTCGACGAGATGCTCGAGCAGACTGGCCTCGGCGAGCGCCGCGACGACCAGGTGGGGACCCTGTCGGGTGGAAACCAGCAGCGGATCAACATCGCGATCGGCCTCCTTGCTCGGCCCGTGGTCCTGCTGCTGGACGAGCCCAGCGCCGGGCTCGACCCCCGTCAGCGGGAGCGCCTTTGGGAGTTCGTGTTGGGCCTTGCGGGGGCCGGCACGACGGTGATCTTCTCCACGCACAACATCGCCGAGGCCGAGCGCTATGGCCAGCGGCTGCTGGTGCTTGCAGATGGCGAGGCTCTTTTCGATGGCACCTCGAACGATCTGCACGCGGCTGTTCCCGAGTCGGGCGCCCGCGACTTCGAGCAGGCATTCGTCGCTTTTCTGCGAGATCGAGGTCATTGATCCCGAGCTTCGATTACGCGAGGGCTTAGCCCGTGCGCTGGCTGTTCATCAAGGACCTTCAGATCCTGCGCCGTTCGCCCTTGGTCACGACGCTGCTCGTCGTTTATCCGGCCGTGATCGCCGTGCTGATCGGCTTTGCGCTGTCGCGGGGGCCGGAGACGCCCCGGGTTGCTTTCCTCAACGAGGTCCCCCAGGGCCAGACGCTGGTGCTTGCCGGGACGGAGTTCGATATCGCCGGCGCACGCACCGAGCTCTGCGCGCGAATTGACTGCATTCCCGTGTCCAACGAGGATGAGGCACGCGACATGGTCCGCTCGGGTGACGCGCTGGCGGCCCTGATCCTGCCCTCGGACCTGATCGACAGGCTCGAATCGCTGAGCACGCTCTCGCCCTCGCAGCCGACCGTGCGAGTGCTGGTCAACGAGGAGGACCCCATCAAGGCGCGACTGGTGGACGATCGCATCAGCTCTTTGGTAACGCAGGCCAACCTCAGGATCTCGAAGCAGGTGACGCGGATCTCGGCCAACTACCTCCGCCTTTTGCTGGAAGGGGGGAACTTCAACCTGCTCGGGCAGACGTTCAACGTGCTGGGTCTCAAGAACACAGAGCGCATCCTCGAGGCGCTGCGGCCGGAGCTCCCTGCCGACAGCCCGTCCGCCGGCGCGCTCGACCGGGTGATTCAGTTCTCCCGGCTCGCGCGCCAGAACCTGAACCTCGCCAGTCCGGTGCTGGGCGCCATCGCCCACCCGATCGACGTTCAAAAGGAGGTCATCTCGGGCTCGCCGCCCAGCCTCGACTCGTTCGCGATCGCTGTGGCCGTGACGGTGACCCTGATGTTCGTCACCGTGCTGCTGGTTGCAGGCTCGCTGGCGCTCGAGCGCGAGGAGAACGCCTTCCCGCGGCTTACCCGCGGACTGGTGGGACGGACGGCGCTCCTGGTGGAGAAGGTGGGGCTGGGAGTGGCGCTATCGCTCCTGGTCACCCTGCTGATGGTGGCCGGCCTGGCGCTCTTTGTGGACGTCGATTGGGCCCGCTTCCCCTTGTTCGGGGCGGCGATCGTGGCGGGCGGCGCCGCCTTCGCCGCCTTCGGAGCAGCGATCGGCGGGGCGGCTCGCGAGGTCCGGGCCAGCTCCCTGCTCGCCTTCATGATCTCGTTGCCGGTTGCCTTCGTCTCCCTGGTCGGCTCGGGCACTGTCAGTCCCATCCTGTACGACGTGATCAAGGTGATCCGTGCGCTGTTCCCGTTCGACCCGGCGCTGGACGCGATCTCGGGAGGCCTGGAGGCGGCCGGGCCCGGTCTCGGCGCGGCGGTTCTTCACCTGGCGATCCTCACTGCGGCCTACGGAGTGCTGGCGCGCCTGGCGTTGCGCCGCTTTGCTGCCTGAGGTGTGTGGCAAAGGCGGCGATTCTGAGCCCCCGCCCTAGAATCACGCTCGTGAGCTTTCCCGCCACCCGCATGCGGAGGCTTCGGCGCACGAGGGCCCTGCGCGATCTCGTGCGAGAGACCGAGCTTTCGCCGCGCCACCTGGTGCAGCCCCTGTTCGTCGTCGCCGGCGAGGGAGTGCGCGAAGAGGTCCCCGCGATGCCGGGCATCGAGCGCTTCTCGATCTCGGAACTGGTGGCCGAGGCGACTGAGCTTCAGGCCGCCGGGATCGGCGCCGTGATCCTGTTCGGCATCCCGGCCTCCAAGGACGAGGCGGGCTCGGGCGCGTACGACCCCGAGGGCGTCGTACAGATGGCCGTTCGGGCGCTCAAAGACGCCCACCCCGACCTGGTCGTGATCACCGACGTCTGCCTGTGCGAGTACACGTCACACGGCCACTGCGGAGTGGTTCGCGACGGCGAGGTCGACAACGACCTGACCCTGGAGCTGCTCGCGAAGACCGCCGTCTCCCTCGCCGATGCCGGGGCGGACGTGGTGGCGCCCAGCGACATGATGGACGGCCGCGTGGGAGTGATCCGCACCCAGCTCGACGATGAGGGTCACCAGAACGTCGCGATCGTCGCCTACAGCGCCAAGTACGCCTCGGCGTTCTACGGGCCGTTCCGCGAGGCCGCGGAGTCCACTCCGGAGTTCGGGGATCGCCGCGGATACCAGATGGACCCGGCGAACGCCCTGGAGGGACTCCGCGAGGCGAAGCTCGACCTCGCCGAGGGCGCGGACGTGCTCATGGTGAAGCCCGCCACTCCCTACCTCGACGTGATCCGCCTGGTGAAGGAGGAGACGGAGGCCCCGGTGGCCGCGTTCCACGTTTCCGGCGAGTACTCGATGCTGAAGGCCGCGGCCCGCAACGGCTGGCTGGACGAGCGATCCGCGGTGCTCGAGACGCTGACCGCCATCCGCCGGGCCGGCGCCGATCTGGTGTTCACCTACTACGCGAAGGAAGCCGCGGGTTGGCTCTGAGCGGGGCCAGCTCGCCACTGCGGGAGCCGCGGTCAAAGGCTCGCTCGCGCAAGGCCGGCGCCGCCGTGCCGCTGGACGCGGCCGACAAGCTCCTGTTGAACCTGCTCCAGTCGAGCTTTCCGCTGGAGCCCGAGCCGTTCGCGGGCATCGCCAAGCAGGCGGAGCTGCCTGTGGATGAGGTTCAGGCGCGCACGCAGCGGCTCCTCGACGAACGGATCATCCGCGAGATCACGCCGATCTTCGACACCCGGGCGCTCGGCTATGCGTCGATGCTGGTCGCCGCCAAGGTCGACTCCGCCAACCCCCAGCGCGCCGCACAAATCATCAGCGAACACCCAGGCGTCTCCCACAACTACCTCCGCACCCACGAGTTCAACCTCTGGTTCACGATCGCCACGCCCCCTGACTCCACCCTGGGGATCGAGCGCACTTTGGAGGTGCTCAGGGCCGAGACCGGCGCCGAGTCGATCCGCCAGCTCCCCACCCTGACTCTGTTCAAGATCAACATGAACCTCGAGATGGAGCAGGGGACCGAGGCGCTGGCGGCGGCGGTTGACGCCACGCCGCCGCGGGAGCTGGTCGCACAGCCCTACGACGAGCTGGACGTGGCCGTGATCCGCGCTCTCCAGGGGCCGATGGCAGTGTCGGATCGTCCCTACGACCGTGCGGCTGAGCAGGTCGGCATGGGCACCGACGGGTTCTTGGAGCACCTGGCGAAGATGGTCGAGCGAAAGCTCCTGCGGCGTGTGGCGGCGATCCTCTACCACCGGCGGGCCGGATTCTCGGCCAACGGGATGGGGGTGTGGCGAGTCTCCTCGGATCAGGTGCTCGAGGTCGGCAGGAGCATGGCTGCGGTGCGGGGCATCTCCCACTGCTACGAGCGACCCACGTATCCAGACTGGCCGTATTCGTTGTTCACGATGGCGCACGGGCGCTCGAAGCCTGAGTGCGACGCCATCCTCGACCGGATCGCCGACGAGCATGGACTGCACGGCGACGACCGCGCAGTCCTCTACTCCTCCACCGAGTTCAAGAAGGTGAGGCTGCTCTATTTCACGGAGGACCACGCGAACTGGGAGGCTCAGCACTCCTGAGCACCGCAGGCTCCCCGGGGCCCGAGTCACCAGGTAAGAGGTCTGAGGAGCTGTATCGCCGCGCGCTTGGCTTGATGCCGGGTGGCGTCAACTCGCCGGTGCGCGCGATGCGCTCCATCGGCCGCGACCACCCGGTCTTCGTGGAGCGCGGCGAGGGCTCCGAGCTCGTCGACGTCGACGGCAACCGCTACGTCGACTGGGTCTGCTCCTGGGGGCCGCTGATCCTCGGCCACGCTCATCCCGGCGTGGTGAACGCGGTGCGGCAGGCAGCCGAGCGAGGGACGAGCTACGGGGCGCCCACCGAGGGCGAGGTGGAGCTGGCGGAAGAGGTGGGCCGGCGGTTCGGGTCGGTGGAGATGCTGCGGATGGTCAATTCCGGAACCGAGGCCTCGATGAGCGCCGTGCGGCTGGCTCGAGCGGCGACTGGGCGGGGGCTGGTGGTGAAGTTCGCCGGTGCGTACCACGGGCACGTCGACGGACTCCTCGCAGAGGCCGGCTCCGGGCTGGCGACGCAGGGCATCCCGGCCAGCCCAGGAGTGACGGCGGCGCAGGCCTCCGAGGTGATCGTGGTCCCATGGAACGACCGCGAAGCTGTGGCAGCGGCGGTCGCCCAGCAGCCGGTGGCGGCGATTCTGGCCGAGCCCGTGGCGGCGAACATGGGAGTGGTTCCCCCGGTCGACGGCTTCCTTGGCTTTCTGCGCGAGCAGGCCGACGCAGGTGGGGCGCTGCTCGTGTTCGACGAGGTGATCACGGGTTTCAGGGTGGCGCGGGGGGGTGCCCAGGACCTCTACGGGGTCGACGCCGACCTGACGATCATGGGCAAGGTGCTGGGTGGCGGCTTGCCGGCCGCGGCGTACGGCGGACGGCGGGAGCTGATGGAGCAGGTGGCGCCGGCCGGCGACGTGTACCAGGCCGGCACGCTGGCGGGCAACCCGCTTGCCGTCGCCGCCGGGCTGGCGACGTTGCGCGAGCTCGACCCCGACGCCTACGAGCGCCTGGCCGAGCTCACGGACAGCCTCGCCAGCGCCCTTCGCGGCGCGGCCCGGAACCGGCCCGTGCAGGTCGCGTCGGTCTGCGGGCTCGTAACGCCCTTCTTCAGCGCGGCGCCGGTGCACGACTTCTCTGGCGCCGCGGCGTGTGACCTCGAGGCGTACGGCCGTTTCTGCCGGGCGCTCCTGGAGCGCGGGATCTACCCGCCGGCGTCGCAGTTCGAGGCGTGGTTCGTCTCCCTAGCCCACGACGAGGCGGCGATCGCGAAGACCGCGACCGCCGCCTCGGAGGCGTTTGCGGAGGCGCTGAGCTAGCCCGCTTGGGGCATGGGCTCGCCCGCCGGCGCCCTTCCGAGCTCGACATGGGCACGGCTGTCTCGGCCGCGGATGAGCACCAGCGTCAGCACCAAGCCGAGCGCGGCGATCACCGCCCCGCCGAGGAATGCCGCCTGGAACCCCTCGGTGAGCGCGTTTGAGAGGGCCGAGGGGTCTCCTCCGGCCGACGCCATGACGTGGTCGGTTCGTGAGTTGGCGATCGTCGCCAGCACCGCCAGCCCCAGCGCGCCGCCGATCTGCTGTGAGGTGTTGATCAGCCCGCTCGCGAGGCCGGATTCCTGCTCCCGCACGCCTGAGACCGCGGCGATCGTCGTCGTCACGAAAGCAAACCCGAGGCCCCCAGCGGCGAGCAGTGACGGGCCGAGGATGTCGGTTAGGAAGCCACCGCCGACCGAGACCTGCGAGAACCATCCCAGCCCGGTAGCGATCATCAGCATCCCGATGGCGAGCACCGGCTTGAAGCCAATTCTGGTCACGAGCTGGGAGGCGACTCCAGCGGAGACGATGATTCCCAGGGCCAGGGGCACGTATGAGAGACCGGCGTGAATCGCGCTGTAGCCGAGCACCTGTTGCATGTAGAGCGTGATGAAGAAGAACATCGAGAACAGCGATGCGCCGACGAGGAGCCCGACGACGTTGGCGCCCGTGAGGGTCCGTAGGCGGAAGATCCGGAACGGCATCAGCGGAGCTTGAGAGCGCCGCTCGATCGCGACGAAGGCCGCGAGCAGAGCAGCGGACACGCCGATCAAGCCCAGCGTCTGCAGCGATCCCCAGCCGGCGTCGGTCGCGTCGACGATCGCGTAGACCAGGATCGAAAGCCCGGCGGTGACGCTGAACGCGCCGGCGGCATCGAAGTGGCGCGTGGCCGACTCCGAGCGGCTTTCGGCGATCAGCCGCGGCGCCATCGCCGCTACCACGAGCGCGACGGGCACGTTGACCCACAGCACCCACTCCCAGCCGAGGCCATCAGTGAGGATTCCCCCGAGGAGCACCCCCGCGGCGCCCCCCGCTCCCGCCACCGCGCCCCACGCGCCCAGCGCCTTGTTGCGTTCCGCGCCGTCACGGAAGGTGGTGGTGACGATCGAGAGTGCCGACGGCGAGATGATCGCCGCGCCCAAGCCCTGGGCGGCCCGGGCCGCAATCAACTGGCCCTCCGTGGCCGCGAAGCCGGCCGCGAGCGAGGCCGCGGCTACCAGCAGCAGCCCGGAGATGAAGACTCGCCGGCGTCCCAGGAGGTCCGCCATTCGCCCGCCGAGCAGCAGGAACCCGCCGAAGGTGAGCACATACGCGTTCACCACCCAGGCGAGGTTCTCCTGAGAGAAGTCGAGCCCCTTGCCGATCGAGGGGAGGGCCACGTTCACGATGGATGCGTCGAGGACCACGATGAACTGCGCGAAGCAGAGCAGCGCAAGGGCGGTCCAGCGGCGGCGTTCGAACTCCTGGGCTGAGGTCATCTCGGTGCCTCCTTGGCTTTCGACCGTTTCCTGTGCGATAATCGGAAGCTGAGTTCCGGTTTCGGTTTGCACACTATACGGAATCTCGGTTCCGTTTGCGTGCGGGCCGTCACAGATACGACGAATCGCCACCCAGAGAATCGACATGACCGCACAAGCAACCGCCACCGCTCCCGCCACCGAGGTCAAGCAGCGCGCCGACGCCCGCCGCAACCGCAAGCGCGTCCTGGATGCGGCCCGTCTGCTCCTCGCCGAGCACGGCCTCGACGTACACGTCGAGCGGATCGCCCGCGCGGCGGGGGTGGGAGTGGGGACCGTGTACCGGAACTTCCCGACCAAGGAGGATCTGCTCCAGGCCCTGGCCGACGAGCGCTTCGCATTCTTCGCCGACCGGGCCCGAGCCGCGCTCGACAATCCAGACGCTTGGGAGGGGTTCAGCGAGCTGATGCGCGAGTGCGCGCGGGTCACAGCCGAGGACCGGGCCCTGTCGGAGGCCATGGACCAGCTGCCCGGCCTCTGCGGTAACTCGGCTGAGAAGGCGGGGCTGAACGAGCTGACGGGCGAGCTGATCGAGCGGGCCAAGGCGCAGGGAGTGATGCGCGCCGACTTCAGCATCGACGACATCCCGAGCATCATGCGCGGGTTGGCCCGCGCCACTGCGCCACAGGAGAATGCGCCGCAGCCGATGAGCTGGGAGCGCTACCTGGAGATCATCATCACCGGCCTCCGGGCACCCGCCAGCTCGCCGCTTCCGTAAGCTCAATCCTCCATGAGCTCGCCCGAGGCCGCGCTGGAAGCGCTTGCCGCGCAGCTCCGCGCCGAAGAATCCGTCATCTCCCCGCAGGTGGCCGACCCCGACGAGGCCGAGCCCGCATTCGGCTTGCTGGCCGCCGCGGGCCCCCGCGCTGCGAAGGCGCCTGCGGAGTACTCGCTCCTGGTCGAGTCGATTCGCGAGGGCTACCTGCTGCACTACGGCGAGCCCCGGGTGGTGGTCGGGACGGACGCCGATCTGGCCCTGCTGGCCGGCGACTACCTGTACGCGCTCGGCCTCGATCGGCTGGCGTCGCTCGGTGACCTCGAGGCGATCCGCGAGCTGGCCGACCTGATCTCGCTATCCGCCCAGCTTCACGACGGCTGCACGGACGAGGCGGCGCTCGGGCGAAGCGCGAACGCGCTCTGGCTGGGCTCGGTGACCGTGGTCGCCTCCGGGACCACACCCGACCATGAGCACGGAAAGTCGGCCCTTCGCGAGGGTCGTCCCGGTGGCCCCTCGGCACTCTGGGAGTCGGCGCACGGAACCGCGCTCGAGTCGGGCCTGGGTGACCAGCTGGAACGCGCGGCAGAGGCGATAGGCTTCGATCCCGACCAGGATTTGCCCGCCTGAACGTGGCCGACGCCGCCGACAAGAGCAACGGTTCCCCTGGGGCCGGCGGTTTGCCGACGCCGGATCCGCCGGGGCACTTCGAGGGCGAGTCGATGAATCGCCGCAAGGCGCTGACCATCGCCGGCCAGGCGGTTGGCGGCCTCGCCGGCGCGGTCATCGTTCTCCCCGCAGTCGGCTTCGCGGTGGCGCCGATCTTCGACAGCCCGGAGGAGCGCTGGGAGAGCGTCGGGCCGGTCAGCCGGTTCAGGGCCGATGTCTACAAGCCGGTCGTCTTCACGCTGGTCGAGGGGGTCGGCGAGGCGGGGAAGACCACCGCCTACGTGCGCCGCAGCGACCCCCAGACGTTCCCCAGCGAGAGCCCAGGGACCTTCATCGCGCTCTCGACCCGCTGCGCTCACCTGGGCTGCCCGGTGAAGTTCGTCGACGCCGCCGGCAACTTCATTTGCCCCTGCCACGGCGGCGTCTACGACTTCGAGGGGAAGGTGATCGGCGGCCCTCCGGTGCGGCCGCTCGATCGCTTCCAGACCCGCGTGCGCAACGGCCAAGTACAGCTCGGTCCTCGCTACAGCGTCACCTCGCAGCTCGATCCGGTTCGGTACCGAGACCCGGGTGAGTTCACGGGCGGGATCTGGAACGTCCTCTATCCGCCGCGTCCCTCCACCCCTCCGCCGCCGTGATGGGACCCCCCCGATGAAGTTCCCCGACATGCTTATTCCCGGCCCTCTGAAGAAGCCGCAGAAGCCCGGCACCGGCGACGGCGCCGCGCCGGCGGAGGGCCTCCAGGGAGCCCCGGCCGACCTCGTCGGCTGGGTCGACGAGCGCACCGGGGGCGCGAGCTTCCTCACCGGGATGCTCTACCGGAAGGTGCCGAAGGGCACCAACTGGTTCTACACGCTCGGTTCGGCGACGCTGTTCGCGTTCACGGTCCAGGCGGTGACCGGGGTCTTCCTGGCGATGTACTACGACCCGTCCCCGACCCAGGCGTACGCGTCGGTCTCCCACCTCACGAACGACGTCTTCCTGGGCGAGTTCGTGCGCGGCATGCACAAGTGGGGCGCCAGCGTGATGATCATCCTGATCTGGCTCCACATGGCGCGCACCTTCGTGTTCGGCGCCTACAAGTACCCGCGCGAGCTGAATTGGGTGATCGGAGTGGTGCTGCTGATCTTGACCATGGTCATGGGCTTCACCGGCTACCTGTTGCCCTTCGACCAGCGCTCGTTCTGGGCCACCGTGGTCGGCGTCAACATCACCGGCACCGGACCACTCCTCGGGCCCTATCTGGCGGATTTCCTGAGAGGTGGCGCGGAGTTCGGGCAGACGACCCTGTCGCGCTTCTATGCGATCCACATGCTCCTGCTGCCCGGGCTGATCATCGCCCTGATCGGAGCCCACCTGTACCTGGTGGTGAAGCTCGGCACCACGGCGCCGCCCTGGCTGGAGCCGAAGCGCCGCAGGACGATCGTCAAGGAGGAGAGGGTTTGAACCGGGCCGAGAAGGAGGCCTACCTCCGCGACTACGACCTGCTGAAGAAGGAGGGAAAGCCCTTCTTCCCCTACGCGGTGATGAAGGACTCGACGATGGCGCTGATCGTCGTCTTGGTGATCGTCATCATGGCCCTCGTGCTCGGGGCCGAGCAGGGGCCCAAGGCGGACCCGACGAGCACCACCTACACGCCGCGGCCCGAGTGGTACTTCTTCTTCCTGTTCGAGGTCCTACGGGTGATCAAGCCCTACGAGCTCGTCCCCGTCGCCACGATCGGGGTGCCGACCCTCGGGATGATCGTGCTGCTTCTGCTGCCGTTCTTCGACCGCGGCCCGGAGCGCCGTCCCGAGCGGCGACCGATCGCGATGGCCGTGCTGGTCTTGACGGTGGTCTCGATGGCCTACCTCACCTACGCCGGGGCAATCGCCGGGCCGCCTTCTGAGATCGACATGAAGGTGGCGCCGGAATACGAGGCGGGGAAGGAGCTCGTCGCCCAGTCGGGCTGTCTCGCCTGCCACAAGATCGGCGACAACGGCAATGGGACCCTGGGGCCGGATCTGACGGACATCGGCGCCCGCATCCCGCGCAACGCGATCCTGCGCTCGCTCGAGGCGGGACCGGGCATCATGCCCTCATTCCAGGATCTCTCGCAGAAGCAGCTAAACCAGATCGCGGACTTCCTGGCGTCTCTGAAGTAGCGCCTTAGTCCGTGGCGGGTCCCCCCTCAGGTCCAGTGGTCGACCGACCCTCGCGCTCATCGCCCCAATTCGCGACGCAGGTGCGGACGATGTTCGATCGCGTCGCCGGCGTCTACGACCTCATGAACACGGTGATGACCGCGGGCATGCACCATCGCTGGCGCGAGCGAGCCGCCGATCGCGCGGAGCTGGTGCCTGGCGCGGCCGCTCTCGACCTCTGTTGCGGCACGGGTGATCTGGCACTCGCGCTCGCGAGGCGGGTCGGGCCCGGGGGAGCCGTGGTGGGCTGCGACTTCTCGGAGCGGATGCTCGACTTGGCGCGGCGCAAGGCCGCGGAACGCAGGGCGTCACAGGCCAGGTTCGAGTGGGCCGACGCGCTCGAGCTCCCGTATCCGGACAAGTCGTTCGACGCCGTCACGGTGGGTTTCGGCGCGCGAAACCTTGGCGATCTGGAGCGAGGCCTCGCCGAGATGACCCGGGTGCTCAAGCCCGGGGGGCGCGCGGTGATCCTCGAGATCACCCAGCCGCGCCGGCGTCCACTGTCGACCTTCTATTCGCTTTGGTTCGACCGGCTCGTGCCGCTGCTCGGGGCGGCGGCGGGCGACCGCGACGCCTACAGCTACCTCCCCGAGTCGGTCAAGAGCTTTCCGCAGCCCGAGCGCCTAGCGGCGATGATGGCCCGCGCGCGCCAGGAGCGGATTCGCTACCTGCTGCTGGCCGGGGGGATCATCGCGATCCATTCCGGGCAGAGGAGCGCCTGAAGCGGTGAACCGGACCGCCGTCCCACCCCCGGTGACGATGGTGCTGGAGGCAGCCGACGCGTGGCTGCCGGCCCGCATGGAGGCAGTCGAGGACCGCCTGAAGCGGTTGGTGGAGGGCCATGGCGAGGCTCTGGCCGCCGACGCTGGCGCGACGCTGGCGGCCGGGGGAAAGCGCCTGCGCCCGATGCTCGTCCTGTTGAGCGCCGGGCCCGGGGCGGGCGAGGCGGCGATCCGCGCTGCAACCGCGATCGAGCTCGTTCACATGGCGACTTTGGTCCATGACGACGTGCTGGACGCGGCGCCGCTTCGCCGCGGCCATCCGACGGTGGTCGCGCGCTCCGGCCGCAGCCGCGCGCTGGCGGTCGGCGACCTCTTGTTCTCGCGTGCCTTCGCCGAGCTCGGCCGGGACGGCTCGAGACAACAGGTGGAGCTTCTGTCCAGGGCCTCGGTGGCCCTGGCGCTGGGCGAGCTGGCACAGCGCCGCGACGCCTTCGACAGTTCGCTCTCCGCGGAGCGATACCTGGAGCGCTGCGAGCTCAAGACAGGACGCCTGTTCGAGTGCGCCTGCGTGATCGGACGACTGGGCGGCTCCGGGGGCACCCAGGGCGCCGAGCGCGATGAGCGGCCGGTGCTCGAGGTCTTCGGCCGTGAGATCGGCCTCGCCTTCCAGCTCCTCGATGACGTGCTCGACGTGACCGGGCCTCCCGAGCGGACGGGCAAGGCCCGCGGCACGGATCTGTTGGACGGCACCGTGACGCTGCCTTTGATCCTGGCCCGCGAGCGGGATCAGCGCCTGGTGAAGGTGAACTTGCGAGGACTGGACGCCGAAGGCGCGGAGGCGGTCTGCGACCGGATCGCGGCAACGGGCGTCCTGGACCAGGTCAGGGCCGGCGCGCGCAGGCGGGTGGAGCTCGCCAAGCGGGCGCTGGAGGGCTCGGCGCTTGACCCCGCTCAACGCCAGCTGCTCGAGCTGGTCGCCGACGGCGTGGTCGAGCGGTACTCCTAGAAGTCCTCGGGGAGGATCTGGTCCGCGACCAAGGCGGAGACGAAGCGATCGATCTGATCCTCCATGTTCGCCCGGGTCAGGACCTTGAGATCGTGGAGCACCGACTCGGTGCCCTGCTCGAGCGTCTCGTCGAAGCGGTCGACGACGCCCTGGCTGTAGGTGCCGCCGCCGTTCCACTCGCACTCGGGGCAGCGGAGGTCCACTTCCCAGGACTGGTTGGCCGCAGGCGCCCAGTCGGTCGGGTAGACGAGCTCCGAGCTGCACTCGGGGCAGATGTGAAGATCGTCGCGCCGCCGGTGCGTACTCGTCGCCAGGCGCGGCTCGAAGATGCCAGGCTCGAGTCCTCCCTCGAGAGGAGTCCGGTCGCGCTGTCCCGCTGTCTGCCTCTCCGCCATTTGGGTGCTGTATCGGCGGTGAATCGCGCGAGCTTTAGGTATGGGAGCCGAGGCGCATCGGGGCGGCATAGACTGGCTGAGATGGTGCTCAGCGACCGCAGCATCAAGGCGGAGATCGAAGCCGGGCGGATCGTCATCGATCCGTTCGACGAGGGGATGGTCCAGCCCTCGAGCGTGGACGTCCGGGTCGATCGCCGCTTCCGGGTATTCCACAACGCGCGGTACCCGTTCATCGACGTCCGCGAGCCGATGGAGGACCTGACCGAGCTCGTCATGGTCGAGGACGACGAGCCCTTCATCCTTCACCCCGGCGAGTTCGTACTCGGCCAGACGCTCGAACGCGTGCGGCTGCCCGACGACGTCGTGGCCCGACTCGAGGGGAAATCGAGCTTGGGTCGCCTTGGCCTCCTGATTCACAGCACCGCCGGGTTCGTCGACCCGTCCTGGAATGGCAACCTGACGCTTGAGCTCTCCAATGTCGCCAACCTCCCCGTGACGATCTACTACGGGATGCCGATCGGACAGATCTCGTTCATGCGCATGGACCAGGCGGTGGAACGTCCGTACGGGTCGGGCGAGGCAGGCAGCAAGTATCAGGACCAGGCGGAGCCCACGCCCAGCCGCTTCTACCTCAACTTCAAGCGCTAGCCCTCAGCGTCGATACCATCTGTCCTGATGCCAAACGTTGGACCACTCGAACTGGCGATCGTCCTCATCATCGCGCTGGTCATCTTCGGGCCGAAGCGCCTGCCGGAGCTGGGACGCTCGGTGGGCCGCGGGATCCGTGAGTTCAGGTCCTCGATCTCGGGCAAGGGGGACGACGAGGAAGAGCCTTCGCAGCCCGCTCGGATCGAGCGTGCGGAGCAGCCCAACGAGCCCGTCGAGACCGAGGTCGTAACCGACCACCGCTCGTAAGTGGCCGCGCCCCGTCTGCGGGCCGCCAAGTTCGACGAGCAGATGACGCTCGTCGAGCATCTCGACGAGCTGCGTAACCGGATCATCGCCTCGGCGGCGGTGCTGGTGGTGGCCTGCGGCCTGTGCTTCTGGCAGAACGAGCTGCTGCTCGAGATCGCCAACAAGCCGCTGCCCGGCGACCTGGTGCCGATTACGTTCGGCGTCACCGAGCCCTTCATGACGACCCTCAAGATCTCGATCTACGCCGGGATCCTGATCTCCCTGCCGGTCCTGCTCTACCAGGCCTACGCATTCCTGCTGCCCGCCCTGA
>Ga0134122_10000528_pt1 | contig 25908 bp, 25 predicted proteins | sample KB302_FD_96461 | JGI IMG/M metagenome (GOLD analysis project Ga0134122, IMG submission 96461) | Terrestrial soil microbial communities without Nitrogen fertilizer from Kellogg Biological Station, Michigan, USA - KB3-0-2 | ecosystem: Environmental > Terrestrial > Soil > Unclassified ...
GTCTCGAGCGTGAACCAGAGCCTGCACACCGGCGCGCACATCGACTCGCCGCTGCACGTGTTCAAGAACGGCATCACCACCGCGGAGATCACGCTGGACCAGGTGATGGGGGAGGCCCTGGTGGTGGATCTCTCGTGGGTCGGGGCCAACCACGCGATCACCATCGACGATCTGAAGAAGGGCGGGGCGGGCGACGTCAAGCGCGGGGACATCGTGCTGCTGCACACCGGGTGGACCGACGCGATGTACGGACGCTGGCCGGACTACTTCACCCGGTCGCCCTACTTTCCGCCCGAGGTCGCGCAGTGGCTGGTGGACCGCGGGCCCAAGAACATCGGCTTCGACTTCTTCGAGGAGTACTGCGCGCGCCTGCCCGAGTTCACCTCGGAGGACTTCGCGATGCACCGGGTGATCCTCGGCGCGGGCGTGATCATCATGGAGGGGCTCACCAACCTCGGCTCGCTGCCCCGCCGCCGGGTGGAGTTCGCGGCGCCCTTCTACAAGATCGCGGGCACCGAGGGGGCGCCGGCGCGCTTCTTCGCGACGGTATGACCGGTCCCGGCGCGGTCCTGCTGCAAACCGAGAACCTCACCCGCGCCTTCGGCAGCCTGGTCGCGGTGAACGCGGTGTCGCTCACGGTTCGCAAGGGCGAGCTGCGCTCCATCATCGGCCCCAACGGCGCGGGCAAGACCACGTTCTTCCGCCTCGTCTCGGGGGAGATGACGCCCTCGTCCGGGCGCGTGGTGTTCCGGGAGGCCGACATCACCGGACTGCCGCAGCACCGGGTGTGCCGGCTCGGCATCGCCAAGTCGTACCAGATCACGAACATCTTCCCCCACCTCTCGGTGCTCGAGAACGTGCGGGTCGCGGTGCAGGGCCACGCGCGCTCGTTCAACTTCTGGTCGCGTGCGGATGCCCTGACCGACTGCCGGGACCGTGCGGTCGAGCTCCTGGCCACCGTGAGCCTCACCCGCCGGGCCGAGCAGCTCGCCGCGCATCTCTCCCACGGCGAGAAGCGCCATCTCGAGATCGGCATCGCGCTCGCCTCCAATCCGGTGTTGCTGCTGCTGGACGAGCCGACCGCGGGCATGAGCCCGGAGGAGACCGACGAGACGATGGTGCTCATCCGCGAGCTGGCGGCCGCCCGCACGGTGGTGCTGGTCGAGCACAAGATGAAGCTCGTGATGGGCATCTCCGACCGCGTCACCGTGCTGCACCAGGGCCAGGTGCTGGCCGACGGCACCCCCGAGGAGATCCGGGCCAACCGCCTCGTGCAGGAGACCTACCTGGGCGCGTCGCGATGAGCCTCCTCGCCGTGGACGATATCCACACGTACTACGGCGAGGCCCACATCCTGCAGGGCGTGTCGCTCACGGTGGGCGAGGGCGAGGTCGTGACCATGATCGGACGGAACGGCGCCGGGAAGACGACGACCCTGCTGTCCATCATGGGGATCGCGCGGGCCCGCCGGGGGGCGGTGCGCCTCGGCGGCGCCGACATCACCCGGCTCGAGACCCACGAGATCGTCCGGCGCGGCATCGGCTGGGTCCCGGAGGAGCGCCGCGTGCTGCCGAACCTGACCGTGCTCGAGAACCTGCGTCTCGGCATGATGGCCGCCGACGGCGCCGGCTCCGAGCAGCGGCTCGAGGAGGCGCTCGAGTTCTTCCCGCGCCTGCGCGAGCGCATCGCCCAGAAGGGCCGCTTCCTCTCGGGCGGCGAGCAGCAGATGCTGGCCATCGCCCGCGGCCTGGTGGCGCGGCCCCGGATCATGCTGGTGGACGAGCCGACCGAGGGACTCGCCCCGCTGCTGGTGCGGAGCCTGACCGACATCCTGCGCGAGATCAACCGGCGCGGCACCACCATCCTGCTGGTGGAGCAGACCCTCGAGGTCGCGATGGCCCTCTCGCATCGCCTCTACGTGATGGACCAGGGCCGCATCCAGTTCGAGGGCACCCCGGACGCGCTCCGCCAGGACCCCACGATCCAGCAGCGCTTCCTGCAGCTCTGACCTGACCGGATCCGGTCACCCGGAGCGAGACAGCAGGCTCTTGAGAACGGCGTCCGCTTTCTCCTGCCAGAAGGTCATGCCCATCTCCCGGTACATCGCCTGGGCGGCGGCCAGGTGCTTCTCGGCCTTTGCCTGGTCGCCGGCTCGGTGGGAGAGACTGGCAAGCCCGAGGTGGCAGTGGGCGACGAGGGGACGCATCTCGAGCGTCTCGGCGAGCGCGAGCGCGTCACGGTAGTGGTCGTCGGCGGCCTCAGGGAGACCGCGGCGGGCGGTGACCTCGCCGAGGAGCCGGAGGGCCCACGCTTCGTAGCCGCGTTGACCACGCTCGCGGGCAAACGCGAGGGCCCGCCCGGCGAGTGCGAACGCCTCCTCGATCCGTCCGGCGAGGACATGTGCCTCGCCGAGATACATCAGAAGGAGCGGCTGGAGATTTCCATGTCCCCGGGTCTCGACGACGCTCAGGGTGCGCTCCAGCAAAGGGGTGCCCTCGGCAATCCGCCCCGAGAGCACGTGGGCGTAGCCCAGGCTCCCCGTCTCGTTCACCGAGAAGGAGGTCAGGTTCCACTCGCGAGAGACCGCCACCCCCCGTTCGAGCAGGGAGACCGCGTGGGTGAGCTCGCCCCTGGTGAGATGAAGATACGCGAGGATCCAGCACGTGAAGGCCAGGCTGTAGGGGTGATCGAGCGCCTCCGCGATGCGCATGCCTTCCTGGGCGTGGCCGATCCCCTGATCGAACTGTCCCCGGTCCGCGAGGATCAAGGTCAAGTAGCAGCGGGCCATCACGGCAGGAAGTCCGGGGAGTCCGAAGCGTTCCCGGCGCAGATCGCCTTCGAGCAAGCGTAGGACTTCGTGGAGAAGCTGCTCGGCCCGTCGATAGTTTCCCGTTCGGAGGCAGGCCGCGCCGAGGTAGAGGGTCCCCGTCACCTGTAGGGAAACATCCCCGAGCGACCCGGCGATGGCCTGGGCGCTCTGGCCGAACGCGACCGCTTCCGTCGGATGACCGGTCATCCAGAGGTTGTGGCACATGTAGACGGACATCTGTCCGAGTCGCCGCTGATCGTCGAGCGTCCTCGCCAGGTCTTCGGCCTCGCGGAGACACCGTAGGATCCGCTCGAATTCGCCGAGCGGATGGAGCGCGGTTCGAAGATCGAAGCGAAGATCGATGGCCTGCTCCTGCCGCTCTCGGGTCTCCGGCAGATGCGCCAGAGCCGTCAGCGCCTGCTCGAAGCAGGTCACCGCCTCCCGGTTGGCCGATCGCGCCAGCGCCTTGACCCCGGCCTGACGGAGATACGCGACCGCAGGCTCCCATCTCTCCCCCCGCATGGCGTGGTGGGCCAGTCGCTCGATGTGCTCGGTCAGCCGGTCCGGATACGAGCGCTCGATGGCCCCGACGATGCGGGCGTGCAGGGCCTTGCGCCGGTCCTGGAGCAGCGTGCCGTAGGTGACCCCATGGGTGAGCGCATGCTTGAAGGTGTACTCGGGATCCGGAAAGAGGCGCGTCTCGTACAGGAACTCGGCCGCCTGCAGATGCGCGAGGCCCCGCTGTACCGCCTCCTCCGTCGCCCCCGCCACCGCGTGGAGCAGCACGAGGGGCACGGCCTTGCCGATGACCGAGGCCGTCTGAAGGAGCTGCTTGTCCTCGGCCGATAGCCGGTCGATCCGGGCGGCCAGGATCACCTGCACGGTCGCCGGGACCTCGATGGCCTGGATCGGCCGGGTCAAGCGAAGGGTGTCGCGCTCCCGGGTGAGCGCTCCCGTTTCCACCAGCGTGCGGATGCTCTCCTCGATGAAGAAGGGGTTGCCACGCCTGACCAGCAGGCGCTTGAGGGATGCCATTTCCACGTCCTCGCCCAGGAGGGCATCCAGCAGCTCGCCCGCGCGGTCGGGGGGGAGCGCGTCGAGGCGCAGCTGGCGGTAGTAGGTCTTGCGTCCCCAGCCGTGCTGGTACTCGGGCCGGTAGTTGACGAGCAGGAGGACCCGAGCGTTGTGCAGACTCTCGACCAGACCGTCGAGCACGGCCTGCGTCTCGACATCGATCCACTGCAGGTCCTCGAAGACCAAGAGCACCGGTTGCCGCTGGCTCTCCCGGAGCAGAAGATGCTTGACGGCGTCGAGGGTGCGCTGCCGGCGCTGGGGTGGATCGAGCGCCTGCCAATGGTCGTCCTCGACGGGCACATCGAGCAGGGCCAGGAGGGCGGGCTGCATCTGCTCGAGTGCCCGATCCAGCGTGAGGAGCTTGCCGGTCACCTTCTCGTGAATCTCGCGGTGGGTCTCGTGATCGTGGACCTTGAAGTAGGACTTGAGAAGATCGATGACCGGCAGGTAGCTGATCGCCTTGCCGTAGGACACGGAGCCCGCTTCCAGGACGAGCCAGTCCTGAGCCGGGCGGGAATGGGTGAGCTCGTACACGAGGCGGGACTTCCCCACGCCGGGATCCCCCACGAGGGCGACGAGCTGGCCGCGCCCACCGCGCGCCAGGGTTAGCGCCCGGCGGATCTGGTCGATCTCGGCGTCGCGGCCCACGAACCGCGTCAATCCCCGCGACGCGGCCGCCTGGAGCCGCGTCCGCAGCGTGCTCGCTCCGGTGAGTGCGTAGACTTCCACCGGATCCGGCAGGCCCTTGACCGCGACCGGTCCGCGGGCGGAGACCTGCACGTAGCCTTCGGCGAGCTGCAGGGTCGCGGGAGCGAGCAGGATCGTGCCGGGCGTCGCCATCTGCTCCATGCGGGCGGCCAGGTGGGCCGTCTGACCGACCGCGGTGTAGTCCATGTGCAGATCGGATCCGATGGCGCGCACGACGACCTCGCCGGAGTTGAGCCCCACCCTGATCTGGATGGGCACACCGCGCGAGCGGAAGACATTCTCGGCATACTGCGTGACCGACTCCTGCATTCGGAGCGCGGCGCGGCACGCGCGCACCGCGTGATCCTCATGGGCGAGCGGCGCGCCGAAGAGAGCCATGATCCCGTCACCCATGACCTGGTTCACGGTCCCCTCGTACCAATGGACGGCCTCCATCATGCATTCGAGGATGGGATCCAGAAGCGCCCGCGCCTCCTCGGGGTCCCGGTCGGCGAGGAGCTCCATCGAGCTCTTGAGGTCGGCGAAGAGGACCGTCACCTGCTTGCGCTCGCCCTCGAGCGCGCTCCTGGAGGTGAGGATCTTCTCGGCGAGGTGCTTGGGAGTGTAGCGCTCAGGGGAGTCGAATCGCGGAGACGGCGGCGGCGCGGCAGCTAGCCCCGTCGGATGCGCACACTGGCCGCAGAACCTCGCCGCCGGGGACAGGAGCTGGCCGCAGCTGGCGCACGTCCAGGCCAGCGGGGCCGCGCATCGCTCGCAGAACTTCGCGCCGGCCTCGTTCTCGTGCGGGCACCGCGAACACTTCATCGTCCGAATCCCTCGATGGGCCGAGGATTTGCCCAAAGGGTGGGGAAGTCAAGCCGCTCTCCACCCGTTCTCGGCGTTGCTCCGTATACCGTATCGAGATGACGACGAGACCGGCGGGTTCGGCCTTCAAACGGCTGGCGTGGTCCAATCTGGCCGCGCAGTCGGCGGAGCAGATCGGCCTGGCGGCGGCGCCGCTCGTGGCGGTGCTCGCGCTCGGCGCCGGCGCGGGCGAGACTGGGTTCCTCCAGACCGCGGCGACGCTGCCGTTCCTGCTTCTCGCCATTCCCGCGGGCGTGCTGGCCGATCGCATGCCGCGCCGGCGCCTCATGGCCACCGCGGAGGCGGTGCGCGCGCTCGCGCTCGTCGCCACGCTCGCCCTGGTGAACTCCGGCCGGCTCACCCTGGCGCTGCTCGCGCAGCTGGCCTTCGTGGGCGCGTGCGGAACCGTGGCGTACAGCGTGGCTGCTCCCGCGCTCGTCCCGGCCCTGGTGCCGCCGGCCGGGCTCGCGGCGGCGAACGCGCGCCTCGAGCTGGCCCGCACGGTGGCCTTCGTCGGCGGCCCAGCGCTGGGCGGCGCCCTCGTGGGCTGGACGGGCGCCGGCGCCGCGTTCGCCGCCGCGGCCGCGCTCTCGATCGGCGCGGTGTTCCTGCTCGCCGGCCTGCGCGAGCCGCCGCGCGCGCCGGCGCCCCCGAGCCATACGCTGGAGGATCTTCGCGAGGGCTCGGGCTTCGTGTTCCGCCACCCGCTGCTGCTGCCGATCCTGATCACCCAGTTCGTGTTCAATACCGCGTTCTTCGTGCTGCAGGCGGTATACGTGCCCTACGCGGTCCACCGGCTCGGTCTCTCCGCGTCGGGGGTGGGCGTCACGCTGGCGGTCTACGGCGTCGGGATGGTGGTGGGCGCCCTGCAGGCCGGCCGGCTCATCCATGCGCTGCGGTTCGGCGTGGTCATCGTCATCGGCCCGCTCACCGGGCTGGCCGCCGCGCTCGTGATGGTGTCCACGATCTGGCTTCCGACGCCCGCGCTGGCCGGGCTCAGCTTTTTTCTGATGGGCGTGGGCCCGATCCTGTGGACGATCGGCACCACCACGCTGCGCCAGATGGTCACGCCTTCGCCCTTGCTCGGCCGCGTGTCCGCCATCAATATCGCGACCTACGGCTCCCGGCCGCTGGGAGCGGCGGTCGGCGCCCTGGTGGGCGGGCTCTACGGCGCGGAGACCGGCCTGGTGGTCGCGGCGGCGGGCTTCCTGATCCAGGCCCTCGTGATCCTGTCCTCCCCTGTCCGCCGCCTCGCGCGCCACTCGGAGATCGTCGGGTAGGCCCCCTCCGAGTTCAGGCGACGGCGGCTCGGCTCGCGGGCGGGCGAAACTCCGGCATCACCTTCTCGGCGAAGAGCCGGAGGCTCTGCATCGCCTTCTCGTGCCCGTAGTACGGCGGGTAGTGGAGCAGCAGCGACGTGAGGCCCGTCTTGTGCCGCAGCTCGCGCAGCTTGGCGATCACGGTGGTGGGCGAGCCGTGCAGCAGGGTGGTGGCGGCGAGGTCGTCGTAGGTGAGCCCTTCCGCGCGGTTCTTCTCCGAGACGTTGCCGAGGTAGCCCGCGGTGCCCGCGCCCATGAAGTGGCTGATGTGGCGGACGATGCCCTGCTCGGTGTCGCGCTTGGCCGCCGCGTCGGTGTCGGCCACGTACACCCAGCGGGCGATGTCCACCTTGCCGAAGGCTGGGTTCCGGTCGAGCGGCGCCGGCGCGTCCTTCAGGTGGCTCTTGTAGAGGGCGATCTGCCTGGCCAGCGTCTCGGCCGCGGGCAGGGTGGAGAGCATCAACCCGAAGCCGTGGCGCGCCGCGTAGCCGAGCGACCGGTCGGTGGCCCCCGCCATGAAGAGGGGCGGGTGCGGCGCCTGTTCGCTCACCGGGAAGATCTCGTAGTCGCCCTCGATCACCGAGTGGAAGTGCGGCCCCTCGTGCCGGGTCCGCCGCTTGTGCAGCAGCTCGAGGATGAGGTCGATCGCCTCCTCCTGGACGTCGCGCCGGCGGTCGAAGTCGCGGCCGAACCCCTCGAACTCGTAGGGGCGGTAGCCCGAGCCCAGGCCCAGGACGATCCGCCCCCCCGAGAGGATGTCCACGAAGGCCATGTTCTCGACGATGCGGATGGGGTCGTAGAGCGGCACGGTCACTACCGCGGTGCCCAGACGGATGCGCGTGGTTTGGGCAGCCAGGTACCCCATGTACGTGAAGACGTCCGGCATGATGCCGTACTGATTCGAGAAGTGGTGCTCGGCCACCCAGGCGGTGTCGTAGCCCAGCCGGTCGGCGGCCTGGATCTCGGCGGTGACGCGTCCGTGGACGGCGCGGTGCGGGTAGGGCTCGGTGGCGTGGTTGGGATGCGACGTGAACAGGACGCCGAATTCCATGCGGGGATCCTCCGATCAGGGGGCCGCGGGCGCGTGAGTTGCCGTCGAGTCTAGCAGAAAGCGTCTTGCCAGGGACCGGGCGGGTCGTGGTATGTTCCGTGGACTTAACGCCCTCGGTCCGGACTCAGACGTCCCGCAGTGGAGACCCCAAAGGAGGGGAATGCCATGGCCGATTCGGTTCCTGACAAGTCCAGAGCCCGCAAGAGTGGGGTGAGCCGCCGCTCTTTCCTCAAGACCATCGGCGTGGCCGGTGCCGCGAGCACCGCGCCGGCCTTCCTCCGCACCACCGCGGAAGGGCAGGAGACTCTGACTCCCTACCGTGACCCCGCCGCGAAGCCCGGAGGGACGCTGCGCTACGGCGTTCACACCGCTCCCGCCCACTTCGACGTGCACCAGTCGGGCACGGTGGCCAATATCGGCGCGCAGAGCCCGATGTACGACACGCTCCTCCGCCGGGACCCCCGCGACGGGCAGACGATCATCCCGGATCTGGCTCACAAGTGGGACATCTCCCCGGACGGCAAGAAGTACACCTTCCATCTCCGGAAGGGCGTCAAGTTCCACGACGGCGCCGACTTCACCGCCGAGGACGTCAAGGCGACGTACGAGCGGATCGTTCGGCCCCCGAAGGGAATCCTGATCCCGCGCTCGGCGCTGTTCACCACGGTGAGTGAGATCGTGGTGCTGGACCCGCACCGGATCGAGTTCCGCCTCTCCGAGCCGCGGCCTCGGGCCTTCATGCTGGGCGCCTTCGCGAGCGGCTGGAACATCATCGTGCGCAAGAAGACCCTCGACGACAACCAGGGGAACCTGCGGCAGGTGATGAACTATCCGGGCACCGGGCCTTTCCGCCACGTCTCGCGGAGGGACAAGGAAGTCTGGATCATGGAGAAGAACCCCAACTACTGGAACAAGGGGCTCCCGTACGTCGACAAGCTCGAGATCTACCACTTGCTGCCATTCTCCCCGGAGCTGGGCGCGGCGTTCCTGTCCGGCAAGCTCGACTACGCCCGGCTGCTGGATCCGATCTCCTGGCGCAAGGCCAAGGAGACGCCCGGAGTCACCGCGGGAGTTTTCAACCAGTCCGTGATCCAGACGTTCTACATGAACCAGAAGAAGGTCAAGGCGTTCCAGGATGTGCGGGTGCGCCGGGCGATTCACCTCGCCATGGACCGGCACGTCTTGGTCGACGTGGTCAAGGATACCGCGCCGATGCAGGTCGGGGGCTTCGTGTATCCGTTCCACGAGGCGTCCACTCCGCGGGCGGAGCTGGAGAAGCGGCTCGGCTACCAGAAGGATCCGAAGGCGGCGATCCAGGAAGCCAAGAAGCTCATGCAGGCGGCCGGGTACGGCCAGGGGATCAAGGGGCTCGACTTCCTGATACGCGGCGGGGCCAACACCTTCAAGCTCTGGGCTGTCGCAATCCAGGCCATGCTGAAGGAGCACCTCAACATCGAGACCAACCTGCGAGAGGTCCAGATCTCCCAGTGGTTCGAGGAGGCGGCCGCCGGCAACTTCGACCTCGGGATCACCGCCATCGTGTCCGCGCTGATGGACCCGTCGGACTATTTCACGTCCTGGTATGGCAAGGACGCCCCGAACAACTACGGGGGCTGGACCAACGAGCAGTTCCACACGCTTGCCCGGAACATCGAGCGGGAAGTGGACGACAACAAGCGGAAGACCATGATCCGGCAGGCGGAGGACATTCTGGAGAGCGATCCGCCGCTGATCCCGGTGGCCTACGAGCAGATCTACGACGCCTGGTACAACAAGGTGCACGGTCAGAACCCGAGCAAGTACTTCGGGATCTACGACGTGGTGCGCTGGGACCAGGTCTGGATGGCCCAGTCCTAGGCTCCCGAGCCCTCGCTCGTGCAGAAGTACCTGCTCCGGAGGGCGCTGTTCGCCCTGGGCACCCTGATCGGGGTCTCCCTGATCATCTTCGTGGTGCTGCGTATCCTGCCCGGCGATCCGCTGGTGGCCATCCTCGGCGTGGAAGGGCACGCCAAGATGGCGCCGGCGGATCGCGCGGCGATCATGCGGGATCTGGGCCTGTCCGATTCGCTCCCGGTGCAGTACGCGCGCTGGATGCGGGACATCGGGACCGGGCAGCTCGGCAAGTCGTTCTTCCGGGGCGACACGGTGCGCGATCTGATCCTCCACCGCGGGCCGCTCTCCGCCGAGATCGCGGTCCTCGCCCTGATCATCTCGTGGCTCGTGGGACTCCCGGTCGGCATCCTGAGCGCGATCCGCCCCAACGGCTGGGCCGACGCGGTGGTGCGCACGCTCTCGGTGCTCTTCATTGCGGTGCCCGGCTTCTGGCTCGGCCTGCTGATCGTGCTGGCCCTGCTCTTCTGGTTCGGCTACAAGGCGCCGATCATCATCGTGCAGATCTGGGAGAACCCCTGGCAGAACTTCCAGCTCATCATCGGACCCGCGCTGGTGCTCGGCCTCGCCCAGGGCGCCTACATCGCGCGCATGTCCCGCTCCTGCCTGTTAGAGGTCATCCGCGAGGATTACGTGCGCACCGCGCGGGCCAAGGGCACGCTGGAGCGCTCGGTCGTGATGCGCCACGCCCTGCCCAATGCGCTCCTGCCCGTGATCACGATCTCGGGCGTGCTACTGGGCTTCGTGCTGGGCGGCTCGGTCGCGGTGGAGCAGGCCTTCGGCGTGCCGGGTCTCGGCCGCGCGCTGGTGGTGGCCATCGTGGAGCGCGACATCATCGTGGTCCAAAACCTCGTGCTGCTCTACGCGGGGATCTTCGTCCTGGTCAACGTCCTGGTGGATATGAGCTACGCCTGGCTCGATCCCCGGATCCGGTACCAGTAGGCGTCCGCCCATGCGAAATCAGGCGCTCCGCGAGCTCGGGGGCTTCGCCCGCCGCAACAAGCTGTCGGTCGTTGGTGGCCTCGTGGGCCTGTTGGTCGTGATGGTCGCGCTGACCGCGCCGTGGATCGCCCCGCGCGAGCCCTTGAAGGCGGACTTCCGCCGGATGAACAAGCCGCCAGACGCGCAGTCCCTCTTCGGCACCGATCAGGTGGGCCGCGACACGCTCAGCCGCGTGATGTACGGAGCGCGCACCTCGCTCTTCGTCGCCTTCCTGGCGGTCCTGCTCGGTACGACGATGGGCTCGCTCTGGGGCGTGGCGTGCGGGTATCTGGGGGGCCGGTTCGATCTGGTGAGCCAGCGGATCATGGAAGTGCTGCAGGCATTTCCCGACCTGATCCTGGCCATGGCGATCTCGATGGCCATCGGCACCGGTCTGCCCGCGGTCATCGCGGCCATCGCGGTCACTCGCATCCCGTTCGGCGGGCGGGTGATCCGGTCGGTCGCCATCAGCGTACGGGAGATGCCATTCGTGGAGGCGGGGCGGGCCGCCGGCGCATCGCAGCTCCGCGTGATGGCGCTGCACGTGCTGCCCCAGTGCGTCGCCCCCTACCTGGTGCTCGCCACCACCCACCTGGGTGTCGCGATCGTGATCGAGGCCGCCCTGGGCTTCCTCGGAGTCGGTGTCCCGCCGCCCACGCCGACCTGGGGCAACATGCTGGCGGACGCGATCACCGGCCTCGTCCCACACTGGTGGCTGGTGCTCTTCCCCGGCCTCGCGATCACCGTCACCGTGCTCGCCTTCAATCTGCTCGGCGACGGCATTCGCGACACGCTGGACCCGAAGCTCTCGCCGGCGGTGCTGCGTCTCGTGACCGGCGCCGGCAAATCCCACGCCGCGCCCGCCCCCGCCACCGTCGGCAAGCCCTCGGACGCCACCGCGTAGCCCCCGTCAGAGGGGCTTGCAGCCGGGGCGGTCGTAGCGGTGGAACTCGCCGCGCGCGTTGATGGCGACGCGAATGCTCGGGGTGTTGCCCACCGGCTCGAGATGGTGCCAGAGGTGCTTCGGCCCGAGGACGAAGTCGCCCGCGCGCGCGTGAATGGGGGCGGTCTCGCCCTCGATGTACCAGTCGATCTCGCCCTGGAGGACGACCCACCATTCGTCGTGATGGTGGTAGTGGGTGTCGTTGGGCTGGCCGGGCGGGTGGCAGATCAGGAAGGCCTGGATGTCGTCGGTGAGCACCACCGCCTCCGACCAGGGCGGCGCGCCCTTCTTGGCGATGAGCTCGGGCAGGCGGCTTTGGAGCGAGCCCAGTTGGAGCAGCGGGATGCGTTCGGTCATGTCGTGGAAGCTCCCCGTCGGCGCGCGAGCCACCGCCGCGCTCCCTCGGTGGCCTGGACGAGGCCGCCCGGGAAGATCAGCACGATCGCGATGAAGAGCACGCCGAAGATCAAGAGGTGAAAGTCCACCCAACTCACGGTCAGGTATTCCTTGAGCAGCACGTAGAGCACGGCGCCGAGCACCGGGCCGTGCAGGGTACCGACGCCGCCGATGAAGGTCATGAGCAGCGCCTCGAAGGTCCAGTGCGGTCCGAACGGATGCGATGGATAGTAGCTGATGTGGTAGTAGGCGAAGAAGCCGCCGGCCAGCCCGGCCAGCGCGGTCGAGAGCACGAGAGCCCGCAGCTTCAGCGACCGCGCGGCCACCCCGCTGGCCGCCGCCGCGTCCTCGTCCTCGCGGATGGCCTGCACGCCGAGCCCCAGGCGCGAGCCCGCGAGCGCGGCCACCGCGATCACCGACAGCGCGGCCAGGGCCAGGGCCAGGTAGTAGCGGGGCGCGAGCCGGTATCCCGCGATGCGGGTCCCCGGGAGCGTCGAGATCTCGGGCAGAGTGTTGCTCACAAACGTGCGCAGGATCTCGCCCAGGGCCAGCGTGCCGATCGCGAAGTAGGCGCCCCGCAGGCGGAAGGCGGCCGCGCCGATCAGCAGGGCGAAGGCGACGGCCACCAGCGCGCCCGCCGCCATCGCGAGCAGGATCGGCGCGCCCGCGATCCAGAGGGTCCGCGCGGTCAGGGCACCCAAGCCGAAGAAGGCGGCGTGGCCCAGGTTCACCTGGCCCGCGTAGCCCGCGATGATGTTCCAGCTCTGGGCCATCGTGATCGAGAGCAGGACGAGCAGCACGAAGTTGAGCACGTCGTCGCGGCCGGTGAGGAGCGGCAGCGGCGCGAGCGCGGTGAACGCCACCAGGATCGCCACCAACCACCTCCGCTCGCCGGTCATCGGCATTCTCGTCCGAACAGCCCCTGCGGCCGGAGCACGAGCACCACCACGAAGATCACGAGGCCCACGACCTCGCGATAGGGGCCGCCGAACGCGGCGGCGCTGAGCGCCTCGGCCACCCCGACGAAGAGGCCGGCCGCGAAGGTGCCCAGCATGGAGCCGAGGCCGGCCAGCACCACCACGATCAGGGCCTTGAGCGTCCACTCGAGCCCGATCGCCGGGCTGATCGAGTAGCCGACGCTGACCAGCGTCCCCGCCGCGCCCGCCAGCGCGGTGCCGATGGCGAAGGCCAGCAGGTAGGCGCGCCGCACGTCGATGCCGGTGAGCAGCGCGGCCTGCCAGTCCTCCGCGGTGGCGCGGATGGCCTTGCCCCAGCGCCAGCGGGCCAGCAGCAGATGAAGGCCCGCGATCAGCGCGAAGGCGATGGCCAGGCTGACGAGCCGGATCACCGGGACCGCGAGCGGCCCCACGTGGAGCACCGCGCCGCCGTAGGCCGTGGTCACCGATCGGTCGTCCGCGGTCCACAGCCGGAGCGCGAGCGCGTGCAGGGCGAGGGCGAGGCCGAAGCCGACCAGCAGCGAGTTCTTGATGCGGGTCTCCTCGTGGGCGCGCACCACGAAGCCGAAGAGCACCGCGTAGAGCACCGCCCCCAGCACGAGGGTGGCCGGGATGACCACGAGCAGGGAAGCGAAGGGATCCATGCGGAGCAGGGCGAAGAGCCAGTAGGTGCCGTAGCCGCCCAGCATGATCAGCTCGCCGTGGGCCACGTCGAGCACCTTGAGCACGCCGAAGACGAGCGAGAGGCCGGCGGCGGCGAGGCCGTAGAGCCCGCCCAGGAGCAGGCCGAGCACGATCTGCTGGGCCAGGACGGTCAGCGCGATCCCGTCCATCACTCGCCCACCGCGAGGGGCCCGAGGTAGGCGCGCCGCACGTGCGGGTCGCGCAGCAGCTCGGCGCCGCCGCCCTCGCCCGCCACCCGCCCGCCCTCGAGGATGTAGCCGCGGTGGGCCAGGGTCAGGGCCGCGCGCACGTTCTGCTCGACCAGGAAGACCGCGACCCCCGCGCGATTGATCTCGGCCAGCGCGTCCAGGATGGCGCGCACGAGCTGGGGCGCGATGCCGAGCGAGGGCTCGTCGAGCATGAGCAGGCGCGGGCTCGCCATCAGGGCGCGGCCCACCGCCACCATCTGCTGCTGGCCGCCCGAGAGCGCGCGCACGGTCTGCCGCCGCCGCTCGCGCAGGGCCGGAAAGAGCGCGTAGACCCGCTCGTAGCTCTCGAGGCGTGCGGCGCGGGCGCGGGGAGAGAAGGCGCCCAGCTCGAGATTGTCCTCGACCGTCATGCTCGCGAAGAGCCGGCGGCCCTCGGGCACGATGGCGAGGCCACGCTCGACGACCAGGTGCGGCGGCACCGCGCGCAGGTCCTCACCCTCCCAGCGGATGCGGCCGGCGCGCGGCCGCACGAGCCCGGCCACGCAGGCCAGGAGCGTGCTCTTGCCCGCGCCGTTGGGACCGAGCAGGGCGACGATCTCGCCGGGCCTCACCGAGAGAGTCACGCCCGAGAGCACGCGGACGTCGCCGTACGCTGCCTCGAGGCCTTCGATCTCAAGCATGGGTGTTCTCACGCATGCGCATCGGGGGGCCGGGCGGCCCCGAGGTAGACGTCCACCACGCGGGCGTCGGCGGCCACCACCGCGGGCGCCCCGTCCGCGATCTTCTCGCCCGCGCTCAGCACCATGATCCGCCGCGCGAGGTCCATCAGCGCCCACACGATGTGCTCCACCATCAGGACCGTGAGGCCGTCGGCGACCAGGCGTCGGATCAGGGCCATCGCGTCCGCGGTCTCGGCGGGGTTGAGCCCGGCCATGAACTCGTCCAGCAACAGGAGCTCGGGGCCGGTGGCCAGCGCGCGGGCCAGCTCGAGGCGCTTGCGATCCATCAGGGTGAGCGCGGACGCCGCGGTACCGGCCCGGCCCTCGAGACCCACCAGCGCGAGGAGGCGGGTCGCCTCGTCACGGGCGCCGGCGCCGCGCTTGCGGCCGTAGAGGCAGCCGACCCGCACGTTGTCGAGCGCGGAGAGCCCGGCGAAGGGGCGGACGAGCTGGAAGGTGCGGGCCACCCCGCGCGCGCAGAGCCGGTGCGGGGGAAGCCCGGCCACGTCACGCCCGTGGAGCCGGATGCGGCCCCGATCCGGCCGCAGGGCGCCCGCGATCAGGTTGAAGAGCGTGGTCTTGCCGGAGCCGTTCGGCCCCATGATGCCGAGCAGCTCGCCGGGCTCGATCGCGAAGCTGACGTCGCTGACCGCGAGGACACCGCCGAAGCCCTTGGACAGCCGCTCGACCTCCAGGAGAGGCACGCGCGCTCAGGCGCCGCGGACGACGATCGGCTTCAGCGACGGCTGGGCCAGCGCCTCCGACGCCCGGTCCCACGGGACGATCTCGGAGGTCACGCGCTCGGGGCGGAGCCCCCCGCGCGCGATCAGCTCCAGCACGCGGGGCAGCGCCGCGCGCGAGTTCACCCGGCCGGTGACGAAGCGGACGCCCCGCGTGTACATGGCCAGCAGCGGCAGCGGGACGTCCCCGCCGAAGTAGATGCTGACGCTCGTGCAGATGCCCTCGGGCTCGAGCGACTGGATCGCCCGCCGGAGCCCGCGCGGATCATTGCTGCCGTCCACCGTGATCGGGTAGGTCTCGCGCGCGGAGGACGGCCGGCGGCTCACCTGGGCGCCGAGGGCCTCCGCCACCGCGCCGCGGGTGGCGTCGGCGTCCACGTAGTCTACTCGGGCGGCGCCGGCCGCGACCGCGCAGGCCACCGCGTAGAGGGGAACGCTGCCGATGCCGCCCAGCACCAGCACGCGCGCCCCCGGGTACTCCGCGAGCGGCGGGCCCACCGCGCGCCAGCCGTCGGCGACGTTGTCGCTGATGCTGGCCACCGCGGCCGGATCGAGGCCGGCGGGCAGGCGGACCAGCATGTGGGAGGCGAAGGGTACGCGAACCAGGTCGGCGAGCGCGCCGCCCCAGCGGCCGCCCAGCGGCTCGAAGCCGTACATCGACACCGGCGGCACGGTCTGGCAGCTCCCGGTGCGGCCGGACGCGCAGCACGCGCAGGCGCCGCAGCCGATCTGGAAGGGCACGATGACGCGGTCGCCCGGGACGAAGCCGGTGACCGCCGAGCCGACCGCCGTCACCTCTCCCACGAACTCGTGGCCGATCGGGAACGGCCCCTGGAACGGGGTCAGCCCGCGCAGCAGCGCGACGTCGAGATCGCAGGCGGCGACGGCCAGCGGCCGGACGAGGGCGTCGTCCGCCGTCTCGAGGGCCGCGTCGGGCGCCTCCTACCACTCGAGCCGGCCCGCCTCCAGGAAGACGAGCGTGCGCACCCTAGCGCTTGTCGAAGGGCGGCGCGGGGAAGGCGAGCGGCGCGGTGGCGGCCTCCTTCGGCCACACCAGCTCCTGCTTGCCGTTGATCCACTGCAGCAGCGCCTGCGGCACGATGCCGGTGCCGTCCGGCCGGAACTTCACCGCCCCGATGACCGTGTTCATGCTGGTGGCGGCGACCGCGTCGCGGACCTTCTCGCGGTCGGTCCCGCCCGCGCGCGTCACCGCGGCGGCGAGGATCTGCACGCACGCGTAGGCCGGTCCCACGAGGGGATCGGCGGGCCGGCCGAGCTTCTTCTGGTGCGCGTCGTTCAACTCCTTCACGCCCGCGCCCTTCATCGCGTGATGCCAGCCCGCCGCCAGCACCATGAAATCGCCGTCCTTGCCGAGGTTCTGCGACCAGACCTGGGCGTCGGGGGCGCGAATGAAGAAGGAGAGCTTCGGCGTGTAGCCCAGCTCCTTCATCTGCTTCACGATCGTCATGCCGTCGGGCGGGTTGGGCAGCGCGAGCACCACGTCCGCGTTCGCGGTCCGGGCCTTCAGGATGATGTCGGAGAAGTCCTTGGCGCCCGGCGCGTACTCGCCGGTGACCACCACCTGGTAGCCCGCGCTCTTGCCCGCCTCGGTCCAGGCCGCCGCCATCTCGCGGCCCCAGTCGGTCTTCTCCTGGAAGATCGCGACGGTCTTCGGCCGCTCCGACGCCGGGATCAGTCCGAGCAGGCCCTGGGTGGCCTGGCCGATATCGGGGGACTTCCAGAACGGCGAGAAGAGATAGCGGAAGCCCTGCTGGTGGATCTTCTGGAGCGCGAACGCGACGCCCAGGTACGGCACGCGGTTCTTCTCGGCCACCGAGGCCGCCGCCGCGTGCAGGTCGGAGCCGAAGCCGCCGAGGTAGCCCACCACGCCCTGCGCGGCGAGGCCCTCGAGCCGCGCGACGGTCTTGGTGGCGTCGGACTCGTCGTCAAGCAGGACCAGCTCGATCGGCATCTTGGCGGAGCCGACGGTCACGCCGCCGCCCGCGTTGATCTGCTCGACCGCGATCTCGTAGCCGGCACGGATCTGGGCGCCGCCGGCGCCGTAGCGGCCGGTGAGCGGGACGACCGCGCCCATCTTCACGGTTTGAGCCCAGGCGGCGGTCGGAGCCAGGCCGAGCAGCGCGAGGGCGAGCAGAGCCAGGATTCTCATGCGGGTCTCCTTGTGATCAGTCGGTCCAGATGGATCGGGCGGTCTCGGCCACGCGGTGGAGCTTGGCCCGCTGCTCCTCCGGCGAGATCCGGTTGCCCTCCATGGTCGAGGCGAAGCCGCACTGGGGGCTGAGGGCCAGCCGGTCCAATGGAAGATAGCGGGCGGCCTCCTCCACGCGGGCGCGCAGCTCGGCCACCGATTCGAGGCGCGGGGTCTTGGTGGTGACGAGACCCAGAACGACCGCGCGGTCCTCCGGCATCGCCCGCAGGGGCTCGAAGCCGCCGGAGCGGGCGTCGTCGTACTCGAGCAGAAAGCGCTGGAAGCGGCTCCGGGTGAAGACGCGCGCGATGGGCTCGTAGCCGCCGCTGGCGTAGAACATGGACTGGTTGTTGCCGCGGCAGATGTGTAGGCCGAACGTGATGCCCGGATGTTTGCCGATCACCGCGTTGTCCATCTCGATGCACGCGTCGATCAAGCGGTCCGGATCGCTGCCGCGCTGCCGGTAGCCCTCGCGGAGCTCGGGATCGAGCAGCGCCGCGTACTGGGGCGCGTCGATCTGGATGTAGGTGCAGCCGAGCGCGATCAGCTCTTCGACCTCCCGCCGAGTGAGATCCACGATGTCGGCCAGGTAGGCGTCGCGGGTCGGGTAGGCGCCGCTGGACCTCTCGGGATCGTAGTAGGCGGCGGCCTGCTGGCTGCTGATCAGCGTGACCTTGGTCGGCCGGATCGTGCGCGCGCGCAGGTAGGCGAACTCTTCGGTGCACATGCTGCGGCGCCAGCGGAGCTTCTCGACGACCACCGGGCGCTGGAAGACGAGCCGCTCGCCCTGCTCGTTGTGGAACGGGATGGCCCAGCCGCCCAGCTTGTCGAAGCCGTCGAGGGCCTCGATGAGGTGGCCGAAGAAGGCGTAGCGCCGCAGCTCGCCGTCGGTGACCACGTCGAGGCCGGCCTCCTCCTGCAGGCGCACCGCGTCGTCCACCGCGCGGTCCTCGACCTGCTTGAACGCGGCGGCGGACAGGTCGCCGCGCTCCAGGCGCTGGCGGGCCTCCTTGAGGGCGGGCGGCCGGAGGAGGCTGCCGATCACGTCGCTGCGGATCACTCGAGAACCCGATCCGCCCGTAGCAGCAGCGACGGGGGGATCGCCAATTGGAGGGCCTTTGCGGTGGTGAGGTTGACGATCAAATCGAACTTCGTAGGCTGCTCGACCGGGAGGTCGGCGGGCTTGGCACCCTGGAGGACCTTGTCGACGAGCGCGGTCACCTGACGAAAGGCTCGACGAAGACTGGGGCCATAGGCGATCAGTCCACCCTCGTCCGCGGTCTCCGGCCATTGGTACATCGCCGGCAGCCCGAGCTCCGCCGCCAACGTGATGATACGACCGCGCAGCGCGAAGAGCACCGCGGACGCGAGCACGTTCACGCCGGCGATCCCACTCGCCTTGGCCTCTCGAAGCGCCCGGTCGAGCTGGTCCGGGGTGCCGACGAGGGCTTCACGCAGGGTGAGGCGCCGGGCCGCGGCGGTTGCATCGAGCGCCGGCCTCGATTCTCGATGCGTGGTCTGGTCCCCGAGAAGCAGGACGCTACTGCGCGGGGGCACGAGCTCCGCGAGACGCTCCAGCCGCTTGGCGTCGAGCTCGGTGCCCATGATGCTCACACCGGTGATGTTACCTGCCGGCTGGCGCATATTGGCGACGAGCCCGGCTCTGACCAGGTCTTCGGACATGGCCACGATGGGAATGGTGGTGGTCGCCGCTTTTGCGGCGAGCCCGGCGGCATCGCCAAACGTCGCGATCACCGCGGGGCGCTGCACGGCGAGATCGGCGGCGAGGCCGGGCAGACGATCGGGCTTGCCGTCGGCGTACCGGAAGTCGAACACGATGTTGCGGCCTTCGGCATGTCCCAGCGCCTGCAGGTAGGCGCGGATCGGGTCCGTGAAGGTTTGCCCGGCTTCGCGTGAGAAGACGAGCAGGACACCGACGGTCGGCATCGCCCTCGGCTGCGCGCGCGCGGGCGCGGGCCACGCGGCGACGGCGCCCCCGAGCAGCGACATGAAGCCTCGACGGTTCATCGTGGCGATTTCCTCGTGTCTTCTCGACGCCGCTTACTCGGCGATCTTGAACATGCTGCCTTCGATGCCGAGGGCGTTCTTGCCGATGCCTTCGAGCATGCGGTCCACCGTGGGCGGCATGAGGGTCGAGGTGCGGAGGTCGCGGAAGGCGCGCTCGGCCGGGAAGTCCTTGTAGGCGCCCCGGCCGCCCACCACCTGGATCACCTTGGAGGTGACCGCGAGGCCGACCTCGGTGGCGAGGTACTTGGCCTTGTTGCCGAGCACCCCGCGCTCGACGAGGTCGCCCGCGTCCCAGCGCTCCGCGGTGTCGGCCAGCACGAGCAGGGCCCCGTCGAGGTGCGCGGAGAGCTCGCCGATGTGCCGCTGCACCGCGGGATCGTGGGCCACCGGGATGTTCTCGGGCTTCACGATGCGCTTCCGGGCGTAGTCGATGGCGAAGGCGAGCGCGCCCTCCGCGATGCCGAGGTACACCGCGGCGTAGCCCAGCGCGAACACCTCCACCGCGCCCACCCGGAGCGCGGTCCCCGGATCGCCGAGCCCCGCGTCCTTCGGCACGCGCACCCCGGTGAACGTTACCGAGGGGCTGAAGGTCGCGCGCATGCCGAGCGTGTTCCACTTGCCGTCGGTGGCGATGCCGGGGGTGTCCGCGGGCACCAGCACCTGCAGCAGGGCCTTGCTCATGTCGGTGCCGCCCTCGAGCGCGCACCAGACCAGGTAGTGCGAGGCGCCCAGGGCCATCGTGCAGAAGTGCTTCACTCCGTCGACCACGTAGGCGTCGCCGTCCTGGCGGACCACCGTCTCGACCAGGAAGCTGCGGGACAGACTCACCGCGGGCTCGCTGCCCCAGCTCCCGAAGAGCCGGCCGTCGCGCACGACCTCGCCGAAGTAGCGGCGCTTCTGCGCCTCGGTGCCGAGCGCGTCGATGAAGCGCATGACGGTGGAGTGCATGTGCAGGGTCATGGCAGTGTTGGCGCAGCCGCGGGCGATGGTGCGGATCACCCCGATGTAGGTCGGCATGTCCAGCCCGAGGCCGCCGTGCGCGGTGGGAATGCACGAGCCCAGAAAGCCATCGCGAGCGAGCACGCGCCAGGAGTCGGTCGGATTGGCGCCCGCCGCGTCGTACTCGGCCGCGCGCGGGGCGATGTGCTCCCGGGTCAGCCGATCGACCCGCTCGAGAATGGCTTTCTGGGTCGCGGTGTACAAGAAGCCTAGCTCATGCCCCCGACCGGCTTGCGGTTGGACGTGACGCAGCGGCAGGTGCCCGCCTGGTGCAGCTCGATCATGTTGCCGAACGGGTCGTACATGAAGATCTGCTGCGACTGCGGGCCGACCACCCCGGTGGTCACCCAGAAGTCCACGCCCATCCGCGTGAGCTCGGCCTTGGCCTCCTGGATGTCGGGGACCGCGAGGGCCACGTGCGGTCGCGAAGGATCCTTGTCCGGTCCCTGGGCGAACTTGGACGCGCCGTCCACGCCCATGAGATGGATCTGCGCGGAGCCGCCCACGTCCATCCAGAAGCCGTCGATGGTCGGAATGGTCGGCCGGCCCTGGTCGGCGTCGAGGCCGAGCACGTCGTGGTAGAAGCCGTAGGCCTTCTTCACATCCGCGGGCGAGGGCCCGACCCGGATGCCGTGGTGGTGGAGCTCAAGCACTTTGACGGCCATGGATGCCTCCTGTGAGCGTGCCCCAGATCCCCTTGGGGAGGAACAGGACGAACGCGGAGAAGATCGCGCCGATGACGAGCGGCCACGATTCGAGCACGAGACTGAGCCGCTCCTCCAGCACCAGGAAGGTCGCGGCCCCGACGAAGGGACCGAAGAAGGTCCCGGCGCCGCCCAGGAGCGTCATCATGACGACCTGGCCCGAGGTGGTCCAGTACAGCGACTCGACCGGCACGACCGTGAGTCGCAGGGCGTCCAGCGACCCCGCGAGCCCGGCGAAGCAGGCGGAGAAGACGAACGACAGGTGCTTGACGCGGTTGACGTCGTACCCACAGGCCACCGCGCGACTGCTGTTCTCGCGGATGGCCTGCAGCACCGCTCCGAAGGGGGAGTCGAGGATGCGCCGGAGCGCCACCACCGCCAGCCCCACCAGGACGTAGGCGAAGTAGTAAAAGCCGAACGTGCTCTCGATGGAGTACTGCCACGGCCCCAGCCCGAGGGTGAGCTGGGGGATGCCGCGGAGACCGTCGTCGCCGCCCGTCACGTCGGCCAGATGGAAGGCGATGAAGTAGAGCATCTGGGCGAAGGCGAGGGTCAGCATGGCGAAGTAGATCCCGCGCCGGCGCAGGCAGAAGAATCCGATGACCGCGCCGCCCAGCGCGGTGAGCAGGAGCCCCGCGGCGAGCCCGAGCCAGAGCGAGCCCAGGTGCAGCTTCGCGAGCGCGATGCCGCAGCCGTAGGCGCCGAGGCCGTAGTACGCGGCGTGGCCGAAGGAGAGCAGCCCGGTGTAGCCGTAGAGCAGGTTGAAGCCCATGGCGAGCAGGCCGAATACCAGCACCTGGGTGGCCATGGTGCGGTTGGGCACGATGAACGGGAAGACCGCGAAGAAGACCCAGAAGGCGAGCACCGGGTGCGCCGCGATGCGAAGCGCGCCGCTCCGGAGCACGCTCATTCGAGCAGGCCGGCCTCACCGAAGAGGCCGCTCGGCCGCACCAGCAGCACCACCGCCATCACCAGGAACACCATGATGTCGGCGGCCTTGGGGATGAAGAGGGTGGTGAGGCCGACGACCTGGCCGATGAGCAGCCCGGCCACCACCGCCCCGAGCAGGCTCCCCATGCCGCCCACCACGATGACCACGAACGACTCGATGACCATGGTCACGCCCATCTCCGCGTAGGCGCCCCGCATGGGCCCGGCCAGGATGCCGGCCAGCCCGGCCAGCGCGGCGCCGATGCCGAAGACCACGAGCCAGACGCGCCCCAGGTCGATGCCGAGCGCGCGGACCATCAAGGGATCGCGCGAGCCCGCGCGGATGATGAGCCCGATGTTGGTGCGCCCGAGGAAGAGGTAGAGGCCGACCAGCACCGCCACGATGATCGCGATGAGGAAGAGCCGGTAGGCCGGGAAGGCCATGAAGCCCAGGTCCACCGCGCCCGCCAGCGCCCGGGGCGGATCCAGCGTGAGCCCGATCTTGCCCCAGAACACCTTGACGCCTTCGACCAGGATCAGGGAGAGACCGAAGGTCAGCAGCAGCGGGTCGTCGGGCGAGCGCCCGTAGAGCCGGCGGATGAGGAACCGCTCCATGAGCAGCCCGATCACGCCGACCATGAGCGGCGCCACGACCAGCGCCACCCAGAAGCTCTTGGTGTAGGTGAGCAGGAACACCCCGAAGTACGCACCCAGCATGAAGAGCGCGCCGTGGGCGAAGTTCACCACCGTCATCAGCCCGAAGATCAGGGACAGGCCGATGGCGAGCAGCACGTAGATCATCCCGAGCACGAGGCCGGTGAAGACCTGTGCCAGGAGTGTCGAGAACTCGGGCACGAGGTTAGGCTAGGCCCTTCTCCTTGCAGGTGCGGTCGTACTCCTCGTTCGCGCCCACCTTGGCCACCACGTCCATCAGGCCCCAGTCGCCCTTCGCCTTGTCGCGGCCCTTGACGATCCAGAGGTCCTGGAAGGACTTGTTGTCGCAGGCGCGCCACCACTGCTTGCCCTTGAAGTGGTCGTAGGCCGGGCTCTTGCGGAGCGCGCTCGCGACCGCCTCGGCGTCCGTGGACTTGGCCAGCTCCACCCCGCGGGCCACTTCCAGCACGCCGCTGTAGGAGTAGGCGCCGTAGTCGCCCGGGGGCAGGTTGAACTTCTTCATCGAGGCGTCCACGAACTTCTTGGCGGACGGGATCGAGTCCTGCAGCTCCCAGTACCAGTTGATGGCGCCGTGCACGTCCTGGTAGAGCTCGGCCCCGCCCTCCTTCAGGTAGGAGATCCAGAGCAGGGGCTGCGCCATCTTCATGGTCTTCTTCATGCCGAAGCTGATCACCTGCTTGTGGAGCGCGATGTTGTCGGCCCCCGGAGCCACGTTCATGAACACGTCCGGCTTGGCCGCCTGGATCTTCGGCAGGTGCGCGGAGAACTCGGCGGAGCCGAGCGGATAGGGGGTGGCCCCGAGGAGCGTGCCGCCCGCCTTCTGCAGCGCCTCCTGCAGCACCATGTTGCACTGCTTGCCCCACGCGTAGTCCGCGTAGACGATCCACCACTTCTTGCCCAGGTTCTCCGCCGCCCACTTGCCCATGACCCGGCAGGTGATGGTGGGGTTGAGCGCCTCGTGGAAGGTGATCGGGCTCGTGTCGGGCTTGGCGCTGATCTCGTCGGACTGGCTGGTCGAGATGTAGAGCACCTTCGACTTCTTGGTCTGCTCGTTGATGGCCATCTGCACGTGCGCGGCGAGGCCGCCCACGATGAACTGGGCCTTGTCGTTCTCGATCAGCTCCTTGGTGCGCTGGGCCCCGACCGCGGGCTTGAGCTGGTCGTCGCGGAAGAGCACCTCGACCTTGCGTCCCATCACGCCGCCCGCCGCATTGAGCTGCTCCTCCGCGAGCTGGGCGCCGCGCTGCATGTCCGCGGCGAGGGCCGCGAAGGGGCCGGTGAGCGGCAGCGGGCAGCCGATCCGGAGCGGGTCCTTGCTCTGCGCGCGCAGGATGGCCGGGAACGAGAGAGCCGCGGCGCCGGCCGCGGTGGTTGCCAGGAATGAGCGGCGATCCATGGAGTATCTCCTCTACGTTGAGTGAGCGCGCCTCTTCGGGGGGTCAGGTGGCGGGTATTCTAGGAGTCCCTCCCGGCGGTGTCAATCGCCTCCAGCGGCTCGTTGAAGCGGAGCCGGTTCCCGAAGGGGTCGGTCACCTCCATCACCCGGGCGTTCCACGGCGCCGTCTCGATGCCCGGGCGCACGAAGCGGTAGCCCTTCAAGGGGATCTCCCGGTGGTAGGCCTCGAGGCCGGTGGCAGCAGTCGCCGTGGTGCTCCCTCAGGTGGAGCACGAATCCGTCGCGGGAGACCTGCATGTAGAGCGGCGCGGTCTCGTCGAAACGCGCCTCCCGGTCCACCCGAAAGCCGAGGAAGCCCACGTAGAACTCCTTGGCCTTCGCCTCGTCGAAGATGCGGAAGATCGGATGGCCTGGAAGGTGGTCACGCGGTCAGCCCGCCAGACGGCTCAGACAGGCGGCGAGGGCGCGCGGCGACTCGCAGAGCAGATCGGCGCCCGCCTCGGCCAGCTCGCGGCGCTCTCCATAGCCCCACTGGGCGCCGATGGACCGGATGCCGTTGATCCGGGCCGCCGCGATGTCGCTGCCGCGATCGCCCACCATGACCGACGTCTCGGCGCGGACCACGCCGGTCTCGAGGAGGTGGGCGAGCAGATCCTCCTTGGCGTCGAAGCGTCCGCCCGGCTCCGCGCCGTGGACGGATTCGAAGTGCCGGGCGAGATCGAAGTGGGCCACGATGCGGGTCGCCGCGTGCCGCAGCTTCGCGGTAGCCACGAACAGGGCGCGGGCGCGCCGCGCGCTCTCCTCCAGCATCTCGGGGACCCCGTCGTAGACACGGTTCTCGAAGAGGCCCACGTCGTCGTAACGCGCGCGGTAGTGCGCGACCGCGGTCTCGATGAGGGCCGGGTCGGTGGTGCCGAGCAGGGTCGAGAACGTGCCGCGCAGGGGCGGCCCGATGTACGCGGCGAGGATGTCGTCGCCGGGGCACGGGTGCCCGATGCGATCGAGCGCGTGCCGGATGCAGGCGGTGATCCCGGCGCGGGAGTAGATGAGGGTGCCGTCGAGATCGAAGAGGACGGTCAGCGCGCTCATGGCTCGGGCAGGATGCGGAAGACCGGGTACCGGGGCGCGATCGGGGCGAGCTCGGCCTCCGATGCGTCTGCCCCGAGGCCGCCGAAGAACCGCTTCACCTCCCACGCCCACTCCTGCAGATAGGCTCGCAGGATCGGCGCCTTCTCGTGGTCGGGCACCTCCACGACGCGCACCTCCGCGGTCTTCCCGGCGACGGTGAGGCGCCCCGCTCGACTGACGCGAATGTTGCGCACCCACTCGGTCTCGCCGCGGGGGGCGACCAGGTAGCGCTGGCCCGCGAAGGTGAGCGGGTTGACCGGGATGCGGTGCCACTCGCCGCTCTTGCGACCCGGCACCGCGAGCACCTGCGCGCCCTTCAGGCCGAGCCCGAGGCGGCCCGCGAGGAAGCCGACGAGCGGGTTGACGACCCGCGCGGTGAAGAAGCCGGGCTTGACGAAGGGGCTCGCCGGCATGGTCAGGCGGATGCGGGCGTGCCGGCCACCGTGATCTCGGTCTTTGCCGAACGCCCGTCAGGCATCATCACACATGAGTCCGCTGAGCCTCGTGCTCTCGGGGACCATCGCCGCCTAGCCCACCA
>Ga0134122_10000529_pt1 | contig 25873 bp, 28 predicted proteins | sample KB302_FD_96461 | JGI IMG/M metagenome (GOLD analysis project Ga0134122, IMG submission 96461) | Terrestrial soil microbial communities without Nitrogen fertilizer from Kellogg Biological Station, Michigan, USA - KB3-0-2 | ecosystem: Environmental > Terrestrial > Soil > Unclassified ...
GGCGTGCGCAACTCGTGTGACATATTGGCCATGAACTCAGATTTGTACTTTGAGGTAATGGCGAGTTGCTCGGCTTTCTCCTCCAGCGCCTGCCGGGCCTGTTCGACTTCGCTGTTCTTGCGCTCGACTTCGGCATTCTGCTCGGCCAGGAGCTTAGCCTTCATGCCCAGCTCCTCATTCGTCTGCTGGAGTTCCGATTGCCGGGACTGTAGCTCGACAGTGAGTTGCTGCGACTGCGTGAGCAAACCCTCAGTGCGCATCGTGGCCTCAATGGTATTGAAGACCGCGCCGATGCTCTGTGTGAGCAGCTCGAGGAATGCCAGAGACCCGTCGCTGAAGGTCTGGAGCGACGCCATTTCGATGACCGCCTTGGTCTGCCCCTCGAAGAGCACCGGCAGCACGATGATGCTCACCTGCTGGGCGACGCCGAGGCTGGATGAGACGGAGACGAACTCCGGCGGCACGTTGGTCAGGAGGATGCGCTTCTTTTCCACCGCACACTGGCCGACAAGGCCCTCGCCGAGTGCGATCTGCTCGAAGAGGGGGTGTCCCCCACCATGTGCATAGCTCGAGAGCAGCCTGAGCGTGGAATCGTCGGCGGTGCCGGTGAGATGGTAGATGGTGCCCTGGTGAGCATTGACAAGCGGTGCCAGTTCGGTAAGGAGCATCTGGCCCACCGTGCTCAGCTCGCGCTGGCCCTGGAGCATACCGGTGAACTTCGCAAGATTGGTCTTGAGCCAGTCTTGCTCCCGGTTGCTCTCGGTGGTCTCGCGCAGGTTGGAAATCATCGTATTGATGTTGTCCTTCAACTCGGCCACCTCGCCTCGAGTCTCTACCTGGATGGAGCGGGTGAGGTCGCCCTTGGTCACGGCAGTGGCTACCTCGGCGATGGCGCGAACCTGTGTCGTGAGATTGGCGGCGAGCAAGTTGACGTTGCCGGTGAGATCCTTCCAGGTGCCGGCTGCGCCGGGGACGTTGGCCTGGCCACCGAGCCGCCCGTCCACGCCGACTTCACGCGCCACATTCGTAACCTGGTCGGCGAAGGTCGCAAGCGTATCCGTCATATTGTTGATGGTATCGGCAAGCGCGGCGACCTCACCTTTGGCCTGTACGGTAAGACGTTGTGTCAGATTTCCGTTCGCCACCGCGGTCACGATCTTCACGATGCCGCGAACCTGTTCGGTGAGGTTTGATGCCATGAAGTTCACATTGTCCGTGAGATCCTTCCACGTACCTCCCACGCCGGAGACCTGCGCCTGGCCGCCGAGCTTTCCCTCCGTGCCGACCTCACGCGCGACGCGAGTCACTTCCCCGGCAAAGGAATTGAGTTGATCGACCATCGTATTGATCGTGTTCTTGAGTTCAAGGATTTCGCCCTTCACATCGACGGTAATCTTACGGTTGAGGTCACCGCGGGCCACGGCGGTGGTGACTTCCGCGATGTTGCGGACCTGGGCGGTCAGGTTGGCGCCCATCGTATTGACCGAGTCGGTGAGATCCTTCCAGGTCCCCGCGACGCCTGGCACCACCGCCTGCACACCCAGCCGGCCTTCGGTGCCGACTTCGCGTGCGACGCGGGTGACTTCCGAGGCGAATGAGCGGAGCTGCTCGACCATCGTATTGATGGTTTCTTTGAGCTGTAAAATCTCTCCGCGCACGTCGACGGTAATTTTCTTGGACAAATCGCCGTTGGCCACGGCGATCGTCACCTCGGCGATATTCCGGACCTGACCGGTGAGATTCGAGGCCATCGAATTGACGTTGTCAGTGAGATCTTTCCATGTCCCGGCCACGCCTTTCACCACGGCCTGGCCGCCGAGCTTGCCTTCGGAACCGACTTCGCGCGCCACGCGGCTGACCTCCGAGGCGAACGCGTTCAGCTGATCGACCATCGTATTGAGCGTGTTCTTCAGCTCCAAAATCTCGCCCTTCACATCGACGGTGATCTTGCGATTGAGATCCCCGCGCGCGATGGCCGTCGCCACGTCGGCGATGTTGCGGACCTGACCGGTGAGGTTGTTGGCCATCGAGTTCACGTTATCGGTGAGATCCTTCCAGGTGCCGGCCACGCCGGGGACCTGCGCCTGCCCGCCCAGCTTGCCTTCCGTACCAACTTCACGCGCCACGCGGCTGACTTCCTTGGCAAATGACCGGAGCTGTTCGACCATCGTGTTGATGGTTTCTTTCAACTCCAGAATTTCGCCGCGCACGTCGACGGTAATCTTCTTGGACAAATCGCCGTTGGCCACGGCGATCGTCACCTCGGCGATATTCCGGACCTGACTGGTGAGGTTGTTGGCCATCGAGTTCACATTTTCGGTCAGATCCTTCCAGGTACCGGCCACACCCTCGACCGCTGCCTGGCCGCCGAGCTTGCCTTCGGAACCGACTTCTCGCGCCACGCGGCTGACCTCCGAGGCGAACGCGTTCAGCTGATCGACCATCGTATTGATCGTGTTCTTCAACTCCAGAATCTCACCCCGCACTTCGACGGTAATTTTCTTGGACAAGTCGCCATTTGCCACGGCGGTGGTGACTTCCGCGATGTTGCGGACCTGCCCGGTAAGGTTCGAGGCCATGAAATTGACGTTGTCGGTCAGATCCTTCCAGGTGCCGGCCACGCCGGGGGCCTGGGCCTGCCCGCCCAATTTGCCTTCCGTCCCGACCTCGCGCGCGACGCGCGTCACTTCCGAGGCAAAACCGTTGAGCTGATCGACCATGGTGTTGACCGTATTCTTCAAGGCGAGGATCTCGCCCTTCACCTCGACGGTAATTTTCGAAGACAGATCGCCCTTCGCAATGGCTGTGGCCACATCGGCGATGTTGCGAACCTGGCCGGTGAGATTCGAGGCCATCGAATTCACGTTGTCGGTCAGATCCTTCCACGTGCCCGCCACGCCTTTCACCACGGCCTGGCCGCCGAGCTTGCCTTCGGAACCGACTTCTCGCGCCACGCGGCTGACCTCCGAGGCGAATGCGTTGAGCTGATCGACCATCGTATTGAGGGTGTTCTTCAGCTCCAAGATCTCGCCCTTCACATCGACCGTAATCTTTTTCGACAAGTCCCCTTTTGCCACGGCGGTCGCCACATCGGCGATGTTGCGAACCTGGCCGGTGAGATTCGAAGCCATCGAGTTCACATTGTCGGTGAGATCCTTCCACGTGCCGGCGACACCGGGCACCTGTGCCTGCCCGCCGAGCTTGCCCTCGGTGCCCACCTCGCGGGCCACCCGGCTTACTTCGCCGGCGAAACCGTTGAGCTGATCGACCATCGTATTGATCGTATTCTTCAACTCCAGAATCTCACCCCGCACGTCGACGGTGATCTTGCGCGACAGATCGCCGCGCGCGACCGCCGTGGTCACCGTGGCAATATTCCGGACCTGCGCGGTCAGATTGGTAGCCATGGCGTTGACCGAATCGGTGAGATCTTTCCACGTACCAGCGACACCCGGCACTACGGCCTGCCCGCCGAGACGCCCCTCCGTACCCACCTCACGGGCCACGCGTGTGACTTCCGATGCGAAGCCGTTGAGCTGATCGACCATCGTATTGATCGTGTTCTTCAACTCCAGAATCTCGCCGCGTACGTCGACGGTAATCTTTTTGGACAAATCCCCGTTTGCCACCGCTGTCGTCACATCCGCGATATTGCGGACCTGGCCGGTGAGGTTGGACGCCATGAAGTTCACATTATCGGTCAGATCCTTCCATGTACCCCCGACGCCCAGCACCACAGCCTGGCCACCGAGCCTGCCCTCGGAACCGACTTCGCGCGCCACACGGCTGACCTCCGAGGCGAATGCGTTGAGCTGATCGACCATCGTATTGATCGTGTTCTTCAACTCCAGAATCTCGCCCCGCACTTCGACAGTAATCTTCTTGGATAGACTACCGTTCGCCACAGCAGTCGTGACTTCCGCGATGTTCCGGACCTGGCCGGTAAGATTCGAGGCCATCGAATTCACCGAATCGGTGAGATCCTTCCATGTCCCAGCCACGCCCGGCACCTGTGCCTGCCCACCAAGCTTGCCTTCGGTGCCTACCTCGCGCGCGACGCGCGTCACCTCAGAGGAAAAGCCGTTGAGCTGATCGACCATCGTGTTGATGGTTTCCTTCAGCTCCAAAATCTCGCCTTTTACATCGACGGTGATCTTGCGCGACAGATCGCCGCGCGCGACTGCCGTGGTCACCGTGGCAATATTCCGGACCTGCGCGGTCAGATTGGTGGCCATGGCATTGACCGAATCGGTGAGATCTTTCCACGTACCAGCGACACCCGGCACTACCGCCTGTCCGCCGAGACGCCCGTCCGTACCCACCTCGCGCGCCACACGAGTCACCTCCGAGGCGAACGAGCGGAGCTGCTCGACCATGGAATTTGTGGCCTCCTTGAGCTGTAAAATCTCACCGCGTACATCGACGGTGATCTTTTTGGACAAATCCCCGTTCGCCACCGCGATAGTCACATCTGCGATGTTACGCACCTGGGCGGTCAGATTGCCTGCCATCTGATTGACCGATTCGGTGAGATCCTTCCAGACGCCCGACACGCCCTTCACCTGCGCCTGGCCTCCGAGCTTGCCCTCGGTACCGACTTCGCGCGCCACGCGCGTCACTTCTGAAGTAAAGACCGAGAGTTGCTGGATCATCGTATTGACCAGCTTCGCCGACCGCAAAAACTCTCCTTTGAGTGAACGTCCGTCCACCTCCAAGTCCATCGACTGATCGAGGTCGCCCTTGGCAACTGCACCGATGGTCCGCGCGATTTCTGTCGTCGGTCGGACGAGATCGTCGATCAGTATATTGATGGATTCGTTCTCCGCCGCCCACGAACCCACCGCCCCGGGAACCGACATGCGTTGCTTCAGCCGCCCCTCCTTGCCCACTATGGCACTCAGCCGCGTGACCTCCTTTAGCATGCTCTCTTTTCGATCAATGGTCTGATTGAACGCTTCAGCGATCTCCCCTTCTATCCCTTCCCAGTCCGTAGGCAGACGCGTCGAGAAATCTCCCTCGCGGAACGCCACCATCGCCGCGAGAATCCGCCTCGTCTTTAACTCTTGAGCATTCTTTGCGTGAACGTGCCTCGCCTCCTGCCTTGGAGGTTTGCCATTGCCATTACCCAGCATGGCAGTAGACCGTGATTTCCTGCCCGAAGAATGAGTTGTAGGGACGGTTGTGAGGTCGTTCATGGCTCGTTCCTTGTTTCAAGAAGTGAGCAGCAGAGACATCTCCGGCAACGATGCCTGCATGACATTACGGGAAAGAGGATGATGAGGATTCATCCACCTGTAGGTTATGGGGGAGGAGTATAGTGCAAACACATTCTCACTCCCCCTAGGAAGATCCCTAGTCCAAGAACCGGGCTGCAATGTCATGCACAACTGATTGATAACTATGTGGAATATGCGAGTATCGTGCTCGTATGCGCCTTTAAGAATCGAAGCAGATACGGGGAATCAGAGGTCAGCGAATATGCAGCCTTACAAACAAGGGATATTCCCAGCTATTCGGACTGGAAGAGAAGAGTAATCATGAAGAGAGATGGTATTGGGTAATGGTAAATCCGGTTATTCATGAACGAGTATAAGCAAGACGAAGCAAACATTGGAGGTGATACCATGCCCCGCATATTATTCTCACTCTTTGCATTACTTGTCACCGTAATGCTGACCCCCCTCAATGCGCAATCGGATTCAGCAGACCCCGAAGAGGTTGCTCATATGAAATCCGGGCATAAAAAAGTTGAGGCAGTAGTGATTGATATGAAATCCGGACTCTATACAGTCAAGACATCAACGGGCGCCACGCTCACGTTGACTGAGAACGCGGCTATTCGTGACGGTCATGGTGTTCCAAAAGTGGGGGATGAAATGACGCTTTGGGTCAATGAAGGCAATATGGTCATGGATGCACATAGGAAAGGGCATCCTGACCAGCCTCATCAATTCATTTCCGGCACGCTCGCGTCAATTGATAATGCCAAGTCTCAAGTGACGCTTTTAACGTCGGCAGGTGAGAAAAACTACAAGGTCAAACCGGAGAGTCGCATGTTCAGGGACATTCTTGCTGGCGCCCGGGTGACCATCGAGGTGAATGAGTCCGAGGAGGTCATTGATCTCCATAAAGACAAACCGTAAGGCTCGGTGCTCATAGATTCTTTCGTAACCGCACGACTCGACCCCAGATGCGTTGCTGTTTCGTCAAAGGGCGGTCCTCGTAGCGCCGGTTGAGCGGATGAAGAATCAATTGGCCGCCGATTTCCCTGAGTTGCCGCAAGAGTGCTTTCTCAGGACAGCCATCCTCACTCTCGGTCAACACGTAATGGCCGGACTCAGTCGGCGAATCGGGATTGACAAAAATAATCTCGCCTTCGCTGAATAGGGGCTGCATGGAATTATCTTTTACCTGCACCGCAAAGGTACGCGGCCCTGGAACATCTGTTTCAAGTACGGTCTCAGCCTGGATAAGGCGAGGCGGCTCTTCGCGCGAGACCATCTGATCAATCTGGTCCCATCTCAGCAACGGCACCTTCCTCAGTGGACCGATGGGGGATGGCTGAGGGTTCTCTGTCAGAGCGAACAGTCCATTAGTATGTGGCGGACCCCCCGAGCGTAGAAAATCGGTGTCCATATGAAAATATTGGGCAAACTGCTCCCAGGTCCGGTCATCCTCAGGGAGCTCGTCGGCCAGAATACTCACGACCGTTCGCACGGAAACCCCGACGGCAAACGCCAACTCTTCTTCAGTCAGCCCTTCACCGAGCTCTCGATGAACGAGCGTTTTTAAGTTCATTGCAAAATTTCTCTTCTCGCAAGAAGATCTATCACACCCCCAGAGTTCTTACCTGCCGTTCAGCCTCCAGCCAATGTTCCAAGTCATTGCCGTGGCGGAATCCGCTTTCTTCATAGAGCAGAAAGGCCCTCTGGGAGATCCTCTGATGTACCGACGAGTCTTGACTACTCTCCCTTGCTGAATCAGCAGCCAGAACATAGGAATTGGCCGGTTCCCGGGGAGGAAATTGCTGCGATTTAGGCCGTTCCCCTGGCAGAATATCTTCTAGATCATTTTCTTCAGCCGTCTTGCTTTTTGTAAAGGTGGTTTTGGATATTGAACGTGCCATGACTTCTCTCTCCTTTTCTGAACGTTGCAGGTTTCGCTCGAAACGGCCAAGTAGTGCGATTTTGCCGCTGACCGTTGAAGGCCTTGTGTACTTTCCGCGCCTGACGACGATGTTGAAACCAGGGAGCCCCTAAAATTGGACGAATTAAAGTCGGTGAATTATGGAGCCAACCGTCCATGGAGGAACTGTCTGACCATACGAATACGGGGCGGCAGAACTCAGCCATAACAAACGGTAGGGGGCTACGGAGAGGCCGCACAATCTCACTCGTTATTGAGCAGACGGCAATGGGGATTCGTGTACTTCCGCCGGAAGCGCTTTAATGACTTTCACTGTACGGCCTTCTTCGTCGATCTGGATCGTCACACGGTCGGCGACCGACAGATGTTCAAACAGGTCCGGCCGATCGATCTTAAAAAAAATGGGCATATTCAGATCGGTTTTCAGCATTCCTTTGCCAGCGGATACATCAAGTATCGCCAGTGTGCCGCTTACCGTGTGAGCCGGTATGATTTCAGCCTTCTGCTCCACTGTTTCCGCCCTTGCGTCGTCGACATCAAGCAAACCTGCACACAGGAGCAGTGCAGCCACTATGAATGGGAACCTGAGCAATACTCGCATCACACACCCACCATAAACCGTTCCTTTACAATGTGCTGGGTTGTCGGGGAAGGAAGGCATATTGTATAGAGACCAAGACCTCTAACAAATAATTGCAGTTCACCGGTCCGGCTCATACGGTCTACCTCTAGAAACACTTGATTCCAGGTAAAATCAGGAAACGCGTCCAACAATTCTTCCAGGTCGTAGTCATGCTCGCGCTCGACTGCCTCGAGAATTTGATGCCCGAGGTCCGAATGGGGATCATGATAACGGAATGATTTCTTTTCGCGGGTAGGCCTCGTGCTGTTCTTCATCGTGCCGCCCTCTTCCTGGTTATTTCTTTAATCCCCTGACGGATACATTTCTGATCAGCCAGTGTGAACATAAGAGGATGGGGTTATGTTGGCCACTAGGAATATCCCTAGCTCACTTGCTGCCCGGACCCGTATTGGTATTGTTCCCTCCGCCTGGCAATATAGCAGTCCCGCTGCTCCCTCCTGAATGTGAATCTTGCCGCTTGGAGCCTTCGGATGTTCCGTTGTTTTCATGTTTTAATCGAGGCTCCAGCTTGGAACTTGGATCCATGTTTCCACCTCCGGATGGCGGATGTTTTTCGTCGCTCTGCATCTTCCCACTAGATTCCTGGCTCGATTTGCCCATTTGTTTGCGATGAGAATCTGCGTCCTGACTGCTGCTCGAGGGCGGATCCATGACGAGAAAGGCAGCAGCTTCTGTGGCGTTGGCGACCGCGCTCGACTGGACCGACAACGCTATGATACTCGCGAACGATGCATAGATAACCAATCGTGTAAATGACATGGAAACCCTCCCGTTGTGAAGGCCATAACTTTTCACATTTATTTTAAGGCGTCTTTCACAGCAGTGAACACCAGGAATACCCCTAGCCACCAAACCCAGGAAGCTTCCTAGCTCTACAAGCTGTTTCAAAAGCGTATTTTATTATTGAATGTACGTGATCCTTCATCGTTCCTGAGTATCGATGAACACAAACTGTCAGCCTTTGGAGGGGTGTGCCCTGCAAAGGCTTCTGGCTTTTAAGATGAGGGAGGATAAATGACAGATCGAAGCGTAAAAAAAGTAACGTCTCAGTATTCTCCTAAGGGCCAATTAGGGCAGAAGTATTTAGCTTCGGGAATCAATGTCTCGATGCGCCTATGGGAAGCATTGCCAGTCGCGCCTTCGACTGCGGTGACACGACGAGAGTATGAAGTTGTGGGTTATGTCATTAAGGGTCGCGCCAAACTACAAATAGAAGGGCAAACCATCCTCCTTGACGCGGGAGATTCGTGGGTTGTTCCAAAAGGCTCGAATCATTGTTATGAAATTATCGAAATGTTTACCGCAATAGAGGCGACCGCTCTTCCAGCCCAGGTTCATGGCCGAGACGAGGGCGATCGAGTTACGCATTGATGAAGGAATGGTTTCGGGAAGCTAGTGATGATGGCTCCTATCGTCCATTCGTGTCTTGGGATTAAGCGCCTTCATCTGGTTGAGTTCTTCCGGCGTTAGTTGCGGGAGATGACGAATGACGTGAACTAACTTCCAACTCCCCTCGTCCTGCACAGGATCGCCTTCCCCCCAGGCTGGCATCGCAGTAAAGCGAATACCGTTATGAATGACCCAGAACAGTTCTCCGTCAGACATCGCTTGCGTGTCAACCAGTCTTAAGTCAGGGGCCTTGGGGTACACGTTTTTGCCGATCGTCGTCTGGCCGCTCCCGTCGTTGGCGTGGCAGATGGCACAATGATCTGCAAAATGCGCCAGCGACTCTTTCATCACATCGGGGGTCAAAGAGACAGGATTCCTTGCGTTTCGTTGCTCGAATGGGATAGCCAGATGACGAAGCTGGCGCGCGATGAAAACCTCTGCTCGATGGGGCTCCCTCTTCGCGCTAAAGCCATGCGTGAGAAATTGATACCCTATCACTACGAAGATACAGACAATCCCAAGCCCCACCAGGGTGATGAAGATGCCCAGTTTGCTTCGCATAGTTTTGGTCTACCCTGAACATTCATCCTTTAGTATCGCAGGACCATCGCGACGCCTTACTAGTCATATCCCTAGCACTAGGGGGCTTCCTAGTTTCGAAAATTATGCGGGAGGATATACATTGCACCGTGACTGTGAATAGACCTATTTCAGCGCATGGAAGGTCCATGACAAATTCCAACCGCCGGATACATCATTCCATACCAGCTGTAACAGAAACCCAATGGTATCTGCGGATCATGTTTGCGCTGGCCCTTGCGTTGGGCTCCGTACGGGTAACTCTGATGTTATGGTCAGAGCCATGACTTATTTATCCCGGCACTCCTGACAGCTCCGTACTGCCATCCGACTGGAGAAACTTACTATGTCTGACTTTGATTCACCGCATTCCATTCTTAACCTTCGCAACCACCCATCGAACTGCGCAAACATCGCAACCGCCAAGTTTCCTCATGTGATTCGGGTGCTCGTGCGCCCCCAGGACAATATCACGAAGAAGCTGATAGAAAACGTGGGTACGCTCAGCAGTGATGGGAAGTCATTCTCGGTCGTGGTAACAAGAGAGGATGGTGCATAAACCTCCAACGGCTCTCTCTGAAACCTTGAGTTGCATCCCACCCCTGCAGGCCAGGACGTCACACGACGCCAGGGATCTAGTCGCTTAATAAATGTCAGGAAAGGTATCGTGAGAGGAATTCCCGGTCGCGTGACAGTATGAACATGGCTGAGCTGCTGGTTCGGTGCCTTGAGAATGAAGGAGTTCGGTTTCTGTTCACCCTCCCAGGCGAAGAAACCCTCGGACTCATGGATGCGCTCGCCGATTCCCCGATCCGATTGATCACAACAAGACATGAACAAGGAGCCGCATTCATGGCTGATGTCTATGGACGAATCAGCGGAAAGGCCGGAGTCTGTGTCTCCACGCTCGGACCCGGCGCCACGAATCTCGCGACCGGTATAGGGGATGCCTTCCTGGATCGCGCGCCTTTGGTAGCCATTACCGGGCAAGCGTCTTTGAATAGACGTCATAAGGAATCTCATCAGTACATCGACGTGATGTCGATGCTCAAACCCGTCACAAAGTGGAATACCTCGATCCCAAAACCCGAGGTCATTCCCGAAGCGGTTCGGAAGGCATTTAAGGTCGCCCAAACGGAAAAACCGGGGCCCACCCATCTCGAATTGCCGGAAGATATAGCCGACGAGTCCCTTGAGGATATCGGCACCCTCGCTCCCCTCTCCGTGCAAGCGCCGGTCATGCCCGAACCGACTCCGAATCAAGTCTCGCGGGCCACCCAAATTATCGCCAGGGCCAAGCGTCCTGTTATCCTTGCCGGAAACGGCGTCATACGTGGAGGGGCGGCCGATGCAGCCCGCCGATTCGCGCAACGACTTCAGATCCCTGTCCTGCACACGTTCATGGCGAAAGGCGTCCTCTCAGACAGTAATCCGCTATCGCTCTATACGCTCGGCCTTCGGGTTCGAGACTACGCCGCGATCGTGATGGAGCAGGCCGACGTCGTCATCGCGCTCGGCTATGACTTCGTGGAATATGCCCCATGTTTCTGGAATCCTCGTCGTGATAAACAGATCGTGCATATGGATATATCTCCGGCGGAAGTGGATGAACATTACATCGTCAACGTAGGAGTATTGGGAGATCTGCGTCTCTCGTTGGACCTACTTGGCGCCAAGCTCGTCCCGTTCCCTTCCTCCTGGAGCCGTGACGCTCGCAAGACAGTCATCGACGGCTTCGAAGAAGAATGTCCCGGGGCATCGTCCTGGCCTATTCGTCCACAATATTTCATGCGGGAACTGCGGGCGGGGCTTGAACCGGACGATGTCGTCATTTGCGATGTCGGCGCCCATAAGCTTTGGATGGCCCGGATGTTTCCGTGCGACACACCCAACTCCTGCATCATCTCAAACGGATTTGCTGCCATGGGAATCGCAGTGCCCGGGGCCATCGCCGCCAAATTACACTTTCCGCAGCGTCGTGTCATAGCCGTGACGGGCGACGGAGGCTTTCTGATGAACTCGCAAGAACTGGAAACAGCTGTGCGTCTCCAACTACCGATCGTCATTCTCGTGTGGCGAGATGATGGGTACGGTGTCATCCGCTGGAAGCAGCAACAGCGGTTTGGACGAACGTCGGGTGTCGAGTTCGGCAATCCCGACCTCGTGCACTACGCGCAGAGTTTTGGTGCAGCCGGCTATCGCGTCACGGAGCCGTCCGAACTGCAATCGATTCTTCGTGAAGCATTGCAGCTGAACGTGCCGGCCGTAATTGACTGTCCGATTGACTACCGGGAAAACCTCCGACTGACTGAACGCCTGAACCAACTGGTGTCGTAACAGATCTTCTCACCCACCCTTCATGCCACTTGTCGGGCTTTTTCTGATTTCATCGTGCATGTCTGGGGCACCTTGCCGATTAAACTAGGGACATTGCCAGCACGGTGCTGAAGCCGGCAAGGGTAGTGTTACGCCATGTCAACTGGTGCCAGGCTATTTTCAAACAGAGAGGAGGTTCAGATGAACACTATGCTTGCCGAACCAGCGGGAGTCACCACCAGTTCCTACACTCAGCATAACTGCGCGAGATGCAGCGGGCACATGACCCGTGAAATGTGCATCGACCTTCAGAGCGACAGCGGGGGCATAAACTTTTGGGCTTTCCGCTGCGTCCAATGCGGCGACATCATCGACGAGGTGATTCTACGGAACCGCTCCCGCTCCATATTTCGACCACAAACTCTGCTCGCCGTCGAGGCCGCAGCGTGATCGATACAATTTTGAAAGGAACGCCCGTCATGTCCAACGATTTGTCGACATCCCGAGGATTCTCCGTCGTGACCTCGAGCCCACAGGCTGGAAGAATGTCAGTCGCGCAGAGCCAGCCTCGGCCTTTCAATCCTAAAACATTTCTCGAACAACCAGGCGAGGGTAAGACGACTTTGCAATGTCAGAAACAGCAGATTCTCTTTGCGCAAGGGGATACGGCCAACGCCGTGTTCTATATCGTGCAGGGCCTCGTAAAACTGACGGTCGTCTCTCCGCAAGGCAAAGAAGCCGTGGTCGCAATATTGGAGAGCGGGGATTTTATCGGCGAAGCCTGCCTGGCTGAGCAGGGAATCTACATGGCGACAGCTACTTCCCTGAACCCCTCTACAATTGTGCGCATCAGCAAATCCACCATGAAACGCATGCTCCTGAACGAGCCGGCGCTCTCCGAGCTGCTCATGTCTCATCTTTTGTCCCGCAACACCCGTATTCAAGAGGACTTAGTTGATCACCTCCTCAATACCGCCGAGAAGCGATTGGCCCGTATGTTGTTGTTGCTGGCGCATGTCGAGGAAGACAACACACCAAGACTGGTTATCCCAAAAATCAGCCAGGAAACGCTGGCCGAAATGGTCGGCACCACCCGGTCGCGAGTGAGTTTCTTTCTGAATAGGTTTAAGAGGCTCGGCTTTATTCAATATATGAATAACAACGCCGGCTATCAGGTGCACCGGTCTCTTATGAATATCATTCGACCCGTCTAATTCATGCAGCAATAACCGGACGGGTGAATTTCTCCACACTGACTTACTCTGCCCATTCCGTAGGGAGGGCAACAGGGAAAGATAATGAGTGAGACTTATCCCGTGACGAGCCAAGAGCGACGACAGCAGATCTCGATTGCATTCATCTGCGGTCTTTGCCTCGGTGGGTTGGTCACAGCCATTGGCTTGCTTGCGCTCAGCTGAAACTTCGGAGACTCTCCCCGGCTCCGAATGGCAGTGACATCTGTTGTCTGAAACTGTACCCCACACAACTCGATTCCGGCCATCTGGCCCGAGATCTATCGCTGCACCGAATCGCGATGGGAGCGATCTCCCTCCCTAGGGTTGCGTAGGATTTCTGCGAGAACGGGAACGGCGTGACCAATCAGGTTGCGAAGAAGGTCTCGTCCGACACGGATCGCGCCGCTTCGTACTTCAGCGAGTTCCTCCTGGAAGGTGTGTTCTATCTCGGCCCACAATGTGGGACGAGCGGCAGAGCTTTGGTCGTTCCTCCGATTATCCATTGCGCCATGAGGGTAAAAGGGATAGACCCCGGACTCGACATGTTCGGACGATGGCGCCCCATTCGTGGGCATTACCGTCGCGCCCTCCGTGCCGGGCGGGTAATAAGGAACGACTCCGGCCGGAACCCGCCGATCGTCACGGAAGCAGACGGTACCGACTGCATAACCGAGTACCAACGCTCCCCCCACGAACAGCCATGGGTGACGCGCGGCATGGATGCTAGGGTTGAAAGCGTCTTTGGTCACTTGCATCGTTTCACATATAGCCGAGGTCGTTGAATCTTCAAGATGGCTCATCATGGTCCTCGCATGTTGCATGGTTGTTCCGACATGTTGCTCGATCTCGCTAAGCCGTTCTGCGATTGCCGTTCTGGTCTCCGTGATCGCTTTCATGTCTTGAGCTATTTGCTCGGCGCCTCGATCCACGATCTTGCCTCCCAATGCGCAATCAGGTGAAGGTGTCTGCGAGTCAGCGTCTCAAAAGTCGAGAAAGGAGGAATCCCACCGATGATCCGATCAGCAAGGCCTGAAACGGATAACGACGGACCAGAGTTTCCACATCCGCGACCATTCCCTCCATTCCGCGATCCGTGAGGTAGTCTGCCGATGTTTCGATGCCGTCAACAACGGTTTCCATTGCGGCAGTGGCATTCTTCTTGGTTTTCCTGAGGGTCTGCTGCATCGTCTGTGCCGCCGATCCTAAGGTCTGATCAACTGAGCCGATCACTTCTTCGGCGCGATCTGCTATCCCCACACTCGCCTGTGTTTTCATGTCATGCTTGCTTAGGGGAGTCATCTGAGCCTCCTATTCAACCCTGTAGGTGAACCTGCTTTCAGTTAGGATCATCGCATGCACAAGTCTGACCAACTACTCGGAATTTCCCCAGTACTCACAGCGTCTTGTCGGCCAACTCATGACCTGTACGCAGATCCTCGCGGGAGTCCGTCCTGACCGCAATGATCGTGTCGTTCCCTGGTTGTTGATATTCTTCTTGGTAGATCACCAACATTTCGAGGGTGACGGCCAAGAGAATGGGACCGAGGAATAGCCCGAGGAGACCGAAATAGGCAAGGGCTCCGAACGAGGCGAGATACAGAGGGAGCATCGGAAGGCGAGCTCGCCCTCCGACAAGGATTGGCTGCAGCAAGTTATCCATCAACCCGACCAGACCGGCACCGACTGCAATGAGGATGATACCCTTGGCCACTGCGCCGCTGAGCAACAGGTACAGTGCGATTGGCACCCAGACGATCGCCGTACCGCCAACGGGAAGCAGGGACAGCAAACCAGACAACGCGCCCCAAAATAACGCAAAGGGCAGGCCCAAGAGATAGTAGGTCACGCCAGCTGTCGCACCCTGGGCAAGGGCAGTCAACAGGGTGCCGTTCACCACCGCCTTGATCGTCAAATGGAGTCGCTCGGAGATCTTGACCTTGTGCCCCTCTTCAAGGGGAATCGCTCTGAAGACCGTGCCATACGCATATGGCCCATCGCGGAATACGAAAAACAGCGTGAAGAGCATGACCAGAAAATCTGTCGCGAGAACGAGGGCATTTTTGGCAAAATCCACCCCTTGTGAGAGGAGAAAGTTACTAATCGCTTTCCCGCCTTCCAGAAGCGAGCTCTCGACTCGACCGCTGCCGGCAACGATAAGACGTCCCACCAGCTCCTGGCTCAGGACTCCAATCCCGGGAATATTCGCGAACAATCCGCCGAGATCGTTAAGATGCCCTCCTGTCAACCATTCTGCTATCTGATCATAGGCTTCGACACCCTGCTGCCCGATGAGAATAATGCCATACACAGCAGGAAGCACTGCCACCATGAGTACCCCTGCAGTCATGAGTGCAGCTGCAATATTTTCTCGATAGCGCACACGCACCAACAATCGAACGTACAAAGGGTATGTGGCGATCGCGAGGATCAGTGCCCAGAGAATCGAAGAAAAGAACGGGCGGAGTACCAACCCCAGTTCCCAGAGGAACAGAAGAAATATCAGGAGAAACATGACAGTAAATAGCTGTCGTCTAGACATAAGCCCAAAACTGGCGAGATAACCGATGTGGGATATTCGCGTACTTCAGAACACCGCAGGGGTACGCCCTAATTCATGTATACCGGGAGCGTACCCACTCGGCGATCCCCTTGACATCGCCCAGAACGGTTTCCATGGTTCGTTGAGGAGCCATGCGAACAGACTTTGCGACTCCCCGGCCTGCTGCCACGAGCCCCCATGCCCCCCCCAGGAAGATGATACAGACGATCGCGGCACAGGCCCAAGCAGGCAAGCCTGTGTACTCAAAGAGGATGAGTACAGAGGCCGCAGCAACGACACACAATCCGACGCCCGCCAGTGCCACAGCGATGCCGCACAACAAGGCCGCCTTGACCATCTTGCCGGCTTCATACTGAACCTCGTGGCGGGCCAGCAGCAGTTCCTGTTGGATGAGAATGCGCACATCGCTCACTAGACCGGCCACTGCAGTTTCAACCCAGGATCGACCTGTGTCCTGTATCATGTTTACTCCGCCTTGCTCGAGAGAAGATAAATTGCAATCCCATTCCAATGAGCACCGCCTGCAGAGGATACTTGCGAATCAATTCGTTTGCATACGTCACCCCTTCGCCCAGCTTCTCGCTTCGCATATGCCGAAAGAGTTGGGCCAGGGCTGAACGACCTCCGCGTACGTCTGGCGGTGAAGATGCGGGTCGCCGATCCAATAACGTTTTCCGATCCGCCATGGAAGCAACCTGATTTGGCGTGCGCTTCGTTTGACGAACCGCTGCGGAGGCCGGTCGCCTGTCGGATGGTTTTCGCATCGGATGTCCTTGATTGCTCATGTGACCCTCTTCACTCGTTTGTGTCACGCCATCGGGCTGTCAACATGCCCGCCGCTGTGGCGCTCAGCGCGGTTGCGAGGTCAATTCGTCCTTGATGTCCTGCGCCACTTTTGTTCCGGTCTCGACATAGGTCTTCGCCTGTCGGCCCACTTCATGTACCTTCTCGGCGAGTTCATGACCGCGCTCAACGGCACTGTCCAATGCTTCGGCACCGCGATCGACGTTGTCACCAAGTTCCTCCTTGGCTCGGACGGCATAGTCGCGAAGGAGCCGGCGTATCTCCGCGCCTGATTGCGGAGCAAACAGCAGCGCGACTCCTGCACCAACCAGCGCTCCCAGAAGAAAACCGGATGAATGTTGCATTTCAGACCTGGTCAATTGTTCCATGTGTCCCCCTCCTTTACGTGTTGTTGCTATCTTCGACTGTCGCGAACCCTTGCCGAGCGTTATCGCTTGCTGCTGGGATTGTCACCTTCGAGACCTGGAGCCTGACCCGGAGGCAATGCTTGCGACCCGCTTGCCCCTCCTCGAGAGGTCTCGGATTCTCCCATCGGCCCAGCCGTGGCAGGGGAACTCGTGGCACTGCCTTGGCTATGGCCTCCCTTCGGTTGGGATCTCACACGCTCAATCTCGCCCATGCGGCTTTGAATATCCGGTGACATATCCTTCGCCTGCGCTTCATTCATCAGAGCCTTGAGATCTTCTTTTTTCATGTTCAGCTGAAGCTGGTTATTTTTTTCCTGGAACTGACTCCAGCGGAGAGGGACCGATGTTTTGGAGTCACTCGGCATCAACATGACGTACTCGATTTCATCGGTCTTCTGATCTTTGAACACACGCTTGATCTGCCCCACCGTGTCACCTTGTAGTCCACGCACAGATTGCTGCAACCATTTGCTGTCGGTGACTTCCTGTAGCTTCCCTTGCTGAACAGGTGAGCCGGCATACTCATCGGGAATTCCCGACTGGCCCCCCGTCAGATCCGTACGCTTATCACTCACCTGTTTGCTCGAATCCGCATGAATGGTCCCCACAAGCCCCGACAAGATGACCACTGAGATTCCCGCTGCTATTATGATGTGCCGTTTCATATTTCGTTCCTTTCCTCAGTAAAATGAGAGGGCCGTGACCCTCCTCTCTCTCTTGTCCGCTTCATCTTGCGGTTGGCAAGGGGCTGGAGGGGCGTCTTGCTTCCTTGCTCATCAGCATCGACAATAGGCTTTCTGCCGTCCGCCGTTCGGGAGCAAATAGAACCGGATAGTTACGTTGCGTGCTTGACGCGAACTCCTTTTGCTCTCCGGCCGGTATGTCCAACAGCACGCCCAAGGACGTCAGATATTCTCCATTTCCGCGTGCGATGTTTTGCTCTAAATTCTCAAACGCGACAGCGGCAAACAGACGCGTCTTTTGATCTTTCTGTATGACGCCATCGACATTGATCCATTCTGACGGACTGGTGCTCGAAGTAAACTTGGCAAACGTGTCCACTGTCGCCTTTGTCGTATTACAAGCCGACAACACAAATCCTGCGCTTGCCAGAACGAAGGCTCCTACAAGGCCCTTCAACGCCAAGATATCCATGCCACTACCCTCCTCGTATATGGACCCATTCCAATATGAGTTGCCCTATCCTGTCTGAACGTCTATTCTCAAGGACGGGGCATATGTCTTGGGCCTTAAAACAACCTGTACCGCAATTGCGGAAGTCAGGCGACTGGTTTTTCCCCTAGTTCGAGACGAAACTAGGTTCACAGGTTCACGTGCTCTCGGGCCCAAACTATCTTTCTCCAGCTGGGTATATCCCTAGGTGGTACGGTCTGCTGATGTGGTACTATCAGGTGGCCGGGTTGTTGAGTCTAATCGCTGTGCGATAGCTTTGTTGCAGGGGTAGGAACTATTCTGAGGAGCGGCCTATGTATCAACCTCGAGTGTTCATTGCCGATGATCATCCTTTGGTATTGGAAGGGTTTCGGCAGTTACTGGCTAACGACACAATCATTGTCGGGACGGCCCATAGCGGGGCGGAGCTGTTGGAGAAGGCCCCCAGAGCGGCTCCCGACATTGTGCTACTGGATGTATCCTTGCCGGACAAAAACGGATTTGATCTCATCCAATCACTCAAAGAGAAACTGCCCCATGTGAAGATCATTGTCGTGACAATGTTAAGCGAACCCTTCTTCGTCAGCGAAGGATTCAAGAAGGGAGCAAACGGCTATGTGCTCAAACAATCCGCTTCGACCGAACTATTGACTGCCATCCGTACGGTCATGAACCACCGCTCGTATATTTCTACTGAAGTCGCGACAGACGTTCGAGAATCGATTGAACATCCCTGGGTTCGTCCCGAAGGATTCAACGTGTCGTTGACTCCGCGGCAACAGGAAGTCTTGGGAATGTTTGCCAATGGTCATTCGACCAAAACGATTGCCACGACGATGGGAATCTCCGTGAAAACTGTGGAGTTTCATAAGGCGGGAATCGTGAAAAAACTCGGTCTGAAAACTGCGTCCGATCTCACCAGGTTTGCATTGGGACAGGGGTTGACTCAACTTTGAGTCTCATCGACATTTAACCTAACCCCAACCTTCTTCAAACACCGGGGCCTTGGCGGTCATTAGGTCGGCATCTGATGCGTCTCCGGTTTGGAAACGAGCCCGAGCGTGATCGCCTGTTTTGTCAGTTCTGCCGTGGTATGGACACCCAGTTCCTTTGAAATTCTCGCCTTGTGAAACTCGATTGTTTTCACCGTCACGTTAATTGTGGACGCGATCTCCTTATTCGATTTCCCTTCTGCTACCAGTTGCAAGACTTCCCTCTGTCGTAAACTCAACGTCACGGGCTGGACGGGTGTCGGGTGACATTGAGCTTCCTTCGAAGCCCCCAATGCCTGATAGACCAGACCCCTTGTCACTCCCGGCGACACATAGGCGGAACCCTTAAGAACTTCCCTCGCAGCAACCAGTAGCTCATCCGCCACTGAGCTCTTTAACAGGTACCCTTCGACTCCTACCCGAAAGGCTTCGTCCACAAAATGCTGCTCAGAGTGCATCGTCAGAATGATGATCTTCATGCCGGGAAACGATTTCTTCACGCGACGGCAGGCATCCAGTCCGTTCAAGAGCGGCAGAGAAATATCAACCAGGACCAGGTCCGGGTGAAACTTTTCTACCGCTTCGACAAACGCGCGGCCGTCTGTGGGAGTTGCAACCACGTCGTATTCTTTCTCCAGGATCTTGACGACTCCTTCGGCAACCAGGCGATGGTCATCAGCTACGATCACTCTTGGTTTCATGATGCTTGACTCCTTTTTGTCAGGCAATGCCCGGCTGAAGCCGTATGCCGGGAAACCGGCAGCAACGCCCATTTAATATTGAGCCATGGTTTACTATACAAACCTATCGACCCGTCTGTCACCACTCACATCAGCATAAGCAGGACTACTTATTGGAATGATTCGCCATGGGTATCGTCGCGGGCCGATGGGATGGCCGGCCAGGATCCTCAGTCTGTGTGACATTCTTCACTGATTGAATCGTCTGATAGAGTTGTTCCACCGCAGCTTCCTTGTTCAGAAGGACCGTGGCGCCCGCCTTCAACATGGCCTGCTGAATCTCCCCTCCCGATTGCACCGACAACCCGATCACGCTAATCCCGGGGTAGCGCTTTCGGATTTGAGTGGTGGCCTCGATACCGTTCATCTTCGGCATGTTGATGTCCATCACGACGATGGCTGGCTGATGCATTGCCACGCCGGCCAGCGCCTCTTCACCGTTCGACGCTTCACCCACTATGGCAATGTCCGAGTAGCTGTCCAACACGGTTCGCAAACCCTGCCGAACCATCGCATGATCGTCGACCAAGAGCACACGTATCGGCACCTGTGGAGTATGGCCATTTGTGCGGTCTGGGTGAGTCACTCGCACTAGTTCGGAGGAGGCCGGAGGGTTGATCAACGATGTCGACAATTCCCGTCCCCAACCTTGCGACTCAGTCTCGATGGTTTCTGAATCGCCCAATGGCAGTATGAGCGTCGCCCTGGTGCCTCTTTGTCCCGCTGATTCAAGCTCGAAGGACCCTCCAAGCGCCTGCATTCGCTCACGGATGCTGAACAGCCCTAAACGAGCGGAATGACTGCTTTTCATGTGCGCAAGTACATCGAAGCCCCTACCTCCATCACACACTTCTATCCTGAGTTTGCCGTATTGCTGCACGAGAGACAGCACCGCCTCATTGACCCCGCTATGTTTGATGACGTTGAACAACAGTTCACGAACCGATTGGAACAGCAGAAGGCCCTGCTGCTCTGGAAGTTTGAGATCTTCGTCCCGGGGTTTTTCAAAGTGCACCGTGAGTCCATGACGTTGCATCTGCTCGGCCAACGAATCGAGGGCAGAGTCCAATCCGACATCTTGCAGCTTGGATGGGGCCAGATCGGTGATCAGAGTGCGGGTGTAGCTCAGTGCATCGATCAGGAGGGTTTGCAGGTGATTCATCAATTCGGCACTGATCGGCGCCAGTTCCTGCTTTTGCTTGATCTGTGTCAACTTCATGACGGCCAGCGCCAAAAATTGCGCCAGATGATCGTGCAATTCTGTCGCCACCCGTTTGCGCTCGCGCTCCTCTGTCCAATTCAGCTCGATCGCCAGGGCGCGCAGACGTTCCTGAGATAAGACCAGCTCATTGGTCCGTTCTTCGACCCGCTGTTCTAAAGTGCCCGCGATTTTTCGCAGCTGCTCCTCACTCTGACGCAAAGAATCATGCAGTTTGTCCCGGCGTAGATCTGTGACAACCAGACACCAATAGTGTTTGTTATTCTGCGGGAGACCCCGGACGGAGATCCGTACTGGAATCGCAGGTCCGTAGGGCTGCTCAAGGGACAACTCGGCCTGGATATTGGCATCGGATCCCAACGCCAATGTCGTCTCGAATGCCGGACGATCCGGCGCATGCACAAATTCCATGAATCCCCTGCCGAACGTCTGTTCCAATGAAGTGCCAGCGAGATCGGCGAACCGCCGATTGCAATAGACAATCGTGCCGTCCTTGGCCAGCGTCACCGCTCCCTCGTTCATGGTCTCGACGAAAGTGCGATACGGGTAGTCGGTGCCTTCCAGCGTAAACACCTGGTCGCCGTTGGGGCCCTTCACCACCAACGCATCCACCTCGCCGGAACGGATGGCCGTTAATACATTCGTGGCTTCTTCCAGGCGGTCGCGCAGCGAGGCATTCTCCTGCACGAGGTCCTCGATGGATTCTTCCCGCTCGTTCATGGATCACCCGGCTTGCGGAGTGTGATGCCGAGCCGTCGTATCGTGGCCTCTGTGTCGGAGAGATCGCCGATCAATCGGCGTAACGGTGGAGGGTAACTTTTCAGCAACGTCGGAGTCGCGATGACCTGGTACGCGGCGGCAAGGGCCGGTTGCTGATATAGGTCGATGACCTCGAGCTGATACTGTCCATCCAGATAGGCGTCGCAAATCTGTTTGAGATTCATCAAGGCCTCGCGCGAGCGTGGTGTCATACCGCTGATACAGAGCCGGAGGACATACATCTGGGCATCGACATCGGGGCCGAGACTGGGCAAGGCTTTCTTGGAACCAGTGTGATTTCCGCGGGCCTTCGTTGTGAGTTTTTTGACCATCATTAGCCTCCGAAGGTCGAGCAGCAGGCCCGCATGGGATCTCCCTATCTCGGCCTGAGATCCAATCCGATCAGCACCCGCTCCGTTTGGGAGAGATCGCCGATGATTTTCCGCACTGGCTCAGGAAGCTTGCGCACCAAGGTAGGAATCGCCAGAATTTGATCACCTTTCGCCAGTTGCGGCTGTTGGAGTAAATCGATGATCTCGATCTGGTAATCGCCGTCCATGTACTCCTCGCACAGCTTCTTCAGATTCGCTAAGGCAGTCAGACACTTCGGAGTCTGACCGGCGACGTACAGACGCAATTGCCACTGTCTATGTTCGTGCCCGCTCTGCTCGCCCGTTGTCTCTGCCGGATTGATATTGACGGCCATGCTTCGCTCCCTTCTTGCCGCTCGAGGATCCATTAGATGCTCGACCCCTCCGTAGATCGCCCAGAATGTTACCCTGGTCCGCGAGTGCGAGTAGACCTTCACTAATGGCCGTATTCAACTCCGATGACTCGGCAGCAAATCGCGCGTGCAAGGTGGCGATCTGCGCATCCATCGCGTCTTTCATGCTCGCGAGTGCCCGCTGCTTCTCAGCAATCTCATTGCTGGCGGAGAGTATGGCAGCCTTGTCCTGTGCCTCCTGCACGATGCGGGCTGTGCCGGTCAGCACACCGGCCGGCCCGGCATAGACGTCGAGGAGCTGGGCCCCCCGATCGGTCAGCACAAACTCACGGATCTGATTGGAATGAGACATACCGCGGGACTTCAAGACATAGAGTCCACGGTTGCGCTCGCCGTTCGTTTCCAGATTACGCAGGAGCAGCCAGGTATCCATTAAGGACGAGATACCGGCCTCGTACATATCCGCCTGCTGGGCTCCGGGGGTAAGGCTCGTAAAGAGTGCCGTGATACGATTGCCCTTGAGATAATCCACCAGTCTCGTGAGCATGGCCTTGGATTCCAGCGGGCTACTGACTTCAGTTAAATTGGTAATCGGATCGACGACCACGACCTGCGGATCGAACCGGGAGATCTGCTTGAGCATCATTGCCAAGTGAGTTTCAAGCCCATAGACGTGGGGGCGCGCGGGGTGGAAGCGCAACAGCCCGCGAGAGACCCAGCGAGCCAGGTCTATTCCGATCGACTGCATGTTGCGCATGATCTGCGGCTGAGATTCTTCAAAGGGAAAATAGAGACAGCGCTCGCCTCGGGCACAAGCCGCATCAATCACGTGGGCTGCGATGGAACTTTTTCCGGAGCCGGACGTGCCTGACACAAGCGTGCTAGACCCCCGATAGAAGCCCTTGTTTTCGAGCATGGCATCGAGCTGTGCGATGCCGGTGGACATGCGTTCTGTCGATGCTTGGTGGTCGAGGCCGAGCGAGGTGATCGGCAACACCGAGAACCCGTCTTCATCTATCAGGAACGGATACTCGTTGGTGCCATGGAAGGAACCGCGATACTTGACGACTCGCAACCGCCTGGTCGAAACCTGCTCAATCACGCGGTGATCGAGCAGGATCACGCAGTCGGACACATATTCCTCCAGGCCATGTCGCGTGAATTCACCCTCGCCCCGCTCGGCCGTGATGATCGCCGTGACTCCCCGATCCTTGAGCCAGCGGAAGAGCCGCCGAAGTTCGGAACGCAGGGTCAATTCGTTTGGCAACGCGGCGAAGAGGGCTTCGATGGTATCGAGTACGACTCGCTTCGCCTTGATCTGATCGATGGCATACCCGAGACGGACGAATAGCCCTTCAAGATCGTGGTCACCTGTTTCCTCAATCTCGCTTTGTTCCGCTCGGACGAAATCGATCATCAAGAGTCGCCGCTTGATGAGATCCGCAACATCGAACCCAAGAGAGGCGACGTTCTGTGTCAACTCCTGCTCATTCTCTTCGAACGAGACAAAAAGGCCTGGCTCTGCAAAGTCGATGGCACCCCGCACGAGAAATTGCATGCTGAAGAGCGTTTTTCCGCAACCGGCAGTGCCGGAGACCAAAGAAGGACGCCCGCGGGGTAATCCCCCGCCAGTGATGTCATCGAACCCGGTGATGCCGGTCGGCACCTTTTTGAGTTGCGGACGTTCTCTGACACGGCGGAGGGATTTCGCGGGTGACATCTGCTGTCCTTTCGTATGTGTGTGGGGCTGGTTGGAAGCGACCCCGAGGGCAGGATTTTATACAAGTACACCGGGAACTGATCCTGGGAATATCCCTAGTTGGAGACTTCGGTGTAATGTCCGGTTGTCATACAGGGGTTTCGAGGGTTTCCCCCAGTACCCTGTGTGCGGAGGGCATAGGAGACTCGCGCATGTTTGTGCAATCTCATCGTTAACCACAAGGAGGGGACTTATGAAGCAGTTCACAGTATCGATATTCACGATCGTCGCGCTTGGCTTGGGAGCCGGGATCGCTGCAGCAGCCGATCCTATGTCGGACAAAGAGGCGACGCCGACCATTGGAGAACGTCTGACCAAAGACACGGTCAAGGGTACCTTAATGAGTATGCAAGGCGAATATTATTCAATCAAAGATTCTGATGGCAGAGAAACGAGGGTTCACGTCGATAAGAGCACGAAACTCGACAAGGTCGTGGTCGGGGACAAGGTCAAAGCCTATATTACTGACAGGGGGCATACAACCACGCTTCAACGCGATGAATGACCCTTTCGTCATCGATGGCTACCGCTAACCATGAGGACTATCGGGAACAAGGGATGCTCCCAGTAACAAAGACACCAGCATCGCATTAACATCAGTCCATGATCGAGAACAGCAGGTCACACGTTGCTGTTCTCGATGTGACCTCCATTCAACGTTGAACGAAAGAGGTGAAGCATGGCTCCGGAAACCGTCTTTGCGCAGATCACTCATGAGGCGTCATCCGCGTCCAAGGCGGAGACTTCAATGCTCCCGGTGTGTTGTCGGTGCGGACTCATTCGGGACCAAACACGCGTGTCCCTCGATTGCGAGCGCTGGGTCACCAGACGGGCATATCTCAAAACCCATGGGGTGAATTCTGCCAATTGTGTTCTCGCCCATACCTATTGTCCCCCATGTTTTACAAAAGTTATGGAAACAGCGAGGCAGCACGAGTTAGGAAGCCGATAGCAGTGCCCTCGCCTGCTCTCAGCGCATTACGGTTGCGAGAATCCAGCGGCTGAGGTAAGAGCCAGACACGTTCGTAATGAGATCGGCCATTTGTCCCCTCTGTGATGACTCCCTCTCTCTGATGCAATCTCTATTCGATGTCCTGTTTCTTCTTTCCTTCCCTCCGGCCTAAACGTCAAGTGTACAGGCAGCGGCGTCGCGGGGTCCAACACGGACTCCACCCGGTTATCTAGGGGAAAAATGTCATGACGGCTGGCCGTGACGGTGCGCTGGTCACCAATTTGACAAGCGGCGTATCTCGATCTGTTTCGGCGGGTCACTCGTATGACCGCGGTGCCCGCCATGAGATCGTGAGGTGATCACTGATTCGTCATCGGGAGTCTATCGACGCTTAGTCTGTTGATGGAAGGGAAGAGGGGGAGGAGGAAGGTAAGTCCATAATCGCTGGTCCATTGACCACTTTCCCAAATCTGTCA
>Ga0134122_10000531_pt1 | contig 25852 bp, 25 predicted proteins | sample KB302_FD_96461 | JGI IMG/M metagenome (GOLD analysis project Ga0134122, IMG submission 96461) | Terrestrial soil microbial communities without Nitrogen fertilizer from Kellogg Biological Station, Michigan, USA - KB3-0-2 | ecosystem: Environmental > Terrestrial > Soil > Unclassified ...
CGTTCAGTTGACGGCCGGCGCCAGCGTCCTTTTCAGGGGCGTCGAGCATCAGATCCGCTGCGGCAGCGGCGGAAGATCGCCCGTGTGGGTCGATCATCAAGCCAGTGCTCCGACGATACGCGTTGAAGGCCGCGCTGAGCACGTCACCAGACGCCTGCTCGACTGGCTCAAGCATGAGGCTCGGCGCAGGGTCGACGAGCGCGTTGCCCATTACTCAGCCGAGCTTGGCGTTCACCCCAAGCGCATCACCATCCGCGATACATCCAGCCGCTGGGGTTCCTGCTCGTCGGCGCGGAGCCTGTCGTTCTCGTGGCGCCTTATCCTGGCGCCGCCCCACGTGCTCGATTACGTTGTCGCGCATGAGGTCGCGCATTTGCGCGAACTCAATCACCGGCCGCGTTTCTGGCGCCTGGTCGACCTGCTGGTCTCCGACGCCGAGCGAAGCCAGAACTGGTTGAGCAAGAACGGGGCATTGCTGCACCGTTATGCGCCGCGGCACGGCGCCGGCGCGAAAAGCTAGAACAGTTTGTCGAGCAGGGTGTCGAACGCCTTGATCAGGTCGGCGTCATCTCCCTTGTCGGCGGCCTTTTCGTCTCCGCCGACGACCTGTTGGCCTCCCGCCACCGTTTCACCGGCGATGACGGTGTCGTCAGGGTTGATAACTTCATCGGGCACGGATCCATCGTCGGGCACAGTGACGAGCGAGCCCGCGAGCGGCGTAATGGGCAGACCGGATTCGGCCTTTGTCATGAAAGCCTTGAAGATCCGTGCCGGAAGTCCTCCGCCCGTCGCGCGCTTCATCGGCGCGCCAGTGTCGTTGCCGATCCAGACAGCTGTGACGTAATCCGCAGTGAAGCCGACGAACCACGCGTCGCGATAGTCCTGCGACGTACCGGTTTTTCCCGCGACCGGCCTTTCACCAAGAGCCGCCTGCCTGCCGGTGCCTTCCACCACGGTGCCGACCATCATGGCCGTCATGTCGGCTTCCTGTTCCGGGTTGATCACGCGCCCGAGCCCTGAAGTTTTCCGCTCGTACAGAACTTTGCCGGAGGCCGTCCGTATACGCACGATCGCATAAGGGACCACGCCCATTCCGCCGCTGGCGAAAGCCGCGTAGCCCGCCGTAAGCTCGACCGGCGTGACTTCCGAAGTGCCGAGCGCGAGCGACGGAACAACGTGAAGCTCTCCGGCGACTCCGAGGCGGTGCGCGACGCGGGCGACTGCGTCCGGGCCGACTTCGCGCGTCAGCTGCACCGAAGCGGAATTGGACGAGTGGGCGAGGGCATGCGCCAGGCTGATCGTCCCTTCATACGCGCCCTCGTAGTTTTCCGGCTGCCATTTGTCGATCGTGACGGGGCCGTCGAACACTTCGTCGCTCGGCTTATGGCCGTGTTCGAGGGCCGCGAGATAGACGAACGGCTTGAATGCCGAACCCGGCTGGCGCTTTGCGTCGATGGCCCGGTTGAACGTGCTCTCGTCATAGGACCGTCCACCGACAAGCGCGCGCAGCGCTCCGTCGGTGGTCATGGCGACAAGCGCTCCCTGTGTCGCCGCCAACCCCTTGCCTTCCTTGGCGAGGCCGGCTTCGAGGGAACGCTCCGCCGCGCCTTGAAGGTCCAGATCCAGCGTCGTGTCCACGATCAGCCGCTCGTTCGCATGACCGACGAACGCGGGCACCAGCGACACTGTATAATCAACAAAATAGCCGGCGCCTGGGGTCGCCGAGCGCGCGGCGATCTTCGGCCGCGTCGCCACCGCGGCTTGGCGCTGTTTCGCTTGGATGAAGCCCTGCTCCTCCATCGCGCCCAACACCAGTGTCGCACGCTGCATGGCCGCGTCGGCGGACGCTTCCGGATTATAGCGCGAGGGTGCTTTGACGCTGCCGGCCAACACCGCGGCTTCGGTCAGCGTCAGATCCTTAGCTTGTTTGGAGAAGAAGCGCTCAGTTGCGGCCTCGATGCCATATACGCCGGCGCCGAAATACACCCGGTTCATGTACAGCGTGAGGATCTCGTCCTTGGTGTATCGCGTCTCCAGATAGACGGCGAGTATCGCCTCGTCGATCTTCCGTCCAAGAGTGCGGTCTGGCTTCAAGAACAGATTCTTTGCCAGTTGCTGTGTGAGCGTGGATCCGCCTTGTACGAAGCCGCGTTCGCTGATGTCCGCGACTGCGGCGCGGCCGAGCGCCCACGGATCGATGCCGAAATGGTAGCGGAACCGGCGGTCTTCGACGGCGATGAAGGCGTTGCCGACATAATCGGGCAGCCTGCCTACGGCGACGACCTCACCTTGATTGTGACCGCGACGGGCGATGGTGCGGCCGTTGGCGTCGATCACTGTGATGTCGCTGCCCGGATCATAGACGAGCAGGTTCGCAGCGTCGGGAAACTCCGACAGCCAATGGGAAAAGATCAGACCGCCCGCAAAAACCGCCCAGATGAGCCCGACGATCAGGGTGTAGCGCAGCATCGAGCCGCGCTTGGGAGGTTTGGCGCCGCCCGGCTTGAAATATGCCTGCGGCGGCTCAAATCCAGTGCGGTTCGCACCGGCCGGTCTCTGACCGACGGTCGGATCGTTACGGGTCATCAATACCCCTCGACGCCCCTGTAAACCCCAAGGGTTAACAGGATTTAAATAAACGCCCTGGAAACCAGGATTTTTGAGTGATCACGGGACTTTGCCCTTACCTCGGGTTAAATTGAAGGGACAAAATCGAGGCGTTTTCACGGCACTGAGATGAACGAACACCTGCCCACGCCCGATTCCGATCTCTCGCGCCGTCTGGGTATCGACCTGCCAAAACGCCGGTTTTGGGCGGGTGGATGGGCCTTTTTGGCCGCCCTTCTTGTCCTGCTGGCGGCCGCCGGCGGCGGTTATTATTTTTTCTCGTTACGCGGCGCCAACACGACGTACGTCACTTCAGACGTCCTTCGAGGTCCACTGACAGTCACAGTGAGCGCCACCGGCACGCTGCAACCAGAGAACCAAGTCGATGTCGGAGCGGAAATTTCCGGCCGCGTCGACCGTGTCGCCGTCGACTACAACGACCGCGTCACCAAGGGGCAGGAGCTCGCCCTCATCAACACCGACCAGATCCGTGCTCAGTTGGCGCAATCGCAGGCGGCGCTGAGTGCCGCACTCGCCGCCGTAACCACCACCGAAGCGACAGTGAACGAAACCAAGGAACGCCGCGACCGCGCTGTTGCGCTGTTCGGGCGCGGGATCGTCTCGGCACAGGATCGCCAGACCGCCGAAGCGGATTACGCAAGAGCCGTGGCCTCGGTCGCAAAGGCGAAGGCCGATGTCGAGAACGCCAATGCGCAAGTCAAGCTGCACGAAACCGCGCTCGACAAAGCCACAGTGCGCTCACCCATTGACGGTGTCGTGCTCGACCGTCGCGTCGAACCGGGGCAAACCGTGGCAGCTTCGTTCCAGACGCCTGTGCTGTTCACGCTCGCGAGCGACCTTTCCATGATGGAGCTCAAGGTCGACATCGACGAAGCCGATATCGGTCAGGTCCACGAAGGACAAACGGCGACCTTCACGGTCGATGCGTTCCCGCAGCGTCGCTTCAACGCCAAATTGACGTCACTGCACAACGCGCCGAGGACGACGAACGGCGTGGTGACCTATCAAGGCGTGCTCGTCGTCGACAACAGCGCAAGGCTGTTGCGTCCGGGGCTGACCGCGACCGTCGACATTCTGGTCGCGCAAGCCGACGATTCTCTGCTGGTGCCGAATGGCGCCTTGCGGTTCACGCCGCCGGCGCGCGACGCGGCGGCCCCGCCATTGGCCCGCGGCGCCGACGGCGAATTGGTCGGCCGCGTCTGGGTGCTCGAAGGCGACAAACCGGTGCCGCGCGATCTCAAGATCGGCCGCAGCGACGGGCGTGCGACGCAGGTGCTCTCGGGCGAGCTGAAGGCCGGCGATAGGGTCATCACGGATATCGGCACGCGCGCGAACCGGGCATGACTCTCCTCAACGGCTCTCGTCCGCTCCAGGTGCAGCCTCGCTCCCGCGCCGCGGAATCGCCGGCAGGCGATCTCATCAGACTGATGGGCGTGCGGAAAATCTACGGTGCCGGCGAAGCCGCGGTGGTTGCTCTCGATCGCGTCGACTTGGCGATCGACAGCGGTGAATTCGTTGCCGTGCTGGGGCCGTCGGGATCGGGCAAGTCGACGGCGATGAATATCCTCGGCTGCCTCGATACGCCCACGTCCGGACACTATTTCTTTCGCGGCGTCGATGTCGGCCGGCTGAGCCGCGATGAACGCGCGCTGATCCGCCGCAATTTCATCGGTTTCGTGTTCCAGGGCTTCAATCTTCTCAAGCGCACAACGGCGTTGGAAAATCTCGAACTGCCGCTGATCTATCGCGGAATGGGAAAGGTGGCGCGGCGCAAGCTCGCACAGCGAGCCCTTGCGCTCGTCGGCCTCTCCGATCGCGAACGCCACACCGCCTCGGAATTGTCGGGCGGCCAACAGCAGCGCGTTGCGATTGCCCGCGCGCTGGTGACCAGCCCCGATGTCATTTTCGCCGACGAGCCGACCGGCAACCTCGACACCGAACGCGGGCACGAGATCATGACGCTCTTGAGCTCGCTGAACAAAGAGCACGGTATCACGATTGTCGTCGTGACGCATGAGGAAGACATCGCCGGCTATGCCAAGCGCCACATCCGCTTTCGTGACGGACATATCGAGAGCGACAAATTGAGCGGTCGAACATGATCGGCAACGCCCTTCTGCTCGCGCTGCGCGAAATCCGCCGCAACATGCTGAGGGCGGTGCTCACCACGCTTGGCATCGTCATCGGCGTTGGCGCCGTCATCGCGTTGGTGACTCTCGGTAACGGCGCTTCCGCGAGCGTCACTTCGAGCATCGCATCCTTGGGGCGCAATCTCGTGATCCTCCAGCCGGGCGCACGTCGCGGTTTTGGAGGAGCCGGAGGTGCTGCAACCGGCGCTCCTGCTTTTGCCGTCGAAGACGCCGAAGCGATCATGAGAGAAGTCGCCAATGTGCGTGCTGTGGCCCCTGTCGCGGTGCGAACCGAAAGCGCCGTTGCCGGCAATCAAAACCATCCCACCCAAGTGATGGGTACGGACAACGCTTATTTCATCGCGCGTGACTGGTCGGTCGTGCAGGGCCGACTGTTTCTCGAGGCGGAAGTTCGCGCGGGGCGCACGGTTTGTATTATTGGCCAGACCTTGCGCGCATCCCTATTCGGCGCGCAGAACCCGCTCGGCACGGACATTCGCGTCGGCGCCGCGCCTTGTGAAGTCATCGGCGTCTTGGAGCCCAAAGGGCAATCCACCTTCGGCCAGGATCAAGACGACATCGTCGTCATGCCCATTCGCGCCATGCAGCGGCGGATCACCGGCAATACCAATGTCGGCATGATCTGGGTTGCCGGAGCGCGCACCGAAGACGTGCCCAAGATCATCGGCGACGTCACCCAGCTGATGCGCGAACGCCGTCATCTCACGCCGGCTGCGCCTGCGGACTTCCAAGCCAACGACATGCAGCAGATCACGCAGGTGATGCAGCAGACGACCGGCATCCTGACCACGTTCCTCGCCGCCATTGCCGGCATCAGTCTCCTCGTCGGCGGCATCGGCATCATGAACATCATGCTCGTGTCGGTAACCGAACGTACCCGCGAGATCGGCATTCGGCTCGCCATCGGCGCGCGCGAAAGGGACGTGCTGACCCAGTTTCTTGTCGAAGCGGTCATGATGTCCGCCTTTGGCGGCATCATGGGAATAGCGCTTGGCTTGGGAACCTCAGCCGGATTCTCGCGCTACTTCGACATCCCCTTCGTGCCGTCCGCCGGCGTTGTGGCGCTTGCGTTTGTCGTCTCGGCAGCAATCGGCATCGCGTTCGGCTTTTTCCCGGCGCGCCGAGCCGCGCGCCTCGATCCGATCGAAGCCCTCCGGCACGAGTGATCCCGTCAGGGATTTAGGCGATAGCCGCCGCTTTCCGTCAGCAGGAGCTGTGCGTGCGAAGGATCCTTTTCGATCTTCTGACGCAGCCGGTAGATGTGTGTTTCCAGCGTGTGCGTGGAAACCGCGGGGTTATAGCCCCACACCTCATGCAACAGCACTTCGCGGCTTACGGTTCCTCCGGCGCGCTGAAGATATTTCAGGATGTTGGTTTCCTTCTCGGTCAGGCGCACGCGCTTGGCACCTTCGAGCAGAACCTTGGCGCTCGGCCGGAATGTGTAGGGGCCAATGCGGTAGATCGCTTCCTCGCTTGAGCCGTGGCTGCGCAGATGGGCGTCCACGCGCGCCATCAACACCGCGACGCGGAAAGGCTTGGTGATGTAATCATTGGCGCCGGCCTTGAGCCCGGCAATGGTGTCGGCATCCGAATCCGATGCGGTCAGGATGATGATGGGGCAGGTGACCCCGGAATCCCGCAGCGTACGGCACAACACCCGTCCGTCGCCGTCGGGCAGCGACACGTCGAGCACCATGAATTCGTACAGCCCATCGACGGCCTTTTTCAGGCCCTCGGCATAGGTACTCGCTTCGACTGTCTCATAAATTCCGCCGGCGGCAAGCTGTTCGGCCAGCGACACGCGCAGCATCTCGTCATCGTCTACGAGAAGAACGCGCTTTGCTTTCCGCATACTCTGCTCCTTCTTCCGCCCCACAGTGGATAATGCGTGAAACTCTATCCCGTTTCTTAAACCGGGTGTATGTCCAACGCATGTCGGCAAAAAAACCTAAAAGCGGCACCTCAGCCACGCCACATCCCGCACCGCTCTTGCCTCCCGAACATCTGGTCGAACGGGCGGCGGGAGAATTACGGCGCGGCGCTCCGGTTCTCATTCGCTCGAAGAAACGCGGCGAGAGTGCAATCGCTGTCGCGGCCGAAACCGTTTCCGAGGCGGCACTCGCTACGCTCGTCAAGCTGTGCGGAGCGCCGTCTTCTATCCTTACTCATGCCCGCGCCGCAACATTGAAAATCCCTCTGTACACCCCCAAGGTCGTATCCCTCCCTCATGGCAAGAACGTGTCCGCCGCCGAGCTGCGCGCTATCGCCGATCCCACGACGGATCTTGATTTTCCGCTCAAAGGACCGTTCCAAGTCAGTCGTTCGGCGCCGCCCGATGCCGCGGAGGCAAGCGTTGTTCTTGCCAAGCTCGCGGGTTTGTTACCGGCGACGGCCATCTTCAAAGCACCCGGGAAGAGTGGAAGAGCCCCGCGGGCCATGTCCTCGCTCGCCGAATTGTCGACCGAGGACATCAGGAATTTTGAGGAACGATTGTCATCGACGCTGCAGATTTTGACTCGTGCGCGCGTTCCGCTTACCGGGGCCGAAGATGCCGAGCTCGTCGCGTTCCGTCCAAAGAGTGGCGGCCAGGAAAACTATGCCGTCATTATCGGCGATAAGTATGCGCCCTCATTGGCGCCACCGGGTCCCGTGCTCGCGCGCCTTCATTCTGAATGTTTCACGGGAGATCTGCTCGGTTCGTTGAAATGCGATTGCGGCGATCAATTGCGCGGAGCGGTCAAGGCGATTGCTTCCGCCGGCGGCGGTGTATTGCTGTATCTCGCGCAGGAGGGCCGCGGCATCGGCCTGATGAACAAGCTGCGGGCCTATCGTCTCCAGGACGAAGGTTTCGATACGATGGAAGCCAATCGGCGTCTCGGCTTTGCCGAGGATGAGCGCGTTTATGATGTCGCGGCGAACATGCTGACGCTGTTGGGCTACAGCAAAGTCAAGCTGATGACGAACAATCCCGACAAGGTGCGCGCGCTTCAGAAAGCGGGCATCGAGGTGGTCGAACGCGTGCCGCACAGCTTTCCCGACAACATCCACAATCGCGATTATCTGCGCGTCAAGGCGACTAAGGGCGGGCACTTGCTTTAAGAACTTGCTGCCATGCACATTACCGTAAGTCGAGCAGGCGACGATCATGTCGCGGAGTGGGGAGAGGGCCGGCGGCGCTGCGCGGTCGGCCGCGGCGGCGTCGCAAAGAAAGTGCGCGAAGGCGACGGCATCACGCCGACCGGCGACTGGCCACTGCGCCGCGTGCTCTATCGCGCCGATCGCTTGAACGCACCGCGCTGTTTACTGCCAGTCTCGGCGCTTGCTCCCGATGACGGCTGGTGCGAGCAACCAGACGACCCCGACTACAATCGCCTCGTCAAGCTGCCGCACCGCGCGAGCGTCGAATCCATGTGGCGAGCCGACGCGCTCTACGACGTCGTGCTCGTCGTCGGCTACAACGATGCGCCCGTCATTCCCGGTCTCGGCAGCGCGATCTTTGTTCATCTTGCGCGCGCCGGATTTTCTCCGACCGCGGGCTGCGTCGCCATGGTGCTCCCCGATCTTCTTGCAGCGCTTGCGCAGCTGACGCCTGAGGACCGGCTGATCGTGCGCGCTTAAGCCGTGCGTTCTCCAAAGATCGCTTTGCCGATACGCACATGCGTCGCACCGAAGCGGATCGCTGTCTCGAAGTCTCCGCTCATGCCCATGCTCAGACAGGACAGGCTGCACTCGTTGGCGAGTTTCTTCAGCAGGGCGAAATGAAGCGCCGGCTCCTCGCTGACAGGCGGAATGCCCATCAGCCCAACAATCGGCAGCTTCAGCTCATCGCGGCACGATCTGACGAAATCAGCCGTATCTTTCGGCGCGATGCCGGCCTTTTGCGGTTCCTCGCCGGTGTTCACTTCCACAAACAGCTTCAGCGCCTTGCCGCGCGGCCGCTTGCTCAGTTCTTCTTTCAGCGCCTCGGCTAGGCGCGGCCGGTCAAGCGAATGGATCGCATCGAAGAGGTCAAGCGCCTCGCGTACCTTGTTGGTTTGCAATGGGCCCACCAGATGCAACTCGACACCCGCATATTCCGCTTGCAGCGGCGGCCATTTCGCTTTGGCCTCCTGGACGCGGTTCTCGCCAAAGATGCGGTGGCCCGCTTCCAGGACTGGGACGATGCGCTCACGGCCATGCCCCTTGGCCACGGCGACGAGGCTGGTGTCGCCTGCGGGCGCAAGCGCGGCCGCTCGCGCCTTCTCGATGCGGGCGAGAACGGTCTTGAGATTCTCCGCCGGATTTAACGATATGGTCTCTGTTTGGGAGGTCACGGCATGAGTTCGGCTTTGCGTCGCGGCAGGCTAGCAAGGGCAGCAGGCGCTCTCAATGCAAGGACTGCATCCGGCCGTCTGCCGTCGCTCATACTGATGACCGACGAAAAGCGCACCCCCGATCCGTTGAAGTCGGCCCTCGCTCTTCCACCCGGTGCGGCGATCATCTTGCGCCACCGCAATCCGAAACTGCGCGCCGAGCTTGCCCATGAATTGGCAAAGCTTGGACGCCAACGCGGCCTCAGCCTTCTCATTTCCGATGATGCATGTCTCGCCTCCCGTGTGCACGCCGATGGACTGCATCTGCCGGAAGCTCACGCCCGCCAGGCCGCGCATTGGCGCGCGTTGCATCCTCTCTGGCTGATCACTGCCGCGGCCCATTCGGCCCGCGGAATTTCCGTCGCGGCGGCATGTAGAGCCGATGCCGCGATCTTAGCGCCGGTTTTCCCGACCTTGAGCCATGAAGGCCGCGCATCGCTCGGTGCCGTTCGCTTTCGCCTGATCGCCTTGCGCTCGACAATTCCCGTGTACGCGCTCGGCGGCGTCAATACCGATACGGTCGGCCGGCTTAAGGATGCTCCGCTCGCCGGCATCGCCGGCATTGACGGGCTCATTGGGGATTAGAGCGTGTAGGACAGCGTCAGGAATCCCGCATTCAAGTCGAGCGATGGCGAGCCGTTGAAGAACGTGCCCGCGCTGCGGCGATAATTGTGCCATTGCCAGCCGAGCGTCAGCTGCATGTTCGCATTGATCCGGTAACCCCCCGCCACCTGATAACCCGTAATCTCGAAATCGACCGGCCCGTTGGCGTCGGCGTTGGAGAATTCCGCCCCCAAGAGCCAGGAGCCTTTTTCGGCCATCGCCGACACATGCACCAGATGCGAGCTCGCATTGCTGCGCGCCTGTTCGACGCTGAGCAGATAGGCGTTCGTGCCGCGATAGGCGCCGCCGAGCGATAGTTTGATGTCGGACACCGTGTAGGCCAACTGTGCGCCGAGCGCCCAATCGTAAAGGTTCTCGAATCCGGGTGTGCGATTTTTCAGCCGGCCATGCGCGTAAGCTGCGGACAGCCCGAGGGCAACGTTCGAAAAATAACCCGTGTAGCTCGCGGCGACTTCCCACAGCGAATGCTGCTGATCGGGGTCGTCGCTCGGATTTCCGGTAAAGGGCAGCGGGCTTCGCAGGGTGTTCGGTGTGAACGATGCGCCCACCTGAATCCCGAGAAGGCGAGGGCTCACATAGTTGATCTTCGCGTAATTCGATGAACTCTGCACGCTTGTCACCAGCGGGAAGATGTCCGTGAAATCCTTGCGTAGCGGCGGACGGCGGAACAACGAAACGCTGTGCGTCTCCAGACTGACGCTCTCGTCGACGATCGGACCAACGAGGCCCAGCGCATAACCGGCGCCGTCTTGTTGGCCGATGTCGACACGGCCAAATCCGGTTTGCGCAAAGAGGTAGGCTCGCTGAACCGTGTCGTTGCCGTAATTGTCGCCCGATAGCTCGTCGTGATACAGCAGGAAATCCCCGCGCGCGCCAAGCACGATTCCCGTGTCGAGAGTCCTCTGTATACGGATATTCCCTTGCGCGACCGCGCTTACCCCGCTGCTGTCGTTACCGTTGGGCGTTGCGGGCCCGGCGCTGCTGGAAGTTGTGAAGAGCGCGCCCGCAGCCGTTCCGCCGAGCCGGATCTCGTAATTGTCGAATTCCCACTGTGGCGGTTCGAGCGCCAGCGCGTCGCCTATCCGTTGCGCCAACTCTGCCGCGCGCAAAGGTGTGATCGCCAAGATGAACCCGGCCGCAATCGCGGCGAAACGCGGCATTGCTCTGTGCATTATCCCTCTTTCGCAGGTGTTTCGCCGCTTTTTGGCAATCCTGCAACCGGGCTTATCACGCCGAGGCCAAACGCATGAAGACGGCTTGCGTTGCGCCGTTTGTTCGTGCCCACTATAAATCCCGATGGCCCCGCGGGTTACGGGCGCTCAACGATGAACGGAATGTTGCGATGCGAGTAAGGTTTGCGCTTGCTGCGTGTGTATTGGTGTTCGCCGCACAGGAGCCTGCGTTTGCGGCAAGCTGCGGCAAAGGAATGTTGTGGCCTTATGTCCGCAATCCCGGCGACTGTTTGACTGATGCGGAGCTGAAAGCAGGTCAAAGCGGCGTCTACAACGGGCCCGTCAACACCAATCCCGACATCGGCAGCATTCGTGTCGAAAAGCCCGTTCAGAATACCGTTACCGCGACTCCACCTGCCGCAACCACGCCTGCCGCATCGACGCCTGCTGCAAATGCGGCACCGGCGCGTCCTTTGGCTACGGCACCCGCGAGGAGCGTTACCAGCACCTCTCCCAACGGGGTGCGTACCAATCTCGCAAGCATTCCGCGCAATCAAAACGTGGCTTGTCACAAAGGCCTGTTGTGGCCGTTCAAACGTGAGCCCGGCGATTGCCTGACTACGACGGAAAGAGAAAGCGGACAGACCGGCGTCTTTGGCGGCGGTACTGGCGTCGTGGAGGCAAGTGCAGTCACTGCTTCTGCGACTACGACGGCGAGTGCTGGACCGGCCGCCGCGCCAACCGTTGGCGCACCGCCTGCGGCAAAGGGACCTGCCACGGTGAGCGCCGACACGGCGCCGCCGGTGGAGACCTGCCACAAAGGCCTGCTCTGGCCTTTTGTGAGACGGGCAGGCGATTGTCCGACGGCCGCAGAGAAGGGGCGGGGGCAATAGCCCCGCAAATTCTTGGCGTTGCGTAGCTAAGGGACCGCCAGTATAAGCCGGAACGGGCGGGGGGGAGTGCGGCTTCAGCGGTCCGGCGCGATTGGACCATGGCCGCTATCACACGACTCATAGGGACGGTGCGATGCGTATTCTTGTGATTGCTGTCTGCGCCCTGCTTCTGGTCGCCTGCGGAGCCCGCCGGGACGATGTCTCCACGAGCACCAGCGGGGGCCGTTCGTTTTTCCATCCTTTCCGTCCCTCTGCTGCAGCCCAGGCCACCGCCAATCAGCCGCAATTGGGCGTCAATAGCTTCCTCTGGCGCGCGACTTTGGACACGCTCAATTTCATGCCGCTGTCCTCAGCTGACCCGGTCGGCGGCGTGGTCATCAGCGATTGGTACGCGGCGCCCGATAAGCCCGACGAGCACATGAAGATCACCGTCTACATCCTGGACCGGCGGCTGCGCGCGGACGCGGTCAAAGTCTCAGTGTTCCGGCAAGTGCGCGGTGCCACCGGCTGGAGCGACGCTCAGACAAATCCGGACACCGGCATCAAGCTCGAGAACGCCATTCTCGCGCGCGCCCGTGAGCTTCGCCTCGCCTCGGCCCAGTAGCGTCCCTTCCAAAAAGCAACTCTTTCCTGTGACGCTTGGCCGAAGCGTCCGCGGGCGATAAGACTTGGCCGGATAACAGAGGGATCGTCGTGGCGCGCTACAACGCCAAGGAATCGGAAAAGCGCTGGCAGGCGGAGTGGGCCTCCCGCGACGTCTTTCACGCCGCCAACGAGTCCGCGCTGCCGAAGTGCTACGTGCTTGAGATGTTCCCCTATCCCTCAGGCCGCATCCACATGGGTCATGTGCGCAATTACACCATGGGCGACGTCATCGCCCGCTTCAAGCGCGCGCAAGGTTTCAATGTGCTTCATCCGATGGGCTGGGACGCGTTTGGGCTGCCTGCGGAAAACGCCGCGCGCGACAAAGGCGTGCATCCTCGCGAATGGACCTATGCAAACATCGCTGCCATGCGCGAGCAGCTCAAAAGCATCGGGCTCGCCATCGATTGGAGCCGCGAGTTCGCGACCTGCGATCCTTCCTATTATGCGCGCCAGCAGCGGCTCTTTCTCGATTTCTTCCGCATGGGGCTCGTCTATCGCGCCGAAGCGGATGTGAACTGGGATCCCGTCGATCACACGGTTCTCGCCAACGAACAGGTCATCGAAGGCAAGGGCTGGCGTTCAGGCGCACCTGTCGAAAGGCGCAAGCTGTCGCAGTGGTTTTTCAAAATCACCGCGTTTGCCGACGACCTTCTGAGCGGCCTCGATCGTCTTGAGCGTTGGCCCGAAAAAGTCCGCATCATGCAGAAAAATTGGATCGGACGGTCCGAGGGCCTGCGCTTTTCGTTTGCGGTCGACAATGCGCCTGTCGATCCGATCGAAGTGTTCTCCACTCGACCCGATACCATTTTCGGCGCGAGCTTCATCGCGCTTTCGCCCGACCATCCCTTGACCGAGCAGTTGGCGGCCAAGGATCCCAAACTCGCGGCCTTCGTTGCCGAGTGCCGCAAGGGCGGCACCGCGGAGGAAGCGATCGAGACCGCGGAAAAGCTCGGCTACGACACGGGCATCAAGGCGCTTCATCCCTTCGACAGCGCGTGGAAGCTGCCGGTCTATGTTGCCAATTTCGTGCTGATGGCCTATGGCACCGGCGCGATCTTTGGCTGTCCTGCGCACGACCAGCGCGACCTCGATTTCGCGCGCAAATATCGCCTCCCGGTTCTGCCCGTGGTAATACCGGAGAATCCCGATCCGAAGACCTTCACCATCGGAACCGAGGCCTATGTCGGCCCGGGACGTCTGGCCAATTCACGTTTCTTGGACGGCCTCGATGTCGAATCGGCCAAAGCCGACGTGGCGCGCCGCCTCGAAGAAGCGGGCAGTGGGCAGCGCACGATCCATTACCGCCTTCGCGATTGGCTGGTCTCGCGGCAGCGTTATTGGGGCTGTCCTATTCCCGTCGTGCACTGCCGAACTTGTGGCGTTGTCCCCGTGGCCGAGTCCGATTTGCCGGTCGTGCTTCCCGATGACGTGAAATTCGACGCACCCGGCAACCCGCTCGAGCATCATCCGACCTGGAAGCACACCGCCTGTCCCAAGTGCGGCGGACGCGCCCTGCGCGAGACCGATACCTTCGACACCTTCGTCGACTCTTCGTGGTATTTTTCCCGCTTCACCGACTCCAAGGCCGAGGCGCCCGTCAACCCGGATGCGGCGGCGTATTGGATGCCTGTCGATCAATATATCGGCGGCGTGGAGCACGCGATTCTGCATCTGTTGTATGCGCGATTCTTCACGCATGCGATGCACAAGAGCGGTTATGTGCGGGTTGATGAACCCTTCGCGGGCTTGTTCACCCAAGGCATGGTTTGCCACGAGACGTATCAAAACGGAAACGGCGCCTGGGTGGAGCCGGCCGAAGTGGAAAAGCGCGACGGCCGTGTTCTTTATCGCGGTACGGACATTCCGCTCACTGTCGGGCCGTCCGAGAAAATGTCGAAATCGAAAAAGAACGTCGTGGCGCCCGAACCGATCATTGATGCGTTCGGCGCCGACACCATCCGCTGGTTCATGCTCTCCGACACGCCGCCCGAACGCGACATCGAATGGACGCAGGAAGGCGCTGAAGGCTGTTGGCGCTTCGTTCAACGGGTGTACCGCCTCGTGACCGAGGCCGAAGGATTGCCGCCTCCTGGCGCCAGACCGCCCGACACTGCCGAAGGCGCAGCCCTCGAATTGCGCCGCGCCACGCATCGCGCCATCCAGGCCGCCACCGAGGATCTCAATGCGCTCCGCTTCAACCGCGCGGTGGCGCAGGTTTACACGCTTGCGAACGCAATCCAGGCCGCGGGCGAGGTCGACCCCGCGGTGAGACGCGAGGCCCTGGAGGCGCTCGTGCTGCTGGCCAGTCCGATGATGCCGCATCTCGCCGAAACCTGCTGGGAAGCCCTCGGCTACCGGAGCCTTGTTTCGTCCGCCCGTTGGCCGTCAGCCAACAAGAAATTGGTCATCAGCGACACCGTCACCATCGCAGTGCAGGTCAATGGCAAGCTTCGCGGCGACATCACGATTCCCCGCGATGCCGATGAGGAAACCGCGAAGGCGGCGGCGCTGGGACTTGACTCGGTGCGGCGTATGCTTGACGGCAAGGCGCCGCGGCGCATCATTGTGGTGCCCGGCCGCATCGTGAATCTGGTGGTGTGATGACGCGTATCGCTGTTGTCGTTCCGGCCGTGTTGCTTGCCGCTTGCGGTTTTCAGCCGCTCTACGGCGACACTTCTGCCGGCAATAATGTCGGGGCGACGCTCTCAACTGTCTATGTCGAGCAGATCTCCGATCGAGTCGGTTACGAGCTGCGCAATGATTTGCTCGATCGTCTGGACGCGAACGGCAGTGCGACCAGCGCGCGCTATCGGTTGAGGCTTAATCTCGTGGAAAAGGAAGACCCCGTTGTCTTCCAGCCGAACACCAACATCACGCGCTACAATTATACGCTGACCGCACATTACGATCTCATGCCGACGGCCGGCACCGATGCGGTGAAGAGCGGGGACGTCACTGCGTTCGCCGCATACAACGTTGCGGCGGCGCCCTTCCTCTACGCCACCGTCACCGCACAGCGCGATGCCAAGAATCGCGCCGCCAATGAAATCGCCGAGCGCATCAAGACCGAACTTGCAGTCTACTTGCGCCAGGTCGCGCAAGAGACGAGGTAAGCTCGCGATGGAGATCAAATCCAGCGCGGCCGATCGCTTCGTGGCGCGCCCGCCGGCGGATCTCCTCGCCGCTCTTGTCTATGGACCCGATCAGGGCTTGGTTCGTGAGCGGGCCGCCGCCTTGGCAAAGAGCGTCGTGCCGGATTTGAATGATCCTTTCCGCGTGGCCGAGCTTGTCGAAGGGGCGCTCGAAACCGATCCCGCGCGTCTGTGGGACGAAGCCGCCGCGCTCTCCATGATCGGAGGACGCCGCGTGGTGCGCGTGAGAGGCGCCGGCAACGCCCTTGCCGATCTGTTCAAGCGTTTTCTTGCAGCACCGCCCGGCGACGCGTTGATCATCGTGGAGGCGGGTGACCTGGCCAAAAGTGCGGCCTTGCCGAAACTGTTCGGCGCCGCCGAACACGCCGCCGCCATTCCTTGCTATCTCGATAACGCGCGCGACCTCGAAGAGGTGGTGCGCGACCACCTGAAGGCGCAAGGACTCGCGATCGAGGAGGGCGCACTCCACTACATTGTTGCGCGACTGGGCTCGGATCGCGGTGTGACGCGGTCGGAATTGGAAAAGATCGCGCTCTACGCGCTGGGTGAAAAGATGGTCACCGAAGAGCACGTCGCAGCAATCATCGGCGATGAGTCGGAACTGCGCGTGGAAGAAGCCCTCGATGCTGCCGGCGAAGGCGATTACGTGCGTCTCGACAAGCGGCTATCGCAGCTATGGGCCGTCGGCATGTCGCCGGTCGGCGTGCTGCGCCAGGCAATGACTCATTTCCAGCGCCTGCTGATGCTGCGCGCGGAGGCAGATGAAGGCGGCAATGTCATAGCCGTGATCAAAAGGTCTCGGCCGCCTGTGCATTTTTCGCGCGAAAAATCCCTCACCGCTCAAGTCTCGCGCTGGTCGATCGCGCGATTGGAACAGGCTCTGGATCAGCTTTATGAAGGCGAGGATCTGGTAAAAACTACGGCTGTTCCAGGGGAGGCCGTTTGCAGCCGCGCGTTGTTGTCGGTGGCCGCTCTTTCCGGCGCCGGGTACTGACCGCGATGCTGAAGGTCCGCATCATCCCTTGCCTCGATGTCAAGGACGGCCGCGTCGTGAAGGGAGTCAATTTCGTCTCCTTGCGCGACGCCGGTGATCCCGTCGAGCAAGCCATGATCTATGACGCCGCCGGTGCCGACGAGCTTTGTTTTCTCGACATCACCGCGAGTCACGAAAAGCGCCCGATTCTGCTGGATGTGGTGCGCCGTACTGCCTCTGCCTGCTTCATGCCGCTGACCGTCGGCGGCGGCGTGCGCAGCGTCGATGATATTCGCGCTTTGCTGCTGTCGGGCGCGGATAAGGTTTCGATCAACACTGAGGCCGTGCGCAGGCCCGATGTCGTCCGCGAAGGGGCCGAGAAATTCGGCAGCCAATGCATTGTCGCGGCTATCGACGCCAAGCGCGTGAACGGCCGCTTCGAAGTATTCACCCATGGCGGCCGCAACGCCACCGGTCTCGATGCCATCGCTCATGCGGTCAAGCTGACCGAATATGGCGCCGGCGAGATTCTTCTCACCTCGATGGACCGCGACGGCACCAAGTCGGGCTACGACCTTGAGCTGACGCGCGCGATTGCCGATGCGGTACCGGTGCCGGTGATCGCTTCAGGCGGCGTGGGCTCGCTCGATGATCTTGTTGACGGCGTCATCGAAGGCCGCGCCAATGCGGTGCTTGCCGCTTCGATCTTCCATTTCGGCGAAGCGACAATTCACGATGCCAAGGCGCACCTTGCGGCGCGCGGCATTTCCGTCCGTCTGTAGGTTAGGAGACTAACGCCGCCCGGCGGTGGCAGTGGCGGCCAAGGCGGCGCCGGAACCGGCAGGTGCGGGCGAGTCGTCGCCTCCCGCTTTTGGCTTTGCCAGCTGGCGAACCGGAGTTGTCACACCGACGCTTTGCAGATTCTCGGTTTGATTGTTCAGCGACAGGCCCAGAAATTCAACACCGATGCCGTCACCGTGGTGGCGTGCGACGCGCCCCGCACGATGGCCGATGAGGATGTGTTCACCAACCGGCGGCCTGAGGTCCGTGCGTACGGAGACTCCCGTCAAGGACATGTCCAGCACTTCGCAGCGTATCTGTTCGCCGCTCGAGCGCGTGAAGTGAGTATAGCTTCCCGATACCGCTTCGACGCGATCATGGCGTCTGAGGTCGCTATCGCCAAGCAGATGGCGATTGATTTCCAAGGTAAGCTGGTCGGCGAGTTTCTCACGCTTTTGCGGCGAGCATGAAAACGTCATCACGAAGCCGCCGTCATCGCTGCGCACGATCGGACCTTCGAATCGACCGAGGCTTTCAAGATAGATGACGACCCGTCCCATCGGCTCTTGCTTCAGCTCGCAAACAACCGATGCGTCGCCCGGCGAAATATCGCGGACGGTGCACATCGCCTCTTCCTGGGTAGCGGGGACGTAAAGCCTGCCGGTTATCGAAATATTCACGCGCCGGAAACGCCGGCGTTCCGCAGACGCCCGCTCAATGATCTTCTGACCCGCTTGGCTGATCGGGTTTCGCTCCGAACTCATGCGCAAATAGTCCGTTCGCCGTTCAAACCGCAGGCTATCGCCATAGTGTTGAACAAAGGGTTTACGAGGCACCACCGGCACTTAACTATAAGTTTCGTCCGGGCGTTAACGCTGTCCTTCCGGGAACCTTTTTCTGGGCGTATGGTTGTAGAGCAGTGGATGGGAGCTTCGCAGTGACCCAATCGAAAAAGCCTGTCGTCGTGCTGTTGGTGATCGGTGCAGCGGCGCTCATGGGTTCCGCCGCCGCGCAGCCGCTTTCGGGCCCTCTCAATTACAACGTCAAAACCATGACGTTCGAATCATGGTGTCAGGAAACGCAGCGCTATGCGGCAGATCGCTGTGTTGCGCGTCGTCCCGCCGACGTGAAGGCGTTCGAGGACTATCGAGCGGCCGTCGAACGTTACGAGCTGCAATACCTGAAACAGGTTCAGCGCGATCGCGAGACGAGAGAAAACATCAACCGCGATCCTGCCCAGGCTGTCAGAGGCCGCCAGGACTCGACGCCCTAGCGCCGCTTCAGAACATCGATTCGGGGCAAGCAAACGCTGCGCCGGCGGCGGCAATGATGGCCGCGAAGTCCTTCCCGCCGTCGAACTGCAACGTGTCCTCCGCCGCAGAGTTTTTCACCAGACGCAGATGCGATCCGCGTGACGCACTACGCCGGCCGATTGACGGCGGGGGCGGTGGGGGAGGCGGCGGCGGCGGTGAAGGGGGATGCTGCTCCGTCTGAGTTTCGCCCTCGCGGATCAGCGAACCATGAACCAAGCGTTCGAAGCTGATGCAGCGACATACCAGCGGAGCAATATCGGTCAGGATTTGCGCCACGCCGAGGAAGCGGTCAGGAGCTTGGCCGCCGAAGCGGATCGGCATCAAAACCGTTTCGATTTCCACCATGCGGCAATCTTCGCTGGCACCGATCGAATGCAGGCACAGCGGCGAAGACTCGGCCAAGGCCTGACGCATCAGCTTGTCGAGGCGTATGCGGCTGTCCGCATCCCAAGGCGCAAGGAAATCGCGGCCCCGCAGCTCTCCGCCGTAGCGGTCGCAGAGCGTCGTTCCGGCGAGCCGATAAGTGAACGTCCCTTGACGCCCGTCGAGCAGGAAGACGAAGGGCAACAGGCGCTTCAGCGCCTTGGGGTCGATGTCGGATTGGTCCGGGCTGGTGCGGCCGTGACGGATGAGGCTCCAATAGCCGACCGCAAAATGACTGTTTCTGTGTTTCATAACCGTAGTCCTGCTCTGCCACCCCTGTTTCAGCTTGACCCAGATGCGGTCTTTGAGAGGGTGCCTTGAGCGGACAACAGCGAAACCCATGCCAATCTCGAAAAGCAGGATAGCGAACGAATAAATCACAATGAATATAAAGACTTACCGTCCAGACGCCTGTGGTCTGGATGCTGTTTTACCGACTAGCGTCGTCCGAAAAGGGGAAAGTCGGAAAGCAGCGGCGTCAGAACGATGCCGGCGGCAAACCCGCCGATGTGAGCCCACCACGCCGTCCCTGCCATGCCGGGCTGCGCGGTGATCGCGCTGAACAACTGCAGAATGAACCAGAAGCCAACCACATAAATTGCGGAAATCTTGGTCGGATAGAGCAGAAACCCGAGCGGAATAATCACTCGGACGCGCGCCCGAGGATAAATCAGAACATAGGCTGCAAGCACACCCGATATCGCGCCGGAGGCCCCTACCATCGGTACGGCCGCGTCGGGTTCAGCAAAGGCTTGGCCAAAGATCGCCGCCACGCCGGCCGCCAGATAGAAAACGAAATAGCGCGTATGGCCCATGGCATCTTCGACGTTGTTTCCGAAAATCCAGAGGTAAAGCATGTTGCCGCCGAGATGCAGCAAGCCGCCGTGCAGGAACATCGAGGTGAACACCGTGAGCCACTGTCCGGAGGACGTGCGATTGAAGAAATATCTCGGAGTAAACCCGAACGCATAGATCGCAGCTTCACCGCCTTGCTCGCCCAAGGACGCTTGCCAAAAGAACGTCGCGACGCAGGCAAAAATCAAAAACCACGTAACGACCGGCGTCAGCCGTGCCGGATTGTCATCCCCTATTGGGATCATGTCTCAAAATCTCCACGCCGTATCGCAGCGCTCAGTGCGTACGAGGCCCACCTTCATTGTCCGATTTTTGCGCGCGAAAGACCTCTATCCTGAAGCCTCGCACAAAGTGGAGCCTTTACGGAATGTGCGCCGATGGCAGCCCGATGTCCTAGGAATAACGGAATTGGCTGTTGTAAACGCGCACGACGTGATCGCGCCTATTCTTCAACCGCGTGGCTTCTTCATGAAGGCCGGCGCGTCGGGCAGCTTCGATTGCTCCGGCAAAATGGGCGCAGGCCTGTTCGTAGCAGTCTTTGGCGCCGCGAAGCTTGGCTTCATACATCGCTTCATGAGCGGCTTCCGCAAGCGCTTCGAGCCGCACCATGTCGACTCGGGCGGTGATTCCCGCCTCGTTCGAAGCGGTCGCCGATGGCGATTTCCCGCGTGAACGCATTCGCCACCGCCGCCACCATGTCCGAAGCGTCATGAACAACTCCAGCGCCCGAAATTTGACCGGGAGTTTAGAACGACAGCCGCGTGCTTACCAATACGAAGTCGTCGGCTCGCCCGCTTCGGCGCACAATTTTGAGCTTTGGCTTGTGTGTCTATTGTTCTATGGCCAATGTCCTCTTCCCGGAACAAGCGTGCCTAACGTGCGTAACCGGCCGTGGTTGGGGTGTCGAGAGCGACCGTCGATGGTGTTTCTTCAGGACTTGCGCCCCGCGCGGGAACCGTTTCTCCGCGCACCGGCCTCGGTGATTTGGCTCATCGGCCTGTTGTTGGTCACGCACCTTGCACGAGTCTGGGCGCCGCCGCCCTGGCCTGAGACCATCCTGTTGCACTACGCATTCATCCCCGCGCGCTATTCGAGCACCGCTCTCGCCGTTCAGGGTTTGCCTCCTGCGAGCCTCTTCGAGCTCATGGGGAACTTCGTCACCTATATGTTGCTCCACGGCAATTTCGCCCACGTCGGCATCAACAGCCTCTGGCTTCTTGCCTTCGGCCCCCTGGTTGCCCGCCGGCTTCAGCCCATCAGATTCGTTCTATTCTTCGTCGTTTGCGGAATTGCTGCCGCCGCCACCCATCTCGTCGTCTACTGGGGCGCGGCCGAGGAAGTGGTTGGAGCTTCCGGCGGAGTATCCGGGCTGATGGCTGCTGCCATGAGGATCATGTATGGACGCCTCTATTACAGCGATGCTGGAGCCGGACCGGCACGCTTGGCGCCGGTTTTCTCAAAGCCGATCATTGGCTTCACCGCCATCTGGATCATTGCCAACATCGTCGGCGGCGTCACCGGGTTGGGCGTTACCGACGACGCCACTGTGGTCGCCTGGGTCGCGCATCTGGGCGGCTATTTCGCGGGTTTATTCGCCATCGGCCTCTTTGATCGCTCCGGCCGGCCGGCGCCGGAGCCGCGGCCGGTCCTGCCAACGGACAGTTGATTGGACAGGCAAGAACAGGCTTACCTTTGTTCCCTGGATTGCGCGCTTCGTTCGTGGAAGCGGAGCGCTCCGCCATGAAAGGATGCTCCATGCGGCGACTTGGACTTTCGCTCACCGGTCTCTTTCTTGCCGGTCTCGTCGTCTCGGCGGGCACCGCGGACAGTCAGGTCCGCGCGAATAAGGCGGTGCTGGGCGCGTGGGGCGTCGACCTCTCGGGCATGGACAAATCGATTTCGCCAGGCGACGATTTCTTTCGCTACGTGAATGGCGGCTGGTTCGATCACGCGGTGATTCCGTCCGACCGCACCGCGACCGGATCCTTCGTCGATCTCGACGTTCAAAGCGAAGACCGCTTGCGCGGCATCCTCAACGATCTCGAAGCCCGCAAGGATTCCTTGACCGTTGATGAGAAGAAGGTTCGCGACCTTTATCATTCCTATGTCGACACCGATCGCGTCGAACAGCTCGGCCTTGCGCCGGCCGCCAAGGACTTGGCGCTGATTGCCGCACTGAAGACCCACGATGACGTTGCCCGTATCATGGCTTCCCCGCTCATCGGGGCTCAAAGTCTTTTCAGTCTGCGCGTCGGCGTCGATGACAAGAATCCCAACGCCTATGCCGTGTTCCTCCGCCAGTCGGGCCTCGGCCTTCCCGACCGCGATTATTATTTGCGCGACGAAAAAGGCATCGTGGCGGCGCGTGAGGCCTATCGCCCTTACATCGCGACGATGTTGCGCTTAGGCGGGATTGCCGGCGAGAACGCGAAGGCGGAGGCGATATTCAAGCTTGAGACCGAAATCGCCAAGCTCCATTGGTCGCGCGTCGAACGCCGGGACGCCGACAAGACCTACAACCCCATGGCCGTTTCGGAGCTCCAGCGTTTCGCACCCGACTTTCCCTGGGCCGCGTTCCTGCGCGAAGGCGAAATCACCAATCCTCCAGGCCGCGAACGCGGCGTGATCGTTTCGGAAAAGACTGCATTTCCGCAGCTTGCATCGCTGTTTGCGCAAACGCCCGTCGAGGTCTGGCGCGACTATCTTACCTTCCATTATCTCTCGGGACATGCCGCCTATCTGCCCAAGCGTTTCGACGATGCCCGCTTCGAGTTCTACGGCAAAGTGCTCGGCGGTCAGCGTGAGCAGCTCGCTCGCGAGAAACGCGGCGTTCGCTTCGTCAGCGGCGAAATGGGCGAAAACCTTGGCCGCCTCTATGTGGCCCGCTATTTCCCCGCCGACGCCAAGGCGAAAGCTCAAGAGCTCGTCCGCAATCTGCTGGATGTCTACCGGCAGCGCATAGAGACCGCCGATTGGATGTCGCCAGCGACGAGACAAAAGGCGCTGGAAAAGGTCGCAAGCTTCAGCGTCAAGATCGGCTATCCGGACAAGTGGCGCGACTACTCGAAGCTCGAAGTGAAGCCGGATGACCTGCTCGGCAATGAATTGCGCGGCTCGCAGTTCGAATGGAATCGCCGCCTTGCCCGTCTCGACCAGCCGGTCGACCGCGGCGAGTGGGGCATGTCGCCGCAAACCGTGAATGCCTATTACGAGTCGTCGCTCAATGAGATCGTTTTCCCCGCTGCGATCTTGCAGCCGCCATTTTTTGATCCCAACGCGGACGATGCCGTGAACTACGGCGGCATCGGCGCGGTGATCGGCCACGAGATCAGCCACGGCTTCGACGACCAGGGCAGCAAATACGACGCCAAGGGCGTGCTGCAAAATTGGTGGACCGCGGACGACCGCAAGAACTTCGACGCCCGTACCGCCTCGCTGGCCAAGCAGTTCAACACTTACAGTCCGGTCCCCGGCCTCTTCGTGAATGGCCAGATGACGCTCGGCGAGAACATTGCCGACCTCGCAGGCCTGACTGTCGCACAGGCGGCTTATCATCTGTCGCTCAAGGGCAAACCGGCGCCTGTGCTCGATGGGTTCACGGGCGATCAGCGTCTTTTCCTCGGCTACGCTCAAGTCTGGCGCTACAAGGCGCGAGAAGAAACGGCCCGCCAGCGCGTGCTGTCCGACCCGCATAGCCCGCCGGAATTTCGCATCAGCGGCACTGTGCGCAATGTCGATGCCTGGTATGACGCCATGGGGATCAAGCCCGGCGATAAACTTTATCTGGCGCCGCAGGACCGGGTTCACCTCTGGTAACCCTACCGTTTATTCATGTCCCACGGGGACTTAGCCTTTCGCTTGCCTTGCTCGCACGCGCGCGTTAACGGTGGCGCCGACAGAGCCTGGGGGCCTGCTGGACAGTCGGGAACGGCCTGCTGCGGAGCCTAGGAGGCTCGCACGCCCCAAGCGGTTGACGAACATGGTGGAGATTCAATGACGCAAGTTGCCAATCAACGCGTAGTCACGCGCGGGCGCAGCTTCAAAAGCTGGTTCAGCATAAACACTGCGCTGCGGGCGCTTCTCGTTGTTGCCCTGCTGTTTGCCGGCGGCGTCATGGCCCTTGTCGGTGAACGCCTGATTGGCGGCGGCGCCGGCGCGCCCAATGAGACCCGGGTAACGACCTTCCAGGATTGGCGCGTGATTTGTCCTCCCTATACCCCCACGACGCCGGCTTGCGCGCTCACGCTCGACGTTCTGCGCGACACCGGCGGCGTCCTCATGACCGTTTCGATGCTCGATCCGTCGCCGGCGAACGCCCAGCCGTCGCTTTCGCTTACAGTTCCCCACGGTGTGGCCTTGGACTCCGGCATCGGATTCTCCATCGGTACCGAACCGATGCGTGTCCGTCCGTATGAAACCTGCACCAACGCGGGCTGTATTGCCCTGGTTACTGTGGATGCCGACACCTTGCGCTCTCTCTCCGGAAATATGGGCGGTCAAGTTGTCCTCGCCGTTCCCGGCAATCCGCAGCCGGTCACCATTCCGTTTTCGCTGCGCGGCTTCGGAGATGGCTATGCTGAGCTGGTCAGGGCAAAAGGGCGACGCACGGCACGTTTGGGTTTCCTCGGCCTCTAATCCAGCGGCCGAAACTAAGGGTGAAACTGATGTCTCAACTTCACTTCGCGACCGCGCTTCTTGCGCCGGTTTTCCTCGCGGCTGCTACTGCGGCCGCGGCGGCACCCGCCCCAGCCCCCCAACCCGCGCCTGCGGTAGAAGCACCCGCGGCTGCTCCAGGCGCACCCGGGGCGGCTGCCCCGGGCGCACCAGCGGCCCCCCCTCAGTTTTCCGTCAACACGCCCGTGGGCGATTGGGCGGTTCGCTGCGCTCAAACCACGGTAAAGAGCCCCGCTCCGTGCGATGTGATCCAGCTCGCCGTCAATCAAGACAAACAGCGCATCATGAGCTTTTCACTCGCTTACGTGCCTTCGCGTGATGCCTATGCGATGCAGGTCATTGTCCCGCCGGGCGTCGCTCTTGCCAAAGGCATGAGCCTCGCGGCCGGGCAGCGCGCCTTGAACGGGGTGAAATACAATCGCTGCGAACGTGACGGTTGCTACGTCGAGATGTTGGTCGATGCACCCACCGTAAACGCTCTTGCTGGCGCAGGTGCAAAGACGCAAGTCACCATCGTTGGCTATGGCCAGAACAACGAAGTGCAATTGCCGATCTCGCTGACCGGCTTCACCGAGGCGCTCGACCGCATGAAGGGCTTGGCGCGCGAGCGCGCCATCGCCATACCTGCTGGCACGCCGGTTCCACCGCCCTTGACGTCGACGCCGGCCGTTCCAGCGCCCGCGGCCGCGGTGCCGCCTCCCGCGCCTGGAAAAGCCCCGGCGGGAAAAGCCCCGGCGACCAAATAGGAAATCGCTATTGCTGTTGGGCGAGCGTGGCGCTGGGATCCTGCCAGCCGCCGCCCAACGCTTTGTACAGCGCGACGATGGCCAATAGCCGCTGCAACTTGGTCAGGCCGAGCTGATCGCGCGCCGAGTAGAGCTGACGCTGCGCGTCCAACACGTGAAGAAAATCGTCCACCCCTTCGCGATAACGCGCCTGCGCGATATTGAATGCCTGCTCGGATTGGTCCACCTGCTCGATCTGATAGGTTTCCTGTTCGCTTAGATTGGCAATCGCTCCGAGCGACGTTTCCACTTCCGAAAACGCCGTGATTGCCGCGCCGCGATAAGCGGTCAGCAACTCGTCTTCGCGTGCGCGCGCTTCGTCGGTCTGCGCTTCCCTGCGGCCGGCATCGAACACCGTTTGCGCCAGGGAGAGCCCGATCGAGAGGGCGCCGATTGGATTGGTCACCAGGCCGGCGAGTGTGCCGCTCGAAAG
>Ga0134122_10000532_pt1 | contig 25814 bp, 33 predicted proteins | sample KB302_FD_96461 | JGI IMG/M metagenome (GOLD analysis project Ga0134122, IMG submission 96461) | Terrestrial soil microbial communities without Nitrogen fertilizer from Kellogg Biological Station, Michigan, USA - KB3-0-2 | ecosystem: Environmental > Terrestrial > Soil > Unclassified ...
CCCTGCTCTGCGGACCGGCGGTACCACTTCAACGCTTCCTGATAGTCTTGCTGGACGCCCTGTCCATGCCGATACACCACACCGAGATTGTACTGCGCCTTTGCATATCCCTGGTCGGCTGCCTTGCGGTACCATTTCAACGCCTCCTGGTAGTCCTGCGAACCGCCTCGTCCCTTGTCATAGAACACGCTCAAATTGAACTGCGCTGATGGTTCACCCTGCTCCGCCGCCATGCGATACCACTTCAGCGCTTCCTGAACGTCTTGTGAAATCCCACGTCCCTTGTCATACAACACACCCAGATTGAGCTGCGCCGGCATATCGCCCTGCTCCGCCGCCTTGTGGTACCATTTCAGCGCCTCCCGGTAATCCTGCGGGACTCCTTGCCCTACCTCGTACATCATACCCAGATTGTTCTGCGCCCATGCTGATCCCTGCTCCGCCGCCTTGCGGTACCACCTCACAGCTTCCTGAACATTCTGTGGTGCGCCCTGTCCATGGCGATACATGACACCTACATTGAACTGTGCCCACACATGCCCCTGCTCCGCCGCCTTGCGGTACCATTTCAGCGCTTCCTGGAAGTCCTGCGTGACACCCTGTCCATGACGATACATCAACCCCACATTAAACTGCGCCGCTGCGTCCCCCTGTGCGGCCAGCGGCTGCCAGTGGTTCATTGCTTGAGCATAGTCACCACTCTCATACGCAGACAGCCCATCGCCAAAGGACCCTGCCGCTGCACGAGTCGCGCTAGCCACAACCAATAAAACCGAGACGAGAAAAAGCCGCATCCCACCCCTGATACTATCGTCTAGAATGGTTGCTATCGTGCGTTCCCTGCCGAGAACCTTCCGGCAGAATCCGCACTAACCTCTTCACATAGTGCCTCAGTCTCGCCTGGGTGTGAGGCTCGATCGATATATTTTCCACCGCAAACTCCTGTCCTCTCGACCATCGCACCACCGCTTCAGGAATCTCGATGTGTTGCTCATTCGGGAGCGTGACCGTTAACGACAGCGTTTCCCCTGGTCGCATGGGGAGATCACCGGAGAGACGCCACCCCGTACAGGAAAGATTCCAGACAGTCCCCTGTCCTTGAAAAGGGCCGACGCTGTAGGCCGCGGAGCAATACACCGGAAATCGTTGGAATGAGCGAATCGAGAAGGGCATGGGGTCCTCGCAAGGAGGCTCATTCTAGGAGTGGTGTGATGGAAGGTGCAAGGGGTGAACGGACCCGCCACCTGGTTGAAGAAGAAGTCGGGGAACCGTACACTTGCTCCCATGCCGCCTTCACCACTCGTTCGCTTCGGCACCTCGACCTGGACCTACGAAGGCTGGCAGGGTCAGGTATACCGGCGGCAATATGCCAAGAGCAGATTTGCCCAGGAGTGTTTGGGTGAATATTGCCAGTATCAGTACCACCATGAGCCACTATTCAGGACCGTGGGAAATGATGCGACGTTTTACCGCCCGCCGACCGCGAACCAGCTCCGGCGTTACCTGAACCAGATCCCCGAAGACTTTGAAATGTGTTGTAAGGTCTGGGAGGAAATTACGATCCCTTTCTACGCAAACCAGGCACGCTATGGCGTCAGGGCCGGGCAGCCGAATCCACGTTTTCTCGACGCAACAGTCTTTAACGATTTTATTCTCGCACCCTATCGGGAGGCGAAGTTCGAACCACATACTGGGCCATTCCTATTCGAGTTTCAACGCCATGGGATGTCCGCCGATGAATTTGCCGGCAGGCTCGATAAATTTTTCAGCCAGCTCCCGAAAGACTTTCGTTATGCCGTGGAGATCCGCAATGCAGGCCTGCTTGGTCCGCTCTACCAAGAAGTACTGACCCGGCGTGGAGTGGCCCACGTCTATAACCATTGGTCCTACATGCCGTCCCTGCTGGATCAACACCGGCGCATGGGGACATTCACAGCTCCTTTCACCATGCTGCGGCTGCTCACTCCCTTGAACATGTCCCATGAAGCGGCCAAGAAGCGGGCTCGCCCTATACCAAGATTGTCGGCGAGCTACCGGACATGAGGAAGGACACCGTCACGCTGGTGAAGCAAGCTGTGGCTGAGAACCGGCAAGCCTATGTGTTAGTAAACAATCGATCGGAAGGAAACGCACCCTTGACGGTGCAGGCATTGGATCAACAACTTCATCACTGAGAGACTTGCCACCCGAGCCTCCTTGCCCCTCTCAATAAGACTCCCCTATTATGTCCGGCCATGGCGAGATTCAGTGGCTCAAAGCTGAAGCAGATCTCTATATCGATCGCGGCGATGAAACCTGATCTCTGAGCGCCGCGAGAATGCCGCAGGGGGAAAGGCGCGTCTAGATTTCTGCGCTCGATTGCTCGCTAAGCCATGCTACGAACGCCTTCCTAAGCATGCGCTTATGCTGCGGTTGGTACCCGGGAATGCTGGAGTAATCCTCCAACTCAAGCATCTTCTGAATCGTGCCCATGGTATAGGACACGCCTTGCGCCTCATGATCCCTGTGCCACACGGCAAGTCGATTTGCCGCCTCGCCCTGTTTGGCCTCCTCAAACACATGCCAATCACAATCTTTGTTATATCGAAGGTAGGCCATACATCCCCTGATACCGTTTCTTCAGCCCTGCTCCCAAAACCCTACGCCGAGACCATGCCTACGTCAAGATCGTGAACTGAGGACCTTGACTGCTTTTTTCAGATCCTGCGGCTTGACCCACAGGATGACGCCGAAGCGGCCTTGGCCTGCAGCGAGACCGGTTGCCGCTGTCATATTGATCCCGGCTGAGCCGAGTCGAACTGTCAGATCGGCCAGTGCTCCGGCACGATCAGCGCCGTCTACCAGCAAGCAGGTTTTCGGTGCCTTCACTTTCAACTTTTTCGCCTTCGCCATGTTCTTGAACGCGACGGGATCTTCCGGCACCACGTCCACCTGCGTGCCGCGATTTCGAGGAAAGGCATGCACGGCCAGCAGATTCACTCCTGCCTCACGCATTGGGGCGAGCATGCCGGTTAATGTCCCTGGTTTATCCGCAATCTGCACCTTGAAATATTGAAGGGTACGAATTGCATCACCCATCATCCCCTCCTCTCCCCGCCAAGTCAGCGGGCATCATAAGACAGCATATGTTTTACGCACACAGAACCCTAGATCAGCAGCCATTATCTCCGTTAGGATTCGTCCTTATGCCTGAAAAAGTATGTTTGGTAAAACACATACTCCTTGTCGGCTTTGGGCCAGGGAAGGGTGGACACGGCTTCCACAACTTCTCGCGATGGAGTGCCGTCGATACGGCTCCCCAGATCCTTGATTCCATCAGGACGTATCACGAGCATCAACGAAATAACCTTTGTCGGGGGTTTATCACGGACCACCGGATTCAATGCCGGCACGATCCTTCCGTGCATCTCCTGCGAGCCATCGAGCCACCCCCCGGGAGGAGTGCCTCTGATCGCCATCGTTCCCGGATAGACCACGATCGGTGATTGTGTGAAGTCCAGGTTCTTCCCGGCTAGAGACACAATCAAAGGCACGGTAAATTCAGCCCACCAGCTTTGCACCGCACGTTTTAAGGCCGCGTCCTGGGTCTTGCCCGTGCCAACAACTCCATAGGTCAACGCCGGTTGCTTTTTTCCGTCCGTTGCGACCTCGAATCGTACCCCGCATACACGGTCGGACTCCGTGTCCGTACATTGCTCGAGATAGGGGAAGACCTCGATCTTGTGTTTCCCGACCTCGATCTTCGTCTCATTGACTTTGTACTCAACGCCGCTGAGTAAGCTCGTCACCCCCTCGCCTGGCGGCTCGCCGATCATCGAGGCCACCTCTTTACTCGAGGGACTGTTACAGCTGAGTAGACCGCCTATGCCAGCCATCAACAGGACGGTGGTGGTCATTCCACGGATTCGTTGAGCGCCACGTATCATCTTCTGTGCGAAATTCGTCCTGATATAGAGAAACCCTAGCCTACTCCCCCCATGACGACAGCGCAACCAGCCGGAAGGCGCCGGAAGGGAGCGGAGATCCCCCTCTTCACATCTGAATCCCCTCGTCCTACAATACGTTCCACAATGCGAGATTGAAATGCTCCTACGACTTGTCCCGATAACATTGGCAACCATCCTGGTCTGTACGCACAGCACTGCCGGTCTTGCCGAGACGATCAGAACCAAGAATGAGTTCATCGGTCCAGTCAGAACCGTGACGGTCAAAGCATATGGACTGTCGCAAACTGACACCTATGACCAGGCAGGCAACCTCCTTGAAGCCATCATCGATCTGGCACATGGGGATACCTCAACCCGCTACTTGTTTACTCACGACCAGCAGGGAAATCTCCAGGAGGAATTCGCCATAGATAAGAGCGGGAAACTCCTGTACCAAAAGCGCTTCGCCTATGCACAGGACTCACATGGACGGGAAACGGCCTCTGTCACGACTTCCCATGACGGCGAATTTCTCTATGCAGAGTTTTCTCTGTACGACCGGTTCGGCAACTTATCGGAAGAGTTGTTAGTCCACGACACCACGGCACATCGAAGCCTGTTCGATGTGCTTGGGCGAGTCGTTTACTCCTCCAGATACAATAAGAGGGAATTGTCCAGCGAGCTGAAACACGGGTATGACGAATGGGGAAGGCTGAAGGAACTCATTAGCTATAGCAGTGACGGGACCCTGACCGGCAAAGTGGTGAACGAATATGACGAAGCAGGGAGGCGCGTTCGAGTCACAACCGAAAAGTTCTATGCAGGCTCGCGAAGCAAATGGATTACCACCTATGAATTCGATCGCATGGGGAATTGGGTCAAAGAGCTGACATCGGAAGAACCTCCCGCTTCACAGGAGTCAGGGCCTGCCAGAACCTACGCCGTGCGAGAGCGGGTCATCCAGTACTACGAAACCCACAATACCAAGACCCCATGTAAATAAGGCAAGAACCCCGCTTGGAGAAAGGGTCGCTTGCTTGGATCTCCCCTCAAGGATGTGGTCTCGATCGATCCCTCACTGCGCGCATTGACCGAGCACGGCCCTTGATCTGACAATCTAATTGGTCTTCTGTGCGCAGGCAGCGAGCACGAGGGATAGACCAGACCACCCCCTCACATTCTGATCCGCCGTGTTCCGGAAGCAAGGGATCGGCACGGGTGTCATTCCACTCCTGCTTCAAGATTCCGGATGGCTGATCGTCCGGGGTGCGTGGCCCACCAGGCGATGGCTGCTGCACTGAGCATCATCAGCGAGGCTAACAAGAAGGGCGCGCCTGGCAGGTGCCACAAGGCGCTCGGTCCAATAAAATGCGCAAAGCTTTGCGTGAAGAGCGCCGGCCCCATCAGGCCGGTTAAGCCGTTCATGCTCGCAAGGGCTCCCTGGAGCTGACCCTGCTCGGAACTGCTTACGCGGCGACTCATCAGTGCCTGTGCCGCCGGCCCCGAGAGGCCCCAAAAGGCCATGACGGGAATGCCCAGCCAAAAGATCCATCCTTCAGACGCCACGCCATAGACCGAAAACCCGATTGTTCCACTGAGCAATCCCACCAACAATGCCGTGCGCAAGCCTAATCGGGCCGTGACCGGACGGATCAATCCCCCCTGGACAATCATCACCGCCACGCCGACGCCGGCGAGTGTCAGGCCGACTGTGGCAGTGCCCCATCCATATCGGTAGCCCATATAAAGCACCGACACGTTCGGCAGCACCGTATGGGCCAGATAGCCGAAGAACGCGACGGCTGCAAGGCCGAAGAGCTCATGGTGGGAGCGCAACAGCACCAGCGAGCCGACCGGATTCGCTCGCTTCCATGAGAAGGGCATCCGCTTGTCATGCGCCAGGGATTCGGGCAACACGAAGAACCCGTAGCAGGCATTCACCAGGCTGAGCACCGCTGCGCCCCAAAACGGGAGCCGCGGATCGAGCGAACCGAGCCACCCTCCGATGGCAGGACCGAGTATGAAGCCGAGGCCGAACGCCATGCCGATCTTGCCGAACGCGGCCGCTCGCTGTTCTTGAGGCGTCACGTCGGCAATATATGCGCCGGCGGTACTGAAACTGGATGAAGCGAGGCCGGAGATGGCACGGCCCAGGAACAGCCAGCTGACGGTCGGCGCCAGTGCCATGACAATATAGTCGAGCCCCAGTCCGAAGTTGGACAGCAGCACGATCGGCCGCCGGCCAAACCGGTCGGACAGGGCGCCTTGAATCGGCGAGCCAAAGAACTGCATGACCGCCCAGGCCGTGCCCATCAGCCCGTAGATCATGGCCGCTTGGGCCGTATCACCGGAGAAAAACTCCTCAACGAGTTTCGGCAGCACCGGAATGACGATGCCGAACGACAGCATGTCGAGCAGCACAGTGATGAGAATGAACAGCGCCGCGGCGCGGCGCGGAGTGGGGACAGTGGGTGTGTTGCTCATGGCCGACGCATCCTACCAGGCCGACACCTCAGCCTGTCGAGGAAAAATGGTGACCGGCCCCGCGTCGACAAGAATGTGCGAGCGAGTTTAGACGGATCACCGTCTCACGACAGGACGGTCGGCTCAGTAACATGCATGGAGAGGCGTCAGCCTTGGTTGGATCTAAAGTGGGAATCAAAATTGCAGACTGTTCAGAAAGCTCGTCAGCAAGGCCGCAGCGGATGAAGAAGGTTGAGGTCGATGTGTAGGTTAAGCGTCGATGAGATTCTTGTTTCCTCAACCTTAGCCTGAACCTCAACCTTCCCCAACGCCGCTGGCGGGCTTTATCAACAGCCTGCTAGTAGGAGATGACGCGGGGTGCCGCTAGCCGGCCAATACAGTCCTGCCAGAGTGTGGCCGGGTCCTTGTCAAAGATTCCGCTCGAATCCGGAGGCAAGACCGCCCAGGCTCCCTGGTGCATTTCATATTTCAGCTGCCCGGGAGCCCACCGCGCAAATCCGGCATATGCCCGGAAGGTTTCGGCCGGTTTGGCCTGCGTAATAATGCGTTCCACGATCTCAAGGTTGCCTCCCACATAAACCCCCTCAAAGACCGATCTAAAACCTCTAGGAGGCTCTTTTAGTCTGACCAGCAGGAGAAGGCGGGTCGGTTCGACCGGCCCTCCAGTAAACAACCGGTGCGTGGTCCCCTTGAGCACAGTGAGATCGGGTAATGCCTCGGACAGAGGCATTCTGGTCGAGCGATTCACGATAAGGCCGAGGGTTCCCCCAGACCCGTGTTCCACGATAAGCACAACAGCTTCGCGGAAGTTTGGGTCAATCAGTGAAGGACTGGCCACTAAGAACACGCCCTTCTCGACCGACGAGGGCGAAAATTCGCTGCTCCCTATAACGGGAATTGCCTGCAGAACGATCATGAGTCCCACAATTAAGAAGCTCGCAATGGCTTTCTGTAGGCCGGCGAGATCCGACGCACTCACGCGCTCAAACATGGAAACCCTCAATAGAAGCATACAACTCTTCCGTCGCGTGCAGCGAGATAGTGCGGAAAGGCTACGATTTGCAGCAATGGGTGTCAATCAGTGAGATGGCGGGTCGCGGATCCGTGTGTGATCTGTTTATGAGTCAGACGCCCTCTGTTCGAGGCAAATCCTACAACTCTGCGCAGATTCCGGTTCATTCCCCCGCTCAGTGATTTCTTCCGTACAGGCTTGCCCAGGATACAGGTCGATAAGAGAGCGCCTCATTGTAAACTGACCCACTAAAAAATAGCGAAATTCAACCAGTTCCGAGGCTCGACAATCTCCTCTCCGGACAATCCCTGATCCCTTCCTCATTTTGGCGATTATAGCGGTTATAATGATAGGTCATGGTTTCAAGGACACATAGGCGCATGGATAGAGCTGCTCCCCGAAAGAGGCGCAGGCGTTGGATCACATTCGCAGCAGCCCGGCGTCTGGCACGGATGAGGTGGCGTGAGTTCCGGATGATGAAGAAGGCGTTGGCTGCTTCCCCGCCGGTGGTCCGGTTCTCCGTCGGGACAGTCCTCTTCCTATTGATGGGGCTTGCCGTGAATTGGTCCTACCACGCGATCAAGAAGCCGACCGAGTTGTTCTTTCCATTGGACAATTCGCTTGCCAAGAGCCCACAAGAAACCTGGCGGCAGTATGGCCCGCTCTTCCGAAAACATTCAACCCCGGTCATCACGCCTGATCTGCTCGCCTCGCTTGCTCAGGTCGAAGGAGGAGGAAACCCGGTGGCCAGGACATACTGGCGGTGGAACCGCACGTGGAATCCTCTGGATCTGTACCGGCCTGCATCAAGCGCAGCCGGGATGTACCAGATCACCGACTCGACATTTCGCGAAGCCAAACGCTACTGCATTCACAATCACAAGGTGATCCTTGATGGTCCCTGGACTGATGTGAATTCGTGCTGGTTCAACAGTCTTTACACCCGCATCATGCCAAGTCACGCCATTGAGTTGACGTCCGCACGGCTGGACCGTGCTGTCACGAGCGCAATCGGGCAACGAAGAAATACGTCTGTCACTCTTCAGCGGAAACAAGACCTGGCTATAGTGATTCATTTGTGTGGCGCAGGGGTGGGCCAGGCTTATGCACGAAACGGTTTCCGGCTGATTTCCCGCCAGCGGTGCGGCGACCACGATGTAAGCCGCTATCTGACGAATGTCAACGTAATGAGAAGACAGTTCGCCCGGCTCTCTACCGTCAGTTAAAGACCCGTTGACCATATGCCAACAGATAGAAGATAGGGCCGAGCTTTGATATCCTCGTCTTCACGAGGCACCGTTCATGATTCACATCCGCCCCGCTATCGAAGCTGACTTCCCAGCTCTACTGCAAGTCCAGCAAGCTGCCTTCGGGGAATATGCCACTGTTTACAAAGTCAGCGGGTGGACGACGGAAACGCTCGACCGCCTGAAGGAAGATGCCAGGGAGAAGCACATCTTTATAGCTGAAACGGATGGCGAGCTGATTGGGTCCGTGCGCTTTTGGAACGTGGCTGGAGTCTGCGTGATCCGCCTGTTATCCGTAAGCCCCGCGCATCAGATGCAAGGGGTGGGAAAAACGCTACTACGGGAAGTCGAACGCGTCGCAATCGAGAGTCATAAGTTCTATGCTTGTACCATGCTAAATACGGCACGGAACGTACATCTGTTCATGAGTCTCGGTTACAAGGCAGAAACGATTCTCCCCGACCATTACGATCGCCTTGATCTTATCTGCTTCGCCAAATATAAAAAGCTATGCCCTGATGGCTAAAATGCGTGGTTGAATGCCTGGTTAGCGACAGGATCCCGACGTCAATCTTATGGCTTGGACGTTGTGACCTTGGTGCACGGAACCTTAAACGACGAATCGGAGAGCAGGCGCTGGTCGTCCAGCAGCTTCATGATGATCTTGGCAGCTTGAAAAAGATCCTCTTGTTCGTCCTTAGCAATCCAGAACTTGGTCTTGATCCGGGTCACGCGCTCGCCTAATTCCGAATCATCCGATTCCCCCGCATAGAGCAGATGCCGGAGGGACACATGACGCACTTCGCAGCCACATTGATTGGGGTCGTTCACCAGCAACCTACCCCGTGTCTCCTGATCTTGTTTCTGCACCGGAATGCCCATTTGCATCAAGAGGCTTCGGCGAGATTCCATCAGCATGGAATCCATCGCGTCCAGCGCGTTGGTGTCGACGAAATAGTCGATGGATTTTCGGCTCGACTCAAGACCGTTGAGATCAGGATGTTCGCTCGCCGGCGTGGCATCAATAATGATGATCAGACATCCTTTGGGAAATAGCCGATCGAGTGTGCTGCCCAAAATGTTCCTATTCAAGTATTCGACGATGCCCTGGACGCCAAGATTGTCTATGGGACCGCCGTCATAGAGATGGAGGTACTGCGGGGGTTCCACATACGTCTGCAGGGTCACGTCTTGAAAGGCGCCGGGAAACGCCGATGACGCATTCACGGCATTGGCGACGTGATATGTGGCAAGAGTGGAATGGAGTGCCGCAAAGCGTTCATCCGTAAATGTAAACCGGGTGTGATCGTTATGAACGGTCGAATTGAGCAGGATCTTGGGATGCGGCCGAAGGTCGGCAAAGGTGGCGTTGTGAAAGAGATTGTTGTTGAAAACCTGGACCATAATGTCCGACCGGGTGAAGTCGGACAGCCAATACCGGAAGATATTCTGAGGCAGAAACCACCGGCGGATCCAACTGCTCTGAAAATCATAGCCCAACGCCTCGCGGACTGCCGGCTCCGTAAAAGCCCCTGCCTTATCACCTAGTCCGTAATATACGGCCGGGAGTGTCCCCCCGGACACCCCCGAGATCAGATCCACTTGTTCCAGTAAACCCCGCCGTTGGAGTTCCAGCATGGTGGCGGCGCCGAAGTTCGCTGCCCGACTCCCACCGCCGGAGATGGCGAGTGCGACAAACCGGCCGTCGCCCTGTTCGAGATCGGTCAGCTTCCATGAGCCAGCTGTATTGGGCACCGGCATGCCGGTGGGCCAGGGCTGATTCCATCCCGATCGCCAATGACCTGGCAGAATGGAGCACCCTCCGAGCAGCACAAGGAGACACAGAGTCCCGGTGTACAAACAGACGGATGCTGCCCACCGACTTAGAAGGGACTCATGTTCAAAACCGTTTGTTACTATCACAAGACGAATTCTATGAGTATGAGAGAAAACGCGCAATAGAAACTGCGGAACGCGCGTGCTGAGATGGAGCCTCCCCTACCAATCAGCCCCCAGCCGGTCAAGCACGATCTGGTGCACCACGGAATACCTGCCGATGGTTGCCAGATAGACGGCGGTTTCAGCCACGTCGAATGGATCGATCTTCTCGCTCCGGAGAATCTCGTCAGGCGATGCATCGACCAGCTCATCGGCCACGCCGCCTGGACAGATTGCGCTGACTTTAACGTGATATGGCCGGCCTTCATCAGCCAGCGATTTCGTCAAGGCCATGATCCCGTGCTTGGACGCACAATAGGTGCCGACACCAGACCAGGCCTGCAGGCCCGCGACACTCGATATGTTGATGATGATCCCTCCGCCTTGCTTCTTCATGTGTTTGAAGCCGGCACGGCAACAAAAGAACGTGCCGCGCAGATTCACGTTCATCACCTCGTCGAAAACCTTCGTCGTCGTCTCGGCGATTCGACCGCCCACCACGACTCCCGCATTGTTCACCAGAATATCGAGTCGTCCATAGCGCTTCACTGTCTCATCCATCAGTTGTTCCACCTGACGTTCATCGGCGACATTCGTTTGAATCGCCCACGCCTCCCCGCCTTTGGCTCTGATCCGGCTTGCGGTCTCCTCGCAGAGCACTATCCGTCTTGCTGTAACGACGACCTTGGCCCCTTCGTCTCCGAACCGCAGTGCAATGGCCTTGCCGATGCCACTGCTGCTGCCAGTCACAATTGCGACCTTCTCTTTCAACCGGTGCATGGGTTCACCTTCTTTTTTAGGAAGTGGCAGGTACGTCTTCCTCCTCTTGACGAAGGATGGGCCGGCCCCTTAAATTGCATCGCGGAGCCTCCGACATAGACTCTCATGCCATATTGAAAAAGCCCTACACTACCCCCCAACTCTTTCGCGTCGCCCTGAACCCTGAGCAGGCAATTCTCAGTGCCTGTAGCCTCATGGCTAATACGGCGCAGGCCGGAATGGGAGGGAATTGTCGGGTCCAAAATCAATGCAAGAGAGCGAACGCAGCAGGAGACAGCGCTGCACGCGCCTCATAGTCGCACCAGCATTGCGCGCGTCTTCCAATTTCCCCACTTCATTTTCAAGGATAGCCTGGTCGATCCTCGATTCCGCGCGTCGAACTATTATATAAATGGTCCCTCAGAGCTTGCTCGTACCTCTCCTCAAGGGGGTGGTCTGGATCTATCCCTTACTGCGCGCATTGACCGAGCACGGCCCTTGATCTGACAATCTAATTGGTCTGCTGTGCGCCGGCAGCGAGCACGAGGGATAGACCAGACCACCCCTCACATTCTGATCGTGCGCGTTCCGCGAACAATAAGGGCACCTGGCCACTGCCACCTTTCCAAGCTCGCTTGCTTTTTGTCATAGCGGGTGGCCCGTTTGGTCTCCTACTGCGCGCGTTCAACGAGGACCTTCGGAGGCCGCGCGTTGCGCGAGCAAAGGAGACAAACGGACTACCCGCGTCTTTCTCTAATCGTCCGGCGAGCCCTTGTCGTCGTAGTATTTTTCGCGGTAGATGGGGCAGAGGCCTTTCTTCTGGAGCAAGCTTGTCGCGTCGGCAATCATGGCGCTGTTCCCACAGAGATACACGGAGAGATTCTGAACCGAGGCGATCCGCTCCTCGATCAGTCGCAGAACCCGGCCTGTTTCTCCCGACCAGCCTGACTCGGGCCGTGACAATGTAGAGATGACCGTGAGAGCAGGAGTCTCCCTGATCAATTTGGCCAACTCTTCTTGATAATAGAGATCCCGCTGGCTGCGCAGGCCCCAGAACAGGGTCGCAGGTCTGGGATCAAGACGCTCGGCATTCGCCAGCAACATGGACCGGATCGGCGCGATGCCTGTGCCACTGGCGATGAACAGCAATTCGCGCCCCTGGTCCTCTCGCAGGTAGAAATTTCCGGCCGGTCCTTTGAAATGCGCCTTCTCCCCTGCGGTAAGGTGAAACAGCAAACCGGACCCAGGCCCTCCCGGCACTAGATTGAATAAGAGGGTGATCACATCCGATCGGCTGGGTTGTGAGGCAATTGAATACGCCCGCGTCACAAGGTGGCCGGTCTTCGGATGCGGCATTTCGAATGAAATAAACTGGCCTGGTTTGAAGGCGATACTCCTCGGCTCGATCAACCGCAGATCCAGCTGGCGCACGTCGTGCGTGAGATCCCTGATTGACTCAACCTGGGCCGTGAAGGTCTCGATCGGCATGGCGGGGGATTCTAACAGGATGCTGAAACGATGTGCCAGGTTCACTGAACGCTATCGGTCGAATGTCCTATTTGAATCCCACCACCATACCGTCCGGTCCGGCCAGGCGCTCGACGGTTGTGCGCTTGAAACCGACGTCTTTCATCCATTTGCGACAATCTGCGCCGGTGAAGTCGAATCCTCCGTGGGTTTCAATGAGCATGTTTAGGCTCATGAGCAAACCAAAGGCGTTTTGCCTGCGCGCATCGTCGATAAGAGCTTCGTGGACAATCACCGCTCCGCCTGCCGGTAGCGCGTCATAGGCCTTGCGAAGGAGCATTAACTTTTCCTCCAGATTCCAGTCATGGAGGATATGACCCATGATAATCACATCGCGCTTCGGTAAGGAGTCTTTGAAAAAATCTCCCTTTTGAAAGCGCAGCCGCTTCGCCACACCCCGCGCTTTGGCATAGGCCTCAAAGATCGGTTGGACTATAGGTAGGTCCATACCTTCGCCCGTCAGATGCTTATGCGCAAGGGCGATTTCGACTGCCACACCGCCTTGCGCGCAGCCCACGTCCGTGAATGTCTGATACTTCTTCCATGGAAATTTCTTCGCTATGATCTGCGCAGAGCCAATGCTTATTCCGGTCATGGCTTTGAGAAACGTTTCCAGCCGATGCGGATCGGCATATAACGTACCGAAAAAGTCCTCACCGGTTTTCGCTTCATTCTGCGATTTGCCTGTGCGCAACGCTTCGGTCAGCGACCCCCAAAAGCGATAGAGCCGTGCGTTGCACATCTCGAGTATGCCCCCGACATACGAGGGCTTGGCCCGGTCGAGAAACCACGCTGTTTCGGCGGTATTGGCATAGCGTACACCGGTACGTTTCAGCATGCCTAAGGCCACCAGCGCATCGAAAAAATCCCGGGCGCTACGCGGGTGGAGCCGTAATCGCTCGCCCAGCGTCTGGCTATCAAGCGGACCCTTGGCGAGTTCTGTAAAAAGTCCGATCTCGATGGCGCTGAGGAGAGTCTTTGATCCCCAGAACCCGGTACCGAGTTGCATGATCCTCGCCGACGTCACTCGACTATTGCCCACTGAATCACTCCTTCTTTTTCCACGCAAGCCACAATCCTGTGCCACGACAGAACGACATGGCCTATTAGAGACCGCTAGGGACGCCAGAAGGCTTCCCAATCCTCCTGCCTGATTTGCATTGCTCGAAGCACGTCGACCGGAAGACCGATGTTGAGCTGAGTTTGGGATTCATAGGCTACGATTTGTTTATGAAAAATAAATGCCATCGCTTTCAAATGTTGAAGGCTCAACCGGATTGTTGCGACACGTTCAATCGGCGGCATCACGCCCGGCGCCACTGGATTCGCCCCAGAGGCTTGAAAATTCAGCGTACACCCTAGCGGCCCAAGGTTGAGCTGAAATTGGTCCGCATAGACATCAGGTACTTCAGCCATATTTCCCCCTTTGAATGAAGTGAATTTTGCGGGGGGATATTATCTCCCCTTTCCGGATTGGTCAATTGACCACGTTTGATGCCAACCCCCTGGCGGCTGGATGATCAGGCCCACCCCTAGTCAGGTCGGTACATTTCTCTATTGTGTTGCTCGTGCATGCACTACGACTCGGGTAGGAGAGAGCCCTGTTCCGTGCGTCCAACATGGGAAAATTAGGAATGGGCTGAGCAAGAAAAGATGATACCAGGTTACTGATATGTATCCGGCAGAGTACGCGTCGGGTAGGTAGCCTCACTGCGCACAGGACCGAAACTCAGACGACAGCCGACGAGGTACAGTGCTTGTCCGTCATGATTTCGCAGCGGCTTCGTCCAACAGACTTCAACGAGGCAGATTGCATGCCCAAGGGCCATATGCACGGTTTGAATTTCCAAAATCTGCCCATTGGATGGAGCAACGCAGAGCAGGAGCCGTACCCCGGTTGGGCTATCGTTCACCGCCGTGCCATGCCCCTCTTCGAGAACTCCACCATCCCGATCTACCGACCGCATAAAGCCATAGGTGCAGGGGCTGATTCTCGGGCTTCGAGCTTCCCGTCGTCGTTCCACCCGGGGAGGCCTTCCAGCTCGTCGTAGCGTTCCATGACGAAGGCGCCCATCCTCGAATACACCCATCTTCCGCAGAAGCGCCTTGCTGTAGGACCGTATGTACTCAATGATCCGATTCACTGAATCATTTCCATGGATATTGGAACTTTTGCCAATCTTGAGCAATTTGGTGGTCTTGTAATACATTGTCAACCTGCTTGTCTATAGCCAAAAGACTTTAATTGAGCTACCTAGGCTGTCCCCGTTCCCTTACCCGACAGCCGCCGAAATACCTGTTGCCGGTTCATCACGACAGGGAAGCCTCTAACAAGGTCCCTTGAAAGGAAGCGGACAGAACTGAAATGCCGGGAAAGATGCGACTGACTTCTCGATCTCTCTGATGGCGAAGGCACCTTCCATGAACGACCTTCAATTATCCTAGGTGTTTTGCTAGGTTCGCCCAGAGAGTGATTTGCTTTATTGATATTCTGGCGAACATCTGTGGTATAGCCATGTCATAAAGTGCCAACTATGGGCAATCCGGCAATGTCAGAACTTCGATTATCGCTTCTACTGCTGATCATCAGGGAGGAATGACATGATGAAACAACCTGCGAAGAACACGGTTTGCCTCTGGTATGACCGCGATGCTGAGGAAGCCGCGCGGTTTTATGCCACGACCTTTCCCGATTCATCCGTCGGTGCGATTCACCGCGCCCCGGGGGACTTTCCCTCCGGTAAGGAAGGCGATGCGTTGCTTGTCGAGTTCACCGTTATGGGTATTCCCTGCGTCGGCCTCAATGGCGGACCCGAGTTCAAACATAATGAGGCGTTCTCGTTCCAGGTCGCAACCGCCGATCAAGCCGAAACCGACCGCTACTGGAAGGCCATCGTCAGTTACGGCGGCGAAGAAAGCGCCTGCGGCTGGTGCAAGGACAAATGGGGCGTGTCATGGCAGATCACTCCGGTGGCGCTGATCAAGGCGATCACCGACTCCGATCCCGCCGCCGCTAAGCGCGCATTCAACGCGATGATGCATATGAACAAAATCGACATTGCCGCGATTGAAGCCGCGCGACACGGGTGATGATCGTGAAAACGTGGCATCACCCATCCGCAGTGGCCGAAAACGACAGTCCTCTCAGGTCCGGTAACCGCAGTGCACAGTAGCGGCAAGTTGATCCGGTAGCTTACTAAAACAAAATCTTGGCGATGAAGCACCTACGGCCGTTTGTGAAACAGTGTGTTCGAACATGACAAGATTCCTAGCTTCGTGTAAGAGGATGCTTGTTCTGGTTTTCATTGTCGGTTCCATGCTGTTTGTCCAGCAATCGGAGAGCGCGGCGTCTGAAAGCCAAAGGCTACCTTTCGAACAATCACGCCACCTTCATACTCAGGATGCCTCCACGGATATTCTTCAGCACCGTGTTCAGGGGGAGGTCACGAATCAAAAACACATTTATGGACGCCCCTATTCATTGTTCATGCATCACGCTGCCGGCTATTTTATGCTCGCCATCGGCATCCTGATGGCCATGGACCGAACTACACATTTTCGGCAGCGTCTTCTGCAATATGCCACCGGTGTGATATGGACGCTGTTTGGTCTTTTCCTCTTTGTTCGAGCGGACCCGGACGGTTGGCCAATGGGATCAGGATTCTGGGAAAGTTGGATCATGCCGACCTATACTGAATGGCTGCAGCATAAATTGTTGTCGCTCATTCCCTTATTGCTCGCTCTATACGCGTTTCGTGGTCGTCCCACGATGGGACAGGATAATGGGGGATCCTATGCCGCGGCTGGATTGGCTATCATCGGCGCGGTCGGGCTACTCAGTCATCAACATCTCGACCATCCGGGCTTGGATACCGTGAACATTCAACATCGCTTTTTTGCGGGGACCAGTCTACTGATCGCCTTCAGTCTTCTGCAAGAGGCAAGGGGACGATGGATTAGAAACACTAAAAGGCTTATTTTCCCGACGCTGCTCATCCTTTTCTCTTTACAACTCGTCTACTACACCGAATGACAGGCTTGGGTATGTTGAGACCCGAGTATCCGAAACGTAAAGATCAGAGTCCGAGAGCACGGCATCTCGGGCTGAAATGTTCTGAGACTGTTCGGCAAGAACTGAATCCAAGTTGAATGTTCGATTACAGGCAGAAAGCATGGTCGATTTCGTAATTGCCCGAACGACCATCGTATGATAACTCCCATGCAAGCCCACAATTTTGGGCTTGATAAACCACAAGGAGGCCGCTATGCGTTTCATATCTCTCGTAGTCACCATGTTATGCCTTATGCTCACCATCTCGCCGGCCCTGGCCAAGGGCAAAAAAGGCGAAAAACAGATGGACCCACAGGCGATGATGGAAATCTGGCAGAAACTGGCCCAACCAGGCGAGCCCCACAAGCTGTTTGCCAGCTTGGCCGGTAGCTGGACAACCACGACCAAGGAATGGATGGAACCGGGCAAGCCCCCCACGGAATCGACCGGCACTGCGGAAATGAGAATGTTGCTCGATGGACGCTTTCTCTACCAGGAATACAACGCCCAGATGATGGGACAACCCTTCTCCGGCATCGGGATCGACGCTTATGACAATTTACGCAAGCGATATGTGACAGCCTGGATGGATACGATGGGTACGGGGATTTTCCTGATGGAAGGCACGGCCAGCGCCGATGGCAAGACCATCACGCTGAGAGGGTCGCACCCTGAGCCGGGCGGAGGCAAGATGACACATCGGGCGGTCTGGAAGATCGTCGACAACAACACCCAGCAGTTCGATATGTATGGGGCGCACCATGGCCAAAAAGAATCGAAGTTTCTGGAAATCACATACAGCCGCAAGCAATGATTCAACACGGAGCACAGCAATCGCCAACGGCACATTGACCTGAACCGGACAACATGCTTGACTAGGAATGATCTTTTTCATCAAAGGAGTTCTCTATGCAACGTACGATTGGATGGCTCACGTTGGCGTTCATGTTGACTAGCCTCAGCGGCTGCAGTTATCTGTTCTATCCCCGCGCCGACGACTACGCGACCCAGGCAAAGGGCGCAAGCGGCGTGGAGACGATGATCAATCTGACCAAGATGATGGAAGTGAGTGCGGAAAAGGCCAAGGGTGGCAAGGGAACCGACAGCGCCTTCGACGATCTGCACAACCAGTTTCACGCGCTCAATGATTCCTTCTGTGGTGTGACGAGTGCACAGGCTAAAACACCGGCCTATGACCTTGCCATCACACACAAGAAGGAACTGAAGGCTATTTTCAGGCGGCTGTGGAAATTCAAGGACGATCAACCCCAACGAGACCAGCATCTTGATCTTCTGATTACTGAGATGAAAGAACTTCGCGACACCGTGCAAACGATCCAATAATTGCATCCACGTGGAGGGAATATGAAGTCGTCACCTGCCAGTCCTAAGCCCGGCGTCGGTCCGATTGCTCTAATGATCGGCACCAGAAAAGGCGCTTTCATCCTGCACGGCGATCGCTCCCGGCGCACGTGGAAACTGTCTTCCCCGATGTTCCTGGGACACATCGTGCATCATCTGGTGCTCGATCCGCGGGATCGACGGACAATGTTGATGGCGTCGAGCACCGGCCATTTGGGGCCGACCATTTTTCGCTCGACCGATGCGGGGAAGACCTGGAAGGAGTCTGCAGCTCCTCCTGCCTTCCCCAAAGTTTCCGAAGGCGAGAAGGGCCGTACGGTGAATCACACTTTCTGGCTCATGCCCTGCCATGCGAACGAGCCCAATGCGTGGTACGCCGGCACCTCGCCACAGGGCCTCTTTCGGTCCAATGATGGAGGGAATACGTGGCGTCCGTTTTCTTATATCAATGACGATCCGCAGTACCGTGACTGGATGGGTACCGTGCAGGACGGCACCCCGGATGGCCCGAAGCTACACTCGATCCTCGTCGATCCGCGCGATCCCAACCATCTCTATTTCGCCATGTCCGGAGGCGGGGTGCACGAATCAACCGATGGCGGGAAGACATTCATGCCACTCATCAACGGGCTTGACGTGGTTGAAGGCTTCAGCCCGACCACTGTCACCTTTCACGATCCCCATTGCGTCCGCCTTTGTCCCAGCAACCCGGACCGGCTGTACCAACAGAATCACTGCGGCATCTATCGGCTCGATCGGCCCTCGGACACCTGGCTGAGGGTCGGCAAGAACATGCCGAAAAAGATCGGCGACATCGGGTTCCCAATAGTGGTCCACCCTCGTAACGCAGACATCGCCTGGGTGTTCCCGATGGACGGCCAAACTGTCTGGCCGCGCGTAAGCCCGGAAGGCAAACCGGCTGCCTACGTTACCCGGAATGCCGGCAAGACCTGGACGAGACAGGACAAAGGCTTTCCACGAGCAAAAGCCTGGTGGACGGTCAAACGCCAAGCGATGAACCGCGATGCCCACAACCCGATCGGCCTGTACCTCGGCACGACCAGCGGAGAAGTCTGGGCGAGTCGAAATGAGGGGAGGACCTGGGCCTGTATCGCCAGGCATCTGCCTGAAATCTACTCGATCGAAGTGGCTTCGCTCCGATGATCAGAGTGCACATCCCCACGGCCCTGCGATCCTACACGGACCAGAATGGTGAGGTGGATGTCGATGGCGCGACATTGGCAGATGCGCTGACGGCACTGGATCGTCGCTATCCAGGCTTTCGATTTCGCATCATCACGGAACAGGACCGGATCAGGCCACACATCAGAATTTTTGTGAATGAAGAGCAGCGGCAGGATTTGACTGCCCCCCTTCATCAAACAGATACGCTGTACATCATATGCGCCCTCAGCGGCGGATAAATTGGAACTGCTGCTTCGTCAATCGGAAAAAGGAGATGTATGCCCTCTCAACAAACGGCACAACACATCATCGAAGGTCAACGGCAAGACTGGAACCGTGTCGCTCCCGGCTGGGAAAAGTGGGACCGATTCTTCGACGAGCAGATGGCGTTTCTAAACCATCGGCTGGTCGCCGATGCGCGACTCCGCGCCGGCATGAAGATTCTGGATCTAGGATCTGGCACCGGCTATCCGGCTCTGCTCGGTGCGCAGACGGTCGGCCCTTCCGGCGCTGTCTTAGGCCTGGATCTCGCCGAGCACATGCTCGCTGTCGCCGAGCGAAAGGCCAAGCAACTGAGCCTGCACAACGTCTCCTTCAAGACCGGTGATGTGACCTCCTTGCCATTCGAATCTCATTCTTTCGACGCCATCACCAGCCGCTTCTGCCTGATGTTTCTCCCGGAAATTCCGAAGGCTGCTGCCGAGATCGCTCGCGTGCTGAAACCCGGAGGCTGGGTCGCAGCAGCCGTTTGGTCTGCACCGGAGAAGAATCCTTCGATCGGCCTCTCGATGGAGGTGATTAAGCAGGTTGTCGAATTGCCGACGCCGGACCCGACCGCGCCAGGTATTTTTCGCCTGGCCAAGCCAGGGGATCTCGCAGGGATGATGCAACAGGCAGGATTGGTCGATGGCACAGATCAGGAATTTCTCGCAGAATGGTCGTACGCGTCGGTGGAAGAGTACTACACCAGCCTGATGGAGATCGCGGCGCCGGTCCAAAATCTCATGGCAAAGCTGTCGGATGGCCAAAAGCAAGAGGTCAAGCAGCGTATCACGCAAGCCGCATCGAAGTACCGGCGTGCCGATCGCATCACATTTCCGATAGCAGTGCGAATGGTTGCGGGACGCAAGCCATTCTGACTCATCCCATGGCGACGAAGCCGGACGGATTCAAGGACTTCGTGCTGGATCAGCTCCGTGATCTCCCAGACTTAATCTGCCGCGCCATGTTCGGCGGATAGGGGCTGTACCAACAAGACACTTTTTTCTGAATCGTCCACAAAGGCCGACTCTACTTTAAGACTGATCCCGTCACCGCTCACTCCCTCCTCCACTCAAACGCTCAAGAATTACTATGAGGTCCCCATCGAGGTCTTGGAGGAGCCTGAGGATCTCATCGCTTGGGCTTCTGAGGCTACAGAGATCTGATCGAGCGCATCAGGGATAGACACGACAGCAATCGAACGATGGCAGAGTAGGCCACAGCCTCCACTCTTACTCCTCCTTGCAGGGCTTTCCGCCACCCTAATCTGAGCCGTTTTTCGTCAGCCTCAGAATTGCTTGATATTTTAGGAAATCCAGATTCCTTGCCGGAGGGATGCGCCTCGCGAAATGGCATCTCCCTTGCTCATTCCTGGTTGAAGGAATTCACCAACAGAGGGCCTGTATGGAACAGACTACGCCGAGTCCACGGCCATCAAAGGACGCAGAACATCGTCTCCCTTTTGTTCCCTCACGCACGATAATCCTCTCTCTTTGCCTCGCGGCATGTGGAGCCCCCTCTGTCGTGCTGGGAGCAGCACCATCCTCACCGGTAGAGCTTTTCACAGATGCTCCGGGCGCCACACCTCCCGCCATAGCCCAGACCTCACCCAGGCCGCAGGCACTCAAGCGATGGGTGCGGCAGCATCGAACTATGGTTCTCAACCCTGCTGCGCTGGATGCTTTGGATCAACCCCATGCAAATGTGGCGCTCAACCTCTTCGATGCCGGAACTCGAACTTTTGACCTTGACCAGCCGCGCACCCATTCCCAACAGATGAAGGTATGGCGAGGAAAGCTGCGAGGAGAAGCAGGGAGCGAGGTCACGCTGGTCGCTCATGGCACAACCATGGTCGGAACGATTCTTTCGAACCAGCGGCTCTATAAGATCGAGTCGACCGGCGAGAACCTTCACCGCCTCGTGGAAATAGATGAAGCAGCCCTGCCTCATGATCACCATCCGGTGATCATAGCCGATGACCCAGTTGGAGCCCCTCCCAGCGGGGACACGGCGGAGCAAACCGTTACCGCCGCCGTAGCGGGTGACGCTATCATCGATTTGTTGGTCGTTTACACCACGACGGCGAAAACCCAGGAAGGAGGACAGGCTGCCATGGAGGCCTTGATTGCCCTGGGCGTCGATTCAGCCAATCAAGCCTACCGGAACAGTCAGATTGCGATGCAACTCCAGCTCGTCCATACGGCCGAGGTAGCCTATACGGAAACAGGCTCCATCGACATCGATCTCACTCGCTTGCGCAGTTCGACCGATGGGATTATGGATCAAGTGCATCAATTGCGTGATCGGTACCAAGCCGATCTTGTGGCGCTGATCGTAGATAACGGCGGCGCTTCTTGCGGCATTGCCTATGTGATGGCCAACGGGCCGCGCGCCAGTTTCGCCAGTTCCGCCTTCAGCGTGACAGCACGCGACTGCATCGTGAACGACACCCTCGCTCACGAACTGGGGCATAACATGGGCAACGCGCACGATCGCGCGACAGGCGGAACCGGCGTCTTTGCATACTCCTATGGGTATCGTGATGTGGTCGGGAGATTCCGGACGATTATGGCCTACGCCTGTCCGACCGTCTCCTGCCCGCGAGTGAGGTATTTCTCAAACCCGAACATTATGATCAACGGAAGGCCGGCCGGGATCGACCATGCAGTCGATCCCGCGAATTCAGCGGATAACGCGCGATCCATGAACGAAGTCCGCCAGGTTGTCGCTGCCTGGCGCGCAGGGCCTGTGGACGTCACCCCACCGACTGCGCCGAGAAACTTTCGAGTGATTGTCCCTTGACCGGGAAGGTTCAAGGATGATCGCCCTCGCTCCGCTATTTCATGATCGCACCGGGCGCCACCCATCTATATAATGAGACGAAACCAGCGCGACGTCCTTGATAAGGAAACAACCCTGTGATCAGCCGGTTCACTTGTGTCATTCTGATCGCGGTGCTGAGCAATGGATTCTGGCAGCTCACATGGGCTGATGAGCGCCCGGCACCGAAAAGCTTATGGCAAACAGTCCTGTCTCCTCCTGCCACCGCTCAGCCGCCGACACCACGAAGACCATGGGTGCTCCGCGATCGGGAGATCGCTCTCGATCTCCCACTTTTGCAGCTATTGAAGGATGCCGGGGCCAGACCCCATCCCAGGATCACCGTTGAACTGTTTGATGGGACCAGCCACGAGTTGGATATTATCTCGACCGTAAGCAGAAGCAACGACACCGCCGTCATCCGTGGCATCCTGAAGCCGCCTTCAAGGGGTGACTTCACATTTGTGGCAAGCGGTAATCTCCTGGTCGGGACTATCCAACTGGGTGATCGCCTCTACAAGACCGAACACATTGCCAACGGCCGATTGCGGTTGCTCGAAATCGATCCGGAGAAAATGCCTCCTGATTGATCCCTTCGATTACCACACCGTGGCCAATTCCCGCTCGCTATGCCACACATGCTCCATGTTGAGCCTGTATAATTCATCAAAACGTCTACTGCAATCGCGGATAGAGAAGCGAAGATACGAACCATGCAGGCTAGACAATCGACAATCTGGACCATTGGCCACTCGACCAGACCAATTGACGAATTCATCGGCCTGTTGCGCGCCCATCAAATTGATCGTCTCGTCGATGTCCGCACCGTTCCTCGATCCCGCTTTAACCCCCAGTTCAATATGGATACGTTGACCCAATCGTTACGCGATGCCGGGCTTCAGTACCACCACTCGTCTGAGTTGGGGGGCTTGCGAAAAGCGACGAAAGATTCCATCAACGACGGATGGCGTAATGCCAGTTTTCGCGGATATGCCGACTACATGCAGACAGCCGAATTCTGGGGAGCATTTGAAGAGCTGATGGCTGATAGCCGATTGCAGCAGACAGCTATTATGTGCGCGGAAGCTGTGCCGTGGCGCTGCCACCGGTCCTTGATTGCCGATGCACTGGTGAGCCGCGGGTGGGACACCCGGCATGTCATGTCTCTCGAGAAGGCCACCTCACACGTCCTTACACCATTTGCCCGTCTTGAGAAAGGGACGCTGACCTATCCGAAGGAGACCGACTCTCCTTCGTTGTTCTAGCAGGCTGTTGACAAAGTCCGTCGCGGCGTTGGGAAAGGTTGAGGTTGAGGCTAAGGTTGAGAAAACAAGAGTCTCATTGACACCTAACTCAGCCTTCTTCAGACCATCCTGCTAACCGAGTGCGTCATGTACCTCTTCTTGGCCAATCTGGTTTTGATTCTTCACCTGGGATTTGTGGTCTTCGTGCTCTGCGGCGGGCTGCTTGTGCTGAGGTGGCGGCGGCTCGCATGGCTGCACCTGCCGGCAGCTGTATGGGGCGCAGTTGTCGAATTCACCGGCTGGATCTGCCCGCTCACACCGTTGGAGAATCGGTTGCGCACAGCAGCAGGCCAATCCGGCTATCGCTCAGATTTTGCCGCTCACTACCTGTTACCCGTTCTCTATCCCGATGACCTGACTCGCGACGTGCAACTCCTACTTGGCACGGTCGTGCTCGCGGTCAATATCTCGGTGTATGGCTGGTTGTGGCATCGGTCTCATGAATAGTCATATCAGATTAGGACAGGTGAACAGCGAGGCAGGTTCCCGTGCCCCGCTGTCCGACCATGACATTCTTAGCGACTGCCGCGCTCATCCTTCTTTTTGTAGTCGCTATTCTCATCACCAGCTCGCGGGGCGCCTGGCTTTTTATCCTTTTCCTCGGTCGGAGAGGGCATTGGCGGTGGACCCTGCGCGATTGCGAAGGTCGGCATCGTCCCTGCACTGAATCCGAACAGCGCTGCGATTGCAATGACACTCATACAGATCTTCATCACATACCTCCCTGGTAAATAAGAAATGACCACTCGGCACACCCCTTTGCATGTGCAGATCACGTACCAACTGATCTCAATAAGTAGTTCTTACGAAATCAGCGGCTTGGAGCCCGAGCCTGGGGATGTTACTTAGATGACACGAAGGATGAGCCGATGAAGGGAAATTGAGACAGTCATTAAGAGAGCATTGAAATGTGAGTGCTTTACGCCCTCATTCTCGTCTGTAGGCAATCGACGACACGACTACATGCTGAACGAAGAAACTCACTCAGACCCTCCTGCTTACTTTGGTAAAATTTCGAAGATAAACGACTCATGTCTTTCGACACTGTAAGCAGGCTTACAGAAATCTCCTGCTCCTGTTCGTAAAATGCTGGCCGCCCGTTTCTACCGCGTGCGGGTTTTCTTACGATTCTCTAAAGGGTGGCTTGGGCGATGCTCGATTGCGCGCGTCGAACGAGCACATTCCTATCGTGCGCGTTCCCCGAGCACAGAGGTTTCCCCCTCTGTCCCGCCCTTCCACTACTGCCAGCCCGTTACCTCATATCCCTTATCAAATAAACACCGCACCACCGCATCGGCATAGGGTGGATCAGGTTCAAGCGGTCTGTAGGCGCCACCAACCGACCCAATGATGACTCCGAGCGCGGCTCCGGCTGCTGCCCCGATCGTCACACCAGCCAGCCCGCCGATGAGTCCAGCCGACGCCCCTACCGCAGCTCCACTAATCAGGCCCAATCCTGCTCCAGCTGCCACATTGCCACTTCGATTCTCGGTGCCAGGCTTCAACCCGGACGCCTCGGCCTTCCGCTGACACATAGCGACATCAAGTTGCGCTGCCTGCCGCCCCTGCAGCTGGAACTTCGCATTTGACCGCAACAACGGCTCCGGCGACCCCGCACAAGCTGTAATAGATAGAACTAAACCGGAAATAACGACGGCCTGAAACTTCCTCAATCCTTGGCCTCCTTCTTCAACGAGATGGCACTCGCTTCGACCGAGACGGTGGGGTGGGCTCTACTGCGCGCGTCCCACAAAGGGCTCCCGGCTCACCTCATCATTTTAGGGGAGTGGCCGAGGCTGCCCTTTACTGCGCGCGACTTTTTCACCCGCCAGGCCCCGAGCGCGCTGAGACGCGCTGTTGCCCCAGGCGAGCACATTCTTATCGTGCGCGGTCTGCGAGCAAGAAAGCTGGCCGCCTGTCTCATGCCCTCGCGTCGGA
>Ga0134122_10000533_pt1 | contig 25778 bp, 17 predicted proteins | sample KB302_FD_96461 | JGI IMG/M metagenome (GOLD analysis project Ga0134122, IMG submission 96461) | Terrestrial soil microbial communities without Nitrogen fertilizer from Kellogg Biological Station, Michigan, USA - KB3-0-2 | ecosystem: Environmental > Terrestrial > Soil > Unclassified ...
CCGCTGTTGCGGAGCGCGTTGAAGGTGGTGATGCCGGCGCAGAGCAGCGGGCCGGCTTCCACCGCCCCCAGCGTCTCCGGGAGGCGCGCCACCGCCTCGCCGGGGACGACCACGTACTCCGCGTACCCGCCGTCATAGCTGACCCCGGCGATCCGCTCCTTCTCGCAGTTGATGAACAATCCGCGGCGACAGGCGCGGCACTCGAAGCAGTGGCCGCCGTGCCAGCCGACGCCCACCCTGTCCCCCGCGCGCCAGGCGGTGACGCCGGCGCCGACGGCGTCCACCCGGCCGGCGATCTCGTGGCCGGGGACCCGTGGCAGCGAGAGGCCGGGGAACCCGCCGGACTTCACGAACACGTCGCTGTGGCACATCCCGCACGCCTCGACCTTGATCCGCACCTGGCCGGGGCCGGGCTCCGGGACCTCGCGGGTCACCACTTCGAACGCTCCACCCGCCTTCGACACCTGGACCGCCTTCATCTTCGCCATCACCCCTCCCTCAGGACCGCGCGCGCCGAACATGGCCCGCGCGGCGCTCCGAAGATCGCTCGGGGAGCCCGTTGGGACAAGCCCGATGGCACCGCGCTCGCGGACTCCAGGGACCCTGCTCTTCTTCCTCGCCCCGGTGTGGAGGCGGCGCACCCACTACAGGTTCCGAGCCTCGCCCTTCTTCTCACGAATCTTCAGCCACAGCGCTCGACCGCATCCCCCCGCGCCGAGGAAGAAGACCCCGCACACACGATGAACCCGATGGGCGCGTTCTGGGCCGAGGGCATCAGGGGGCCGCCACGCACGGCGCGGTCACCATCAGCGGAACTGCCTCGTGATGAAGACGGAGGCATGGGACGCAGCGGGGCCGGAGCCGGGAGCCCCGCTCGCCATGGGCCGCCTCAGATGCAGCACGCCAGACGCCGAAGCGCGGCGCAGATGTCGATATTGAGCAGTTGATCCTGGCTCTGCAACATCGGTCCGTTAGCGCTCGAGCAGGCTGCTCGAGTGGGCTGGTCGCACTGCCAGCCGTCGCAATCAGCTACATCGAGCGTACCGGCGAGGCGAACTCCCGTCGAATACCAAAGGTTTTCCGACGGATAGGGGGCGAAGGCTCCTACCTGAAGCGACCGGACCATCTCCTCCGCGGAGCAGAGGTGCGCCAGGTTGTTATTGCACGCTGCCTCGCAGATGGCCTTCGCAGCACGGTAGCCTCTGAGCAAGCCGAACTGGATGTCGCCGCTCGTGGTTGACTGGCTCTTCCCGCAATAGATGCCGTTGACGCTGATCTGCCCGGCCGGACCCGAACGGACCACGGCCCCGGACACCTCGACGTTGCCGGAGATACCGGCGTCGCCCTGGACCGTGATTGACCCATTGAAGGTCGCCGGGCCGGTGAAAGTCGGCGACCCGGTGAAGGTCCCGCTGAAGTCCCCGGCAGGCCCCGTGTCTCCCTTCGGTCCCTGGAGTCCAACCGGCCCAGGCGGACCTTGCGGGCCAATCTCTCCCTGTTTTCCCTGGCAGGCCAACGCCAGTACCGCGCAAGGCACCAGTAACGATACCGCGCTCCGCAACGCAAATCGCATCATCCCCTCCGCCGAGTTGAAAGCACGCCGAGTGTCAGTCGTTCACAGAGGCGCGTCAACGGCGGCAATCGTGCAAGCTCCTGGCATCGCCCTCCCTCGGGGCCGCCGCCAGCGCGGATCGGAGGGGTCCAGGTGGGCCACGGCGGCGTAGGCGAGCGCGGCCCTGCGGAGCATCACCTCGGACACCACGATTCTCTCCCCAGCATCCTGGGACTCCGAGCGCTTCCTCTTGGTGGGCCTGGCCATGGCCCGCGCACGAGGCCGCGAAAGCGGAGCCCTCCCGGGCGCGGATCAGTCGATTCGCTGGGCCAAGGACACGATGATTCCCATCGGGTCCGCGCACATGCGCCATGCGCCAGATGTGCTCATACCGACCGATGCCGCCGACCAGGCGGTAGCCGTCCGCGGCTAGCCGGTCGAGGATCGCCTCGAGTTCGTCCACCTCGAACGCGATGTTGCGCAACCCCAGTCGTTGGCCGTGGCATCGGGCGATCCCGGTTTATCTGCGTTGTACCGACCCGGTGATAGGCCGCATCGTACGCATCGACCTGCCACGTGTAGCTCGCTTCTGCACTGAGGCACCTTGCACCACGTAGCTGGCCACCTGGCTCGATCCGGTCTCCAGCAGTGCCCAGCAACTTGTGTTCCAGGCTGCTCCGGGGGGGACGAACGGATGAGGTGCGGACGGTGCGTGAGAGCGGGCCGTGGCGCAAGGACTGCGTCGTCGGACTCAAACGCTGGAGTCGATGGAGGACTCGCCTGTGTTCGAGTTGCCGGGGTGCACGGCGACCCACGGTCGGCGAAGGCGCCGACGGGACACCCCGGGCGCTCGCAGCGCAGTCCATCAATGATCTCTCCTCCCACCCGCCGCGCTGCCATGTCCAGCGCCTTGAGGCTGATGATCCCGAACAGCTCCTCGGGCGTGGAGAACTTCGCCAGCAGTTGCTCGAAGTAACCGCTGGATGGAGCTTGGATGGGCCCGCCCGGGAACATCGTCAGGCCAGGGGTGCGCTCAACCTCCCGTCATTTCAATAAATACAAGCGCGCTACACCGCGGACGGCAGTTACCATGCCTTCTTGTGGACGTGCCCGAGCCAGGATCGGCCTCCGCCGCCTACAGATTCCGGACCGAATGAGCCATCTCTCGAGGACGTTCGCCGACTTGGAGCGTCCGCAAGCTGGCGCGCCGGTGGTGCGGATGCCGGCGGCTCCGCGGGCGCACTTCGAAGAGATCTACTCGTGCAGGTAGGCCAGCTGCTCGGCCGGCGTCAGCTCGCGGCCGGAATCGAGGACCTCCAGCTGCCTGGCCCGCGGCGCCCAGATGAGGTCCCGCCACACGAACGCCTTGAGGTCGCCGCCGGCGGTGACGATACGAAGTCCGTCGGGGCTGAACGCCGCGCTCCTCACCGAGTCGGTGTGCCCGGTGATGGAAGTGAGGAGCTTGCCGGTGGCGGCTTCCCAGACGCGCGCGATCTTGTCGTCCCCGGCGGTGACGACCAGAAGACCGTCCGGGCTGAACGCCGCGCTCCCCACGTCATCGGAGTGCTCGAGGGTCATGAGGAGAGTGCCGGCCGCTGCGTCCCAGATCCGCGCTTTCTGGTCATTGCCGGCGGTGACGACGCGGCGGCCATCGGGGCTGAACGCCACGCCACGCACCCCGTTGGGATGGCCGGAGAGGGTGACGAGGGGCTTGCCGGTGGCCGCGTCCCAGATCCGCGCGACGCCTTCCTCGTCGCCGGTGACGACGCGGAGACCGTCGGGGCCGAACGCGGCGGTGCTGACGCTGGCGCGGCCGGAGAGGGTAACCAGGAGCTTGCCGGTGGCCGCGTCCCAGATCCGCGCCGTCCTGTCCACGCTGGCGGTGACCACGCGGGTGCCGTCGGGGTTGAACGCCGCGCTCCATATCTGGCTGAAATGGCCAGAGAAAGTCACCAAGGAGTTGCCCGTGGACGCGTCCCAGATCCGCGCCGTCTTGTCCTGGCTGGCGGTGACGACGCGGCGGCCATCGGGGCTGAACGCCGCGCTCTGCACGTAGTCGGAATGGCCGGAGAGAGTAGCGAGGGGCTTGCCCGTCGCCGCGTCCCAGATCCGCGCCGTCTTGTCCTGGCTGGCGGTGACGACGCGGAGCCCGTCGGGGCTGAACGCCGCGCTCTGCACGTCTCCCGCGTGGTGGGCGAGGACGGCGAGCGGCATGCCGGGAAGGGCGTCCCAGATCCGCACCGTTCCGTCGAAGCTGGCGGTGACCACGCGGCGGCCGTCCGGGCTGAATTCCGCGCTCGCCACGGTGCCCGAGTGGCCGAAGAGGGTACCCAGCAGATCGCCGGACTCCGCGTCCGTGATCTGCGCCGTCCCGTCGCAGCTGGCGGTGACGACGCGGACGCCGTCCGGGCTGAACGCCGCGGAGCTCACCTTGTCGCCGTGGCCGGTGAGGGTGGTGAGGAGCTTGCCGGTGGCGGCTTCCCAGATCTTCGCCGTCCTGTCGCTGCTGGCGGTGACGATGCGGAGGCCGTCGGGGCTGAACGCCGCGTGCCAGACCTCGCCGGAATGGGCTTGCCAGACGGTGCGGCCGGCCGCGATCCACCACCGGGAAAGCGTCGCGAACAGCTCGTCGGTCTCCGCCAGCCGGTGCGCCTGCTTCAGCAGCGCCAGGTTGAGCTGCGGGTCACCACCGGGGTTCGACTCGACGGCGGCGATCAGCTTGCGCGAGCGCGCGACCGCCCGCGCATGCTCGGTCAGGGGCACGTCCGCCAGCAGGAGCGCCGCCGCGCCGGCGGCAAGCCCGGCGACCGCCACGCCCGCCACGAGCCAGCGACGCCTGCGGCGCGGCGGAGTCTCTGGCACCAGCGCATGGCCTGGCTGCTGCTCGGTCACCGGAGTACCCCTCTCTCTTGTGCGCAGGCCCTTCTACGCGAGCCCTCGGGCGGCGTCACGCGCAACCCCGGGCCCGGAGGGCGCGATCGCCGACGTCCAGCTCGATCCGCCCGCGCTCCGCTCGCGCTGAGACCCGGGCGCTGACCTCCAGCTGGGTCCCGGTGCTGAAACAGCGGCCCGGTCTCGGCGGTGACACAGCTCATGGAAGGCACGTTCCTGGGGGGCAGCACGAACTGACTCCCTGTGCGTCGTGAAGCCGTGACGTGGTGCGGGTCGGTGGCCCGATGCTCGACCTGAACAAAGCCCTCACGTGACGGAAGACACGGAGAAGGTCTCCGTCGTACCCGGTGTTCGCGAGGTGACGCTTTGGGGGCTCGCCCAGGCAAGGCCTTGGCGGACGTTCCTCGAGCCGGAGGGGATGGCCCTCCGCGCGCCGGAGGGCTCTTTCCCCAGCATCCTCCGACTCCGAGCGCTTCCTCTTGATGGACTTGGCCATGGCCCCCGGATGCGCACGGTCCAGGCCCTGGTGTCCCCGGGCGCCGACGGCGTACTCCCCGGGAGCACTCTCCGGCCCTGACCGGTGCCCGGCGAGTGCACCTGTGTGGACGGAGGATCTGCTCATCCGCTCCCACTACCGGCATGGGTGCTCCGCGGCGACGAGGCGAAGGGCCGCTGAGGTAGCTTGTGGCCGTGTGGTGCTCGGTGGTCATATTGCCCCCCATTGAACGTCCATTGAGCTGATGAGCCCACCCCACCCCAAGAAGATGCTGGCGGCGGCACCTCCCAGTCCACGGAGGGCGGTCTACGAGAGCAATCCCAAGCACCTGGCCCCCTGGCAGCGAGGGCGAAAAGGGTCGCTCTGCACGCTCGACGATGCGGCCCAGGCGCCCCAACTTCTTGGGAGGGGCATTCTTGATGGGAAGAAGATATACGCGACGGACGGCCGACGGGCCTTCGCGGGAGAGGAACATTCACCCGGTCGCTGGCATGGCTGGCCAGTGGGATGGAAAGAGGTGCCGCAGCGGGTGCGACACCAGTTACAGAAGAACTGCAGGGTCAAGCGAAGTGACGTTCGCAAGCACTGGCACGATCATCACAAGGAGCCGTAGTGGGGATCAAATGGCAACGCCGGGCCGGTGACACCGATCGCTTCTCGGTCGCGATCGGGTTCGAGACGGATCCGGATGATGGGGCGGCGGCCCGACCGGAGATGGCAGCGTCCTGGGGATCGTTCCAACTCTGGGTGCGCGGCAACAATCTCTGCGCCCACCAGGAACAAACCGAGACCGTGGCGGCGGTGCGCTGGTATTTGCTGCCATTGCTCGAGTGGTTTGCCGCCAACTGGCAGCCGCTCCTTCACGAGGAAAAGCTACCGAACCGGAACAGCGGGACCGATGGTGTGAGCGGGCTGGATTGGACTGCCTTCCCGCCGGAGGTCATCGATCCAGCGGGCGCCGAGAGGTGGGACGAGGAATGGTCCCGGTGGTGGTCCCGGCATGCACTTCACGCCTGCCGCGACGGCGGGCTGTTTCCGGATGTCGTGCTCCGGAGATTCCGGGATCAGATCGAGATCAGCTGGATGCAGGCTCGACTCGCCGGCGCCCCCCCGGGATATCGATTCCTGGCAACGCGCGGGACGGAACTGCTTGAGCCCGCGCACGTCGCCGCACCTCTCTACGACATCCTCCGAGAGGCAGTCGCGTTCCTGCGCCAGCAATCGCCTGCTTCGGCGCGGCTCGAAAGGCTGAGCAAGAGGATCGCACAGTTGCCCGAAGGCTCGCGCGAAGAGCGGTTGGCGTGGATGGCTGGTCTCGGGCGGCAACTTGGAGAGATGAGCAAGCAGTGGAAGGCGCTCGCTAGGCGCTTCGAGAGGCCCAAGGTGCGTCCGTTTCTCTGGGGCGATTCCTCGCAAGACAACGGTCTCGTCATCAATGGATCGAGCCAATTTGCCCTGATGTTCGGCTCGATCTCGCCGACCGTGCAGCCCTCCGATGTGATCGAGATTGCGAAGGCCGGTCTGGCCGTCGAACCGGGACACGAGACGCCTCAGCTGAAGCAGTTGGTCCGGAATGCACCGCTTGTCCCCGGAGAGCGCGATTACGACTCGGGCTATGCGCTGGCCGAAGAGTTGCTGGAGGCGCTGAAGTTGAGCACCGACGGGGTCGCGCCGACGGATATCGATGGAATTTACGAAAATCTGGGGATCGCGAGGGGTGAGATATCACTCATCGATGGCGGGATTCGCGCCATCTCCATCGCCAGCCCGAGGGGACGCCCCAAGGTCTTGATCAACGTCGCTTGCAAGCTGAACGAAAGAGATCACGGTAGGCGTTTCACGCTGGCGCACGAGCTCTGCCACGTCCTCCACGATCGTACGCGCGCCCGGGAGCTCGGAGTGGCATCCGGCCCATGGGCGCCGGTGAGCGTCGAGCGTAGAGCGAATGCGTTCGCTGCCATGTTGCTCATGCCTAGGGCGTCCATGGAAAAGGCCATCGCCGAGAGTGATCAGTCGGCAGACAGCGCCGAGGGCGTGCAGGCTTTGGCCAAAGTCTTCAACACCGGCTTCAGGGCGACGCTCGAGCACGTCGGCAACTTGCAGCGCTGGGACGATATGACCCGAGATCGGGTAAGGGCAGAGCAGTTCTGAGCCTTTGGAAGGCGGCGCGGGCCGGTCCCGAGTCGGATGTCTATTCCCTTGGGACCCTCCTGTTCCAGATGCTGGCCGGCCCATTGGCCTTCACCGCCGAGGAGCCGAAGGACTTGATGGGGTTCCACTTGTTCGAACCACCCTCGATCGGACTGCTCCCTAAGGCCGCGCCGCCCACGCTGCGCGAGTTGGTCGCACTCCCGGAAGCCCAAGCCGCGCCGCGCCGCTGCCCGAGATAAGGCAAGGCTCTGCCTAGGACCAGCGCGGGGCCAACGACACCTCACCGGGCCCGGTCTGTTGGTATCCCTGGGGAGCCAATCCGTTCGAGATCCGCGAGCCACTGCGCAAACCGGGGGCATTCCGATCGGAGGCGGTTAATGCCAATCAGACCCACGGCGTATGGTCCGTGGAATGCCTTTTCGTACCCCGGATATGCTGCAAGGATTCGCTTGGATGGGGCGGTCTGCTCGCCCTCGTTGATATCTTCCGGGGTCTGAACCTGCTGGCGTTGCCGCGCCAGGGTGGCGGCGACGGAACCCGGAAAAGTACTCGAGCAGGAGTCCAGCCCGGCGAAGATCAACGCCTCGAACTCGTGGACCGATAAGTAGGGTCGGAAGCGCGGCTCCTTGATGTCCTCCGCGAATGCGTGCTCTAGGTGGCTCGCCCTCTGCGCTCCGGAAACACCGGGGCCCTCAGGGCACGTGCCCCAGCCGGGGAAGTCCCTCGGGAGTCGGTAGAGATCCAACATCGTGGTCACCAGGCGCGCGCTCGAATCTCGAAGGAGCTGGCGAAGGTCGTAGGCCACCCGCTCGTATGACGTGACGCCGCCTTTGAACTTTCCACCTGACTTGAGACGCTTGGTGGCGACTTGGGTGGCCGTCACCACGACCTCAGAGGACCAGAGGGCTGGCGCGAGGACGTCCCTGACGAACGTCTCCTCGGCTTGCCCTTCGACCAGGATGCGAACGCTCTTCACGGCCGAGATGGTCTCCCACCGATAACGTTCTTTTCCCAGAGCTCACCCAGGCTGTAGCCTTCTAGCCACGAGTTGATCTCAGCTTCCGAAGGGCGGCGAAATGTCGATGCGGAGCCGGTACGATCGACGACGATGACGTCCTCCGGCCGCAACTGGTTCACCAGCGTGACCGACTGCGTGGAGAGGATGATCTGGCTGCGCTGGGCCGCCGAGCGAAAGAGGCTGGTGAGAAGCACGATCGCATAAGGGTGCAGGCCTAGCTCGGGCTCGTCGATGACGACCGTGGTCGGCGGGCGAGGCTGGAGGAGCAAGGTCGCCAAGGCGATGAATCGCAGCGTGCCGTCCGAGAGGGCATAGGCGTTGAAGTAGATGTCCGAGCCGCGCTCTCTCCACTCGAGCTGGATCTTCTGTGGGTTCAGCGGATCAGGGCGCAACTGGAACCCTTCGAAGAACGGGGCGACCATCTGGATGGCGGCGACGATCTGTTGGAATTCGCGCGGGTGCGTTCGTTCCAGGAGGTACAGGAATGCCGCCAGGTTCGCTCCGTCCGGCCGAAGGAAACTGTTGTCGCCGAGGTCGCAGGGTTGCTTCATCCGCGCGGAGGTGCTGGTGTCGTGGAAGTGGTAGACCTTCCAGCTCCGGAGGCTGGCCTCGACGTGCTGAGCGATGCGGCCCTTGGTGCTGCTGGCCTCCTCGGCCAGCCCGGATTCCATCGTGCCACTCGCGAGTGGGACGGTGTACTTCGAAGTGAGCTGGAACCCCGTGTACCAGCACGACTCTTTGGCGAGAAACAGGCCGCCGGTTGCGGCCGGCGCGAGCCTGGCTTCATATCCATTCCGTCCGAAGTGCAAGCTGATGGAGATTTCCTGCGTGTGCTTCTGTCCAAAGTGCAGCAGAGCGTCCGCGCCACCGGCCCTGGCGACGTGTACCTGGAGCCGCTTCTCGTAGAGGTCATTGAGGAGGCCGAAGAGAGAGACGAAGTTGCTCTTGCCAGCGCCGTTGGCGCCGATGAGGACGTTCAGTTGAGCCAGCTCAAGATCGAGCTTTTCGATCGACTTGTAGCCGGCGACCTCAATCCGATCGAGCGATGCCATACCGTCTCGAAGCGTGTACTCCGAATCCAGGTGCGCGGTCGAGGGCTGTGAATGCTCCCTAGATTGTCCGGTCGCCACCATGACGAGTGACGGGACCACTGCAAGCGGGGGACCAGCGGTGGAACCTTGGCGCCGCGCTCAGCAGACCTTCAGTCCGGCCCAGGGCGAGCATCCGGCGATGAGCAGAAGGAGAACGGCGGGCGTGAAGCGCATCAGGCGCACCCCTTGGGCCTCCCGGAGCCGATCTCCAAGGGGTCCTGACAGCCGCTGGGCGAACGTTCTGGGCGCCGAGAGTGAGCCAGGGGCCGCAGTGGGCAGGCTCCATCAGCGGAACTGCCCCGTGATGAAGACTGAGGCGTAGGACGCGGCGAGAGCAGCGGAGCCTGGGCCGACCGGAAGACTTCGAGAGGCCAGGGCCGTCGTCGCCACCACCGCGCATGGATCCCCCAACCGCGAGTTTGTGTGTTTCCCCGTCTGATAATCGGATCAGTGAAACGTAGCTACGCCGTCGAGCCTACCTAGCCTTGACAAATCATTGATTCCTTGCGGGGTCAGTTGAAGCTTCCGCTCGGCGTAGCGCCGAAATTCGTCCTCTGACATGAAGGCTTGCTCCCTATCCGGAGGGTCGTCAGTCCCAGCACGGGCATCCCACTCTCGCAGACGGTAGGTCTTGGCATTGGCTAAGGCTGCCGCATCGGCAATCGAAGCTGTAGCACCTCTCCCGATGCCTGTGCCCGGACTTTCAACCTCGACACTGCGCCATTTGAGCTCCACGTCGAGGGTTCCTTGAGCGGGACCAGTAGGCAGTTGTGGCCGGAGCTTGCGGTTGAATTCGTCGAGAGCGGTTCCCTCAGCCACTCACCAGAGGTTTTCGGCACCTCACCCGGATGATCGGCTGTCCTCCGAAGGGCACTTCCCACTGCACGACTATCCTGGCCACCTCAGCACCCTCCGTTGACGATGATGGATTCCTAGCACGTCGGCCGTGCTGCCGGGGATGGACCGGTGCTGATCCCAGCCCCCGATAGGCCAGCGGCTCCACCTCCATCAGCGGAACTGCCCGGTGGCGTAGACGTCAGCGACGGTCCACCCGGTGGTCCGGATGGCGGCGCGGAGCGGTTGCTCACCCCGCTGGGGCAGCCGAGCGGGCTCGGGATGTGCCGGGACACGGTGTACCGCCTGTTCGACCGCGGCGAGCTCTCCCGCAAGTCCGAGTGGCCAACGCCATCGGATCGACCCCCGCAGCCCTGGCCCACTGGTGCGGATGCTGGATCTGGCGCTCGCTGAACGACGACTGCCTGGCGGTGACGACGATCTGCTCGTCGGCCAGCGAATGATCCAGCAGGAGGGGTCCCGGGCCGCGCGCGCGCCCCCCCTGGGCATCCCTATCTTCCTCTTCGAGGTGAGCGCTCTCGAGATGGCAGACCCCATCCGTGCCAGCCGCCTGGGCCGGGCCCTCTGCATCGGGGGCGCCGCGCTCGGGGCGCTGGGGCTGCTCGGCTGGATCGCCGGGAGGGAGTCCCTCACCGCCATCCTGCCCGGCCAGCAGCCGTCCATGAAGCCGAACACTGCCCTGGCGCTCCTGCTCATCGGAGGCGCCGGAGCACTCCGGCATCCGGCCGGCGCCGCCGGGTGGTGGCGGAACGCGCTGTCCACCCTGGCGGCCCTCGCCGTGCTCGCGATCGGGGCCGCCACGCTGGCGGAGTACGCGCTGGGGCTCGACTTGCACGTCGATCGGCTGCTCGTCCAGCACCAGGCAGGCCCCTACCCCGGGCGCCCATCGCCGCCGACGGCCCTGGCGCTGACGCTCCTCGCGGCCGCCGTGCTGCTGTCCGGCGTCCGCGCCACCGCGCGCGCGCGGCCCCTGGAAGGGTTCGCCCTGGCCGCCGGGCTCACGGCCTTCACCAGCCTCACGGGAATCGCCTTCGGGGCGGGGCCCCTCTACCGGTTGGCCCACGCGCCACTCACCGGGGTCGCGCTCCCGACGGCGATTGGCTTGCTGCTGACGTCGGCGGGCCTGCTGCTCGAGAGCCCGGCGGAGGGAATCACGCGCGTCTTCACCTCGCCGGGCCCAGGCGGCGTCCTCCTCAGGCGCCTCGCGATCCCGGCGATCGCGGCACCGATGCTCCTCGGCTTCATCCTCATCCGGTCCGCGGCGGTCCTCGGCCTCGAGCCACTCTCCCTCCTGACCGCGATCGTGACCTCCGGGCTGACGGTGGTGAGCCTCGTCCTGCTCACCATCACCGCCGTTCACCTCGACCGCACGCACGAGGCCCTGGAGTCGAGCCGCGGGCGGCTCCGGATGCTCGTGGAGCAGGCACCCGATGGAATCTTCGTGTCCGACCTCACCGGCCGCTACACCGACGTCAACCTCGCGGGCTGCCGCCTCCTCGGCTACACCCGCGAGGAGATCGTCGGAAAGACGATCGCCGACCTGATCCCTCCGGAGGACGTGGATCGCCTGTCGCAGTCGAAGGACCGGATGCTCGGAGGCGCGGTCGACGTGGGGGAGTGGCGACTTCGCCGCGCGGACGGCAGCTATATCCCCGTGGAGGTGAGCGCGAGCATCCTTCCCGACGGGCGGTGGCAGGGGTTCGTCCGCGACATCGGCGAGCGCAAGCGCGCCGAGGACAAGCTGCGTGAAGCGCGGGAGCGCATCCACCTCGCCCTCAGGGGCGCGGACCTCGCCACGTGGGACTGGAACGTCCAGTCCGGCGAGGTGATCTTCAACCCGCGGTGGGCCGAGATGCGCGGCTTCCGCCCCGAGGAGATCCGGCCCCACGTGGACTCCTGGACCTCCGGCATCCACCCCGAGGACCGGCCGCGGGTCCAGCGCGCCCTGGACGATCACTTCCAGGGGCGCGTCCCGGAATACGAGTCCGAGTTCCGCGCCAGGACCCGGTCCGGCCAGTGGATCTGGATCCTGGACCGGGGCAAGGTCTTCGCCCGAGACGAGCGCGGCCGGCCCCTGCGGATGGTGGGGACCGAGCTCGACGTCACCGCGCGAAGGCGGGCCGAAGACGAGGTCCGCCTCGCCGAGGCAAAATCCTCCGGGATCGTCTCCATCTCCGCCGACGCGATCGTCTGCATCGACGAGGACCAGCGGATCACGCTGTTCAATGACGGAGCCGAGGAGATCTTCGGCTACTCGAAGGCGGAGGTCATCGGGTCTCCCCTGGACGTCCTGCTCCCCGCGCGCTTCGTCACCGTTCATCGCCGGCACGTCGAGGAGTTCGCGGCCGGGAAACAGGTCGCGCGCCGGACGGGCGAGCGCGGGATGGAGATCGTCGGCCGGCGCAAGAACGGCGAGGAATTCCACGCCGACGCGGCCATCTCGAAGCTGGAGGTGGCCGGGAAGCGGATCCTCACCGTGGCGCTCCATGACGTCACCGAGCAGAGGCGGCTCCACGAGGAGCTCCGCAGGGCGGTCCGGTCGCGGGACGAGCTGCTGGGCATCGTCGCCCACGACCTCCGCAACCCGCTGAGCTCGATCGTCATGCAGGCGTCGCGTCTCCGGCGGCGGGGGCCCGAACCGGAGCGCCGCTCGCTGCGGCCGCTCGAGGCGATCGAGCGCGCCGCGAGCCGCATGAGGCGCCTCATCCAGGACCTCCTCGACGTGACCATGCTGGAGGCCGGCCGCCTCTCCATCGAGCGGGGCCGCCTGGCGGTGGAGCAGCTCGTCTCGGACGTGGTGGAGGCCCAGCGGGCCCTGGCCTCGGCGGCCGCCCTCGAGCTCCGGCTCGACCTGGCGCAGGACGTTCCCGACGTGCTGGCGGATCGCGATCGACTCCTCCAGGTGTTCGAGAACCTCGTCGGCAACGCCCTCAGGCTCACCGGGCCCGGCGGGCGCATCACGATCGGAGCGGCGCCGCGCGGCGCCGAGGTGCTGTTCCGGATCGCCGATACGGGTCCCGGCATCCCGCCCGAGGACGCCCCGCACCTCTTCGACCGGTTTTGGCGAGGGCGTAAGGCCGGAAACCGCGGCGCGGGGTTGGGGCTCCCCATCGTGAAGGGCATCGTCGAAGCGCACGGCGGCCACGTTTGGTTCGAGAGCGCGCCCGGGCGGGGGGCCACGTTCTTCTTCACCATCCCGGCAGCCCCCTGGATCGGAGCGCCGCCACCCGAGCCGGCGCCGCCCTCGACGCCCGGGTGACGGGAAGGCCCTCATCCGCTCGAGCTTGCGCAGCCCCTCGCCGAGGAGAACGCCACCATCGTCAAGGCGCTCCAGCGGCATGCCTCGGTGGTGGTGCAGAAGAGCTTGCAGGAAGGCCCCTCCCGGAACCGTCCAGCCGTTATCAGCGGGTCGCAACCGTGCGGATCCGTTCGCGGCGCGGCGCCCTCGCCAGTCCAGCGCTCACAGCCGTTCACAGGCGTTCGCAAAGCCGTTTGTCCCCGCTGTGTCCCCGGGCGCGACGGGAACCGCTGGCCGGCTCTGGGCGCTGGAGGGTGGCGCGGGCCGGCTCCTGACGGTGCGGGAGGCGGCGGAGCGGCTCGCGGTGTCCACGTTCACGGTCTACGGGCTGTGTGACCGGGGCGAGCTCCCGCACGTCCGGGTGTCCAACGCCATCAGGATCGCCCCCGCCGAGTTGGCCGCGTTCCTGGCCGGGCAGCGCTCTGGGGGGCGCTGACCCCTCGGGGCGGCCTCCGCCCGGAGGTAAGCAGGCATGGGCGACCCGGTGTTCGGCGGAGCTCCAGAAACGGTACATGGTAGGCTCTGCCCTCACCGGAGGTCCAAGCCATGGACGAGTCAGAGAGCACACATGGCTCCTCGCGTGGAGCCAAATTCGCTCTCGCCATGTCGGTGGCCGGGTTGTGCTTTTGCCCACTCGCGCTCGTGAGCTCTGGAGCTTTCTTCTTCGTGCAACCACTTGGATTGGTGGGGTTGATTGCCGGCCTATACGAGCTCCGGGCCATCAAGACCGGCAGAGCCCCCATGAGTGCGCGCCGTCACGCGCTCGCCGCTGTATGGCTCGGGGGCATCTCGACCGCCCTGTCGCTCGTGTCCTTCCTGTTCCTTGCGCTTGCAAACACAAGCCTCTTCAACATCCATCGATGATGCGTCGCTTCTGCTTAGCGGCCACGTCTTGTCGCCTTGTGAGCTCAATCTAAGGGGCAGGCTCACCCGGCGATGGGGGCGCGGGTCGGGCGCGGATACCCCTCGCGGCGGCCGGAACGGACGCGGGGAACGGCCCTGGCGGGCCCTCTGGGGGGACGTTGTTCTGAGCTCCGGGGCCCTCTGATCCCCGCATTGAGAACAGGGCCTGATCAATGAGCCCCGGCGGCAGCCGGGCTGGCCAGTCCGCCCGTCTTAGAGCGCCTCGGCCACCCGGAACGCCGCAATGAGCAGGGCGCGCCAGCAGCGACGCCAGCGCGGGTCGGAGGGGTCCAGCTTGGCAACCTCGGCGTAGGCGAGCGCTTCTTCTTGGGGGGCTTGGGCATGCCCCCGGATGCGCATGAGTCCGGTTCCGGAGGGGGTCACGGCTCGGCCGTGAAGGGGCCGCCCGACCTGCTCACGGGCCGGTCGGCTTCTTCGGCTCGGCGGCGACGGGGCGGTAGCACTTGTCGCCTTGCCGGAAGAGGATTCCGCAGGGCGGTTTCACGGCGAAAATGTAGACCCAGCAGTTGCCGTTGATGGTTTCCTCCCCCACCGCCGCGTTGCAGGGCGCCGCCCTCTGTCCCGGCAGCGTGTACGTGAGCATACGGCGCTGGCGATCAACACCCTGGCGGAGATCTGCGGCGACGCTGGGGCGAAGTCCCAAGCCCGCGTCCAGGCGGCATGCGCCCTCCTTGACCGCGGGTGGGGACGGCCAGATGCGCACGACGTGCTGATCGACGCCACGGATGAAGCCCTCCGGGCCGAAATCCAGCAACGAATCGAGTTGGAGCGAGCCCGACCGCCAGGGGCCGCTGATCCGGACGACGGCGAGACGCACTGACCTTCTGCGGTGCGCGGAAACGGGCTTCTCGCTGGCACCGCTACGGGGCGTGTGCCAGGCATTCTGCCGGGGCGCTGCCTGACGCCTTTGGACGCCGTTTCCACAAGACCCCATGACGCGCGCGCGCGTTTGCGCCACTCTGGCTGTCATCGGGGCGTGGCAGGCCCTTCGGGAGAGCCGGGAAGACCTCGTCCGACATTCGCATCGATTCCCTCCAGTGGTGGCCGGCTTCGTCTACAACGCTCTCTGAATGTTCAAGCTCCGCCGATCCCCCTCCGGCCTTCGCCTCGAGCGTCCGGCCTTCCATCAATCGGCTGTCCAACTCCTCCTGCTCGGGTTCCTTGGGCTGATCGCGCTCGGATCCTACCTGGCGTTCCAGTACTTCGATGATGGAGGTCCGGATTCGAACGCGTTGGCCTACTTCGAGACGTCGCTGTTCACGTTGATGTTCGTCGGGATCTGGTACCTGGCCACCCAGAAGGCCCAGTTCATCTCTGCGCTCGAGCTCCAGCGGGGGCAGATCGGGGTGACCGACTCGGGCCGCTTCCTCTTCTTCGAGTCGCGCCGTTCGGTCCCGCTCGACGCGGCGACTCCGGTGCGCATCCAGATCGGCCCGGAGCGGAAGCGGTGCGAGATCGAGCTCCAGCTGGAGGTCGACCATCATCCCCGCCGCCCATTCCGCGTCGACATCCAGGTCGAGGACGTGGACCAGCGCGAGGAGGCACTGGACGTGGCGTTCCGGGTCGCGGAGGCGCTCGGGCGGCCCGCGTACCGACTCAGCCGGAGCGACCCGCGAGGGATGACGGTGGAGCTCCACGCGGAGATGGGGCCGGAGACGAAGCCGGTCCCTTCACGATTCTCGGACAGCGACTACGGCGAGGACGTGGTGGGGACGCTGCTTCCCCGCCAGGAGTTGCTGGCCCCGCCCTTCGACCCCAAGCGCTACCAGGGCCCATTCAAGGTCCCGGAGTGGGACCCGGGCCGGCGGGTCCACACCCACCTGCCGCTTCCGGCCGACGCCGGCTGGAGAACCGTCCTGAGGGACATCGTGATCAGGATGGGTCTCGGCCTCCTGGTCGGCGCCAGCGCCGGAGGTCTGGTCGCGTTCTTCGTGGATCGCCGGATCGTCGCTGTGCTGGTGGTGCTGGGGGTCGTCGTCGCCGTGATACGGGTCATCCGCGGCCGTCCCCGGGTGACCGATGCGCTCTTCGACTGGACCACCCAGACCGCGCGCTTCACCTCGGGAGAGAGGGTGCGCGCGGTCCCTTTCGATCAGATCCGGCGGATCGAGCTCCGCGGGCTGAATAGGACGGCGAGCCACACGACCCAGGTCCTCCCCGGATCGACCGAGACGGCCGAGACGACTTTCTGGACCGTGTACTCCACCGAGCTCTGGGCATTCACCAGCGCCGGTTGGTACCTGATCTCCGCGACCCCCACCTCACGGGGGAGCTCGATCCCGTACGAGGCGCTGCTGCCGATGGCGAATGACCTCGCGAAGGCGCTCAACCTCCCGTTGAGCTGGCGCGAATACTCCGACGGCGGGAAGGGTTGAGCCGCCCGGGAAGACGGGCGGCTCGCTCTCCACGATCACCGACCCCCACGAGCCCGAGCAACTCCCGGCGTGGATGGTGACGGTCAGTGCCGTGACGCCGAGGTCGGCGATGCTGCTCGCCCCGAGGACCGGCGGCGTGCTCGACAGGCGGACCACGGGCGCAGTCTGTCCGGGATGGTCGTTCGCATCCTCCGCGAGTGGTGCGTTGAAAAGGGTTACCTCCCCCCGGAGGCCAACGTTGAAGCGCCCAGGCGGCGCGGGAAGAGGGCTTGATCATGGCCAGCGTCTTTTCAGCGAAACGGTTGCCGGTACCTGCGGGTGAAGTCCGCCTCGGGGGCGTGGGAGAAGATCCGGTCATCCGCTCAGACCAAGACCGAGGCCAAGCGGCTTGCGGCGGAGCTTGAGCGCAAGGTGGACCGCCAGCGCATGGGCCTGGAGGCCCCTCCGGCGGAGAAGCGCGCCAGGCGGGACTCGAACCCACGACGCTCCGGAAGAAGATGGATGAGCTCGGGCTCTAAGGGCGATTGCTGCGGAAAGGTCCGGTAAACTCCAGCCCTGGGCGGTCCGCGAGATAGGTCCAGTCATGGCTCACAAAAAGGGACAGGGTTCTTCTCAGCAGCGAGGGCCGGGCGACGGCGCCCACCACGAGGAGCGCGAACGGCGCCAGCAGCTGGAAGCCGCCATCCAGACGTCACTGGACGAGCTTCCGGAAGCGACTCGGTCCCGCTACCTGGACTTGGCCGTATTCGGCGAGGACACGCCCGTTTCCGAGGCGGTGCTCAAGAAGCTTTGGGGGCCGCTGGGGCTTGATGAGGGGGCCGTGCAGGAAGAGGTGGACGTGTTGGTGGGCAGGTCGCTGCTCCGCAGAGATTCGTCGGGGCGGCTGACGTTGCACGACTTGCAGCACGACTATGTCCGCAAGCACGCCGGCGCGCTCCAAGCCCGTCATGCGCGCATCGTGCAGGCGTACCGACCAGCAGGCGGGATGCTCCACGCCGTCACGCCGGATGGCTACTTCTTCGAGCACCTCGCCGAGCATCTTCTTGGCTCGGAGGGGCCTCGTGCACTCCGGGATCTACTCTTCGACCACCGCTGGCTGGCGGCCAAGCTGAACGCCACCGGCGTGAACGCCCTCCTCGCCGACTTCGAGTTGCTCGATCTCGCCTCCGACGTACCCCTCCGCCTCCTCCGCGATGCGATCCGGCTCTCGGCCCATGTCTTGTTCCAGCGCCCGGAGGAACTCTCTTCCCAGCTACTTGGCCGCCTCCGTGCCGTACCCGAGGCTGAGATTAAGTACTTCAGCGTACGTCTTGAGGCCAACGTCACTCCACCCGTCCTCTTGCCCCTGTGGGCGCGTCTCCATCCTCCCGGAGAAGCGCTTCTCCGCACGCTGAAGGGCCACGCTCACCGGGTGAGTGCGGTGGCGCTGAGCGCGGACGGGAAGACGGCCGTCTCCGGCTCCAGCGATAGGACGGTGAAGGTGTGGGCCGTTGAGACGGGCCAAGAGAGGCGGACGCTTCACGGGGTGAATGTAAAGGCGCTGAGTGCGGACGGAAAGACAGCCGTCTCTGGCTCCTACGGAACGGTGAAGGTGTGGGACGTCGAGATGGGCCAGGAGAGGCGGACGCTAGAAGGCAATGCTGGTTTGGTGAATGTGATGGCGCTGAGCGCGGACGGAAAGACGGCCGTCTCTGGCTCCCACGACGGGACGGTGAAGGTGTGGGACGTGGAGACGGGCCAGGAGAGGCGGACGCTAGAGGGCCACGCCCGCGGGGTGAACACGGTGGCGCTGAGCGCGGACGGGAAGACGGCCATCTCCGGCTCCCACGACGGGACGGTGAAGGTGTGGGACGTGGAGACGGGCCAGGAGAGGCGGACGCTAGAGGGCCACGCCCGCGGGGTGAACACGGTGGCGCTAAGCGCGGACGGGAAGACGGCCGTCTCTGGCTCCCACGACGGGACGGTGAAGGTGTGGGACGTGGAGACGGGCCAGGAGAGGCGGACGCTAGCGGGCCACGCCCGCGGGGTGAACACGGTGGCGCTGAGCGCGGACGGGAAGACGGCCATCTCTGGCTCCGACGACAGGACGGTGAAGGTGTGGGCCCTTGAGGCGGGCCAGGAGAGGCGGACGCTAGCGGACCACGCCGGTGAGGTGAGCGCAGTGGCGCTGAGCGCGGACGGGAAGACGGCCGTCTCCGGCTCCAGCGATGGGACGGTGAAGGTGTGGGCCCTTGAGGCGGGCCAAAAGAGAAGGACGCTGAAGGGCCACGCTGGTTGTGTGAATGCAGTGGCGCTGAGCGCGGACGGGAAGACGGCCATCTCTGGCTCCAGCGACAGGACCGCGAAGGTGTGGGACGTGGAGACGGGCCAGGAGCGATGGACGTTAGAGGGCCACGCCGGTGAGGTGAACGCGGTGGCGCTGAGCGCAGACGGGAAGACGGCCATCTCTGGCTCCGCCGGGACCGTGAAGGTGTGGGACGTGGAGACGGGCCAGGAGAGGCGGACGCTAGAGGGCCACGACGGTGGGGTGAATACAGTGGCGCTGAGCGCAGACGGGAAGACGGCCATCTCTGGCTCCAGGGACAGGACGGTGAGGGTGTGGGACGCGGAGACGGGCCAGGAGAGGTGGAGGCTGGAAGGCCATGCCGGTCTGGTGAATGCCTGGGTGAATGCAGTGGCGCTAAGCGTGGACGGGAAGACGGCCATCTCCGGCTCCAGGGACAGGACGGTGAAGGTGTGGGACGTCGAGACGGGCCAGGAGAGGCGGACGCTAAAGGGCCACGCTGATTGGGTGAATGCGGTGGCGCTGAGCGTGGACGGGAAGACGGCCATCTCCGGCTCCAGGGACAGGACGCTGGAGGTGTGGGACGTGGAGACGGGCGAGGAGAGGTGGACGCTGGGGGGCCACGCTGGCGAGGTGAACGCGGTGGCGCTGAGCGCGAACGGGAAGACGGCCATCTCCGGCTCCGACGACGGGACGCTGAGGGCGTGGGACGTGGAGACGGGGAGTTGCGTTACCTCCTTCACCGGCGAGGCGGCCTTCCATGCCGTTGCACTCGGTCGGACGATGCATCTCTTCGCTGGTGACGCCGTGGGCCACGTTCACTTGTTGGAACTCCGCCTAGGCTCTGATCAGGCAAGTAGGCGGTGCTCGTGAGCGCTGCCCCAGTGAACAGGGCCTGGAAGGGGGCGGAACACAGTGCCGCGCAGGGCAAAGCCGGCGCCGATGCCGCAAGAGGAGGCTCCATGACCAGCTGGCTCGGAGTCTCGGCGGGCTCGGCGGTGAGGCTGTAGCCCACGGGCCCACAGGACGCGAAAGGACTTCCTTGCAAGGGGGCGCACCCGCCTCCTAGCCTCGCGACCGCTATGGCGCCCGAGGACTTCAATCCGGACTACCTCGTCCCGGGCACGCGCATCGGCGCGTACGTCATCTGGGGCCTGCTAGGGCAGGGAGGCAGCGCCTCCGTCTACGAGGTGGAGAGCGCGGAGGGACACCGCTTCGCCTTGAAGATGTGCCGCTACCATGGCGGCGCCGCCTACGGCACGTCTCAGTGGCGGGTGGACCAGCGGTTCTCGCGGAGCATCGCCTGTTTGCAGCTCCTGAAGGGCCGGCGCAACGTGGCAGAGCTGTACGCGCACGACAGGTACCCGGACCCGCTTCACGGCCACCAGTACCTCGTCCAGGAGCTGGTGCCCGATGGTCTCCTTGTTACCGACTGGGTGAAACAAGAGTCGCCCACGCTGCGGAAGCTGGTCACCGCCTTCGTGGAGCTGGCCGAGCTGTGCGGCGTCATGGCGAGCAAGGGCATCTGCCACCGGGACTTGAAGCCCCCCAACATCCTCGTCACCCCTGATGGGACGCCCAAAGTCATCGACTTCGAGAGCGCCACTTGTCCCCACGCCACACCTGTGACTCGCGGGGCGGCCAGCGAAGTGCCCGGTACTGGCGGGTGGCAGTCTCCGGAGCTGTGCCAGGCCATCCTGGAGGAGCAGTCGAAGAAGAAGAGCAAGGAGGCGTTCGACTTCCTCCCGTGGGGTGACTTGTTCAGCCTGGGCGTCGTCTTCTACGAGTGCCTCACGGGCGAGCACCCCTTCGACACCAGCCTGCCGGACGACATGCTGCTCGAAGAAATCGCCTTCGAAACGCCGATTCATCCGATGCGGCTCAGCACCGCCGTACCGCTCGGGCTGAACAAAGTCGTCATGAAGCTGCTGGAGAAGCAGCCCGAGGCGCGCTACCGCGACGGAGCCGAGGTGGCGAACGACTTGCGGAGGCTCCTGGAGAAGGTGAAGGACAGGCGCTGGGACAAGCCCTTCAAGCAGCCAGCCCCTGACGAGGAGGACGCACCAGTCCTCCCGCTCGTCTCTGCGCTCGTTCCTCTGGAGACGCCGGAGCCCATTCCGGAGAAGGAAAGCGAGGCCCCCGTGTCGGACACGCCGCTTTCGGAGCCAGACTCCACGTCTCGCGAGGCCCTCTCGCCCACGCAGTCAGCAAAGCTGGACGCCTCGCCTCATTCGGCAGACACCGCTGTCCTGCTCTCCGACGAGATGGAGACCGCCGAGCCGCGAGGGCTGCCGGAGAGCGAGCCTGTCGTGGGCACGGTGTTGGACTTCGGCGAGGCCGGGGCCTACACGCTGGAGCGGCGCCTGGGACGTGGAGGCATGGGGGAGGTGTACCTGGCCCGGCAGGTGGGAGCCGCGGGCTTCGTCCAGTCGGTCGCCATCAAACGGGTGCGCCCCGGCTGCCGGCCGTGGGAAGAGCGCTCCTTCGTGGACGAGGCGCGCATCCTCTCCCGGCTGCACCACGAGAACATCGCCCGCGTCTACGCCTTCCATGAGTGGCAGGGCAGCTACTACCTGGTGATGGAGTACATCGAGGGCCAGTCGCTGTATGCGTTGCTGGAGTTGGCCCGCCGCGGAGGACACCGCTTCTCCGAGTCAGTGGCCTGCGCCGTCATGGCGGAGGTGGCGGAGGCGCTGGACTACGCGCACGCGGCCACGGACGAGGCAGGCCAGCCTCTCCACATCGTCCACCGGGACGTCTCGACCACCAACATCCTCATCGCCAGGACGGGGCGGGTGGTGCTGGTGGACTTCGGGGTGGCGCTCTCCAAGCAGGAGGGGCGCATCGCCACCCGCACCGGCTTCACTTTCATCAAGGGCAAGGCGCCCTACCTCTCTCCGGAGCAGGTGAAGCACCTGCCCCTGGATGCCCGATCGGACTTGTTCTCGGTGGGCACCATTCTGGTGGAGCTGCTCACCGGGGAGGCGCCCTTCGGGTGGGCTGCCGACTACCTCACCCTGAAGCGCATCGAAGGCGTGACGCCCGAGTACGTAGCCTCCCTCCTGCCCGGCGTCTCCAAGCCGCTGCGCGCCCTATGCCAAAAGCTGCTGGCCTCCCACCCTGACCAGCGCTTCGCCACCGGACGCGAGGTGGCAATGGCCCTGCGGCACTGCGCCGGCCTCGGCGATGGCCCACGAGACGTCCAGGCCGAAGTGGAGAGGCTTCAGGCCCTCCCCAACGCCAAGGCACCGCTGGCAGCCGCTATGGCCGCCGTGCGCGCTCTCTCCAGGGTGAAGCGTGCCAAGCGCGCCGTGGTGCTCGGCGGTGCGCTCATGCTCGCCACGCTCGCCGTTGTCTCCTGGTACGTCCCGCGCCAGGCCGTCCCCTTCCCCTCCTCGACGCCGCGGCCGCAAGGGCCTGCCGTGTCCTTGTCGCGCTCGCCAGAGAACAGCATTGCCCCGGCCGCGCCAGCTCCTTCGTCGTCCGGCCCTCTCGTGGGTAATCCGAAGGGAAAGGACAGCGCGGCGGTGGCTGGACCCGCTCGCCAGCGCGCTGCTACGCCACCCTCGGGGTCTCTTCCGGTTGCCTTAGCAGACACGAAGACGCGGAGTCCGCTGACTATCCCGCCTGCCGGAAGGCGAACAGACGAAGCGATGCGCGTCTCACCTGATCCGGACGAGGCGACCGGCACAGTCCGCGGCGCGCTCCCGGTGGCCCAAGACCAGCTCGCGGCCATGCCCGCGAGGTACGTCAAAACATCAGGGGAGGAACCCTCGCCTCAGCACGCTCTGGCGCTCTTTGCCTCGGACAATGCCCGTCTCACACATTTCCGCGAGGTGAGCGCTCGCCGGCTCAAGGTCAATGGGGTCAACACCGACTTGGCGCTCTGGAAGGATGACGACTCGGGCTTGGTCGCGGTCGTCGTCGGTCTGACCAACCCGGACGACGCGCCACCATGGGAACCAAACGAGGGGCGTATCGTCAGCGATGCCCGTTCGTCGAGCGCGGTCGCGATCCGAGCAATGCCGCGCGTGATCCTGCCGGGGCAGAGCGGTCGTGTGGCGCTCGTCTTCGATCAGTCAGTGATCGAGGACAAGGCGATGGTTGAGATTCTTCGCGGCTCGCGCCCCGAGTTCGCCATGGAGGTCTCGTCCCAAGAGTTGGATCAGCGAAAGTCGCTATGGCCCTTCTGAGAGCGACGCCGCTCGCGTTCGCGTGTTGCTTGCTCGCATGCCCTCCTCGCGGCGGCGGGCAACTGCTTGAGGATGGGCTCAACATCCCCCTTCTCCCTGACGGCAGTCCCGCGCCGGAGCCATGCCCTCAGAACGCCAAGGACATGATGCGCGCGCTCGGGCTCCGGAACCCAGCGGGCGGAGCGCTCGCCGAGATCGACGCGAACCAGCGTCATCGAGAGCCGTTGACGGTCTTCTCCGGCCCTGTCGAGAGCGTTCTCGTCGACCGGCTGGACTCGATAGGTGGTGGTTCGCGCTTCTATGGCCGGATCTGGATCAGCAAGCGCGGCGTGGTGATCCGCTACTACCACGCTCAGATGATTCACGGAGACGTGTTCCCGATCTGCGCGATAGCCCGTCGCGATGCGGACGAGATGAAAGCGAAACCGGGGGCCTACCCTGGATCGGCGGAGTTGGAGTCCTCCACGGCGTGGATTTACACCGTCGAGGATTTCCGCTGATCGGCGTCAGCGCCGCAGGTTCTCCAGAAATGGACCCGGCGTCGGTTCACGACGCTGCATCCTCGTGTTCTTCGGCAGCCAACTTATCCAATGCCTGATCCGCTACCACGATTCGATCGGGGCGACCCATCATGGTGTACAGGAGGCTCTCGGGGACATACCCCTGAGAACGCATCGTCGAGCGGAACTGCCCACCCAGCCCACGCTCCTCAGCAATCTCACCGAGCACCCGCTCGGTGTCTTCATAGACGTGGGCGCGTCGCAGCCGACCGGTAGCCCGCCGCATCATGAATTCGGTCAACACAGACTGCTCGCGCGGCCCGCCCGTCGCCCAAGCATGCAATCGGTTCGATGCCAACAGAATCTCATTCACGGCGTTCGATGTGGCTACTCGGTGCCAAATCTCGTCGATGGCTCGATGATCCTCCGTTCCTTTGATCGTCTCCATCACGTACGTGAAAAAGCGAGCCATCAGGAGCGCATTGCGGCGCACGTCGATTGGAACCAACGTCCCAAGAACGGCCATGGCCCCGTTCGCCAGCAGGAGATCTCCCACGGTGACTGCACCGCGCCCACGGGGAGCGGTTGTACAGGCGCTGAGAATCACGAACGGCGGTAGGGGCCCGAGCTCCAGTCCGAGCCGAGGCTCGTCGCCGATCACGAGCGTCGCAACGTTGTGCTCTTTGTCGTAGTGCCCGTGCGCGCTCAATACGAGTATTTGGTAGCCACCCGATGCGAGGCGCTCATTGAGTTGCTCAGGGGTGGCAACCTCAATGAGATCGCAGACTGAACCGGGGACGCTGCGTACGGTATCCTGAACGCTTTGCCACCCAACCATCGAGAAGCGGTGGATGCGATCGCTCGGTGACAGGCACTCTGCAATGAGAACACGGAGGTTTTGGCGAACGTAGGTGATGGGTCGGGGCGAGAGCTCGTGCTGAAGGCACCGGGTCAGGGGCTGAATCGGGAGCAGCGAGACTGGCATGATGCAGCACAGAGGCGCAGACGTGCCGGGCAGTGCCGCGAGACCAACCGGGAAGTTCGTGAAGGCGCTCACCTTGGTGGCCTTGGTGAGCACGCGGAGCGCCTCGTCGCCCAATGCACGGGCGATCTCGTTTCCAAGCGCCTTTAGAAGTCGCCAGACCACCTTGGGCCGAATCTCGCCAGCCCAATGGTCTTCGAGTTGTGCGAGCAAACGAAAGGCCGAGTCTTGAACCTCGGGTCGAACGAGACCAAGCGCGTTTGCTGCCGATGCTCGGTGAGTCACGATGAATCTGACAGCCAACAACTCGGCATCCGAGTCTGATGACTGATTTTGGAGACTGCCACGGGCCTTCCGATAGTCCGGTGCGACCCCAGCCAAGCCGAGGATGACTGGCCAGCGCATCTTCGGTTCCACCTCGGCCACGGTCGCATTCATCTGCGCACGCATCTCATCCACAGGAACACCCTTGCTCGCGAGCGCGGCGAGTGCTTCAATACCTTTCCGCTGGTACACGGAGAACTGCCGCGCAAGCCCGATGTCCTCTGGTCCGATTTCCTCTGGGTATGCACCGCCCTCCAAGAACGCACGCTGCGTAAAATGAGCCGTTGGCAGCAGCAGCGGCGCCACGTTGCTCGGAACCGTCCACGGGGGTGGCTTCGCGGTCCGGTCTTTTTGCTTGTCGATCGGCAGCCGCGCGATAGCCTCCCAGTGCTCCCGCAACTTGGGCGGCCCGAGCGCCGAGAAGGGGGTGGGCGCAAGGCCGGGTGAGGAGTCACGAGTACCGGCGATGCTCATGGCCATGTCCGCGTGCGCATCCGGGTGGAGCACTAGCACCGGCCGGAGGGAACGTAGGAACGCTACGAAGCTCGAGTCGGCGAGCATTTTCGTGGGGGTGAGCAGTATCTCGTGGGGAAAGTCGAGGTGCGCGGTCCGGCGGCGCTCCTCAGCCGAGAGGTTCATCGTGTCGAACAGAGTCCGGGGAAGGTGCAAACAATACCACAACACCTTAAGAGGCTCCCCGATCAGATCCTTGTCGAGGCCGTGTGGCCACGTGACGTCGGTCGGGTATTCGCCTTTTGCTGTGAACACCACCTTGGGGGCAGGTCCGGTTCGCGTCGCCTCGAACAGTACGACGTACGGCAGGAGATACGGATCGAGGTTAGC
>Ga0134122_10000534_pt1 | contig 25774 bp, 25 predicted proteins | sample KB302_FD_96461 | JGI IMG/M metagenome (GOLD analysis project Ga0134122, IMG submission 96461) | Terrestrial soil microbial communities without Nitrogen fertilizer from Kellogg Biological Station, Michigan, USA - KB3-0-2 | ecosystem: Environmental > Terrestrial > Soil > Unclassified ...
AGTCATACTGCAAACGGACTCGATCTGGTCCTCCCATGACGTTGGGAATCGTCCCTGTGGTTTGCCACCGCGACAACTCATCCGGTCCGAGTGTGAGGCGAAGCTCTTCAGCAAAGTCCACCACAGGACATTTGAGGGCCAGACAGGCGATATCGCTACGCCTGGCTGCTGTGAGGATGGCAACGAGCCCTCCAAAGCTTGAGCCAACGAGCCCGAGTCTTCCGTATCCCCTGGCGGTCATGAGATCCAGAGCTGCTTCAGTTTGCTGTATGGCCAGGGTTGTCGTGATCTCTTCGAAGGGTCCGTCACTATCTGCATGTCCAAAAAAATCGAAGCGGAACGTGGCAATGCCTCGTTCCGTCAGCATGCGAGTCAAGGCCTTGTTCGTCGAGCTGTTTTTCCCTGACAGAAACCCATGGCACAGAACCGCGATCCGGTCTGCTCCGCCATCGGGAGCCGTCAGAATTGCGGAGACGCGGTAGTTACACGAGTCGTTGAAAACGATCTGTTCTTCCACGGCGGGGATTGTAGCAGAGTCGGGCAGTGGCGGGAGCGGGAGAGTCTAGCCCTTGTTTGCCCGGATGCGGAAATCCACATTGTCCCTCAACCAACGCCAGAATCTCGCTTGCTCACGGATGTCGCCCCCCGGCTGCAACTGATTCTTCCAGCCCTTCATCACGTCTGCGTCCACCGTCCAGAGCCGGACTCGCTGACGAGGCACGTGCGTCCGCCATTGTTCGCCGACTTTCGGGCTGACATAGGCCAAGCGCAGCGTGACGTTGCGCGAGAGGTACTCCAAGGGCTTCAGATCGATCCTCTCGTATAGCTTCTTCGCGCCGGCTTTGATGCCGCTGGCCGATGAATCAGGGATTCCGTCCGTAATGATGACGATGTTGACCGGCATAAGAACGAGATTCCGTTCCTTCGTAATACGCGCAATTTCATGAAAGAATGGATTGAAGTCCGTGACAATGTCGGTAGGGGGAAACCATTTTTTCAGTTCGGCCTCGATTTGAGATATCTCTTTTCCTTCGAATTCGTGGATTGGGTGAAAGCTTTTCGGCTCACGCATGCTCTTCCCACCCAAGCTTGCCACAAACATGGCCTGCGGCTTCTCCAGGTCGCCGAGCTCATTGATATGCCCATAGATATAATGGGCCAGGAACGCCAGAGCGTTTTCATAATGACCAGAACTCCGGAATGAACCACTGGCATCTACGCCGATGAAGAGAGTGGACTTCGGTTTGCGCAGCTCGGCTGGTTCTCCGGTACAGCCAGCCAAAGCTCCCAGAAGAACGATCGCTGCCAGAGCGCTGAGAATAGTTGCCGCCGATTTCCGGTTCATGATGTTGCCTTCTTTGTCTCCCACCGGATGGCCGGCAAAAGCTCACGCGCTTCGGCAACCTCCTTGAGGCTTTTGAACGGAATGGCAAAGACCGGTTTGCCGGTTACGAGAATCATGGCGAAGTTCAAAAAGGCCGCTACCACATGCAGCACCGGCAGCATAAGGAACTCCATCAGCTCGGAGGCCTTGTCGTGCAGCCAGCCAACTTCCCGCTTGAAATCCTCCAAGGGTTTGCGCCACCAGACCACCGGCGCAGCGATCTTGGGCTGGTTCGTTTCGCCCTCGGGCGTCGCTTGATACATCGGACGGCGCGAGATAAATGAGAGTAAAGGAGGCGTGCCGTACTGTCCGAAGAGAAACCAGGTCATGCCGCGGACGCCGACCCAGCTGAATGTTGCGAGAGACAGCGTGAAACCGATGCCGAGCCTGAACTGCTCGCCGGTTTGCTGGGCAATCCATGGGGTGATCGCATCCACCAGTTCTCGGTACAGGAACATTACTTCAAAGACCATGACAAAGACTTCGACAAGCAGTACCTGCGCAAGGTAGCGATACTCATGGTTCTTGATTGCGTCGGCCAAGACTTGAATGCAGGCAAAGCTGCCCATGATGAGCAACGACAAAAACAGATAGAGAATCGTGCCGGTCATGACCGAAGCTTCCGATCCTGTGATGCCTGCCAGGACTTCAGTGATCGTCGGCATGAGCGTGTAGGTGAAAATCGTTGATTCCAGCAGACACCAGAAGATCAATAAGACAAAGGCGATCCAGGGTACGCCAGGTTGAAAGTAACTCTGCGTCATCTGGCCCGTCATCTTGAACGGGAGAATGACGAGCTGTTTCATCGTTTCGGCAAAGAGCTTGAGGGCCAGGCGACTCAGTGTGAAGAGCCAGCCGAACACGACCATCACGAACCGGGCGAGCCCGACCCAATACATCCACATGCAAAACGCCATGTCCCACCAGGCAAGCAGGAGTGTTTTCAGAAGCTCGATTCGGCCTGAACGGAAGGGCAAGGTATAGAGCGTCAGATGCGTGCACCAGACAGCGCCGATCCACAGGAGTGCCGGGAACAGGAGCAGGAGGTAATAGATGCCAGCTAACCAACCGGTTGCGGAAGAAAGTACGAAGCCGATCAACGCCTGTTGCATGTCAGGAATCCACGAAAGCGGAAGAGTCAGGAGGTGGAAGAGGCTTTGCCAGGGGTCCGGAACCATCTGTGAAATTTGGTCGTTCATGGATACCCCTCCTGTTGAGGCTCGCGAAACGGCCTCTACCTTACATCCTCGCTAGGTAGAGCAAGAAACAGGCTGGCTCAAATGGGGGGGCATTTCGTGAAAGAAGACAGTGGTTTGCACATGGAAGCTGGAGTCGAAAGTGTTGATCAAGTGAAGGGGGAAGGATACGGGCTGTACCGGCTGGTGGCAGGGGAGGAAAGACTATTTTTGCATGCGCGACATTAGCGCTTGTTGGTCATGCCTACAGAGCGCTTGAGAGGTTGATGAAAGGTTTCCTCTTCTGCGAGGGAGGAGGCGGACCTATCGGAAGGATGAACCCCTAAGGCCCAGGTGAGTTTGACAGCAAAGAGGGTGAGACTGCTCAGGAGCAATCCGACGGTCACCCAGGTCGCGATCTGAAGAGAGAGGGAACCAAGCGGGAAATTCCAAGCCATTGCGGCGAGCAGGCCGAAGCCCATCGTCCCCAAACTCAACCCGGTCAGTTGAACGGCTCGCCATCGGTTCATGAGGACCACAAGTTGAGCACGATAGGGCTCCTGTTCTTTCCGGTTCGTGATTCGGTCGGTCACCAGCAGTTCAGGGATGCCGTGGGAAACGGCTGCAAAGACAGTCTGTAAGATGAACCCGATCAAGGCCATATGGGTATAGGCTGCAAGTTGTAAGGGTCCAAAGGGCAGTGTCGGCGACTGACGGGAATAGTTGGTCCCGACGAGGACGCCCATGATCATCATTAGAACCAGAAAGAGCGTCGCGATCAGGAGGTGGTCGGAGGCGGCATTTCCGGGATGGCCCGAATCCATCCAAGTACGCAGCAGGTTATAGGCATAGAGGCCGATGCTGAGGACGAGCAGCCCCCCGATCGCGAGCTCAAGGTAGAGAGAGGAGGTCACAAACCCACCGACCAAAATGATGAAGCCGGCTGGGAGGACGACCGACACAAGACGGGCAAGTCGTGGACTGTAGAGTGTGGTATTGAGGATGATGGGCAAGAACTGTTGCGTGGCGCCGATCATTGCCATCATGATGAAACCCATCAGGGTGACATGGAGGTGAAGAAGTCTGGCATGAGCATAGTATTCCGGTATGAGTCGGAAGGCCATGGAAACGCCGATCACCAATCCGGCGAGTAATGCCATGAGAGAGAATCGATACAACCAGGGAGTAACGGCCGGTTGGGTGAGACTCTGTGACCCATACTGCCAAGCGACCCTGGCGATGGAGGCGACCGCTCCAATCACGATAATCCCAGCCGCCCCGACAACCATCATATTGCCCGATCCCAACCCGACGAGCAGCCCCACTGTGGCGACATTCAGGGCGATGAACAGCCCGGGATGAGAGGGTGAGAGGGGTCGGCCGATCCGGGGCTTGGTCGAGAGGGAAGCCAGCAGCCCACCAATCACGAGTTGCAGGATGCCGCCGATGAGGGTGGCATGTACATGCACCAACCGCAACCATGTGGGTAGCGCGGTGCCATGAACCAATCCGAGCAGGATCCCCAATCCCACGAGAGAAGAAAGCAGGAGCCAGCTAAATCCAGAAATCAGAAATGCCAGTGGACGGCAGGTGAGTCGAACCATGGAATCCTCTTTCTGGCAGGATACTGAAAGCGATGTTAAGGTGCGAGAACTTTGAAGATCTGCGCATGTGGCGCAATGGGCGAGCGCTCCCGCAGGATGCTTAAAAAGCCGGCCTTCTCCCCCGCCCAGCCCCGGCCCGCCGAGACGCGCCGTTTCCCGGGCAAGGCCGCCATGTCTGAAGAAGGCTGAGGTTGAGGTCAAGGTTGAGCAAAGATCAGACTCTTTCCATCTCCACCTTAACCTTAGCCTAAACCTCAACCTTCCGGGGAGCTAGCGGGCTGTTTCAGTATCCTGCTATGTCTGGAGAAAGAAGAAATGATTCGTAGGACCGGTTCCGTGACCGATCGCCAGGCTATGGCGAATGGCTTCGGTAAGATAAGTCTTGGCTGCCTGGACTGCATCGTTGACAGATTTGCCTTGTGCGAGATGGGCCGCGATTGCCGAGGCGAAAGTACAGCCAGTGCCATGCGTGTGAGGGGTATCGATGAATTCCTCTTTGAACACATTGAAGAAGCGGCCGTCATAGAGCAGATCAGTGGCTCGATCTGTCGGCAAATGTCCTCCCTTGATCAACACATACTTACAACCGAATCCGTGAATAATTTTAGCAGCGCGACGGGCATCCGCGAGGGTCTTGATTTCAATGCCGGATAGTTGCTGGGCTTCGTGGATGTTCGGCGTGACGAGGAGCGCTAAGGGAAAAAGCTGCCCCTTGATGGCGCTGATGGCATCCGGCTTGAGCAACAGATGGCCGCTCTTCGAGATCATCACCGGATCGACGACAAGGTTTGTCACATTCTGGGGCTTCAGCATTCGGGCCACGGTTTCGACGATGGGGGCAGAGGACAACATACCGGTCTTGACTGCTGCGACATCGAAGTCGTCGAACACAGCGTCGATTTGCGCTGCGACGATCGAGGTCGGCAATTCAAAGACGTCGGTCACCTCTTCCGTATTCTGCGCTGTGACGGCGGTAACCACCGACATGGCAAACACACCATTTGCCGACATGGATTTGATATCGGCTTGAATCCCCGCGCCTCCACCGGAATCAGAACCGGCGATCGTCAAGACCTGTTTGATCGGCTGTGTGTTCATAGGCCTATCAATTGGACGGTGGCGCTGAGGTGTCGACTGGTGCTGGAAGGATTTCGGGTGATTCAGCCTTGAGGCCCTCAATGGAGAACAGGGCATCCGGTCGTGGCGACTTCTCGTGATAACGAAAGGTTATTTGGTCTCCTGGTTCGTCGGTCGAGGCCGAGAAGGTCAGCACTGCCCGGCCCTTTCCTCGTCGAGGGATCTCAATGCCGCGCATGCAGAGGCCTTCGCGGTTGTTCTCAACCTCCAGCTTCCACTGTCCGCCATGGTCATCTTCGAGCAGAGTATCTTGCAGCTGACAGAGTACTTTAATGTCGCGCGAGGATTTGTTCTCAATGGTGAGATCGGCCGAGATCTGTTTCTCCCGCCTGTGCAAGGCCGTCACGACCAACTGGTAATATTCGTTGCTGTGAGACCCAAGACCGGGTGGTGGCGCCGGTTTGGCAGCAAGGTCGACCTTCATGACAGGGGGCTTGTGTGCCTCCTTGATCAGTTCCGCCAGAGGGCCGGCTTTCGGAATCGTGCCGCGCGTGGCACCCAGTGAATGCAGCGTGCTGGGGTCCAGTAGCTTGACCGTCACCCGAAGGCCTTCCGGTGATTCCAGATATGAACCGGTCGCAAATACATCGGCACGCACAGCCTTAGCGGCCTGATTGACTGCTTTAGCCTGAGTCGGTTCGAACCGTGTCACGTTGAACTTCTTCAACGTCGAGCCCACCATGGTGTGGTCGACAACCTTGAGTTCGCCCGCAACCAATATCTGCGTGCCCAACTCCTCCGCCAAAAATTTCCCGATCGGCGTGACGGCGCCCTTGACGTCGGCAAAGTCCACCAGCGCCAGCTGCCCCTTCCCCGCCTTCACTGCGTCGGCGATCACTCCCTCCGCCAATTGCTTCAAACTCTCTTCATATTGTGACGCCGCATAAGCCGGAAGCGCCCAGAAGCCAGCAAGGGCAAGGAGGACCATGATCAGAAGACGATTCATGCCGAGGAATTATCCTTTGGCTCAAGAGGCAAGTTCACCGCCAAGGCACATTATACTCAGCATGCATGACCTGTCCAGCCAAGAGAGCCAAACCCGGCAACTCCCGCTTCACCTGTGAACAAGTAATCCATATGATACCCGGAGGGCTATCAAGACTCTCAGTCCATTGAAAACCAGACAACCGCTTCTGATTTCAGACAGTATTCTCGGTCGTGAACGGTTTCCTTGGCAGGAAAGGTGACTCATCTCGTGAGTCCATGGTTTTCATAGGGCAGGTTGCTGGGCTTGGACAAGCTGCGCGCGTCTACTGAGCGGTTTCCCTTTGCTTCCTCCTTCTAGCCGGTGAATTTGGAGAGGGGTGGTGCGGGTTGTCCCTCATTGCGCGTATCCAACGAACCCTGCCCCTTCCTCGCTCCATCCTGTGGCCGTGGATGTTAAGGGGCTGTGGGTGGGGTGCCCCATCGTGCGCGTTCTGCGAGGCACAGGAACATCAGACCTCGGCCTCCCGTCTTTTATCTCTTTTCAATCTGGCCCGTTGTAACTCGACGGGTGGCGCGAGCCTGGGTACCCGTTCGCCCGCAGCGGGGCCCCACACCGGGCGGGGTGCGAGGACGAACGGGTACCCAGGCTCGTGACAGGACCCGTCGGCTCACACGGGCCAGGTTTCCTCCTTCCACGCCATCTCCCAAAACATCCACTCATATCGCGAACTGATCACGAACGACTCTTCCATCCTCCGCTTCTCTTCCTTGCCCGCTGTCTTGGCCCACTGGTCCACTTTCTCCCTCATCCAGCGCTGTACCTCGGCAAACTCTGGTGAGGCATAGAGCATGAGCCAGTCCCGATAGGGATGATTGTGCCTTGGAGGACCCTGTTTCAACAGATGCTCCCCGACGACACAGTAGATCCAGGCACAGGGCAGAGCGACGACGGTGATCTCCGCTGCCGAGCCTGTATGGGCGACGGCGAGCATGTGTCTCGTGTAGGCATAGTTCGTCGGCGCCATGGGCACAGCCGCCATCTGTTTGAAACTCATCTTCCATCGTGACCCATATCCTTCGTGGAGGCTGCGTTCTACGACGATGGTTTCTTCTGCCAGCTTCGTGAAACGGAGGGCCGACTCTGGATCAGGCGCTCTCATCGCTCCGGCAGAAAACACACGGGCGAGGTCGCCGAGAAACCGTGCGTCTTGCAGGATGTAGTACTTGAATTTGCGTTCCGGCAAGGTTCCCTTGCCCAAGGCCACGACGAACGGATGGGTGAACTGTTTGTCCCATATCGGCTTGGCAAGTTGCCTCAAATGATTGGAGAAGGACATGTGACCTCTCTCTTAAATGAACGTCGTCGGTAAATTATGAGCGAGACGGGCTAAAACATGCACGCCAGACGCGACTCGCGAAGATGATAACGAGATGCGCTTCATGAACGACGCTTCACAATTTTCCCCTGTACGGAAGCCAGGGCCTCGGCAAACGATTGATGCCGTCGAGCGCGGCGACTTTATAACATTCTGCGAGTGTCGGGTAGTTAAAGATGGTATCGATGAAGTAATCGATCTTGCCCTGGAACGCCATGACGGCTTGCCCTATATGAATAAGTTCTGTGGCCCCTTCTCCAATGGCATGGACACCCAATAATCCACGGCTGTGGCGATGAAAAAGTAACTTTACCATCCCGGTCTCATCGCCGATGAGCTGTCCTCGAGCGATTTCCCGATAGTGTGCGACGCCGACCCCATAGGGAACCTCTGCCTTCGTCAATTCCTCTTCGGTCCGCCCCACCACTGAGATTTCTGGAATAGCATAGATGCCGTAGGGGAGGAGATCCGTGTCGGTATGGTCTGGATGGCCAAAGGCATGACAGGAGGCATGGCGCCCTTGCTGCATGGATGTCGAGGCCAGGGCGGGAAAGCCAATTACATCGCCGACGGCATAGATATGGGGAACTGCTGTTTGAAAATGGTCGTTGACGACCAGGCGACCTCGTGCATCCGGTGAGAGGCCGACGGCTTCCATATTGAGCTTTTTCGTTGCGCCGACGCGGCCGATCGCATACATGAGCGTTGAGGTGGTGATCGGCTGGTTGTGTGTCAGTGAGACCGTCACCTGGCCGTCGGTATTTTTTTGGATCGCAACCACTTCTTCTTCATGGTAAATCGTGACACCGATTGCGGCCATCTGTTTCTGCAGAGCCGCAATAATCTCGGCGTCGATAAATTCCAGCAAGCGCGGTCGCTTGTCGATTAGAATCACCGGCACGCCGATCATGGCCAGGATCGAGGCATATTCTGTACCGATCACGCCGCCGCCGACTATGACCATTGATATTGGAAGGTGTTTGAGCGTGAGTACCCCGTCTGTATCGATGATGGTGTCCTCGTCGAAGGGGATCTCGGCCGGCCGGGCCGGTTCCGTTCCAACGGCAATGACGATCACGTGCGCGCGGTGTTCCGTGGTTGTGCCGGCCCGTTCAATATTGATCCGATGAGGGTCGATGAAGCTGGCTTCCCCATAGATCAGATCGATGCCGTTGCGCGCCATCTGATTCTGCACGATTTCAATCTCATTTTTGATGACGTGGTTGGCGCGAAAGGCGAGATCTTCGATCGTGATCGTCTTTTTCAGGCGATATTCGGCCCCATACAGGGTGCGCTGGCGAAATCCTGCGAGATAAAGAACCGCTTCGCGGAGGGCTTTGCTGGGGATGGTGCCGGTATTGGTACTGACGCCGCCAACGACTTCTTTACGCTCGATGATGCCGACTTTTTTGCCCAGCTTGGCCGCCTGAACCGCAGCCTTCTGGCCGGACGGCCCGGTCCCTATGACAAGTAGATCGTAATGGGCCATGAGATGTATTGCCTATACTGGCTGAAATTTCGGTTCTGAGGGACATTTCGAAAGGCCCGCCTTCGAATATCCGGGACCTCGAACGCGGGACCTCCGATGACTTGATGTTCGCCCGACATCAGCCCGAGCTTTTTCTACCTAGCTTTGATTGATCAATGACTTGGCGACAGCGAAGGCCTCATCCAGGTTCGGCAGTTGGGTCAGCTCAGGGGTGATTTGCAGATACCGCACAGTATTTTGCGCGTCAACAACCATGACTGTACGCGCCAGGATGTGGGGGCCCTTGAGGAGGAGTCCATAGGCCATCCCAAATTCGGCAGCTCGATTGTCCGAGAGGAAGGTCACATTGGTGATACGAGCATCTCCTGCGAATCGTTTTTGGGCAAAAGGAGTGTCTAGGCTCACGGTCACCAGCTCGATCATCTTGTCAAGGCCTTTGTTCTTCTCGCTCAGATAGTGGGTCTGTTGTTCGCACACCGGTGTGTCGAGCGATGGCACGACGCTGATGATCCTGACCTTACCCTTACCCTTTGTGTCGGTGATGGAGACTTGCGACAGGTCCGTCTGAGTCAGCTTCACCTCTCGGAGGGGGTCACCGACTTTAATGCTGGTTCCTGAGAGGGCTAGGGGAGCTCCCTTGAAGAGAACTGTATGGCCTTCTCCCGACACCGTGCTGCGGTTAGCAACAGAAATGTCCTTGTAGACAAAATTATTACCGCCCGTGCTGCTGCATCCGGTGAACCCGAATGTCACGCACAGTGCAGCCCCCATGATCAGGTGATGTGCTGCCCTCATAATGCCCTCCTTGGTGAAGTGACTGTGACCGCTTTTATCTGAAATACGATGGCTTGGGCTTATATTGTAAACAGAATATAGAAAAACTGTTTCGACATTCACAACATCGCGAGTCTGCTTTTATAGCACAAGAGAATAACATCACGCAGAGTTATTCCACGAAAGGGAGGGGCACTTGGATGCCGATGGATTTTTCGGCATCCTGTTACGGTTCAATAAATGCGATGAGTTCCCGGTTGACCACATACGGTCGTTCCCACTGCGGGATGTGTCCTGCTCCGGACACGCTGACGAATCGTGACCCCTTGATGGTCTGGTGGAGTTCTTCGCCCACGGCGATGGGGAACACCCGATCTTCTTCCCCCCAGATCACCAGCGTAGGATGAATGATGTCTTCGATGCGCCTGGCAAATCCCGCCTCCCATAGCGGGAGGTTTTCTCTGGCGGACAGGATAGGTTTAATGAGTCCCGGGCGCTGACGGTTTCGGTTGGATCGTTCGATGACTGCCGGTGTGAGGAGAGTCGGGTCATGCACGATCTCTTTCAAGACGGACTCGGTCATCAGTCCGCCGAACATCATATTGCCGAATGAGACGAGCCAGGATGGCGCACGGGTTTCTAAAGCCCGACGGACTGACGGACTGGTGAGTTTCTTCATGACCTGTTGTGGCAATCCGTCGATCAGGACGAGCTTGTCGACCCGTGTCGGATGCGCCAACGCCATACCGATAGCCAATCCCGCGCCCATAGAATTGCCGACTAACGTGGCATGCGGGATCTTCACGGCATCCATAAATCCAACAAAGTAGTCCAACATCTGATCCGGTCTGTAGTCGATCTCAGGTTTATCGGACAGCCCTGCACCGGGTAAATCGAGTGTGAGGACCCGGAAGTATTGCGACAGCGGGTGTTGCTGATATTCCCATTGCCACATCGATCCCCCGAATCCGTGGATCAGGATGACCGGCGGGCCTTCGCCGACGTCGAGATACGCGATCCTCTGGTTGTGGACGAGGGCGGTTTGGATGGGCATGCGCTCGATGGCATCGAACTGCGCTGGAATTGACGGCGGGGAGGAACAGGCAGTCATGGTATAGCACATCAATGTAGCGGCGAGCAGCGGAAGGTGCCGCTGTCTTTTGACAGGACCGGAGGTACGATGGGCTATCGATCTACTCCAGCTGGATGACTGTCTCATCCGTCTTCACGTTGTCGCCTTCGGCGACCAAGATAGCCGAGACTGTTCCGTCGATCGGCGCCGGGACCTGGCTTTCCATCTTCATGGCTTCGATGATCAGGAGGGAGTCGCCGGCCTTGACTACAGCATTGATCCCGACAAGCAGCTTGACGACGCGGCCAGGCATCGGGGGGGCGACGTCTCCCGGTTTGGACGGCTTGGGCCGTTTCGGTTTGGCGCTGCTCCCTGCGTCGGGGGTTTCCGGCACGCCTGCCAGGATTTCCTGGATGGGCTCCAGCGAGACTTCTTCGAGTTTATCGTTGACCCGGATGTAATAAGGTTTGCGCCCGTCGACTTTCCGTCCAGAACCTGACACCTGGACATGGTAGGTTTCTCCATGGACCGTGACGTTGAATTCGGCTGGGGCAAGATGCAGTTCGGTGGCCGCGGCAGATCCACTGGAGGAGAAGCTCTCGAGAGGCTCTAGCGTCAGGTCTCCCTTCTCGCGCGCCTCAAAGAAGTCGCGCGCGATCGTGGGGAAGAGGGTGAACGATAGCTGATCCTCAACCGTGGCAGCTGAGGCGGGGAGATCTTTTCTCGTGGCCTCGAGTTCAGGCTCCAGGCGATCAGCGGGCCGCGTCTTGATCGGCTGGTCGTCCCCGATTGCGCGGGCCATGATGTCGTGATCGAGGGGCCCCGGTGCCCGTCCGTATAGTCCGAGGAAGTAGTTTTTGGTCTCCGTAGTGATGACTTTGTATCGTTCGCCCGTCAGGACGTTGAGCGTGGCTTGGGTTCCAACGATCTGACTGGTGGGAGTGACGAGAGGGGGATAACCCATCTCCTTTCTGACGCGCGGCACTTCGTCCAGGACTTCTTTCATCCGGTCGAGCGCATTCTGTTCAGTCAATTGGGCGGCGAGATTCGAGAGCATCCCGCCGGGAATCTGCGAGGTAAGGATCTCTGCATCGACCCCGGTAAACTCGCTTTCGAACTGCCGATACTTGCGTCTGACAGCGCGAAAGTATTCTGTAATCGGGAGGAACGACGCGAGATCAAGCCCGGTATCGTACGGACTGTTGCGCAACGAGGCCACCAGTGTCTCTGTTGAGGGATGCGAGGTGCCGCCGGCCAAGGGCGAGATGGATGTATCCAGCATGTCCAGACCGCCCAAAATTGCCATGAGGGAGGTCATCGAGGCCATTCCTGAGGTGTAGTGTGAATGCAAATGAAGCGGGACCGTGACCGCTGCTTTGATTCGGCGGATGAGATGATAGGCGTCGAGCGGCGACAAGAGCCCGGCCATGTCTTTAATACAGAGGGTGTCGGTTCCCAGATCTTCAAGCTGTTTCGCCATATCTACGAAACGGTCTACATTGTGGACGGGGCTGACGGTATAGCTGATGGCGGCTTCGACATGTTTGCCGCAGGCCTTTACCTCTCGCATAGCCCGTTCGATATTGCGGACATCGTTCAATGCATCGAAGATACGAAAGACATCAATGCCATTTGCCGCGGACCGTTCGATGAATCGTTCCAGCACATCGTCGGCATAGTGCCGATATCCGACCAGGTTCTGACCGCGGAGCAGCATTTGGAGCTTGGTATTGGGCATGGCGGCCCGTAGCGCCCGGAGCCGTTCCCAGGGATCTTCTTTGAGGAAACGGAGGCAGGTGTCGAAAGTGGCGCCACCCCAAACTTCGAGCGACCAATAGCCGACAGCGTCGAGTTTTTGGGCGATCGGCAGCATGTCCTCCGTCCGCATGCGCGTAGCCAAGAGAGACTGATGGCCGTCGCGCAAGGCGACGTCGGTGATCAGGATAGGTTTGCCAGGCGCCGGCTCAATCTGCAGTGGCGGCTGTTTTTTACTGGCTTTTTTCTTCGGTTTTGCAGTCATTCGATTATGAGAATTTGGAATGTTGAGAGCTCAATGTTCAATAAATCCGGAGAATTCATGAACATTCACAATTGGTCATTGGTTTTATCTACAGCCCTTCGTAGGCGGCAATGGCCGCAGAGAGCGCCAGCACCAGATCCTCAGGCTGCTCAAAGTCGTGATAGTTGAACAGGTCAGGGTGCGTCTCCAGATAGGACGTGTCGAAATGTCCTGCCATGAAGTCCTGGTCCTGCATGATCTCCATCATAAAAGGTATCGTGGTTTTCACCCCCCGCAACACATATTCTTCGAGCGATCGTCTCATGCGGCTGACAGTTTCTTCCCACGTCCTGCCGCGCACGGTGAGTTTAGCCAAGAGGCCGTCATAGTACGGTGGCACCGTATAGTCCTTGTAGACTGCTCCATCGATACGTACGCCGATCCCGCCCGGCGAGAGATAGGCTGTGATCGTACCGGTGCAGGGACGAAAGTTGTTTTTGGGGTCTTCCGCGTTGATGCGGCACTGGATCGCATGGCCTTGGAGCGTGACTTCTTGTTGCGAGATCTCAAGAGGGATGCCTGCTGCAATGGCAATCTGATGACGCACGATATCGATTGCCGTGATCTGCTCGGTCACTGTATGTTCCACTTGGAGGCGAGGGTTCATCTCCATGAAGTAATAGCGGTTGTCCTGATCGAGGAGAAACTCGACGGTGCCGGCATTGTCATACTCGATAGCCTTGGCAACGGCGATGGCTGACTCACCCATTTCGGCACGCAGACGCGGGGTGAGAATCAAGGATGGGGCAATTTCGATGAGTTTCTGATGCCGGCGCTGAATCGAGCAATCGCGTTCACCCAGATGGATGATATTCCCGTGCCGGTCGGCCAGGATCTGAAATTCGATGTGATGTGGTCGCTCGATATACTTCTCAAGAAAGACTGTTCCATTGCCGAAGGCAGCTTGAGCCTCCCGTGAGGCAACCGTCATGTTCTCACGGAGCTCCGTATCAGACCGTACGACTCGGAGGCCGCGTCCTCCGCCGCCCGCGCTCGCTTTAATCATGATAGGATAGCCGGTGTCCCTTGCGAAGGACAGGGCGTCCGTTATTTCAGTGATGCCGCCCTCGGTCCCAGGGACGATTGGAACCCCGATCCGCCTGGCCAGCTCGCGGGCCTTGATCTTACTTCCCATCAAGTCGATGGCCTGTGGTGATGGGCCAATGAAGGTCACACCAGAGGTGTGGCACAGTTGTGCAAATTGCGGATTTTCTGAAAGAAAACCGTAGCCTGGATGGATGGCATCGGCGCCAATCCGTTGTGCCAGATCGACGATTTGCTGGCTATCCAGGAAACCTTTGACCGGTCCAGGGCCAACCATGTAGGCCTCGTCCGCTTTTTTGACATAGATCCCAGTCGAGTCAGCTTCGGAGTAGATGGCTGCAGTAGCGATGTTGAGTTCGCGGCAGGCGCGGATAATCCGCATGGCGATTTCGCCGCGATTGGCGACAAGAATTTTCTTAAACATACCGGTCCCTGTCTCTTCAGATCTTTCGAGACTCTTATGAAATATCAGGCAAAAATGAGGGCGTAAACTAGCATAGGATCAGGAGTCCTGTCGAGGGACGTAGGGAGAAACCAGGCCAATTTTTGGGGCTATTGGCACGATTGTCGCTGGCTCAGCGCCTTGCTTAGTTGATCGAGCCTACTTGGATTTGATCAAGACCGGTTTTGACTGGGCGCTTCCGCCGCCTGCGACGATAATTACGAATGACATCCCCGCTTTTGCATCCGGTACCGTTGCTTCAATCGCCGAGTCGCTCATAAACTTGAATTCCACTGACTTATTTGAGGCTGAGCTGAAGGTCACAGCATGAAAACACTCCTTTGTGCCGAAATTCTCGCCCGTGATGACAACTTTATCCCCAGGCTTGGCTTCATCCGGTTCGACTTTGGAGATTCGCGGGCGCTTACTCTGATCGCAGACAGGGTCTCGTTCGACTTTTCCGGCATCGAACCCCTTGATCGATTCTGTACCGTAGAGCGTGAATCCTGCGCCGTCAACCATGGCGCCTGGCTCCTCCGCGTAAGAGACGGCGATGGGTGGAACCGACGCGATAAGGAATCCCAGTGACATCAACCACCACGCTCTCCTCATTTGCATAGGCACCTCCTTCAAGAACCATGACATAGGACTATTTCTCATTGATTGAGACATATGTCTCGGCAATGAGCTGTTGACCAGCAGGGGATAGAACGAACTGGATGAATGCTTCTGTCAGGGCATTCGGCTCTTTTTTGGATAGGAAAAGGACGGGACGGCGAAGCGGGTAGCGGCCGTCTTTGACAGTGGGGACCTCCGGCTCGACCTTGTCGATGGGCAAGAGTCTGACGGCGACACCGCTTGAGACAACAGACAATCCCTGGCTCAAGGAAAGGTAAGCGACCGCAGAGAGAGGCGGTAGTGTTCCCACGACCGTCTTGACGACCTGTTCATCGGGACCGATGGTCTTGGCAGCCCCAGTGATCCTGCCGGGTATACCGAGCTGGGATTCAAAGGCATCTCGGAGATTCTGGTTTCGAGACCGATCGATGACCAATATTTTCGTCTCAGGGCCTCCAAGCTCTGACCACAGCTTGGTTCTTCCAGAGAAAATGTCGGCCACCTGTTGCTTCGTGACTTCTTTCGTAAAATTGGAGAGATGTACGAGGACTCCGATGCCATCCCACGCGATAGGTATTGCGGAGAAGCCTGGCTCTTCAGTTCCGGTCACGGCGATGTGGGCCTGGCCAGATTTTACCATCTCAATTGGTCTCGAATTGCTGTCCCAGAGGATATCAAGGTAGGCCCGGGGGTTGGCTTTTTCAAACGCGTGGGCGAGGGATTCAATCGTTGACAGCTCAGGCCCATTGCCTGCGATGGTGAGGTTCCCGACGATTTCCGCTCGGGTGACAAACCCTATCCCGAAGGTACACAGGAGGCTCAGGCTTAAGGAGAATAAGAGTCTCGCCACCATGTAATCTCCATGGGGTTTTGGTGGGCAGGGAACGAAGGACTCGTAATCACGTACAGGCTATAGTTGGTTCACTGGTCCGTCGTCCCGCCAGTCGTAGGGTCAGCAGAGGGAGCGGCAGGCGGCGCGGCACGTTTGCCCATCAGTGGCGGGAGTTTGGCGAATTTGTCCATCCGTTCGTCTAGCATGCTGTAGGCTTTCATTTCGGCGAAGCCGGTCTTGTGAGTCCCTTTCACTTGCGTAGTGCATGCCGACAGCAACCGTGTGGCGCTCTGGGCGTGACAGTGTGGGCAGAGGGTATCTTCAGCCCTGGCATGGACGGATTGGGTGGCGTCGAAATGCTTCCCGCACTGGTTGCAACTGTATTCATAGATCGGCATGGCTTCTCTCCTTATGCGAGGCCAAGCACAGCACAAGAAGGCGCTCTTGACCGGCTGTTGAGATTTGCCTTATTGTACCTACCTTGCTGGCAGGACTTCTAGTGGTTTAAGAGGAGGATTTCGATGTCTCTGTTGATTCGGAAGTATAAGAATGTCGGTGGAATGATGCAGGAAGAGCGGATCGACGATCCGGATCGGATTGAGCGGTACATGAGGCTCTTTGACAAGGACGATATCAAAAAGCTTGAGACGGGCGTAAAGGTCTTCATTGAAAAGGATGAGTGGCAGCTCCTGCCTTAAGCCGGTAAGGGGTAGAGGGTAAGGAGCACCCCTTGCATTCACCCCTGGCTGGTCCCTCATGACCTATTGGATTCACATCGCACGTTCGATCGATCGAGTTACGCTCCATAAAGATCGTTGTTCCGAAGTACCCTCAACGTCGATCGGCTCTTCAACCGATTTCTGGGAAGGCGGGTGGTTCGATTACCCGGATAAGGAGCGAGCGCTCGCGGCAATGGAACAAGCTGGGACGACCGAACAACGCCGATGCACCTTGTGCAAAGCCTAAGCAGGCAAAGTTCCGAGTGCTGAGTTGTGGACAGCTCAGTAGCCTAGGTTTCGCCTGAATACTCAGAACTCATAACTCAAAAATCAGCACTGCTTCGATTCCATGCCACGACTCGCACTCTTACTGACAACATTCATCTGGGGCGCGACATTCCCCGCTACCAAGGCGGTGTTGGAGCAAATCCCGCCATTCTCATTCCTGTTTCTCAGATTTCTCTTAGGAGCATTGCTGGTCGGGGGAGGGTATCTGCTCTTGAGATTTCACTTGCACCGAGAGCCGGCTCTCTTGCGGGCGAGCGCGATCGCCACCGGTTGGCTGATTCTGGGCTATGTCTTCCAAACAATCGGCCTCAACTACACCACGGCATCGAACTCCGCCTTCATTACGGCACTCTATGTTGTCATCGTGCCATTGATTCTGCGACGATTCGACCGTCGTGTCTGGGTCGCCATTGGCATCGCGACTGTGGGGCTCTGGTTGCTGGTGAAGCCCAGCGCGTCAGCAAATCTAGGGGACATCTTGACGCTCGTCTGCGCGATCGCATTTGCCGCTCATATTGCCTGTCTCGAACGGTTTACACGTGCGGTCGATGCACCGTCCTTGTTTGCCTGGCAAATGATCGCGATGGTGGTCCTATTGTGTCCCGCCCTCCTGGTTGAACAGGCACCGGCTCAAGCATTTGCGCCGACATCGCTGTTGCTTGTCGGGCTAGGGGTGACCGGAGGACTTGCAACGGGGGCATTTGCCGTTCAAATGTGGGTGCAACGGATTGTTCCAGCGCAACAGGTCGCGTTGATCTTTGCGTCAGAACCGGCCTATGCAGCCGGTCTTTCTTGGTATTTTCTGGGAGAAACATTGGACCTTCAAGGATGGATTGGGAGCGGCCTTATTTTATTGGCGGTATTAGTGGGGGCTTTCGGAAGTGGCCCCCAGTCGTCATCACCGTCTGTCGGCACGATCCAGCCGGCGTAACTCGTTAGAGGAGTCAGATGGCACAAAAATTTGGCAATGGACGGTGGGTGCAGGAGGGGTTTCTGGATAATCGTGTTGACGGTACGATCGTGGGGCGGATCGTGTTTGCAGTGATCGGTCCTGTTGATATGTATTTGCGGGGAAATTTCAAGGCCGATATCGCGGGACAGGTCATTCAGTTTCGGAATCGCCGGTTTGAAGACGAGGATTTGGCCGGACAGCTGCTTAGTGATATGGAAAATCCGCAGATTGGGGATGTGAACTTGATTTCGTTCGACCCTCACCCGAACCTTGTGCCTCATCCGTACATCGAATGGTTCTCCACTGGGAAGAGGCACTATCGTATTGAATTAGAGCCGGCAGATGCCTGGATCGTTCCGGCTTCGGAGGCGGGAGCGATCGATGGGATGAGTCGAACGATTCGCGACACGCTTGCCGGGCAGGTGACTGTAGGGCCGACTCAGGCACCCACTGATTGGGTGTAGCAAGTAGCAGGATAACGCCGGTGTCCACCAGCTGGGGTCTGCAGGACCGCCTTTTTGATAATCCCGCGAAGGTCCTCTTCTCGTCTAGATGTAAAGACCAATTGAGCTAAGCTTTACGGGGCCGTTCTGGATTGTCTTTTGTTTCTCGTGAGTTACGTCTTCTATCTTATTAGGACTCAGCCGTCACACGAGATAGGAATGACGCTTCGTTTGGAAAGGTTGTGCCACATCCCGGCGTGGTGCATAGCGCATCAGATTAGAGGGATCGCAAGATGGCGAGATGGTAATACGCTCGCGTAAGAGGCACGACCGTTCAAAAAGTGAAACTCCGGCAACCAGGCTGATAGGTTGAGGCAACCTGGTGACAAGGGCTGTTGTTATTTCGGTATGGTCCGTATGATCTGGCGCCTGTGGCCCAGTCAAACGTCTGGCCCGTTGCTGGATCCAGATATCGACGGGAGATGGCCGAAGGGGATGGACCACTTGGGAAGCAGGCTTATCCCAATCTGAGGGAGCAGTCTCTGTGCCCCCAGATGGGGCTCGATTCCCGAGAAGAAGGGCGAGGGATGCCGTTTCCAAGGCCTTAGAAGAGAGTAACGCAGCTGGCCGTCGCTCCCCAACCACCTGAACCCGTACGACGGAAAGGCCCCCTTCCATCATCCCTAACTGAGCTGCTGCGCCACGAGAAAGATCGAGGATCCTGTTTTTGACATAAGGACCTCGGTCAGTGATTTTCACATGGGCGTGCTTTCCGTTCTTCAGATTGACAACCCGTACTACACTGCCGAGCGGAAGGGTCCTATGGGCTGCGGTCAATGCCTTCATGTCAAAGGGCTCGCCGTTGGCCGCCTGCTTGCCATGAAACGATTCGCCATACCAGGATGCGACGCCGCGATCCTCAATCCCGACATCCAATTGAGACGCCCCCTTAGGAACCCATGAACAGGCGCTCAGGAGCAATCCCAGACCGAGACTCAGAGCCCATAGCAGCTGCCGGCTGCCTCCCAGAGAATAACTGAGCATCAAACACCTCTTAGTTTCCGGTTGAACTAACAGTACAGGTCACTGCCCTGTGTTCACCCAGAGTACGGCTCAACTGTTAGCCCAACAATACCGAGAGCGTATCCCTAGTCCCTACGTTGGGATGAAGGAGGGAAAAGGTATTCATAAAAACTGTACAAAAATGAACGGACAAATTTTGTCGTTGGCACCCCTAGGCGTGCCGGTGAAAAATGTGCTGCTCATAGCTCGTGATCCTATACACGTACGTCCTGCTTATTAAAGAAGGTGGGCCGCAGGGCAGCTGAAACACACCAGCCGTAATTTCTCCACTACTGTTCACGGACATTTTCAGTATCTTGCTAGGGGGCCTTTATAGAAGAAAATACTTGTAGCAGTCAACCCCGAGATTCGTTCGAATGAGGACGATTTGAGGCACCGTGTCTGAAACCTCTCAACAGCCTACTGCAAACTCAGGAGCGGTCTCACAGTCATAGCATCTTGCTCGGTCAACCTTGTCCTGAGACAATCATGTGGGAAGCTTGGACGATATCCACCGTGATGCCTTGGCCATGGACCCGATAGGTCCGTCTGTCTGATGCCTCGCAGTCAGACGAAAACGCGGGCAGAACCATCAATGTAGACAGAGCGAATAGCGCCATTCAGGCCCGATGTCTCCTGGTCATTCGATCCCTCCCCATTCGGCTTGTCCACGCGCGAGCGGACTCTATCAGGGCCAAAAAAAACTTGTAAAGATCCGAGCGAGCGCGATATTGACTGCCCCGATACGACTGAGTAAGATGCCGCTCTGTTGCCTGGTAGGGTGCGACCGCAAGCCTACCAGGCAGTACTCCCCAACTGAATCGATCCAATCACCACAGATGATTGAAGTTCAAAAGATCACGAAGCGGTATGGACAACATACCGCCCTCGATCGTGTGAGTTTCTCCGTTGCCAAGGGCGAAGTGTTGGCATTCCTGGGCCCGAACGGGGCTGGTAAAACTACCACTATGCGTATCCTGACTTGCTTTATGCCGGCCACCGAGGGCATTGCGCGGGTAGCGGGCTTCGACTGTGCGGACCACCCGATGGAGGTGAAACGCCGGATTGGCTATCTGCCGGAGACTCCGCCAGTCTACCTGGAATTGACGGTCACGGAGTATCTTCAGTTTGTCGGCCGCCTTCGCGGTTTAAGCGGAAAAATCCTTACCTTGGCCATGCAGCGTGAAATCGAGCGGCTCGCTCTCGGCACGGTGCAACAGCGGCTCATCGGGAATCTGTCGCGGGGATACCGTCAACGTGTCGGCCTCGCTCAAGCTCTACTGCACGATCCTCAGATTTTGATCCTGGATGAACCGACGGTTGGCCTCGACCCGAAACAGATTATTGAGATCCGGGAGTTGATCAAGAACCTGGCGGGATCCCATTCCGTCATCCTGAGCACCCATATTCTTCCGGAAGCGACCGCCGTGTGTCAGCGCGTCGTGATTATCAGCGGTGGGCACATCGTGGCCGAAGACACCCCTGAGCAGCTCTCGGCGCGTCTACGACAGTCTGAGAAGATTTCGCTCACAGTCAAATCCCCGGCATCTGACACGATCGGCAGCTTGAAGGCGGTGCAGGGGGTCCAGAATGTCTTCGCGAGCGACGCCCCCGGCACCTATCTGTTGGAATGCGAACTTGGCAGGGACATCCGGGAAGAAGTGGCCCGTCTGGCTGTTGCCAGCAAATGGGGTCTGCTTGAATTGAAAGCGATTTCCATGACGTTGGAAGACGTGTTCCTCCAATTGACCAGGCATGAGGAAGGCTTCGCACCGGACGCAGTCGTTGCTTCGGCAGATCCGGCAAGCCCGTCAGTATGACACCAGTCCAAGCGATTATCGCAAAAGAGCTGCGTTCGTATTTTGTCTCGCCCGTGGTGTACGCCGTCGGGTCGGTATTTCTCCTGACCGTAGGACTGCTGGCCTATCTCTATGTCGTTTTTGCCGGATCCCAGGCGATTCAGTTGGTGCAGATGCAGGGAAGCGCTCAACTCAATCTAAACGATCTGGTGTTCAGAAATCTCTTTGCCAGCACTAGATTTATCCTTCTGATTATCCTGCCGATCCTGACGATGAGGTTGTTCGCCGAAGAACGCAAACTCCGCACCTTTGAATTCTTGCTGACCTCTCCGATCCGTGTCAACGAGATCGTGGTCGGCAAGTTTATGGGTGTATTCTTCGTGTTTCTGGGCCTACTCGGGTTGACTGGCCTCATGCCGCTTACGCTGGCCCTGTTCAGCGATTTCGATTGGTATCCCGTGCTGACCGGGTATCTGGGGTTGATCCTGCTCGGGGCCCTCTTTCTCTCCGTGGGTGTGCTGGCCTCGGCACTGACAGAAAACCAGATCGTCGCGGCCTTTGCCAGCATCGGGCTCTTGCTCGTTCTCTGGCTCCTTGCCGGCCTTGGCTCACTGCTTGGCGATACAACTATCGGGCAGGCCGTCTCGTACCTGTCATTCATGGACCATTATGACCACTTGGTGCGCGGGCTGATTGACACAAAAGACCTCGTGTATTTTTTTAGCGCATTGATATTGATGCTCTTTTTATCCCACCGGGTTGTGGACTCGGCACGGTGGAAATGAACCTCAAAACGATTCCCCTTGGTCTAATCGGAGTGGTTCTGGCGGTGGCCGGGGCGGTCAGTTATAGCCTCCTTCCGGAGAAACTCTGGTTGGTCAGCCTCCTGGAAGGCTCCGCGCTTCTGTGTCTGATCATCTTTTTTTTCGTCCATTTCATGAGCCTGAAAGCTTTTTCCTCCCGTCGTTCTACACGTATGGGGGCAAACAGTCTACTGATGATCCTCCTCTTCATCGGCATTCTTGCAATCGTGAATTTTCTCGCAGCCCGACATTCCATTCGGTGGGATCTGTCGGAGAACCAGAACTTTTCTCTCGCGCCGCAAACGCATCGCGTGTTGAGAAGTCTCGCGCGCGAGGTGAACATCACCGTCTTTACCAGAGAAAAAGATCCCGGATACCAATCGTATAAGGAGAGACTCGATAGCTATCGGCAAGCGAGCCCGAAGATCTCCGTGTCGTTTGTCGATCCGGAGCGCCAGCCTAAAATTGCTCAAAACTATGGTGTTTCTCGGACAGATACGGCTATTTTTGAAAGCGCCGGTCGCACCGTTCGCGTCACATCTCCATCGGAAGCAGAACTCACAGGGGCGTTGATCCGTGTGTCTCAAGACAGCAAGAAACGCGTGTTGTTTCTCGAAGGGCATGGGGAACCAAGTCTAGACGATCGCGAGCGGACTGGACTGTCAGCAGCTAGAGAGATCCTGATTAAACAGGGCTACGACGTCGGCACGGTCAGCTTGCTCAAAGACGAAGCTGTGCCGGATCAAACAGCAATCCTCGTCGTGGCTGGGCCCCGTCGCCCAGTGACCCCCGAGGAACAGGAACGGATTCACAGCTATGTGGAAAAGGGCGGCCATCTCCTACTGCTCATCGACCCGGATACGCAGGCCGACCTGAATTCCCTGCTGAAACGATGGGGCCTCGGCCTCGGCCCCGGGGCACTCGTCGACCTCCAAGATAGATTAGCTCAGGGCGATCTGACGTCCCTGCTGGTCCGTACGTTCACCGAACATGAAATTACGCAGGACCTCTCTGCCGCTGTGCTGTTTCCCCTCGCCCGACATATTACTTTCGATGAACAGGCCGGCAAAGCATGGGATTTCGTGCCGCTCGCTAGAACGTCGCCGAATAGCTGGGCAGAAACTGACTTGAAAGGCCGCGTCGTGAGCCTCAATGAACAGGAAGATATAAAAGGCCCCCTGCCAATGGCCGCGGCCCTTACACCGAAAGCCACACAGGAAGAAGGCAAGCCTCGGCCTGCGATCGTGGCCATCGGCAATTCCATCTTCGCGACCAATGCCTTTGTAAACTTTCCCGGCAACAGCGACTTTTTTCTCCATACGGCCGCGTGGCTGGCCGAAGAACGGAACATCATGGCGATCGTCCCAAGGGATTCCGCGCTTCAACCATTTACCCCCAATCCCTTACAAGAACGAGCGCTGCTCTATCTCCAAGTGATCCTCCTGCCGGCCACGATGCTCTTCTCCGGCGTCATGGTTTGGCGCAGACGCCGGCGTCTATAACTCCATGCGTTATTGGCCTACACTCATCATGGTCCTTGTACTGGCCGGGCTCGGCCTGTACCTCTATATCGTTGAAGTTCCAAATAAAGAATCTCAAGAGCGACAAGACACAGCCGACAAGAAGGTGCTGCTCTTTGACCAGGAGACCCTTTCCGGACTCACCATCAAGACGGATCGGGACGAACTCGTTTTCGCTCGAATTCCACAGCAGGGCTGGGTATTAACCGCGCCTCTCGCCACAGAAGCCGACCAGCGCGAAGTACAGAATCTAATCCGGGCTTTGGCCACAGGCACCGTGACCCGCGTCTTGGAGGACCACCCGACCAATCTGACTCCCTTTGGACTCGACAGTCCCGTGACGAAAGTCACTGTTATAGCCGGTGCCGCACAGGAAACTTTCTCCATTGGGGATAGTGGCCCGCTCTCTTCCACTCTCTATATCCTTCGTGAAACGGATCACAAGGTATTGCTCACCACTTTGGCCCCGAAAGACTTCGTGAACAAGACGTTGATGACCTTCCGGCGTAAGGATATCTTGCCTATGTTACAGGGGGAGGTCGAACGGATCCGCCTCACCTATCCAACTACAGAAATTGTGCTCTATAAGGGGCAGGAAAAACCCAAGAGCAAATGGAAGCTTCGCTACCCGATCGAAGCTGAAGCCGACCAAACAGAGGTTCGGACCCTGCTTTTCAGGCTCGAAGACCTCAAAGCTCTCGGCATCATCGATCCAGGGCCTGAACGTGATGCCTTAGCCAAAAGACTAACCATGCCGAAGGTGAAAGTCGCGATTCATACGGCCGATGGCGATCAGACGGTTAGGCTGTACCAACCTGACGAAGGTGGCGGTATGGCCATCGCAGAAACCAGATCCGATGGCCCCCTCTATCGTATCAATGCCACCGCGATTAAGGACCTGACCAAGGAATTATTTATTTTCCAAGACAAACGGCTGCTCGGCATCGATTACACGGACATCGCAATCCTTTCCGTGAACACCCCAACCGAACAATATGTCCTGATCAATCAACAAAACGAGTGGGTCCTTGAAGATCGGCCTGCTGAAAAATTGGACCAACAGGCGACCGACTTGTTTGTCAGCCGTGTCGCGAATGTCCCGGCCGAGGATCGTGTGAGCAAGCAGGCTGGTCCATTAGCCCCCTATGGGCTCGTGACCCCGGCTGCGGAGTTTATCGCTACAGCGAGGGATGGGAAGAGCAGAGGGAGACTTTCGATTGGGAGCCATGCTGACGGATTGGCCTATGCCATGGGGCAGCGAATCTCGGGGATCTTTCAGATTCGCGCGGACCTGCTCACACAGATTCCCAAAAAGAGCGAACTCCTGGGTGCAAAAATGGAGAAGGCTCTCTAGGAAAAGACAGCTGAATGCTTAAAGATCTTGGCTACCAAGAGACCCACCTGCTTGGGAATACTTCGCTTTGTAGTCGCGAACTATCATGACACCTCGTCTCGTTGCCCGTCTCGGCGCATCTTGCTATTCTATCTCCTGATCAACAGGGAGTTGTCACCTAGTCGCTCAATCTTCTCGAATAGGTGGAGCAGATGATGCTGCCCGTATCGTTCGGGTCTGTGCTCTTGGTCACCATGATTCACGTGATACCGACCCAAGCAACTTCGAGTACTGAAGGGGTGGCACCGACTCAGATCTACAAAACGCAGTCGAGTCAATCGTCACGGCAAGGAGAACCGCCTCAGGGCTCGCAACGTGTCCGCCCTTCGCCAAGGGAACTCGGTGCAATCAGCGAAGTGCTCGCGATGAGACCACGTCCAAAGACTCTGACGGATGCGGACATCAAATTTCTTAAGGAACTGCTAGGCAAGCCTGTATGGTATGGCTTCGAGCAACGAATTGTCCATAAAGTATGGGCAGAGGTGAATGGGAAGGAGTGGGGTAATAATGAGGGGGCAGAATCGCCCAGGAAAAGCCCATTGCCCTAGGAGCCTGCGGCGAACGATCCGCAACCATTTGCAGCGTTCTCGGCCCGAAAAATCCTCAACGTATTACAGCGAATACGCCTCCGGTTTTTCCGATTCACAAAAATCACGATCTGTTAGGAGACTGCAAACCACAGACGTCAAGAAGAATTACTGAGTCACACTAAGTCCGGTGGGAGTCGCAGGAGGCGTCATGTCGACGATGACGGTATTAATGACAAACCTGTCAATCACGTCTCCCACGTTACAACTGACGTCGTTTCTGCCCCCCCACGCATCGCCTTTCGGGCCACAGATAAATTCTCCTGCAATACTGG
>Ga0134122_10000535_pt1 | contig 25772 bp, 25 predicted proteins | sample KB302_FD_96461 | JGI IMG/M metagenome (GOLD analysis project Ga0134122, IMG submission 96461) | Terrestrial soil microbial communities without Nitrogen fertilizer from Kellogg Biological Station, Michigan, USA - KB3-0-2 | ecosystem: Environmental > Terrestrial > Soil > Unclassified ...
CTTCCGGCCCGACGTGCTGCTTCTTTCGGCCGGGTTCGACGCCTGGCGCGGCGACCCGCTGGGCGGCATGGCGGTCACCGAGAAGGGTTTCGCCACGTGGGGCCGGCAAATGGCCGCGCTGGCCGACGAAGTCGCCGACGGCCGGCTGCTCGCGGTCCTCGAAGGTGGTTACGACCTGGCGAATCTGCCGCTGCTGGTGGACGGTTTCCTGGACGGCCTGGCCGAAGGCCTTTAAGTCCCGATCCAAATTGACTTTTTTTATATAGCTGCCGTACGATATCGGCAAAAGCTCGTGGTCTTTTGGAGGTAGAGCGATGAAGCGCAATCGAATTTTGACCGGGGCGGTGTCCGCCTCGATCGCCCTCTTCGCCCTGATGGGCGCCTCTTCGGCCCATGCCGCAGCGCCGTTCGGTTCGTTCGGCGGCAAGGTGGGGGGCGGCAACGCCGGCTCAGGACAAATGCCCCTGTTCGGCTGGGCGCTCGACGACAACGGCATCGAGGGGATCGACATCGTGGTGGACGGCGTGATCGTCGGCCGCTCGACCTACCATCGCAGCCGGCCGCAGGTGACGCGGCAGTTTCCGGGCTATCCGGATACGAACCTGCCGGGCTTTTCCTACCAGCTCGACACGACCCGCTTCCTGAACGGCCTGCACCGGGTTCAGCCGCGGGTCCTTTCGCGGAGCGGCGAAGTGACGCTGCTCAACAGCCGGGTGTTCGAGTTCAACAACGTCACCCACAACCTGATCCCGTTCGGCCGGATCGATTTCCCCAATCAGAACGCCGAGATGCGCGGAAAGTGCAATCTCTCGCCGCTTCTGCCGCGCCGGCTCTACGCGGTGATGGGCTGGGCGCTCGATTCCGGAGTGCAGGTGGACGACACCGGCATCGGTTACGTCGAGCTGCTGATCGATCGTGCCGTGTTCAGCAACACCCAATCGGACTGCGATTACGATAGCCACACCGGCGGCTTGACGCAGTGCTACGGCCTGCGCCGGCTCGACATCGAGCACCAGTTCCCGGGCCTGCCGAACAGCCCCCACGCGGGCTGGCGCTTCGTGCTCGACATCGGTGAACTGATGGCCGAGGGGTACCGCCCCGGGGCGCACACGATCACCATTCGATCCGGCGATCTGTTCGGCCAAGTGGTCAACATCGCCGAGATGCCGGTCACCTTCAGTTGCGACGAGGATCTCGGCAACGAGAACTCGTTCGGCCTGATCGGCTATCCCACGAAGGCCCTCACCTATGCCGGCACGATCGAAGCGCGCGGCTGGGCGCTCGACCATGAAGGGGTCGACAAGGTGCAGATCTTCGTCGACGGCGCGTTCCAAGGTCTCGCCACGAGGGGCTTAGCCAGCAGTCAAAACGTGATCCTCCAGTATCCGGGCTACCCGGAGAGCGCGATCGCCAATTGGTCGTTCCTGCTCGACACGACTCTCTTCTCGAACGGCCGCCACTCGATCAACGTGGTCGTGGTCGATGACTTCGGCGCTTCGACGCTGATCGGCGAACGCGACATCCAGATCGGCAACCCGCTGTAATCGTTCGAGCCCCCCGACGGCACTGCGCGCCCCGCCCCAGCGGGGCGCGCGTCGTTTCGGGCCGGGGTGGTACGATCCGTTTCGAATGCCGCAGATCTCTCGCCTCGCCTTCTTCGGTACCCCCGATTTTGCGGTTCCCACCCTGGACGCGCTGGTGCGCGAAGGAAGGGCGCCGCTGCTCGTGGTCGCCCAACCCGACCGGCCCGCGGGGCGCGGAGGCCGGCTGCAACAGCCTCCCGTGGCCTCCTACGCGAGGGCAGAACATTTGCCGCTCGCCCAGCCTGAGAAGGTGCGCGATCCGGAATTTCTCGCGCAGGTTGAAGCGCTCGCTCTCGACGTGGCGATCGTCGTCGCGTTCGGTCAGATCTTCCCCGCCCGGCTGCTCGCGGCACCTCGGCTCGGGTGCATCAACCTGCATGCCTCGCTGCTGCCGGCCTACCGCGGCGCCGCGCCGATCCAAGCCGCGATCGCCGCGGGCGAGACGGCGACCGGGGTGACCACGATGCGCATGGAGCAGGGGCTCGACACCGGGCCGATCCTGCTTCAGGAACCGGTCGCGATCGGCCCCGAGGAGACCGCGGCGGAGCTGTCTCCCCGCCTCGCGGCGGTCGGCGCGCGGTTGATCCTCGAAACGCTCGCCCGGCTGGAGGCCGGCGACCTCGTAGCGGTCGCCCAAGACGACGAACGCGCGAGCTATGCGCCGCGGATCGTCAAGGACGCCGGTCGGATCGATTGGTCGCTCCCCGCGCGCACGCTCGCCGACCGGCTGCGCGCGTTCACCCCCTGGCCCGGCCTTTCGGCCGAGCTTGCCGGCGCCCCGGTCAAAATCGTCCGCGCGCGGGCGCTGGGAGAAAAGGCTCCGGCCTCGACCGCTCCCGGCACCGTCATTGCAGTCTCGGACGGCGCGCTCCAGGTCGCATGCGGCGACGGCGTGCTCGCGCTCCTCGAGCTGCAACGCCCGGGGCGACGCGCCCTTTCCGCCGCGGATTTCGCGAACGGCGAACGCCTTGCGGCCGGCGCGCGCTTTTCCTGATTTTTCGTCCATCGACCCGGAAACCGCTTTGAGCAAACACCGCCCTTCCACGCCGTCCGCCCGCGCTTCGAGCGTCGGGCCGCCGCCCAGCCGCCGGCTGACGCCGCGGCGGACGCAGCAGGACAACGTGCGCATCGCGGCGGCATGGGTGCTCGATCGGGTGCTCGCTTCGCACGCGCCGATCGACAATTTTCTCGGCAGCGCTCTCGCCCGCTTCGATGAACGGGATCAAGGCCTGCTCACCGAGCTTGCGCTCGGCAGCCTGCGCTGGCTGCGGCTGCTCGACCACGTCGTAGCGCGCGCGGCCAATCGGCAGATGGAGGAGATCGAGCCGACCTTACGCTCCCCTTTGCGCATCGCGGCCTATCAGCTGCTGTTCCTCGATCGGGTTCCCGCCCATGCCGCGGTCCACGAGGCGGTCGAGCAGGTCCACAATCTCGCCCACCGCGGCGCCGCGGGATTCGTCAACGCGGTGTTGCGCCGGATCGCGCGCGCGCCGCGGCTCGAAGAGTGGCCGGTCGAAGAGGCCGATCCGGTGCGCCGGCTGGGCATCGAGCTCTCCCATCCCGACTTCCTGGTCCGGCGGTGGCTCGCGCGGTTCGGTGAGACGGACACGCGCGCCCTGCTCTCGGCGAACAATCGCCAACGGCCGCTTCAGTTGCTGGCGTTTCGCGATCGCGGCGGCCGCGAGCTGCTCGCCGAGCAATTGATCGACGAGGGGCTTGAGGTCGAGCCGACACCGCTCTCGGCGTTGGGGCTCACCGTGCGCGGCGGCCAGCCGCTTGCGACCGAGGCGTTCCGCCGCGGCGACTTCTACGTCCAGGACGAGGCGAGCCAGGCCTCCGCTCTGATTCCGCCGCCGCGCCCCGGCGAGCGCATCCTCGATGCCGCCGCGGCCCCGGGCGGCAAGAGTTTTTCGTTGCTCGCCTGGGAGCCTTCGGTGCGCTTGACGCTCGCCGACATCTCCCCCCTGCGCTACGCGACGCTCGCGGCGAATCTGCGCCGGCTCGACCGCAATCTGGCCGGCTTGATCGCCGACGCGGGTGCCCCCCCTTTCGCCGCGGGCTCGTTCGATCGCGTAGTTCTCGACCTGCCTTGCACGGGAACCGGCACGCTGCGCAAGAACCCGGAGCTCAAATGGCGGATCAGCGAATCGGAGATCGGACGCCTCGCGGACCAGGCGCTGCGGCTGCTCGAAGGGAGTGCACCGCTGGTCGCTCCAGGCGGTTTGCTGATCGCGATCACCTGCTCGCTCGAAGAGGAAGAGAACGAGCACGTGATCGCCCGCTTCCTCGCCGAGCGTCCCGAGTTTGCGCCACTCGATCTCGCTCCGCGGCTGCCGCCGCAGATCGCCCGCGCGATCCAGGCGCCCGGTTTCTGGCGCTTGGCTACGGCGGACGAGCACGACGGGTTTTCCGTCCATGTGCTCGAAAAAACCCAGCAAGATGCTGGTTTTCGCGCTGCCGACGCGCCTTGACAGGTCGCAAGGTGTTGACTTATGTTGTGACCACCGTTTGACCTGAGCGACATTCAAGGAGGAGACAGTATGGCCGCGGGTAAGGCGCAAATCGTAGAGGATATTGCGGGTGCCGTCGAAGGTTTGACCAAGCGTCAAGCAGCCGAGGCGTTCGAAGCGGTCGTCGCGTCGGTGCGCAAGCATCTGCACAGCGACGGCACTGTGAAAGTGACCGGGCTCGGGAGTTTCTCGATCTCCGAGCGCGCGTCGCGCAAGGGGCGCAATCCCGCCACCGGAGCCACCATCACAATCAAGGCCAGCAAGAGCGTCCGCTTCAAGGCGGGCAAGGAGCTCAAAGAGGCCGTCAACAAGAAGACCCGCAAGCGGTAGGCGGAATTCTTCGAGCCGAAGACACCCGAGCCTCGCGGCAGCCGCCGCGGGGCTTTTCGCTTTTATAGCGGTCTAGTTGAGAGGCGCTACCGCGCGGCAATCACGAACGCCGACATGCCGAGGGCTGCCAGCTCGCGGCGCATGCCTTCGGCCTGATCCCGCTCGCCGAAGGCGCCGACCTGCACGCGATACCAGGTGCCGTCCGTCTGAACGAACACCTCGGGGAACGTGCCCTGCAACCGATCGTGCAGCTCGTTGGCGCGCTCAGGCGCCGAGAATGCTCCGACCTGGACGGTGTAGCGCGGCGGCGGCTCGGGACCGTCAACCAGCTCCAACTGCACAACGCCGGTGCCGGGTCCGACCAGGCCGATCGCTTTGGCGGCGCCATACGACAGATCGAGGATCCGGTCCTTCGCGAACGGACCGCGGTCGTTGACTTTGACCACCGTGCTCAAGCCGTTCGCAAGGTTGGTCACCGTGAGCCGAGTGCCGAACGGCAGCGTGCGATGCGCGGCGGTGAAGCCGTACTGGTCGTAGCGTTCGCCGTTCGCGGTGCGCCGGCCGTGAAACTCGCCGCCATACCAAGAGGCAACGCCCTTGGAATAGAAAGGACCGATCGTCGGCGTGGACTTTGCAGCGATGGGTTTACGGAGGGTGGAGCAACCGAAGAGAACGAACGGCAGGATCGCGAAAATCGAGGCGGCAAGCATGCGCCGACATCGCCCTCGAAGAGAAGCGGCCGCGGCATTCGAAAACGACTGCGCCACGCGGTCGGGTCCAAAGTTCTGGTCGAGAGGCAAACTCATCGCTCGTTCGTCCGGAGAGTCTCCGTCGGACAGCGGTGCGGCGTAGTGCGTACGTACAACTACGGCTGACGGTCGGATTGTAACACAAGCCGTTTTCGGGGCCATTTCGTACCCAGGCCTATGACCTGGGTCACGAACATCGGGCGCGGCCACCTCCTAAACCCGAGGCGCCTCCACCTCCTCTTCGGGTACGCGCGCCAATGCGGGCTCGGCGATCTCGGCAAGGAAATCATCGACCTGTTGGGCCGCGCGGCCGGTGAAGGCTTGGGGGTCGAGCCAGGGCTCAATCTCTTCCCGTGTCAATCGGAAATCGGCATCGGCCGCGATGCGGTCGATCAACCGGTTCTCTCCGCCCCGCTCCAACTCGCCTTGCGTCTCCAGACTGTATTGGCGAATCCGTTCGTGCAACTCTTGCCGATCACCGCCGCGCAGAGCGGATTCCATCAGCAACGTCTCGGTCGCCATGAACGGCAGCTCTTTGGCGATGCGCGCGGCGATCGAAGCCTCGCGCACCACGAGGCCGCTCGCGATGTGCGCGGCGAGGCCGATCACCGCGTCGGCGGTCAAAAACATGTCGGTGATCACCAGGCGGCGATTCGCCGAATCGTCGAGGCTCCGTTCGAGCCATTGGGTCGCCGTGTTGAGCGGACCGTTCAACGCATCCGTGATCAGCCGGCGGGCGAGGCCGCACATCCGTTCGGCGCGGATCGGATTGCGCTTGTAGGCCATCGCGGAAGAACCGACCTGCTCGGCGTCGAACGGCTCGGACAATTCCCCCAGCCCTTGCAGCAGGCGCAGATCAGTGCCGAGTTTGTGGCAGCTCTCACCGAGACCGGCCAAGGTTTGCAGGACTTGGCTGTCCTGTTTTCGCGTATAGGTCTGGCCGGTAAGCGCGAAGCTCTCGGCGAAGCCGAGCCTCTCGGCGAGCTTCCGATCGAGCGCACGGACCTTCTCGTGATCGCCGCCGAATAGCGTCAAGAAGCTCGCCTGCGTGCCGGTCGTCCCTTTCGCCCCGCGGCAGCGCAGGCGGGCGAGCCGGTGATCCAATTCCGAAAGATCTTCGAGCAGGTCCTGCAGCCAAAGGCTCGCGCGCTTGCCCACCGTGGTGAGCTGCGCCGGTTGCAGGTGCGTGTAGGCGAGGGTGGGAATCGCGCGCGTCCTTCGAGCGAAAGCAGCCAAGGCGCGGGCCGCCGAGCCGAGCCGGCGGCGTAGGAGCTGCAGCCCCTCGCGCATGAGAAGGACGTCCGTGTTGTCGGTCAGAAACGCCGACGTCGCCCCGAGATGCAGGATGCCCCCCGCGCCCGGCTCCACCGCGTCGGCCTGCTCGGCATAGTGGCGCAGATGGGCGACCACGTCGTGGCGCGTCCGCCGTTCCAGCTCGGCGACGCGGGAAAGATCGAGATCGTTCGCGGTCGCCCGGAGCGCCGCGATCTGCGCCTCGGAGATCGGCAGGCCCAGGTCGCGCTGGCTTTCCGCGAGCGCGATCCAGAGCGTCCGCCAGGTGCCGTAGCGGTTGCGCGCCGAGAAGATTCGCATCATCTCGCGCGAGGCGTAGCGTTCGTACAGGGGGTTCTGAGGGGAATCGTCGAGGGATGGAGTCATGGCGGCCTGAGAGTTTATCGGGTTTCAAAAGCCCGTCTGGTACAATCTGCGTTCGGTCCGGAGACGGGCTGCTCCCGTTCCCCCTCGTTTCACCTGACGTACTTCGGAATTCAGAGTCCTCTTATGTCGATTCACGTCGATTCGGAAATCGGACGCCTGCGGCGCGTCCTGGTGCATCGCCCCGGCCGGGAGATCGACCGGATGGTCCCTTCCATGATGGAAACCCTGCTGTTCGACGACATCCTGTTCGGCGACGGCGCGCGCGAAGAGCACGACTCGTTTCGCGGTGTGCTGGCGAGCGCGGGCGTCTCGGTGCTCGATCCGCGCGACCTGCTCGCCGAGGTGTTCGCGAGCGAAGAGCCGCACGCTCAGCTCCTGCTCGATCTGGAGATGGAGTACGGAGTCGCCCGCGAAGACGTGATGGCGCTCGGAGATCTCGCGCCCGGCGCTCTCGCCTCGGCCCTGATCGAAGGGATGCTTTCGGCTTCGCCCGACCTCGGCCGGCGGAAGATCTTCGACCTCACTCCCCTGCCGAACTACTTCTTCCAGCGCGATCCGATGGTCGTCCTGGGCAACCGCGCGGTGATCTCGTCGATGGCGACCGAGGCGCGCGAGCGCGAACCGCTGCTTTCCGGCTTGGTGGTCCGCCATCATTCCGAGTTCGCGGGGCTCGCCGCGACGTTCGAGATCGAGGTGCCCCCTTCCGGCGCGCGGCATCACGATCCGTCCTATCCCTATCCCACGCTCGAAGGGGGAGACGTCCTGGTGATGAGCCCGGAGATCGTCTGCGTCGGCGTCTCCGAACGGACCAACCGGCGCGGCGTCGAGGTGCTCGCGGAATACCTGCGGCTCGAAGAGACCTCGTTCCGTCACCTGATTCTGGTCGAGCTGCCGCGCTCGCGCTCCTACATGCACCTCGATACCGTGTTCACCCAGATCGACCACGGAGCCTGCCTCGCCCACCTGCCGGTGATCGAGCCCGGCCGCGCCGAATCGGCCCACGTCTACTACGTCGATCTATACGCCAAAGAGCTGACGTTCGCGGTGCGACCGTCGTTGCTCAACGCCCTCGCGGATCTTGGGCTGGACCTCGAAGTCGTCCCTTGCGGCGGCACCGATCGGCTCGACCAGGAGCGCGAGCAGTGGACCGACGGCGCGAACGCGTTCGCCTTGGCGCCCGGCGTGATCCTGCTCTACCACCGCAACCGGCGGACGTTCGACGAGCTGTCCCGCCGCGGATGGCGGATCATCGAGGCCGAGGATCTCCTGGCCGGGCGGACCGAGGTATTCGGCCAGGGGCCGACGGTGATCAGCCTGCTCGACAACGAGCTGTCGCGCGCCCGCGGCGGACCGCGCTGCATGACGATGCCGATCGAGAGGGATTCCCTGTGAGTGCGATCAAACCGACCGCGATCAAATCCAGCCCGGGCAAACCGAGCGCCGAGAAGCCCGCCGGCAAGAAAGCCGCGAAGAAGGCGCCCGCGCGCCCGGCGAAGAAAGAGGCGCCCGCAGCCTCCGCCAACGATGAGAACCTGGCGCCCGTCGCGACGCAGAAGACCCACCGCCCGCTCGCCGTGGTGGCGTTCGGCGGCAACGCGCTCCTCCGGCCCGAAGACGACGGCACGGTCGCCGAGCAGCTGCGCCGCTCCGAGGGCGCGGCCGTCTGGCTCGCCGATTTCGCGCGCCGCGGCTACGATCTGGTCTGCGTCCACGGCAACGGCCCGCAGGTCGGCCAGGTGCTGATCCAGATGGAAGAGGCGGCGGCGAAGGTTCCCCCCGGCACGGTCGATTTCGCGGTCGCCGAGACCGAAGGGGGCATGGGTTACCTGCTGGAGCTGGCGATCCGCAACCGGCTCGCCTCGCAGCACATCAAGCGTCAGCTCGCCACGGTGCTGACCCTCGTCACGGTCAATCGCGACGATCCGGCGTTTCGCGCGCCGAGCAAGCCGATCGGTCCGTTCTTCGCCCGCCACCGCGCGCTCGAATTGCAGCGGCGCCTGCGCTGGAAGATGGTCGAAGACTCCGGCCGCGGCTGGCGCAAGGTCGTGCCCAGCCCGCGCCCCTTGGAGATCGTCAACGTCGCCGCGGTGCGCAGCCTGCTCGATCACGGCCATTTGGTGATCGCCGGAGGTGGCGGCGGCATCCCCGTCGTGCGCAAAGGGAGCGGCCGGCTGGTGGGGGTGGAAGCGGTGATCGACAAGGACCGCACCTCGGCACTGCTCGCGCGCGATTTGAAGGCCGATCTGTTCATCCTGCTCACGGGGGTGCCCCAGGTGGTCAAAAACTTCGGCCGCAAAGATCAGGAGCCGCTGTTGATCCTGCCGCTCTCCGAAGCGCGCCGCCTGCTCGACAAGGGGCAGTTTCCGGCCGGCAGCATGGGGCCGAAGATCGAATCGGCGATCGATTTCGTCTCCGCCACCGGCCGCCCCGCGCTGATCACCAACATCGAGCATCTCGAAGCGGCGCTCGAAGGCGAAAGCGGCACCCGCATCGTGCCGTAGAACTCCAGCCGCCGATAACTTTCCAAACTCGAACCGAAAAACTTCGGCGCGCCCGTCGCGCCTGACCTTCTCAGGAGCAGCTCACATGTCCGACCGCCACCTGATCTCGATCCACGACCTTTCGGCCTCCCAGGTCGCCGGCCTGTTCCGGCTCGCAGCCGACGTCAAGAAAAATCCAGCCAAGTACGCGACCGCGCTCGCCGGCAAGACGCTCGGCATGATCTTCGAGAAATCCTCCACCCGCACCCGCGTCTCGTTCGAGGTCGGCACCTTCCAAATGGGCGGCCACGCGCTGTTTCTTTCGAGCCGTGACATCCAGCTCGGCCGCGGCGAGCCGATCTCGGACACCGCGCAGGTGCTCTCGCGCTACGTCTCCGGCATCATGGCCCGCACGTTCGCGCATCAGACGGTGACCGACCTCGCGAAGTACGGCTCGGTGCCGGTGATCAACGGCCTGACCGACGACCTTCACCCCTGCCAAGGGCTGACCGACTACTTCACCTTGACGGAGATCTTCGGCGACCTCAGGGGCAAGAAGATCGCCTACGTGGGCGACGGCAACAACATGGCCCACTCGCTGATGTTCGGCGCCGCCAAATGCGGCATGAACATCGCGATCGCCTCGCCTCAAGGCTACCGCGTGCAGGAGAAATACCTCGCCCAAGCGCGCGAGGACGCCGCCGCCGCGGGCACGACGATCGAGCTGACCGAAGATCCGCGCCAGGCGGTGGTCGATGCCGATTGCGTGACCACCGACGTCTGGGCCTCGATGGGCCAAGAGGCCGAAGCGGCGATCCGCCTTCAGGCGTTCGAGGGCTACGAAGTGGACTCCTCGATGATGGCGCTCGCCAAAAAGGACGCGGTCTTCCTCCACTGCCTCCCCGCCCACCGCGGCGAAGAGGTCTCGGCCGAGGTCTGCGACGGCCCCCAGAGCCGCATCTTCGACCAGGCCGAAAACCGCCTCCACACCCAAAAGGCGGTCATGCTCTGGCTGATGGGCGGGGTGGAGATTTAGGCAGAGTCGAGCACCTCGATCCGACGCATCTTGAAAAACTGCGGGCTTCCGCCGGGGGAGCCCGCAAAATCGCATTCAGCAGCGGATGAGCTGCTACCCGCCCTACTTGACGGTCAAAATGCCCTTCATGCCGCCGTTGTAGTGACCGGGGAAGGTGCAGACGTAGGTGTAGTTGCCCGGAGCGGTCGGGGCTTTGAACGTCACCGAGACCGTTTCGCCGCCTCCCGCGAGGCCGGTCGAAGCGAGAATCGCCTTCTTCCACTTCTCCTGCTTCGGGATGTGCAGGGGGCGCGCCACCGAGGCGGCTACGACGAAGCCGTTGACGTCCGTCCCCTGGGCGAGCAGCACGAAGTTGTGGGCCATGACCACCTTGTCCTGGCTGCTGACGCCGGTGACTTGGATGGTCAATTCCTCGCCGGGCTTGGCGTTGATCTGGGCGATGCTGTACTTCATCGCGTCGGTTCCGGTGAGCTTGATCACGCGCGGCGCGGCCAGCGCGGGCACCGTGAGGGCGAGCATCGCTCCCACCAGCGCGAGCGAACGGGCGAACGTCGGAAGTTGCTTCTGGGTTTTCACGAAAATCTCCTTGGGTTACGTCCACGGGGTTCCGGTTCGGAGCATCCCGAACCTCCCCCCGAAGTCTATTCCTATTAGAACGGCTTGAAGCCGGTCGATCCGAATCGATGAAGCATCAGGTGGTGCAGGATCGGCATTCCGTAGGCCGCGATGACCAGAATCACCGAGATCGTGGTCCAGAGCGGCCAACGATCCCAAATCCCGCGCACCGGGTTCGGCGGCGCGTCGAGCGCTTCGGCGAAGAGGATCTCCGGCTCCTCGATCTTCCGGCCGTAGAGGAGCGTCGCCACGACCACCGAGATGAACAGCGCCGAGCTGACGAAGAGAACGACCCCGCCCACCGCGCTCACCGCCGTCCAGGGTGCCCAGCGCGCCGCGATCTCCGAGCCTCCGTAGCTCGCGTCGTAGATCCGCCGGGGCATTCCCATCAGGCCCGTGATGTGGTTCACGACCCCGAACAGCATCATCCCGACGAACCAGAGATAGGGCTGTACCGAGGCCGCCGCCGAGAGGCGTAGCTCCTTTCCGGTGAGGCGCGGCAGCAGCCAATAGGTAATGCCCATGAAGGTGAGCGCCACCGCGGTGCCCACCGTGAGGTGGAAGTGCCCTTGAATCCACGCCGTGTTGTGGACCATCGAGTTCATCGCGTAGGCCGCATTGACCGCGCCGCCGAACCCGCCGAGCGCGAAGGTGATCATCGCGAGCGCCACCGAAGCGAACAGCGGCTGCCCCCAGGGAAGCGCCCGAACCCAGCCGAACAGCCCTTTGCCGCCACGCGCCCGCGCCGCCAGCTCGAGCGAGGCGATCAGCGTGAAGGCGGTCACCAGGCTGGGGAACAAGATCAGGAACGTGGTGACGGTGTGGGCGAGCTTCCAGCTGGCGGAAATGCCCGGATCGGCGAACTGATGGTGGAAACCCACCGGGGTCGAAAACAGGATGAACAGTACGAACACCATCCGCCCCAGGTTGTCGCTGAACAGCTTGCCTCCGACCACCCGCGGCAGGACCGTGTACCAGATCGCGTAGGCGGGCAGCAGCCAGAAGTAGACCAGTGGATGGCCGAACCACCAGAAGAACGTCCGGCAGAGTAGCGGATCGATCGTTTTGACCAACCCCAGCGACCAGGGGAGGATCAAGACCAGCACCTCGACCGCCAGACCCGCGGTCGCGAGCAGCCAGACGATCACCGTGGTGAGCATGCCGTGCATGACCAGCGGCACCGGCTTCGTCGGGTTTTCCTTGCGCCACGAGCGGTAGCTCGCGATCATGACGCCGCACCAGCCCCACGAGCCGATCACCAGGCCCACGGCACCGAGGTAGAACAACGGATGCGCCTGAAGCGGCGGATAAAAGGTGTAGAGCACGGTGGCCTTGCCTGAAAGGATCATCGCCGCGGCCGTTGCGGTGCCGACCACCGCGAGCCAGAACGAGGCCCAGGCGACCCTCTCTCCGGTCACCCGGCCGAGCGCCGCGCGCGAGAACGCGTAGCCCAGCCCCATGATGAAGAACGTGGTGAACACCAGCCCCATCAGCACGCCGTGCGCGGTGATCGAAATGTAATAGATCCGCGCCGAGCGCAGAGGAAGGGCGAGGCTCGCCCGCGAGAGCGCCTGCATCAGCGCGACCATCGCGCCCAAGGCGAACGCCACGATCGCGACTCCGATGTGCGCGAACGCGAGCTTATTCTGAGGCTTCATGAGGTTCCCCTCCGGCAATCACTTTGCCGAACATGCCGTGGTGGCCGATGCCGCAGAACTCGTTGCAGACGATCAGATATTCGCCGGTCCGCGGGAATGTGACCGTAAACTCCGTCACATAGCCTGGGATCAGCGTGGCGTTGGCGTTCGTTCCGACGATTTCGAAGCCATGGACGACGTCCGCGCTCGACATGCGGAACGTCACCGGCTTGCCCACCGGCACTTCAAGCTCGGCGGGCAAGAAGGCGTACATCTGGGCCACCAGCGTCACCCGGGCGCCCTCGGGCGTGAGCGTCACCCCGAGATCGGCGAACCGCGGATCGTCCCAGATCGTCTTGGGATCGACGGTTTCGATATGGCTCGGCGGCTGGACGGCGTGCGCGGTGTTCATCACGATCATGATGCCGAGAAACACGGCGATGAGAACCACGCCCAAGCCCATCCAGATCCGCTCGTAGAGATCGATCTTCATGTTTTCTCCTCGATCGCCCGCGGCTCAAGGGTGCGGCGCGCCGCGGCCCAGAAACTCGAAGAAATACAGCGCCAGGAATCCGAGCGTAAACAGCACGATGTAGAGACCCAGGATCGCAAGCGTTCCTTTCGGATGCTCGGATACCTCGGCCGCAACGTTCTCCTCCATGCCCTTCTCCTTGTCCCCTTACGGCGGGTTCCGGCGAAGAGTAAGGGGCAAGGCAGGGCGAGCCCCACACCCCGAGGGGGTGGCGGGTGCCCGTGCGAACGGGTGGGAAGGTAGGGGCGGGCGGCGCCCCGTCGCCGCCCTCGATCCGGCACGCCCGCCAACCGGGCGGCCACGGGGGCCGCCCCTACCGGCGCGCCATCCAGGCGTCGCGCTCGATGCCGTACAGCACGACTTCAATCTCCGGCATCCGGTGGCCGAGCTCGACGCCGTTGGTGTCGCGCAGGTAGGTCATGCCGATTTTTTCCATCACCCGGCGCGAGGCCCAGTTCTCGTGGTCAGTGATCGCCATCACGCGCGGGCCGCCGATGATTTCGAACGCGTGGCGGAGCGAGCCGCTCGCGGCTTCCGAGGCATACCCCTGGCCCCAGAGATCGCGGGCGATCCAGTAGCCGGTTTCGAGCTCGACCGTCGAGCCGAGCCGTTGCAGGCCGCCGAGTCCAATGGTCCGGCCCGTGGCCCGCTCCTCCACCGCGCCGAGGCAGAAGCCGTTCGCTTCGAGCGTCCCGGCCTGGCGGGTGAAATAGCCGTCGATCTCCTCGTCGGTCCACGGCCGGCCGCCGGTCATGAAGCGCATCATCTCGGGATCGGTCGCGAGCGCGGCGAACGCCGGGCGGTCGCGCGGCTCCCAGGGTCGGATCAGCAGGCGGTCGGTAGTGATCGAGAAAGGCATGAGTAGAGCCCTCGCGGGAAAGTCAGCGCATTCGTCGCAGAATTAGGCGCAGGCAGCGCCGATGGAGAACGTGAACGTAGAGCCAGAAATGCCGAAACGCCGGGTTCCGGGTCTCGCCGTGGTGGTAGCGATAGTAGATCTGCTGCGCGATCCCGGCGAGCCGGAAGACGCCGTAGACCTCGTAGAACGTCCAGCTCGGCGAAGCGAAACCGGTTCTCTCCGCGTAGCGAGCGATCACCTCGCGCCGCGTGAGCATCCCGGGCAGGTGGGTCGGCTGGCGGCGCACCGCGCGCGACAACGGGCCGTCCGCCGCCTCCACCCAATAAGCCAGCGAGTTGCCGAGGTCCATCAGCGGATCGCCGAGCGTCGCCATCTCCCAATCGAGCACGCCGACGATCCGCGAGGGATCTCCCGCGTCGAGCACCAGGTTGTCAAGGCGGAAATCGTTGTGGATCACGCAGGTCGCCGCGTCGTCCGGCGTGTGCGCGGCGAGCCAGGCGATCACCTTCTCGAAACGCGGCACGTTCCAGGTCCGCGCCTTGCGGTAGCGCTCGCTCCATCCCTCGATCTGCCGGCGGCAGTAGCCGGTGCCCTTGCCCAACGTTTCGAGCCCCGCGGTGTGGACCTCGACTTGATGAAGGTCCGCCAGCCGATCGATCGCATTTTCGGACAGCGCGCGGGCGGCGACCGGATCGAGCAAAAATCCTTCCGGCAGCCGGGCTCTCAGAATGCGCCCGGCGATCCGGCGCATGACGTAGAACGGCACGCCGATTACCGAAAGGTCTTCGCACAGCGCGATCATCTCGGGCACCGGGTAGAACGGAGTCAGCGCCTTCTGCACCCGGAACTCGCGGCCCATGTCGTGCGCCGATTTCGCCTTGGTTCCCGCGGGTGGCCGGCGGAGGATCAGGTCGTGCTCGGGATATTCCAACCGGTAGGTCCAGTTCGAGGCACCGCCCGTGTATTGACCGACCTTGGGAATGCCGGCGAGGCCGGGAACGCGCGGTTTGAGCCAGGCGTCCACGGCGGGGACGTCGAGCTCCTCGCCCGGGCGGATCGACCGGGCCGCATCGACCGCAGGGCTGCTCATGGCGCTCCGCGCTCTTTGTACTTTGCGATCTCCGCCTTCGCGATCAGCGCCCGATGCACCTCGTCCGGTCCGTCGGCAAGGCGGAGCGCGCGGGCGATGGCGTAGAGCGAAGCGAGCGGCGTGTCGTGGGAAAGCCCCGCGCCGCCATAGATCTGGATCGCGGCATCGACCACGCTCTGCAGAACGTTCGGTGCGACGACCTTGATCGCTGAGATCTCGGGCAAAGCGGCGAGCGCCCCCACCTGATCGATCCGCCAGGCGGCATGCAACGTGAGCAACCGCGCCTGGTCGATCGCGATGCGAAAATCGGCGACCCGCTCGCGATTGCCGCCAAGGTCGATCAACGGCTTGCCGAACGCGACGCGGGCCAATCCCCGCCGGATCATCAGCTCCAGCGCCCGCTCGGCGGCACCGAGGCAGCGCATGCAGTGGTGAATCCGCCCCGGGCCAAGGCGCCCCTGGGCGATCTCGAACCCGCGGCCGAGCCCCAGGACCAGATTTTCCCGCGGCACGCGCACGTCCACGAAATCGACTTCGCCGTGGCCGTACGGCGGGTCGTATTCGCCGAACACGGGGAGCATCCGGCGGATCGTCACGCCCGGTGTATCGAGCGGCACGAGCACCAGGCTGTGCTGCTGGTGCCGCGGCGCTTCGGGGTTGGAGCGGCCGAGGAACAAAGCCAACCGGCAGCGCGGATGGCCGAGCCCGGTCGTCCACCACTTGCGGCCGTTCAAGATCAGCGAGTCCCCCCGCTCTTCGATCGTCGCCAGGAGGTTCGTGGCGTCCGACGAGGCGACCTCCGGCTCGGTCATGCAGAACACGGAGCGGATCTCGCCCGCCAGCAGCGGCTCCAGCCACTCCGCTTTCTGCTTCGACGAGCCGTATTTCGCCAGCACCTCCATGTTGCCGGTATCGGGAGCGTTGCAGTTGAAGATCTCGGGCGCGAGCACGCTTTTCCCCATCTCTTCGGCGAGCGTCGCGTACTCGACGGTCGAGAGTCCGGCGCCGTATTCCGGCTCGGGCAAGAACAGATTCCACAGCCCCGCCGCCCGCGCTTCGCTCGTGAGCGCCGCGATCTCCGGCGCTTCGGTCCACAGGGTCCAATCGCCCCCCCGCTGCCCATAGTGCCGCGGATTCGCGGAATCGAACAGCTCCTCCTCGACCGGCAGAATGCGCTCCGCGATAAAGGCGCGGATGCGCCCGGCGTAGTCGAGGGCGCGAGGGGTTGGGGCGAAGTCCATGGACGGGTGCTCCTTAAGGAGAGGCGGAAGTCTATCGATGTAGGGGCGCTGCTTGCTGCCCCTACATCGTTCGATCGTCGTCACGCCCACGCCATCGGCGCTTGCGATCCTGCCGATATGTCTCGCCCTCCCCTCGCGAAACCGCTCGCCGATCCGCTCGAATCTTCGCTCGACCGCGCCACCCTGCGCGCCCGACTCGATCGGCTGGACCGTCATCTGCTGCTGGGGGTCTGCCGCTTCCACTCCCGCCTTGCGACGCGCATTCTCTCCGCCCTTACGCGGCTCGGCGATCCGGCCAGCTGGGCGGTCGTCTGCCTGGTGCTCGCGGGCTCCGGCGGCGAAGGCCCGAAGAACGCCAGGCTTCTCGCGGAGGCGGCGATCGGCGCGGTCCTCCTCTCGCAGATCCTGAAGCGGCTGTGGAACCGTCCGCGGCCGGCGGCCTCAGGGCTGCAAGGATTTTCCGCCCTGGTCGAAAGCCCCGACGCGTTCTCGTTCCCTTCCGGCCATACCGCCGTGGCGTTCGCGATCGCCGTGGCTCTCGCCGGAGCCGGCCAAGGGCTGGGCGCGCTGATGCTCGCGCTCGCCCCGGCCATCGCCATCTCCCGCGTCTACCTCGGCGCCCACTACCCGCTCGACGTCCTCGCCGGCTCGCTCGTCGGCACGGCGGTGGGGCTCGGGGTGCGGGCGCTCGCGGGATGAGCGCGAAGGCTTAGACATTCCTGGGGTCGCAAAAAAGACTTAAAGGACTCCAAGGACTGCAAGGACCCACTGCCGCGAAACGGATTGGGGCGCGGGCTCTTGAAGGTCACCTGATATCGTCTCCCCAGTTTCAATTCGCTCAGCCCGGTAGGTTACCCAAGGGGAGAGATCCGATGATCCGTCGTCGATCCGCGTTCGTGCTGTCCGTGTTTTTCTTGGGGCTTCCCGGTCTGATCTCGGCCAAATCCGCGGCGCCGCCCAAGGCGAGCCCCGGCAAGGTGGCCGCGGTCGCTTCGGTGGACGCCCATCGGCCGGAGTTGGTGGATCTGGCGAATCAGGTCTGGGCGTTCGCCGAGACGGCGCTCAAGGAGAAGCGTTCTGCCAAGGTCCTCTCCGACTATGCGGAGGCGCAGGGCTTCAAGGTGGAGCGTGGGGTCGCGGGCATGCCGACGGCGTTCGTCGCGACTTTCGGCGAAGGCAAGCCGGTGATCGCGATCCTGGGTGAGTACGACGCGCTCCCGGGGATCTCGCAGAAGGCACAACCGACTCAAGAACCACTCGCAAACGGAGCCCCCGGGCATGGGTGCGGCCACAACCTGTTCGGCGCGGCGAGCCTGGGAGCGGCCGTGGCGGTCAAGGAACTGATCGCGGCCGGTAAGCTCCATGGCACCGTGCGTTTCTACGGTACGCCGGCCGAGGAATCCGTCGGCGGCAAGCTCTACATGTTGCGGGAGGGCCTGTTCAAGGACGTGGACGTCGCTCTGGCCTGGCACCCCTCCGACGAAACCCGCGCTGACACCAAGAGCACCCAGGCGCTGGTGGACTTCGTCGTCGAGTTCCAGGGCAAAGCGGCGCACGCGGCGTTCGATCCGTGGAACGGCCGGAGCGCACTCGACGGCCTCGAAATCTTCACTCACGCCCTCAACATGATGCGCGAGCACGTCCGGCCGAGCGTCCGCATGCATTACGTCATCCAAGACGGCGGCGACGTGCCGAACGTGGTGCCGGACCACGCCAAAGTCTGGGCCTGGGTGCGCGACAGCAAGCACGCCTCGGTGGACGAGCTGATGGAACGGGTGCGGAAAATCGCCCAAGGAGCCGCGCTCGCGGCGGACGTCGAAAGCACGCTGCGCATCCAGTCCGGCGATTACGAAATGCTGGTCAACCGAGCCGGCGAGCGACTTCTCCAGGCCAACATGGAATGGCTGGGACCAATCCAGTACACCGAGCAAGAGCAGGAATTCGCCAAGAAGATCCAAGCCGAGACCCACACCGAGACGAAAGGCCTGGACGGCTCCATCCAGCCGCTGGACGAGCATCCGGGAGACCCGGAAGGAGGCTCGACCGACGTCGCCGACGTCAGCTGGAACGTGCCGATCCTCCACGTCTCAGTCACCACGGCCCCCGTCGCCGCCCCCTGGCACGCCTGGCCCGTCGTGGCCTCCGGCGGCATGTCGGTCGGCCACAAGGGAATGACCTTCGCCGCGAAGACTCTCGCCGCCACCATGGTCGATCTGTTCGAGCAACCGGAAAAGCGCGCCGAGATCCGGAAGGAGTTCGAGGAGAGCACTAAAGGGGTGGTCTACAAGGGGTATATCCCGGAGGGGCCGCCGCCATTGCCGGTGGAGTGAGGGACGCGCCTCCGCTGGCCTCCTCTCCACCGCAAAACTGGAGACGGAAGACCACCCGGCGAAGTTACCGGGACCTCTACTGGGCCAGGAGCTCAGAGGAGATCTTTCGCGATGAAGACTAAAGAGTTCGATTCTGTAGAGTTCATACGCAAAGCGAGAGGTAGTCGATCTCCTGGAAGGGGTCTGGATCGTCCTTAAGCGTCTCCCATTTGAAATCGTACCGCAAATCGACCGGCCAACTCTCGGGAAACTGAACTCGAAAGTAACCTCCGATTCCGCTTCGCATTCCGTCATTGGGACCACCTGCCGATAGCAACCAATCTCCTGGGGCAAAATCATTAGTTTCAAACTGAGATGACAGCACTACTAACACCCCACAACAGGCATCAATCAGATGGCCAAAGTTGGCTTGTTCAAATTCAGAATATCGATCGTGCTTTGTGGCGTTGTAAGCCTGATACCAAAGAAGTGGGCTGGAGGTTGCCCACCCCAAGAAGGGCTCTCGAATTCCTTGATTTCCGCTCCAATTAGGCACCTTGACCTTATACGAAGACAGTAGATGTGTCTTGTCTATCTTCCTGTAGTCTTCCATATTTAGGGCACCGGACTTCCTGTAGCTGTTCTCCTTGAGAATAGCCTTACAGTTTGCCTCAACTTCCACACACGCTCGAAGCAACAGTGCGTGGACACGATATGAGTAGCAGGTGAGATTTACATCCGCAGGTTCAATGTAGTCAAAGAGTTCCTGGACATCTTTCAACAAGAGAATGAAGGCCCGCACATAATGCTCGGGTGACTGAGCGAACTTAGGATGAAGCATGTATTCCCAACGACCACCCTCGGTGTAGCTCCCGTCCACGAATTGGCGACAGGTTCTTCGATAAGGTCGATGAACTGGCATCAGTCTCACTCCTCGATGGGGCGCAGAAAGCGGACTAGTTAAGGCTTGGCCGACCAGAGACGGTGCCGGAACGCCTCGTCCGGTAGATCGACAGTTACGATCTTTGCGTGGGCGAAGTGCCTAGGCATTGCGGAAGTATATCCCTGGGAGGAGCGAGCGATTGGTGCCACCCATCCAATTGGGCAGATGACCCTCTTCGGGTTTGCGTTTCGCGTTCTAGGTTGGGGAGACAACCCTGTTTCACCTCGGTTACCCCCAAAAATGGGAAATTGACCCGTGGTCATAGTAGGGAGAATCCGGAGATGAGCCTGCAGAACCGTTACACGGACGCCTATCTCGTCGCACGAGCAGTGAACGGCACTGGACAGACAGTCAAATTCGTCGGCTACGTGGTCGCGGCTCTTCTGACCTTGATCGGGTTCGTTGCTGCAAACCAATTCGGTGCTGTCGGCGTCTTCGCGGGCCTGCTGCTCGGCGGTCTAACTGCGCTGCCTTTCTACGCCTTGGGTGTTCTCGTCTCTGCCCAAGGCCAGATCCTCATGGCTAATCTAGACACGGCCGTGAATAGCTCGCCTCTCCTCTCCCAAGATGAGATTCGAAACATCCTCACCGGATCGCCTTTGCCGCTGCTGGTCAGCTCCGAGCGAGCCTCGGAACAAGCTCTAATCAGAACGAAGGACTCTGATGCTGCGCAAGCAGTGGCGGAGAAAAACTGTCCCCATTGCGGGGGCGCACTAGAGGCAGATGTCTCTCGGTGCCGCTGGTGCATGAAGAGGGTCTAAACAGCCGCCTCGCCGAAGCCGAATTTGCCTTCCAGGCCAGTTACATGGAAGGAGCCCAGCATGTCTGATTTACAGAAACCAGGTGAGACTCCGGATCGCTCGGGCGAATACATCGAGCGAGGTCCCCGGGGAGGCGAGGTGCCCTCACCTCGAGAAGTCACAATTGAACCTGGCGACCACCCACTGCCACCCACACAAAAGCCGGGTCGAACATGGGAGCGCACCGGCCCGCCGAAGCCTTAGTCTCTGGCGGTCGATTTTGAGGTGATGCTGGGCGTGGAGCAAAGCCTCGCCGCCATAACCGAGCCCTTCAGTTGTGGTGGCGGAAGGCCCATTATCCCAGCTGCCTGGCAGATCGCGCCCGGCGATAGAGCGTCTCGGGCGCGATATCAGCGCCGTTCGGCCAGGCAACGGTTCCGCCGTCCAGGAAGAAGCGCTCGAAGTACCCGGGTTCCTGGAGCGGCTCGAAGACCGGGCCGACCAACCAGTCCGAGAAGTCGACCGTGCTTTCGATCCCGTCGTTGAACAGCAGGCAGATCTTGTGGCTGCCTCGATACTCGGCACGGACAACGGCCGGCAGAAAATCCATGAGAACCTCCTTGACTGAGCGGAGGGCGGCGCAACTTATTTAAACACCTACTTTGACCAGCTCGATGGACGACGCGGTGGAGGAACCGGCAGTCCATATTCGCGAAGCCCTTCGATGTGAAACTCGAGGGCCTCCTGGATCAGGTGTACGACCTCGTCTCTCGTTTCTCCCACAGCGATGCAGCCCGACAGGTCTGGAACGTACGCCCCGTAGCTGGTCGCCCCCTTCTCGATGACCACCGCGTATTGGAATTGCACGAGCACCTCCGGCGGCCTTGCCTCTACCGGCGAGGCGTGAAGCCGCAAGCCGAGCACCCTCACGACTCGGAGAAACCGTGGCGAGCTCGGGATTGCCTTCTGGGGAAAGCGCCTTATAGAGGCTCTCGCTGCCGGGTCGCGGGCGATTTGGGTCATATCCTTTCGCGCGCGATGTCTCCCGAGGGCGGCGGCGACCAGTGCCGAGTCGCCCTCTTCGAGGGTGGAATCAAGATAGGCAGCCAAGTTCTCCTCTGTTTCGAGGCGCTCTACGATATCCCACGGGCATGCTTGAGTCTTTGCCGTGATGCTCTCGTAGATGTCGCGGGCCAGCTCTGAGCTCTTCCGACCGCACACCTCGCGTCTTATATTTGGAAATAAATCTCAACTCAAGCGAGTTGACGCCAGTGCGGGAATTTCATGGGAGGGCTCCGAGTGACCAAGCGATCGATCTTCATTCTGTCTGCAGTAAGTCTGATTCTTCTCAGTGCCGCGGGACTCGCGATTGCGCAGCGTGTGCCGGTAGCTCAAGAGACCTACATCGGGGAGCCGGACCTAGCCGCCGTAGAATCCCAGCTTGCGGAGTTGGACAAGCGCCAAGATCAAGATTCTGTAAGCGCCGACTTGAATCCCAACCTGTCCCGGGCTGCCGCTCCGCCCTTGACCGCGCTGGTAGTCAGCTGGGTCTATTCCACGAGAATCGGCTGGGAGCAAATCCGAACCGGGCAGCTCGCCACCGTCAGTGATCATGGCGGAACCCAACTTCGTGTAACCACCGACGAGCTCGGCTATGGAAGCAATCCGATCGCCAAAATGCTGGGGGCGACACTGCCTGCCTACACGTCGCAGACGATTTGCCGAAATTTCTCGGGTGTCCTGGTTACTCCTTGCTCCGCCGGACAAACAGTAGTTGGCTGGAGAAGGATATGGAAGTTGGACGGCACCCAGAGTGGAAACTTCACCTACCAGAACACCTCGATCAACTACCCGTTCAACCGAATGAGCACCTCTCTGACCATCCGGTAAAACCCACACCTCAACCCTGAATGTGAGATGCCGAATTGGGGGCGGCAGCGACGGTCGCCCCCAATTTCAGCCCGGATCTTCCGCGCGAGCAGAAAAGCGAAGAGAGTCGCACGCTATTTGCCCAGTGCGGGAAGTATCTCGGCTTCGGATACGAACTCTCCCCGATCCAGTTCTTCGATGGAGGGCAACAGAGCCGCTTCGGTCTCTTCGTTCAGGGTGAACGTCTCGGCTTCTTCAGGAATCAAGATCTTGGCCGCCAGCTCGACCAGATCCCAAAGGTTCCCGTACAAATCTTCGAAGACCGCCACGGTCCCGTAGGGGGCCTTCTTGGGTTCTCTGACGAAGCGGATGCCAGCCGCTCGCATCGCGTGGTAGTCGCGCCAGAAGTCATCGGTCCCGAGGAAGAGGAAAACGCGCCCACCCGCCTGGTTTCCGATGAAGGCTTCTTGCTCGGGGGTTGAGGCGCGAGCCAAGAGGAGGCAGGTGCCGCCGGAGCCGGGGGGTGCTACGAGAACCCAGCGCTTGTCCTGTTCGGGTTGGTAGGTATCCTCGACCAGCCGGAAGTGCAGCTTATTGCAGTAGAAGTCGATCGCTTCGTCGTAGTCGCGCACGACCAGGGCCACATGGAGGATCGCCTGCTGCATGGTCACCTCGTGGGCCCTTGGATTTCACTTGAAAGGCTCTGGGGCCCGTTGCTCGAATCGAAGCCGGGGCGACTCTAACCGACAGGTGCCCGAGAAAGCGATACGTTTCTGAGAACTTCTTTTTTTCCGTGTGCGGCCTCTACTCTGGCCGCCACCACCCCGTCCCGTCCATTCTCGGCGCGAACCGGTCCACCGCCGGTCCCGTTCAGCTCACCGCTTTGAGCGCCAGGTTGGCCTACATTCGGTAGAGTTGCACCTTAGACCTCGCGGCGCCGGCACCGCCCTTTAAGGAGAAATCCATGCCACCCGAAGCTCTGATTCAAAGCCTTGGCGAACAGTTGACCGCGACCGGCGGCGCGCAGGCCGCGTTTGGGGAGCCGGTGACGCAGGGGGACCGAACCGTGATTCCGGTCTCTCGGGTGGCCAGTTTCTTCGGCGGCGGCTCGGGAGGGCTCGCGGCGGCCGAGGGCCGGTCTCCCGCGCGGGGCGGCGGAGGTGGGGGCGGCGCGGTCGCGGCCTGGCCGATCGGCGTGATCGAGGTCTCCCCCGAAGGGACCCGCTTCGTTCCGATCGCGGATCCCCGCCGGAGCCTTGCGGCCGTGGGGATCGGTTTCGCGATCGGCTGGTTCTTGGGCCGGCGGGCCGGGCGGCGGGGGCGTTGATGGCCGCCAACCCTTCGTCCACCCCGATTGCGCCCAAAGGCATGGGACCGGGCAGCGGCCTGCTGCTGATCATGCTCCTGCTCGGATTCGGCGCCTTTTACTGGCTGAGCCACGACCCCAACGTATTGGACGCGTATTCCGACCTGAAGAGAGAATTCGAGGCTCCGGCTCCCGCGGCGGCGACCGCGGCGCAGCCTTCGCAGTCCCCGCGGCCTCCCCTTCCCAGCCCCGCGACCGGCACCGCGAGCTCGCAGATGCAAGAGCAGTTCCGCAAGGAGTACGAAGGCAAGCTTGCGCAGCTCGAAAAGGATCTCGCCGAGGCGGAGAGGCAAATGGGGACCCATTCCCCGCGCACCTCGCGGCTGGTGTTCATCGCCGACCCGACCTGCGCGCCGATCGGCAGGCAATGGCGGGTCTCCGGTCATGTCTCCAACCCGAGCGACAAGGCTCGTAGGGGAAAAGCCGAGATCACACTGCTGATCGACGGCGAGCCCGCGAAGGTGGAGACCATCGAGGTCGGCCCCGTGGGGCCGCAGGGGGTTGGGACCTATCAGGTTCTCTTTCGGCCGAGCCGCGACACCCGCAACCGCACTGTGACCGCCAGCGCGGCCTGGAAGAAGTAAGGACACGTCGGGCGGCACCCAGCCCTCACCCCCGGCCCCTCTCCCAAAGGGAGAGGGAGCAAAAACAAACCTTCTTCGCCGTTCTCCCCTCTCCCTTTGGGAGAGGGGCCGGGGGTGAGGGCTGAATCGTGGATCGCCTTTCCGCCCCCAGCGCACCAGTTCTCCTGAAGGCTCACAAGGGAGAACCGGTCATGCAGCAGAATGAAAAATTCGACGTGGCAATCTTGGGAGCGGGTATCGGCGGGACCATGCTGGCAGCGATTCTGGCGCGGCATGGCAAGAAGGTCCTGTTGTTGGAAAAGGGGAGTCATCCGCGCTTCGCGGTCGGCGAGGCGTTGTTGCCGCAGAGCACCTTGTGGATGTGGATTCTGGCCCATCGCTTCGACGTGCCCGAGATTCAGCACCTGACCCGGCTGGATTCGATCTCAGAGCACGTCGGGCCGACCTGCGGCATCAAGCGCGCGCTCGGCTTCGTCTGGCACGAGGACGGCAAGCGGCAAGATCCGCTGAAGTCGAACCTCCTGATCGCGCCGTCCACGCCGCTCACCACCGAGAGCCATCTGTTCCGCCAGGACATTGACCTCTACCTTCTGAACGTGGCGATCCGCTACGGCACCACCTACAAGGATCACGTGGACGTCCGCGAGTTCGAGGTGGACGACGACGGCGTGCGCCTTACGACCGACAAGGGCGAGGAATTCTCGGCGCGCTTTCTGGTCGACGGCGCGGGCTTTCGCTCGCCGCTCGCCGAACGCTTCAACCTGCGCGAGAAGCCTTGCCCCTTGGGGACGCAGTCTCGCTCGATCTTCACCCATGTGACGAACATGAAGTTCTACGACGACTGCCTGACGCCGGAAGAGGCGCCCGGGCTTTCGGCGAAATGGTACGAAGGCACCCTCCATCACGTCTTCGAGGGGGGCTGGTTCTGGATCATCCCGTTCAACAACGTTCCGGGCTCGCAGAATCCGCTGTGCAGCGTCGGCCTGACGCTCAACATGAAGCGCTGGCCGGACACCGGAATGGGGGCGGAAGAAGAGTTCTTCCACCACGTCAACCGCTTCCCGAGCATCGCCCAGCAGTTCGAGGGGGCGGAAGTGGCGCGCGATTGGGTGAAGACCGGCCGACTGCAATATTCGGCGACCGGCGGCGCGGGAGATCGCTACTTCCTGATGGCGCACGCCCACGGTTTCATCGACGCGCTCTATTCGCGCGGCATGATCACCACGTTCGAGGTGCTCTCCGCCCTCGCCGGCCCGCTGCTCGCGGCGCTCGACGAGGACAAGTTCTCGCGCTCGCGCTTCGAGTATGCCGAGAAACTGCAGAACGCGATGCTCCGGCAGAGCGACCGGGTGGTGAACAACTCCTACCGCTCATTCCCCAGTTTCCCGCTGTTCGACGCCTGGCTGCGCGTCTGGCTGATCGCCGAGATCTACGGCGATCTGCGGCTGTTCAGCATCTGTGTCAAATACCTGGAGACGCAGGACAAAACGCTGTTCGACCGGCTGGAGCAGGACCCGCTGATCGGCATGAGCCCGGCCGGCGAGGACGAGGTGACCGACCTGGTCAATTTCGCCGAGGACATCCTCGTCCGCTACGAAAACGGCGAGCTGGATGCCGAAACGGGAGCCAAGGCGATCCTC